>Ga0326728_10010040_pt1 | contig 22372 bp, 19 predicted proteins | sample MB3enrmetagenome_FD_207602 | JGI IMG/M metagenome (GOLD analysis project Ga0326728, IMG submission 207602) | Lab enriched peat soil microbial communities from McLean, Ithaca, NY, United States - MB31MN | ecosystem: Environmental > Terrestrial > Soil > Wetlands > Peat | place: USA: New York... | reverse complement strand
AGATCGACGACTTCGTCGACCTGATGCGGCCCATCGGCCTGGTCGAGGTGTCGCGCACCGGCGTCGCCGCGATCTCGCGCGGCCCCGAAGGCATCTGAGCGCGCCGCGCGCCTGCGTCATCGCGAGGAGCGAAGCGACGAAGCGATCCAGGGGATGAAAGGACGCAAGCCCTGCGAACCCTGGATGGCTTCGCTTCGCCCGCCATGACGGAGAAGACGGCGATCGAGCCGGCCGGCCCGTCGCCCATTCTGAATTGCCGAAAGACCATCGGCGTCGCCGCAGCCGCCGATCATGGTCGTCGCTCGCATGGCGATCGTTTGTGGTTAGCGCCGCGAGCAGGTAAAACACCGCCTCCCCGATCGCCGGAGAGACCATGACCGACGCGCTCAAAGCCAGCCCGCAGGAGCAGGCCGAGATCCTGATGCAGGCCCTGCCGCACATGCTGCGCTACGACGACGCCATCGTCGTCGTCAAATACGGCGGGCACGCGATGGGCGACGAAACGACCGGGCGCGATTTCGCCCGCGACATGGTGCTGCTCGAGCAATCGGGCGTCAATCCGGTGGTGGTGCACGGCGGCGGGCCGCAAATCGGCGCGATGCTCAAGAAGCTCGGCATCGAGTCGCGCTTCTCCGGCGGCCTGCGCGTCACCGACAAGGCGACAATGGAGATCGTCGAGATGGTGCTCGCCGGCGGGATCAACAAGGAGCTCGTCGGCGCCATCAACGCGCAGGGCGGACGCGCGATCGGCCTGTGCGGCAAGGACGGCAACTTGGTGATCGCGCGCAAGATGTCGCGCGCCGCCGCCGCCGGCGACCTCGGCGACGTCGTCGATCTCGGCTTCGTCGGCGAGCCCGACAAGGTCGACACCACCGTGCTCGAGCAGGTGCTCGGCCGCGAGCTCATTCCCGTGCTCGCCCCCGTCGCGCAGGGCGGCGACGGCGAGAGCTACAACGTCAACGCCGACACCTTCGCCGGCGCCATCGCCGGCGCGCTCGGCGCCAAGCGCCTGCTGCTCCTCACCGACGTGCCGGGCGTGCTCGACAAGGACAAGAAGCTGATCAAAGAGCTGAAGGTCGACGAGATCCGCGGCCTGATCGCCGACGGCGTGATCACCGGCGGCATGATCCCCAAGGTCGAGACCTGCATCTACGCGATCGAACGCGGCGTCGAGGGCGTCGTCATCCTCGACGGCAAGATCCCGCACGCGGTGCTGATCGAGCTCCTCACCGATTTCGGCGCGGGAACTCTGATCACCCGGTGACGCGAGGCGAGTGAGGCGCGCCGGGGGAAGGCGACGGCAATGCGAATTTTGGCGATCGACACGTCGTGCGGCGCAGCCTCGAGCGCAGTGGTTGACGGCGAGTCGGGCGAGGCCCTGGCGGCGCGTCGCCAGCCGATGGCGCACGGCCACGCCGAGGCGCTGGGGCCGATCGTCCAGCAGGTGATCGACGAGGTCGACGGCGGCTTTGGCTCGATCGGCGTCATCGCCGTCGCCGTCGGTCCCGGCTCGTTCACCGGCATCCGCATCGGGCTGGCGATGGCGCGCGCGCTCGCGCTCGCGCTTGAGCTGCCGATCGTCGGCGTCTCGAGCTTGGAGGCGTTCGCCGCGCCGCTGTTCGACGAAACGCGCGCGGGCGCCGTTCTCGCGGCGATCGACGCCAAGCACGGCGGCGTCTACTTGCAGGCGTTCGAGCCGGCCGGCCGGCCGCTCTACGCGCCGCGCCTCGTCAGCTTGCGCGAGGCGATCGCGGCTGTCGGCCCGGGGCCGACGCGCGTCGCGGGCGACTGCGCCGAAGCGCTGGCGAGCGGGGCCCGACGCGGCGGCGTCGCCTGCGAGAGCGCGGCCGCCGCCTATCCCGACATCGTCGCCGTCGCGCGCGTCGGCGCGAGGCTCGATCCTCGCCGCAATCCGCCGCGGCCGCTCTACGTGAAGCCGCCCGACGCGCGACCGACGACGGTCGAGGCGATCGCCCGCGCGGAGCGGTGAACGGACGGCGCGCCATGATCTTCCGGTTACGCCGCGCGACGCCGTCGGTCGTCCGCCCGCTGCCCTCCAACCGCGCCGACGAATGCGCCGCCATCCACCGCGGCGCTTACGGGCGGCAGTGGTCGGCGGCGGAGTTCGCCGCCTTGCTGGCGAGCGGTTCGACGCTCGCCTCGGCGGCGCTCGACCCGGAGAACGGGCGAATGCGCGGCTTCATCCTTTCCCGCCTCGCCGCCGACGAGGCGGAGATATTGACGATCGTCGTCGACCGCGCCTGGCGCGGCCGCGGCGTCGGGCGCGACCTCATGCGCGAGCACCTGCGACGCGCGGCCCTCTCCGGCGCGCGGACGATGTTCCTCGAGGTCGATCCGATGAACGCCGCCGCGATCGCGCTTTACCGGCGCTTCGGCTTCCGCGAGGTCGGCCGGCGCGAAGGCTACTACCGCGGCCCCGACGGCCAGACCGCCGCCGCGCTGGTGATGCGGGCGGACCTCGCCTGAGCGGCGGCCTCGCCGGCGACGCGCGCTATCCAAATCGCCTATTCTCGCGGCGCCCGGATCGGCGTAAAAGCAGGCGTTCCGTCGGAGACGCTGATTGCACAAAGAGAAGTCGATAAAAGTAGACGCCGCGCCGCGGTCGACGAAGAACGCCGAGGTCGTCCGGCGCGTGTTCGTCAAGTCCTACGGCTGCCAGATGAACGTCTACGATTCGCAGCGGATCGCCGATTTGGCGGGCCGGGAGGGCTACGAAGAGACCTGCAACGTCGAGAACGCCGACCTCGTCGTTCTCAACACCTGCCATATCCGCGAGCGCGCCTCCGAGAAGATCTTCTCCGAGCTCGGCAAGATCAGCCAGCGCAAGAACGCGCGCGCGCGGGCGGGGCGCGAGACGACGATCGTGGTGGCGGGCTGCGTCGCCCAGGCGGAAGGGGCGGAGATCATCCGCCGCCAGCCGGCGGTCGACGTCGTCGTCGGGCCGCAGAACTATCACCGCCTGCCGCAGCTGCTCGCCGAGCGCCGGCGCTCCCGCGCGGCGGCGGTCGACACTGACTTTCCGGTCGAGGATAAGTTCGCGCATCTGCCGGCGAGCGCGCCGGAGGCGATCCGCGCCCGCGGCCCCGCCGCCTTCGTCGCGGCGCAGGAAGGCTGCGACAAGTTCTGCAGCTTCTGCGTCGTGCCCTACACGCGCGGCGGCGAGACGTCGCGCCCGGTCGCCAAGGTCCTCGCCGAGATCGAGAGCTTGGCGCGGGCGGGGGTCGTCGAGATCACCCTCATCGGCCAGAACGTCAACGCCTATCATGGCGCCAAGCCGAACGGCGGCGAGGCGAGCCTCGCCGAGCTGATCGCCGCCGCGGCTGAAATTCCCGGCGTGCGGCGGCTGCGCTACGCCACCTCGCACCCCAACGACATGAACGACGAGCTGATCGACGCCCACCGCGACGTCGAGGCGCTCGCACCCTATCTCCACCTGCCGATCCAGTCGGGCTCAGATCGTGTGCTGGCGGCGATGCGTCGCCGCCATGACGCGCGCCGCTATCTCGACCTCGTCCGGCGCGCGCGTCGCGCGCGCCCCGACATCGCGCTGTCGTCGGACTTCATCGTCGGCTTCCCCGGGGAGAGCGAGGCCGACTTCGAAGCGACGCTGGCGGTGGCGCGCGAGGTCGGGTTCGCCTCGTTCTACGCGTTCAAGTATTCGCCCCGTCCGGGCACGCCGGCGGCCGAGATGGCGGGGCAGGTCGGCGAAGCGACGAAGGCGGAGCGCCTCGCGCGGCTGCAGGCCCTGCTCGAGGCGCAGCGCTTCGCCTTCAACCGCCGCCAGGTCGGCCGACGATTCGACGTCCTGTTCGACAAGCCGGGCCGCCGCGCCGGTCAAATCCTCGGCCGCTCGCCCTATATGCAGTCGGTGTTCGCCGAGGGCGGCCCCGAGCTGATCGGCGCCATGGCGACGGTCGAGATCGTCGCGGCGGGCCCGATTTCGCTCACCGGCCGGCTTGTCGCGCCAGCGTCACGCGAAACCAGTCTGATTGGCCGATTCGGAGGGAGATCGCCGATTTGAAAGCACAGGACCAGACGTTGACTACCATTCCGTTCGCCGCCGCCGCGGAGGCCGCTGACGAACGAGAGGACCAACCGACGGAAATCGCGCTCGCTTTCGACGACAACGGCCTCGCCTCGATCGTCTTCGGCCACTACGACCAGAACATCGCGCGCATCGAGCGCCGGCTCGGCGTCACCGCCAACGCCAACGGCAACCAGATCGTCATCCGCGGCCCGCGGGAGGCGAGCGAGCAGGCGCGCCGCGTCTTCGAGCTGCTCTACGAGCGCGCCAAGCTCGGCCAGCCCGCCGGCGAGGGCGACGTCGAGGGCGTGATCGAGGAGACGGCCTATCAGGGGACGCTGTTTCCTGGCGAGTTCGACCGCGGCGGCGACGCCTTCGGCTGCCTCAAGACGCGCCGGCGCGGCCTCGTGCGCGCGCGCAACGCCGCGCAGGACCGCTATCTCGCGGCGTTGCGCAAGTACGAGCTCGTGTTCGCCGAAGGGCCGGCGGGAACCGGCAAGACCTGGCTCGCCGTCGGCCATGCGGTGTCGCTGCTTGAGCAGGGGCTGGTCGAGCGCCTGGTGCTCACCCGTCCCGCGGTCGAAGCGGGCGAGCGGCTCGGCTTCCTGCCCGGCGACATGCGCGACAAGGTCGACCCCTACCTGCGCCCGATCTACGACGCCCTCTATGATTTCATGGAAGGGCGCATGGTCGAGCGCGGCATCCAAACCGGCATGATCGAGATCGCGCCGCTCGCCTTCATGCGCGGCCGGACGCTGTCGAAGGCGGCGATCCTGCTCGACGAAGCGCAGAACGTCACGGCGATGCAGATGAAGATGTTCCTCACCCGGCTCGGCGAGGGCTCGCGCATGATGGTCAATGGCGATCCGTCGCAGACCGATCTCGCGCCGGGGCAGAAGTCGGGCTTGAGCGACGCGATCGGCCTCCTGCGGCGGCTCGACCGCGTCGCCCATGTGCGGTTCCGCCACGGCGACGTGGTGCGCCACGATTTGGTGCGTCAGATCGTCGAAGCCTACGAACGCGCCAAGCCGGCGACGCCGCCGGACGCCGAAAGATGAAACCGCGCGTCGAATTCGTCGCGACCTGTCGGCTATGGCGCGGCGCGCTAGCGGCGCGGACGCTAGCGCGCCAGGCGATCGCGGCGAGCCTCGCCGAATGCGGCCTCGCGCTGCGCCCCGACGCGGAGCTGTGCGTCCATCTCGCCGACGACGCGCGCGCGCGCGAGCTCAACGCGCGCTGGCGCGGCGTCGACGCGGCGACCAACGTGCTCTCGTTCCCCGCGGCCGAGCCGGCGCAAGTGAGCGACGCGCGCCTGCTCGGCGACATCGTGCTCGCCTTCGAGACGGCGGCGCGCGAGGCGGCGGAGGAAAGAAAGCCGCTCGCCGACCATTACCGCCATCTCGTCGTCCACGGCTTCCTCCACCTCCTCGGCTTCGATCACCAGGACGACGCCGGGGCGCGGCGGATGGAGGCGCTGGAGACGCGCGTCCTGGCGCGCATCGGCGTCGCCGACCCGCATCAGACGGACGAACTGGAGGCGGCTGCGCCGTGAGCGACGCCAAGAACGGCGACCATCGGGAGGAGGAGCCGCGGCCCGCCGCCGTCGAGCGCGAGGCGCCGCCGAGGCTGCTCGAGCGGCTGCGCGGGCTGTTCGGCCTCGCGCCGGCGTCGGTGCGCGACGACATCGAGGACGCGCTCGAAGGCGCCGACACCACCGCCGACTTCACGCCGCAGGAGCGCGCGCTGCTCAAGAACGTGCTCGAGCTGCGCGACGTGCGGGTCGCCGACGTGATGGTGCCGCGCGCCGACATCGCCGCGGTCGCCGCCGACGCGACCTTGAGCGAGGTGCTGGCGCTGTTTCGCACCGCCGGCCATTCGCGGCTGCCGGTCTACGGCGACACGCTCGACGACCCGCGCGGCATGGTCCACATCCGCGACTTCGTCGATTTCGTCGCCTCCCAGCCGCGCTTCGGCCTGGTCGAGCAAACGGAGCCGGCGAGCGCCGCGCCCGAGCGCAAGGCGATCGGCGAGCTCGGCATGGCCGCGCCCCTCGCCGCAGCGAACATCCTGCGTCCGGTGCTGTTCGTGCCGCCGTCGATGCCCGCGCTCGACCTCCTGGTGCGCATGCAGGCCTCGCGCACCCACATGGCGCTGGTGATCGACGAATACGGCGGCACCGACGGCCTGGTGTCGATGGAGGACGTGGTCGAGGCGATCGTCGGCGACATCGAGGACGAGCACGACGAAGCGGAGCGTCCGGAGATCGCCGCCAGCGGCGACGGCGCCTACGTCGTCGCCGGACGGGCGAGCCTCGAGGACGTCTCCAAGGCGATCGGCTTCGATTTCTCGGCGCTCGCCGACGCCGGGGACGTCGACACCATCGGCGGCCTGCTGACCGCCGCGGCCGGGCGGGTGCCGGGGCGCGGCGAGATCGTCGCCGGGCCGGGCGGTTTCGAGTACGAGGTGCTCGACGCCGATCCGCGGCGGGTCAAGCGCCTCAAGATCCACCCGCGCGCCACGCCGCGCCGGCTCGTCGGCTCGGGACGCGCGCGCGGGCGCGGCGGCGAGAAGGCGGAGCCCGAAACGCCGCCGCCGGTCGAGCGATGAGCGTAGGTCGCGCGGATTCAAGTCGCCGCCCATCCGCGCTATGGTGGCCGGGCCCCGATTCGCCGTGACCGGAAAGCCGTCCTTGTTCCTTAAGGAATCGACGTCGCCGCCCAGCGAGGGCTTTTTTCGGCTCTTCGCCCGAAACGTCATCCTCGCCTGGGGCTGGCCGCGGCGCGCCATCGCCTTTCTCGCCGGCGCGACCGGCGCGCTCGCCCTGCCGCCGCTCGGCTTCGTTCCGGCGCTGATCGCGCCGATGACGATCGCGGTGTGGCTGGTCGACGGCTCGGTCGACCACGGCGCGCGCGAGACGACCCGCTGGGCCTCGCTCAGCGCCGCGTTCGGCGCCGGGTGGTGGTGGGGCTTCGGCTATTTCGTCGCCGGCTTGTGGTGGCTCGGCGCGGCCTTTCTCGTCGAGCCCGACAAGTTCGCCTGGGCGCTGCCGCTCGGCGTGCTCGGCCTGCCCGCCGCGCTGGCGCTGTTCCCGGCGCTGGGCTTCGCGCTGGCGCGCCTGCTGTGGCGCCCCGACGCTTGGCGCGTCCTCGCGCTGGCGTTGGGCTTGGGCGCGAGCGAGTGGCTGCGCTGCGTCGTCCTCACCGGCTTTCCCTGGAACGAGTACGGCATGGCGTTGGGCGCGAACCTCGCGCTGGCGCAGATCGCCTCGGTCGTTGGCCTGCACGGACTGACGCTCGCCGCCGTGGCGATCTTCGCCGCGCCGGCGACCCTGTGGACCGAGGACGGCGCGCGCGGCCGTTGGTCGCCGACCGCCGCGGCGGCGGTCGCGCTGGCGCTGATCTTCGCCTTCGGCGCCTGGCGGCTGGCGGCGCCGCAAAGCGCCGCGGTCGAGGGCGCGAAGCTGCGCGTCATGCAGCCCAACGTCGACCAGGGCGCGGACTTCGTCCCCGACAACGGCATGGCGATCGTGCGCGAGTACCTCGCCTTGTCCGACCGCGCGACCTCGCCGCAGACCTCGGGCGTCGCCGACGTCACGCATCTCATCTGGCCGGAGTCGGCCTTCCCCTTCATCCTCGCGCGCTCGGCGCCGGCGCTGGCGGCGATCGCCGATTTCCTGCGCGGCGGCGCGGTGCTCGTCACCGGCGCGGCGCGCATGGAGGAGGACGGCGCGTCGGGCGCGCCGCGCTTCTACAACGCCATTCAGCTCGTCGATCGCCACGGCCTCTTGCCGGAGCGCTACGACAAGCGCCACCTGGTGCCGTTCGGCGAGTATCTGCCGCTTTCGGCTCTGTTCCATCGTCTCGGGATCACGCAGTTCGTTCATGTCCCCGGCGGCTTCGAGGCGGGCGACGCGGCGAACGTGATCCACATTCCCGGGCTGCCGCCCGCGGTCGCGCTGATTTGCTACGAGGCGATCTTTCCCAACGAGCTCGGCGAGACCTTCGACGCGCCGGGGGAGCGGCCGCGCTGGCTGCTCAACGTCACCGACGACGCTTGGTTCGGCGCGACCTCGGGCCCCTACCAGCATTTCGCCGAGGCGCGGCTGCGCGCGATCGAGCTCGGCCTGCCGCTGGTGCGCGCGGCCAACACCGGAATCTCCGCGGTGGTCGACGGCTTCGGGCGAATCCTTGTCTCGGCGCCGCTGGGGACTGAGGCCGTGCTTGACAGCGCGCTGCCCGAGCCGCTCGCGCCGACCTGGCAGTATCGCTGGGGCTCGGCGACCGCCGGCGCGATCGCCTTCGCCTTCCTCGTCCTCTGCTTCGCCGCGCGACGGCGCGGATGATCTGTCGCAGATTCAAATGTTGGACAACCGGGCGAAGGTGTGCAAGTTGCGCGCAATGCGCGCATCGGATAAACATTCCCCAACGTCAATTTCGTCCGCGGAGAGGTCGGGCGCCGCCGCCCCCTCGTCTTCGCGCATAGTACAGAGTCGTATGGTCAAAATACCCAATCCGATCGACAAGCACGTCGGCGCCCGGCTGCGAATGCGGCGGATGATGGTCGGCATGAGCCAAGGCAAGCTCGGCGCGGCGCTCGACGTCACGTTCCAGCAGGTTCAGAAATACGAGAAGGGCACCAACCGCATTGGCGCCAGCCGGCTGCAACAGCTGGCGCGGGTGCTGGACGTTCCCCCCGCCTTCTTTTTCGAGGGCGCGCCGGTTTCCGACCCCGGCAAGCTGGGGTTCGCCGAGCCCGACGACAGCTCCTACGTGGTCGATTTCCTCTCCACCAGCGAGGGCCTGCAGCTCAACCGCGCTTTCGCGCAGATCCGCGACGCGAAGGTGCGCAAGCGGATTATCGATCTCGTCGTCTCGCTCGCCAAGGAGTGAAGCGAGCGCGATTGCGTTCTATAAAACGAACAAAACCTCCTAAATCGCTTGACCAAAAGAACGCAGCCTGTCAGAAGCGGCGGCGTTTTTGGCCGCCCGCGCGACGGGCGAGCGCGCGCGCCGCAAGGCGGGCGGAGGCGCGACGCCGCCGAGCCCCGGGGCGCGCGGCGAAGCGGAGGACTGGAGAAAGCGACGATGGCTCGGAAAGACTATGAGTTTACAAGCGAATCGGTTTCCGAGGGCCATCCCGACAAAGTCTGCGACCGCATTTCCGACGAGATCGTCGATCTGTTCTTCCGCGAGGGCGCGCGCGCCGGGCTCGACCCCAACCAGATCCGAGTCGCCTGCGAGGCCCTGGCGACGACCAATCGCGTGGTGATCGCCGGCGAAGTGCGCGGGCCGAAGCTCGGCGAGGAGGCGATCGTCGAAACGGCGCGCAAGGCGATCAAGGACATCGGCTACGAGCAGGAAGGCTTCCACTGGCGCAAGGCGAAGGTCGAGGTGCTGCTGCACGCCCAATCGGCCGACATCGCCCAGGGCGTCGACCGGACCGGCGACAAGGACGAAGGGGCGGGCGACCAGGGCATCATGTTCGGCTACGCCTGCCGCGAGACGCCGGAGCTGATGCCGGCGCCGATCTATTACGCCCACAAGATTCTGCGCGAGATCTCGCGCGCCCGCCACTTGGGCGGCGAGAAGGTTCTCGGCCCGGACGCCAAGAGCCAGGTCACGGTGCGCTACCTAAACGGCAAGCCGGTCGCGGCGACCCAGATCGTCGTCTCCCACCAGCATCTCGTCGAATCGCTGACCTCGGAGGAGGTCGGCAGGCTGGTTCGCCCTTATGTCGAGGCGGCCTTGCCCGAAGGGTGGATCACCGACAAGACCGTCTGGCACATCAACCCGACCGGCAAGTTCTTCATCGGCGGGCCGGACGGCGATTGCGGCCTGACCGGGCGCAAGATCATGGTCGACACCTACGGCGGCTCGGCGCCGCACGGCGGCGGCGCCTTTTCCGGCAAGGATCCGACCAAGGTCGATCGTTCGGCGGCCTACGCGGCGCGCTATCTCGCCAAGAACGTGGTGGCGGCGGGCCTGAGCGACCGCTGCACGATTCAGCTCTCCTACGCGATCGGCGTCTCCCGGCCGCTTTCGATCTACGCCGACCTCCACGGGACGGGCAAGGTCGACGAGGGCAAGCTCGAGAAGGCGCTGCAGGAGGTGATGAACCTTTCGCCGCGCGGCATCCGCGAGCATCTGAAGCTCAACCGGCCGATCTTCGCGCGCACCGCCGCTTACGGCCATTTTGGCCGCGCGCCGGAGGACGACGGCGGCTTCTCCTGGGAGAAGACCGATCTCGTCGAGGCGCTTCGCGGCCTCCTCGAGTAGGTCCCCTTGATCGAACTGAATGCGGACGCGCCGCCGCGGCGGAGGCTGTACGGGCGGAGCAAGGGCAGGGCCCTGCGTCCCCACCAGGCCGCCCTCGTCGCCGAGCGCCTGCCGGCGCTCGAGGTCGACACGGCCGCGCTCGCGGCGGGAAAGCCGCTGTTCGCCTTCGCGCCGACCGAGCTGTGGCTCGAGATCGGCTTCGGCGGCGGCGAGCACATGATCGCCCAGGCCGCCGCGCATCCCGAGATCGGCTTCATCGGCTGCGAACCGTTCGTCAATGGCGTCGCCAAGGCCCTGGCGGCGCTCGATCGCCTCGGCCTGGAAAACGTGCGGCTGCGGGCGGGCGACGGGCGCGCGCTCATCGAAGCGCTGCCGCCGGCCTCGCTGTCGCGCGTGTTCATCCTTTACCCGGACCCGTGGCCGAAGCGGCGGCACCGCAAGCGGCGGGTGATCTCAGCGGAATTGGTCGGCGAACTGGCGCGCGCAACCCGACCGGGAGCGAGCGTGCGCTTCGCCACCGACGTCGACGACTACGCCGGCTGGACGCTGGCGCGCTTTCTCGCTTCGCCCCTCTTTCAGTGGCGCGCGCAATCGGCGGCGGAATGGACCACGCCTTGGGACGAATGGCCCTCCACGCGCTACGAGGCCAAAGCCGTCAAGGCGGGGCGGCGGCCCGTGTACCTGACTTTTGACCGTTTATGAGCCAATATGATCGTTGCGCGATTCGCCGCTGAGGCTCGATTTGCGTAAGAGCGCGTTCCGAAAAAGTGGGAATCGGTTTTTCGTAAAGAACGCACGATGTGGAACCCTTTAGAGCGCTCTTTAGAGCGCAATGTGAGTCAATCGGATCGCAAGGCGCGCTAAAAGAATTCGCTCTTGGAGCGGCAGACAGGACTCGTCATGACGAAAAGCTTTGATCGACGCACGGTGTTGAAGGGGGTCGCCGCATCTGCGGCCACGATGACCGCGGTCGGCGAAAGCCTGGCCGCGCAAGCGGACGGATTGCAATTCGCCGCACCCGTCCCCTTTTCCTTTGGCAGCCTCAAAGCGATGGCGTGGCAGCGCGCCAAGGAGCCTTACCAGCCGCCGTCTCAGCCCGCGCCAGACGTCGTGCAAAAGCTCAATTACGATGAATGGAACAAGATCAAATATCGCGATGATTGCGCGCTGTTCGCCGATGGCCCGGGAAAGTTTCCAATAGAGTTCCACTATCTGTACAAGTTCGCCCCCAAGGTGATCGACGTGCATGTGATCGAAAACGGCCAGTCGCGAAAAATTATTTTCAAGCAAGCCTATTTCGACATGCCGGCCAATTCGCCGGCGCGACAATTGCCGGACAATGTGGGTTTTGCAGGTTTACGCGTGCTGGAGCCGCGCGACAGCGAACGCGTCTACCGCAGGAACGACTGGGTCGTTTTCTTCGGCGCCGACTATTTCCGCGCTACCGGGGAATTGCACCAGTATGGGCAGTCGGCGCGCGGCGTCGCGCTCGACGTGGCGGTCGCAGACAAGGCGGAAGAATTCCCCGACTTCACGCAATTCTATATCGATTCTACGCCGAAGGGCGATACGTTGACTATTTACGCCCTGATGGAAGGCCCCTCCATCGTCGGAGCCTATCGCTTCGACATGACGCGTAGCTCCGGCGTGGTGATGGATATCGAAGCAGACCTGAACATGCGCCAACAGGTCTCGCGCTTCGGCGTCGCGCCGCTGACCTCGATGTACTGGTTCTCGGAAACCAAGAAGGAGACCGCGATCGACTGGCGTCCGGCGGTGCATGATTCGGACGGGCTGTCGATGTGGTCGGGCAGTGGCGAACGTCTGTGGCGGCCGCTCAACAACCCGCCGCGCATCATGGTCTCCTCGTTCCTCGACAACAATCCGCACGGCTTCGGCCTCTGCCAGCGCGACCGCGTCTTCGACCACTACCAGGACGGCGTGTTCTACAATCTCCGGCCGACGGCATGGGTCGAGCCGTTGCCGGGCCCCAACGGCGAGGGCTGGGGCAAGGGATCGATCCAGCTTTGCGAGATCCCCACCGACGACGAGATTCACGACAACATCGTCGCGATGTGGGTGCCGGAGACGCCGGTCCCCGCCGGCGCCGAGCTGAACCTGAAGTACCGCCTGTATTCGCTCGCCGACGAGCCCTATCCGGCCAAGCTCGGCCGCTGCGTGGCGACGCGGCTCGGCCGCGGCGGCCAGCCGGGCTTGCCCCGCCCGAAAGGCGTGCGCAAGTTCGTCGTCGAGTTCCTCGGCGGACCGCTCGCCGCTCTGCCCTACGGAGTGGTGCCGGACATGGTCGTCACCGCCTCGCGCGGCTCGCTGAAGGGCTATCGCATCGTCGAGGCGGTGCCTGACGACGTTCCCGGCCATTGGCGCGCCGAGTTCGACCTGACGGTCGACGGGACCGATCCGGTCGAGCTGCGCTGCGCTTTGCAGGCCGACGGCCAGATCCTCACCGAGACCTGGATGTTCCAGTACCATCCGTTCTGAGGCCGGCGGCGCGCGCCTCCCGCCCGGACGACCGCAAGTCCACGCCGCCCCTTGCGCGCGCGCGCTCGAGTCGCCATAACGCCGCCCGCGCGTGAGAAAGAGCCGAGCGGATCGAGATGGCCACATTTCCTGAACTGGTGTTTTCCGGCGTCCAGCCGACCGGCAATCTGCACCTTGGCAACTACCTCGGCGCGCTCAAGCGCTTCGTCGAGGCGCAGGCGACCCGCCCGTGCGTCTATTGCGTCGTCGATCTCCACGCGATCACGATGCCGCACGACCCCGAGCAGCTGCGCCGCGCCACCCGCGAGGTCACGGCGGCGTTCCTCGCCTGCGGCATCGACGCGAAGAAGAACGCCGTCTTCAACCAGAGCCGCGTCGCCGAGCACGCCGAGCTCGCCTGGGTGCTCGATTGCGTGGCGCGCCTCGGCTGGCTCAACCGCATGACCCAGTTCAAGGAAAAGGCGGGCAGGGACCGCGAGAACGCCTCCGTCGGCCTCTACAACTATCCGGTGCTGATGGCCGCCGACATCCTGCTCTACCGCGCCACCCACGTGCCGGTCGGCGAGGACCAGAAGCAGCACCTCGAGCTGACCCGCGACGTCGCGCAGAAGTTCAACAACGACTTTTCCGCCTCGATCGCCGCCCACGGTCACGGCGACGCGTTCTTCCCGTTGCCCGAGCCGATGATCCAGGGCCCGGCGACGCGGGTGATGAGCCTGCGCGACGGCACGAAGAAGATGTCGAAGTCGGATTCGTCCGAGTACGCGCATATCGCGCTGACCGACGAGGCCGACGCGATCGCCCAGAAGATCCGCAAGGCCAAGACCGACGCCGGCGCGCTGCCGAGCGAGGTCGAGGGCCTCGCGGGCCGCCCCGAGGCGGACAACCTCGTCGGCATCTTCGCCGCGCTCGCCGAGGAGACCAAGGCCGACGTGCTCAAGCGCTTCGGCGGCGGACAGTTCTCGCAGTTCAAGACCGCGCTCGCCGAGCTCGCGGTGACGAAGCTCGCGCCGATCCGCGCCGAGATCCTGCGGCTCAACGCCGACCCCGGCTACGTCGACCAGGTGCTCGCCGACGGGGCGGCGAAAGCGCGCGCCATCGCTGAGCCCAACATGAACGCGGTCAAGGACATCGTCGGGCTGGCGCGCTGAAGCGGCGGTGAATTTTTTTTTGCCTCGCGGCGCAGGCGTCGCCGCGCCGCTTGCGCGCGCCGTCAAAATGTTGGGGCGAGGCGGCCCGAGCCTACTAGATGGTGGATCGACGCGCGCCAATCCGCGCGACATGGCGAACAATCGGTTAACGACTTTCTGGCTCGGTTTGCGTAAGTCTGAGAGACGCTGATTCGCGCCTTCGCGGCGGAAGGGGGATCGGCGGCGGGTCGCGCGCGGTCGGCCGCGCGGCGAGCGTCTCAGGGGGGCCGAGGCTTGCGAACCATCTTGCGAGCGACGCGCGCGGCGGCGACCGTTCCCCTCGCCGCCTGCGCCGTCGCGCTCGCGGCGACGGCCGCGCGCGCCGATTTCGGCGCGACGCTGGCCACGGAAGAGGCGCCGCTCGCCGCCAACGTCACCGGCCTCGTCATCGTGCTGCTGCTGTTGTTCTCGGTGCTGACCGCCTCGCTGCATCTGGTGGGACGGCGGCGGTGGACGCGCCGCGAGAGCGAGCTCGCCGACGAGCTGGCGCGCGCCCGCGCCAGTCTCGACCGCGCCAATCTGTTTCTCGCCAGCGAGCCGCAGATTCTCGTCGCCTGGGATCGGCCGGACAGTGAGCCGCGCATCGAGGGCGATTTCGCCCTCGTCGCCGACGCGCCGCTGCCGCGGCGGGTGCTGGCGTTCTCCTCCTGGCTCGAGCCGGCCCTCGCCCAGACGGTGCAGGGCGCCGTCGAACGCCTGCTCGGGCGCGGCGAAGCGTTCTCGATCGCCGCCGCGAGCCCGAAGGGACGCCATTTCGAAATCGACGGCCGCGCCGTCGCCGGCTGCGCCGTCATGCGCATTCGCGACGTCTCCGGCGATCGGCTGCAGCTCGCGCGCCTGCGCGACACCCACGCCGAAGCCAACGGCGCGCTCGGCGCGTTGCGCGCGCTGCTCGACGCGGTCCCCAATCCCGCCTGGACCCGCGACGCCGGCGGCCGGCTCGCCTGGGCCAACGCCGCCTATGGGCGCGCGGTCGAAGCCAACAGCGGCGTCGACGCGGCGACCCGCGGCCTCGAGCTGTTCGACCAGGACTTGCGCGCCGAGGCGCAGGCGGAGCGCGGCCGCTCGGGCGCCTGGCGGCGCAAGGCGCCGGCCGTGGTGGCGGGCGAACGCAAGGTCTTCGAGGTCGTCGAGGCGGCGACCCCGTCCGGCGCGGCGGGAATCGCCAGCGACCTCTCGGAGATGGAGGCGCTGCGCGCCGAGATGGATCGCCACACCGACGCCTACTCGCGCACGCTCGACCAGCTCTCGACCGCGGTGGCGATTTTCGACCGCGCCAAGCGGCTAACCTTCTACAACGCCGCTTATCGCCAGATCTGGCCGCTCGAAGCGGGCTTCCTCGATTCGCAGCCGACCGACGGCGAGGTCCTCGATCGCCTGCGCGCCAAACGCCAGCTGCCCGAGCAGGCCGACTTCCGCAGCTGGAAGGCGCAGGCGCTCGCCGCCTATCAGGCGATCGAGCCAAGCGAGACCGTCTGGCACCTGCCCGACGGCCGGGCGCTGCGCGTGGTCGCGAGTCCCAATCCGCAAGGCGGCGTCACCTATCTCTACGACGACGCGACGCAGAGCTACGCGCTCGCCTCGCAGGTCAACGCGCTGACTCAGGTGCAAGGCGAGACGCTCGACGCGCTGAAGGAAGGCGTGGCGGTGTTCGGCGCCGACGGGCGGATGAAGCTCATCAATCCCGCCTTCGCCGCGCTGTGGCGCTTCGACCCCGCCCGCGCCGCCGACCGTCCCCACATCGACGCGGTGGCGGCGCTCTGCGCCCCGCTGATGGCGGACGGCCGCCTGTGGGACGGCTTGCGCGCCACCATCGTCGGCCTGCCCGAAGACCGCACCGGCTTCGAGCTGCGCGTCGAGCGCAAGGACGGCCTGACGCTCGATTGCGCCGCGCTGCCGCTGCCCGACGGCGCGACGCTGCTCACCTTCCTCGACGTCACCGCCGGCGTCGAGGTCGAGCGCGCGCTGACCGAGCGCAACGTGGCGCTGGTCAGCGCCGAGAAGCTGCGCAACGACTTCGTCAACCATGTCTCCTACGAGCTGCGCACGCCGCTCACCAACATCATCGGCTTCACCCAATTGCTCGCCGAGGGCGGCGTCGGCCCGCTCAACGCCAAGCAGCTCGAATACGCCGGCTTCATCACCGCCTCGTCGGCGGCGCTGCTCGCCATCATCAACGACATTCTCGATCTCGCCTCGATCGACGCGGGCGCCCTCGAGCTGCGCGTCGAGGAGGTCGACGTCGTCGAGGCGATGAAGGCCGCCGCCGAAGGCGTGCAGGACCGCTTGAGCGAATCGAAGATCGAGCTGCGCATCGTCGCCACCGACGACGTCGGCTCGATGCGCGCCGACGGGCGGCGCATCCGCCAGACGCTGTTCAACCTGCTCTCCAACGCCATCGGCTTCTCCGATCCCGGCCAGACCGTGACGCTCGCGGCGATGCGGCGGGGCGACGAGATCGTCTTCAAGGTCAGCGACCGCGGCCGCGGCATTCCGCCCGAGGCGCTCGACCGCGTGTTCGACCGTTTCGAGAGCCATCCCAACGGCTCGCGTCATCGCGGCCCCGGCCTCGGCCTGTCGATCGTGCGGGCGCTGGTCGAGCTGCACGGCGGCCGCGTGCACATCGATTCGGCGGTCGGCGAGGGCACGACGGTGACCTGCGTTTTCCCTATTGAAGGCGCGCCGCGCCAAGCCAGCGCGGCCGCCTGAAATGACGAGCGCGCCGAAAGACGGCGCCGCCGCCGGCGCCGAAGCGTTCGATCTGCCCGACGAGGCGGCGACCATCGCGCTCGCCGCGTGGCTGGCGGAGTTCTCGCGCCCCGGCGATTTCTTCGCCCTTTCCGGCGACCTCGGCGCCGGCAAGACCGCCTTCGCGCGCGGCTTCCTGCGCGCGCTTCTCGACGACCCCGAGCTCGAAGCGCCGAGCCCCACCTTCACCCTGATGCAGATCTATCAGGGGCCGGCGTTCGCGGCGGTGCACGCCGACTTCTATCGCCTGCGCTCGGGCGAGGAGCTCGCGCAGCTCGGCTGGGACGAGGCGATCGACGGCGCGGTGGCGCTGGTCGAATGGCCCGATCGCGCCGCCGCGGCGCTGCCGCCCGACCGGATCGAGATCGCCCTTCGCTTCGACCTCGCCAAGGGGCCCGACTTTCGCCGCGCCGAGGTGCGCGCGTTCGGCGCGCTCGGAGCGCGCTACCTGCGGGCGCGCGCGATCGACAGGCTGCTGCGGCGCGCCGGGTGGGCCGAAGCGCGGCGCACGCCCCTGCATGGCGACGCTTCGACCCGCGCCTACGAGCGCCTGAGGACGAGCGACGGCCGCACCACCGTGCTGATGATCTCGCCGCCGCGCGCCGAGGGGCCGATCCTGCGCTACGGCAAATCCTACGCCGCGATCGCCAGGCTGTCGCCCGACATCCGGGCGTTCCTCGCCATGGCGGAGGGCCTGCGCGGGCTCGGCTATTCGACGCCGCGGATCGTCGCCGCCAGCGCCGCCGACGGGCTGGCGCTGGTCGAGGATTTCGGCGCGCAGACGGTCGCCAACGCCAAGGGCGCGATCGCCGAGCGCTACGCCGAGGCGGTGGAGCTGCTCGCCGATCTGCACCGGCGCGCGCTCCCGGAGACGCTGCCGGTCGACGGCGGCGCCTACGCGCCGCCGGTCTACGACATCGAGGCGATGCTGGTCGAGGTCGAGCTCGCGGTCGAATGGTACGCGCCGACGACGCGCGGCCCCCTGTCCAGCGGAGCGCGCGCCCAATTCCTCGCTCTGTGGCGCGAGCTGCTGGCGCCGATCCTCGCCGAGCCGAAGACCTGGACGCTGCGCGACTACCACTCGCCGAACCTGCACTGGCTGCCCGAGCGCCGGGGCTTCCGCCGCGTCGGCCTGATCGATTTCCAGGACGCGACGCTCGGCCCGCCCGCCTACGACCTCGCTTCGCTGTTGCAAGACGCGCGCGTCGAGGTTCCCGACGAGCTGGAGCTGCGGCTCATCGCCGCCTACACGCGTCGGCGCGCCGCCGCCGACCGCGGCTTCGACGCCTGGGCTTTCGCGGCGTCCTACGCGGCGATGGGCGCCCAGCGCGCCACCAAGATCCTCGGCCTCTTCGCCAGGCTCGACAAGCGCGACGGCAAGCCGCAATACCTCAAGCACCTGCCGCGGGTCGAGCGGCGGCTGGCGCGCAACCTCGCCCATCCCTTGCTTGAGCCGCTGAAGCTCTGGTATCAGACGCACCTGCCGCGCCCCCTCGCCCACGCCGACGACTTGCCGCAGAGCTCCGCTTAGATGTCTTCGCCGTCGCCAACCACCGCCATGGTGTTCGCCGCAGGACTGGGCAAGCGGATGCGGCCGATCGCCCACAGTACGCCCAAGCCGCTGGTCAAGGTGGCGGGCAAGGCGTTGATCGACTATTGCCTCGACCGCCTCGCCGCGGCGGGCGTGACGCGCGCGGTGGTCAACGTGCACTGGCTCGCCGGCCAGATCGAGGCGCATCTCGCCAGGCGCCGCGCGCCGCAGATCCTCATCTCCGACGAGCGCGCCAAGCTGCTCGACCAGGGCGGGGCGGTCAAACGCGCGCTGCCGCTCATCGGCGAAGAGCCGTTCTTCCTCTGCAACACCGACGCGTTCTGGATCGAGGGGCCGAGCTCGAACCTCAAGCGCCTCGCGGCGGCGTTCAATCCCGAAACGATGGACGCGATTCTGCTCGTCGCGGCGACCGCCGACGCGGTCGGAGTCGACTGGCCGGGCGACTTCGCCATGGACCGCGAAGGACGGCTCGAGCGGCGGGAGCCGCGCCGCGTCGCGCCGTTCGTCTACACCGGCGTCGGCGTAGCCAAGCCGCAGTTGTTCGCTGGCGTCGCCGAGGACGTCTTCCCCCTCGCGCCGTTGTTCTTCCACGCCGCCGAAGAGGGGCGCCTATTCGGCGTGCGCCTCGACGGCCTGTGGCTGCACGTCGGCCGCCCGGAGACGATCGCCGAGGCGGAGCGCGCGATCGACCGCTCGACGCTGTAGCGGCCGGGGCCGATTCCCGCCGCGTTTCGCGGCCGTTCAAGGGCTTGCGGGGCGGAAAATTTCCTCCTCGGCGTCCTCGGGCGCCGGCCGCGGCGCGAGAAGCTCGCGCGCTGGGGCGGCGCGCTGGGGCGGCGGCGGCGCCTCCAGCGCGCCGGCGATCGGCGCGCGGCCGCGATCTGGACGCGGCCGAAGCCGTGGTAGCGATCGAGCTCGCCGACGAGGTTGATCAGCCGGTCCATCGCCTTGAGATCGCCCTCCCTCATGCGCGTATGGGCGACGATCATCGCGTCGCTAAGCCGGGCGATCTGCAATTGCACGAAACCGACGAGTTGATAGACCTCGCGCTGGGCCAGCATCTCGGCGATGATCTGTCGCGGGCGGCGGACGGCGATGTGTTCCACACGGGCCATATATCCAATAGAGACGCCGGTCGTCAGCCGCTCGAGGATGCGCAGCTTGCGCTCCGCCGTCGCCGACCGCGCCGCGCTGCGCCAGGCGGGCGACAACGCCGGCGGCGGCTCGGCGGGGCGGGATTTCTGCGGGCGCTTCGCCATGGCGCGCGGTCGGGGGGCGGGGGAGCGAGGGCGGCGAGAATAGCACGAATTTCGTTTTTCAGAAAGATGAAATGCGCGGGCTTTTGAGAAACCGGACAAATCGGACGCCGCGCCGCCCTCGCGCCGACACGATCGCCAGAGGAGCCGTGGCGCGGCGAAGGGATTACGAAATTGGGGATACCGTATCCTGTCGCCGTAAGTCCGTAATTCAACCCTGATCCCGTGAGCCCGCCCTTTCGTCGCGGCCGCCAGGACCGACGTCGCCGCCGTTTCAGGCGCGCCGCCATGGCGCGGTGGACGCGCGCACGATGAGCTCGGTCGCCAGCAGCCGCTCGACGGGCGCGCTCGGCGCCGTCAGCATTTCCACGGCGATCCGGCCTTTCTTCGCGTGCGGCTGGCGAATGGTGGTGAGAGGCAGGTCGGCGAGCGCGCCGCCGGCGCTGTCGTCAAAGCCGACGATGGACAAATCCTCAGGGACCGCGAGACCAGCTTCCCGCGCCGCCGCCACCGCTCCGAGCGCGAGCCGATCGCTCATCGCCAGGATCGCGGTGGGCCGCGCAGCGGGGTCGCCGGCGAGCAGCGGCGCCGTCAGGTCGCGCGCGAGCCGCTCGTCGCTCACCGCGCATTCTAGAACCGGCGCGGCCGCCGGGTTCAGGCCGGCGGCGGCGAACGCGGCGCGGTAGCCGCGCAGCCGCGCGACGCTCACTTCGTAGGTCGCCGCCGCGATCCGCCTCTCCATCGCCAGCCCGCTTTTGCCGTCCGGCCTCAGATTGAGCGACAGCACGGCGAAGCGGCGGCGCCCCAGCGCCAGGAGGTGCTCGGCCGCCTTCCGGGCGCCCCCGAAGTCGTCGACGCCGATATGCGGCGCGCCGCTGAGCCGCGGCTGGTCGACGACCACCAGCGGCAGGCCGCGCGCGCGCACCGGCGCGATCACCGGGCTGTCGCGGGCCAGCGAATAGAGGATGAACCCGTCCACCGCCGCGTCGCGCACCGCTTGCGGCGAGGCGCCCGACGCCAACGCCGCGCTTTCGCCCTCGGCGCGCGTCGCGATCAAGAGCAGGTTGGCGCGGCGCTCCCGGCACGCCTCAGCCACCCCTTGCAGGAACAGGATCGCCGTCGGATCGGCGAAGGCGTAAGGCAAATCCTCGCTGAACACCAGGCCAAGCGCGCCATGATAGCCGGTGCGCAGCGAGCGGGCGGTCGGGTCGGGGCCGGCGTAGCCGAGCCCGCGCGCGGTCGCCAGGACGCGTTCGCGCAGCCCGGCGGAAAGCTGGTCGGGCCGGGAGAAGGCGTTGGACACCGTGGTGTGGGACACCCCGGCCGCCCGCGCCACGTCGCGCAACGTCGCCCGACGTTGTTCCTCCTCGCTCATGACGCAGCATTACTGCGCGCCACTTGACCGTTCAAGCCCATCGAAATAGAGTGACTTTAACGATCAAGAAGGGAGAGTCGGCGATGGCGTCCGGCGACCCGCCGACCACCGGCCTCTCGGCGACGGCGCGGCCCGGCGAAGCGACCGGCGGCTTCCGGCGCGACGGCGCCGTCTGGGCCAGCTATCTCGCCCTCGCCACTTTCGGGTATTTCCTCAGCATTCAAGGCGACGTCATCTCGTTCCTGCGCGCCGATCTCGCGCTCAGCTACCGAGCGGCCAGCCTGCATCCGGCGGCGTTGGCGGCCGGGCTCATCGTCTGCGGCCTGTTCGGCGAGCGCGCGATGGCTTGGCTCGGCCGCGACGCTGCGTTGACGCTCGGGCTCGTCGGGACCTGCGGCGGAGCGGCGCTGCTCAGCCTGGCGCCGACGGCCGCCGTCAGCCTCGCCGGCTGTCTGCTGATGGGGGCCCGGGGCGGGCTTGTTGTGGTGGTCGTGCCGGCGGCGCTGGCGGAGCGGAGCGGCGCCGACCGCGCCATCGCGCTTGGCGAGGCCAACGCCGCCACCTACGCCGCCTCGCTCGTCGCCACCGTCGCGACGGGCCTGTTCGCAGCGGGCGGCCAGAACTGGCGCAGCGGGTTGGCGCTGGGCGTCGAGCTCGCGGCGGTGGCCTTGGCCCGCTGCGGCAGCGATCCGATTCCCGCGGCGACGCCGCGCGCCGACGCCGGCGCCGGTCGGTTGCCCGCCGCGTACTGGGCGTACTGGGCGACGCTGTTCTGCGTCATCGCGCTGGAACAGTGCACGCTGCTGTGGGGTCCCGAGGTGCTGGAGCGCGTGCAGGGGCTGCCGCGCGCCGCCGCGGCGACCGCCGCCGGCGCCTTTTCCGCCGCCATGCTGACCGGGCGGCTGTCGTCCGCGCCGCTGCTGCGGCGCGTCGCGGCGCAACGGCTGTTTCTCGCCTCGCTGGCGCTGACGCTGCCGGGGTTCCTGCTCTACTGGGGCGCGCGGCAGCCGGCGTGGAGCGTCGTCGGGCTGTTCTTGTTGGGGCTCGGGATCGCCTTGCTCTATCCGCTGACCCTCGGGTTCGCCATCGGCGCGGCGGGCGAGCTCAAGGACGCCGCCAGCGCCCGCGCCGCGCTCGCCTCGGGCGTCGCGATCCTGTCCATGCCGATGGCCCTCGGCGCGCTGGCGGACGCGCTGGGGCTGCAGCGCGCGTGCCTGCTGCTGCCGGCGCTGGCGGCGGCGGCCAGCCTTTGCTTCGCGGCGGCGCGAACGCTGGAGCGCCGGGGCTCGTCGAAGTGAGGCTGGGCGCTGGAGCATTCGGCGTTTGGGTCGAAGCAGCCCCTCGCCAGCCGACCCAGTGCGCCGTCGACATCCTTGTCTTGTTGCGGCGGAGGACGGACCAGCGGGCGCGCCGATTCGTTGCAATCACAGGA
>Ga0326728_10010038_pt1 | contig 22377 bp, 21 predicted proteins | sample MB3enrmetagenome_FD_207602 | JGI IMG/M metagenome (GOLD analysis project Ga0326728, IMG submission 207602) | Lab enriched peat soil microbial communities from McLean, Ithaca, NY, United States - MB31MN | ecosystem: Environmental > Terrestrial > Soil > Wetlands > Peat | place: USA: New York... | reverse complement strand
GCCCTTTTGCCCGGCGGGTTGCGGGGTGACGTTGGTGGGCATGGTGCTGGTGGGACGGGTGGCCGCGCCGCCGTCGAGCACGGCATCGGGGGGCAGGACGATCTCGAAGCCCTTCGCGCCCGTCTGGGTGCGCGCCGGATTGCTGTTGTTGTGAATGAAGTAACGCTCGTTCACGAGCAACTGCCCGTTGCCGGTCTCGAACTCGATCACATCGGCGGAGACGCCGACTCCATCCACCTTGGGTGCGGCGTCGTAGACTCCGATGTCGCCCGGCGCGCTGCCTTGCGGAGCGCCGATGAAGTAGGTCGCTCCCTGATGCGCCACGCGCACCAGATAAGGACCGCTGCCCGGTTCATTGAGGGTGTAATGGCCGCTGGCGTCGGTGCTGGTGTGAGCCACTTCGCCCATGCTGGCCTGCACATCCACCAGCACCACGGTATCGCCCGCCGAGGGCTTGTTGGTGGTCTTGTTGGTCACGGTTCCGGTGACGGTGGCGGCCTGCGCTGCCAGGCCGGCGGTGAGAAGCACCAAAGCGGCAGTGCGGAGAAGAGTCTGTGTCGTGGTCATATGGTGAGGATGTCCTCTGTGTGTTTCCATTTGGGGTTGAAAGCTGCTGCCGTTCAGAGATTCGCGGCAGAATCAGGGTTCTGTAACAGGGCACGACTTCAGTCGTGCCGCGAGGGTCCGATCAAAGCAATGCGGCCTTAGCCGCTGAGGGAATTCAATCGTTCGAAGAACAAAATTGCCAGGGGCTAAAGCCCTCCGATTCTCTCGGGTTCACTTCGGCACGACTAAAGTCGTGCCCTGTTACAAAGCCGGTATTCAAGATTCTCCAGCAAAACCGGCAGATTCTTCGACTCGCGGCGCTCGCTCAGGATGACGGACTGAAAAATGCTCGCTACTCGTCTCATGCGTGTTGCAGGCGGCCAATCTCATCCAGCAATTGCGCTGTCTCGCTCAGCAGGCGGGTTCGCTGCACCTGAAAATCCTCTTCCGGGTACTTGCCCGCCTGGTACTCGAAGTTAAGATCGCGCAGGTTTTCCGCCAATTGCTCCTTGCGCTCGAGCAGGTACTCCAGGCGGGTCTTCTCCAACTGGCTGGCGAAGCCGTTGTCTGGCCAGAAGGTGTAAACGAAGAGGGCAATCGACAACAAACAGGCGGCTATCAGGCCTTGGGTCGGGGTCATGATGGATATCCTCCGGCAACGATGGTTTGGCTTTCACGGTCGATCGAGTTCTGCATCATACCTCCTCGCCTACAACCGCCGAGGGCTTTTTGGCGGGAAGCAGCGCTACCAGCGTGCCCAGGACCATGATGAGTACGCCTACCCAAAGCCAGCTCACCAGCGGATTCAGAAACGCCTTGACGATGGGCTGGCCGGTGTCGGGGTTGGTGCCTTCGTAGACCACGTACAGATCCCAGAAGACCGTCGAGTGGATGGCCACGATGGTCTGCGGCTGCTGACTAGCCATGTAGACGCGATGCTCGGGGGCCATATCGAACTGCTTCTTGCCGTCCCTGGAGACATTGAGCATGGCGAATTCGGTGCTGTAGTTCTGATTCGAGTCCTGGGTGAAGCCGCTGCACTCCAGGGTGTAGGGGCCGATGGCGATCTTGTCGTGCAGCGCCAGTTCCTTCTCCACGCTCTGATTGAAGGCGATCCCGGCAAAGCCCACCACCACAATCACCACGCCAAGGTGAACGATGTAGCCGCCGAAGCGGCGGGTGTTGCGGTGGGTCAATTCGTAGACCGCCGCTAAGAAGCTGCGCCGGCTCTGGCGCATGATCACCCGCGCCCCGCGATAGAACTCGGAGAAGATGGCGGTCAGCACACCCGCCGACAAGGCGAATCCCACCAGCGCATAAAAGGCGCTGCGGTTGAATGTGCCGCTCTTCCAGGGGTTCACGCCCAGCGCGAAGCTGCCGATCAGCGCCGCCCACAAGGCGATAACCGGAAGCACGAAGTTGCGGCGCAGGCTGCGCAAAGAAGTCGATTTCCAGGGCAGCAGCGGTCCCACCCCAGTCAGCATCAGCAGGAACAATCCCATGGGCACGGCGATGCGGTTGAACCAGGCCGCGTCCAGAGTCACCTTGTTGCCCACTGTGTACTCGCTGAGGATGGGGTAAAGCGTGCCCCACAGCAGCACCAGGCAGACGGTCAGGAAGACCAGGGAGTTGAAGAGGAAGGCCGACTCGCGGCTCACCAGCCCATACTCCGGAGGCGGGCTCTTCACATGGCTGTACTGCAGGATGTAGGTGAACAGGCAGACCGCGGCCACGATCACCAGGAAGACGATGAACCAGTAGCCGATGGAAGATTGTGCAAAAGCATGGACCGAACTGACCAATCCGCCTCTGGTCAGGAGGGTGCCGAGGATGGATAGCATGAAGGTGGAAAAGATCAGCCACACATTCCAGCTTTTCATCAGGCCCTTCTTCTCCTGCATCATGACGGAGTGCAGAAAGGCGGTTCCAGTGAGCCAGGGGAGCAAGCTGGCGATCTCGACGGGGTCCCATCCCCAGTAACCGCCCCAGCCCAGCACCGCGTAGGCCCAATGCATGCCTAGGAAGATGCCGGCAGTAAGGAAGAGCCAGGTAACCATCGTCCAGGTGCGGGTGATCTTGATCCACTTCTCTCCGGGGTAGCGCATCATCAGCGCCCCCAGGGCAAAGGCGAAGGGGACCGAGAAGCCCACATAGCCCAAATACAGCAGCGGGGGATGAATCACCATCTCAGGGTATTGGAGGAGGGGATTGAGGCCGTTGCCGTCAGCGGGAACCGGGCCGCCGGGCACATAGCCTGGGATCAGCGAGAAGGGCTGGGCGGTGAAGTTCAGCACGATCAGAAAGAAGAGCTGCACCCCGGCCAGAATCGTTCCTGCATAGGCGAAGAGCTTGACGTCGGTCTTGTGGCGGAGGCGCAGCACAAAGCCGTAGACCGCCAGCAGCCAGGCCCACAAGAGCAGCGAGCCCTCCTGTCCGGACCATAGCGCCGCGAATTTATAGGGCGCGGGCAGGGCGATGTTGGAGTGGTCGGCGATGTAGAAGATGGAAAAGTCGTTGGCGAAGACCGACCAGACCAGGGCGAAGGCTGCCGCGCTGACGGCGATAAAGCCGGCAATGCCGGCGCGCCGCGCGGTGTCGGCCATGCGCTCCGGGCTGATGCGCGCGGGACGATTCGAAGCCATCAAAAACAGAGACAGACTGCCCGCCAGCAGGTTGTAGGCGGCCAGAGCCAATGCAATGAGAAGAGCAAAACTGCCAAACGATGCCATCAGGACTCCAGAATGATTCTCGCACGCTCACTGGCCGTCTCCACGCCAAGAACGAGCGGCAGGGAGGAGGGAAGTCAGCGGTGGGGCGTACGTTCCGGAAGGGGGGGTCGCCGTTTGCGACGGCAGATCGCATGCTCAGAATTCTGGCGCGCAACTCTCGGCGCTCCATTGCCGGAGCGCGCTCCCGGTCTTACCATTCTTGAACATCATACCCTGTTTTGGTGTGATCTGCCTCACCTTTCAGGCGAAGAATCAACGGGATGAGAAATCTGGAAATCGTCATTCCAAGATTATCCGTGCCCCATCCTTCGCGTTCTTGGCGAAGGGTGGGAATAGATCAACTTGCAGTGATGTACATTATAAGGTGCTATCTTGCCGGATAAGGTGGAGGATGAAAGGGAGTCCTAAGCCGCAGAAAACTCCGCTGATTCTTTTCCGCTCCGAATCGGGAACTGAGCCGGTGGGGGAGCGGCGCGCAACCGCCAGAGGGAGCTAATGCAATGAGCAAAACAAATATGGGTTCGAGCATCGAGGATCTTCTCAAGGAGGAGGGAATTCTGGAGGAGGCCAAGGCCGAGGCGATCAAGGAAGTGGTTGCATGGCAGTTGGCCGAGGCTATGAAGGAGCAGAAGATCTCCAAGAACAAGATGGCCACGCTGCTCAAGACCAGCCGCACGCAGGTAGACCGGCTTCTCGATCCCAAGAACGACATTACGCTGGGGAGCTTGCAGCGCGCCGCCGCGATGGTCGGGCGGCGGGTCTTGATTGAACTCGTCTAGGGAAGGTTGCTCGTGTGAAATTGAGGGAGACCCCCGACATCGCAAGGATTGGCAACCAAAGATTCGCTAGAAAACTTCGCTGTGAGAACCTATGCGCACCAGCCGCAATGTCCATTCGTCAGGCATCTTGTAGATAAGAAGCAGGTCGGGCTTGAGGTGGCACTCGCGATGGTTGGTATATTCGCCCGTCAATGGATGATCGTGTTACCTCTCCGGCAGGGGCGCATCCGTAGCGAGAAATGAAATGGCTGCAAGCAGGTCGGCATCGAGCGTGGCGCGCTGCTGGCCTTTGGCTTCGCGCTTGTAATCCTTTTTGAACTTGGCAGTTCGGCTAATCGTCCGCATGAAGGTCGGCCATCAGCGCTTCTACGCTGTTGAAGTTCACCACCTCGCCACGATCTCCAGCTTCTATTGCGGCAACAGTTTCAGCGTTGGGAACCCGAAGCTCGAATGGAAAGGCCTGGTCCGTCGCCGCTCGCGTCAGAAAGACGCGCACCGCCTCGGAGAGGCTCAGCCCCATTTTGCCAAAGGTCTTTGAGGCCTGAGACTTCAGCTTCGGATCAATCCGCACATGAATCATTGCCGTTGCGCTCTGCAAAATATCACCTCACCTATATTGTATATGAAATGAGATACAGCACGATTCTCCGCTCTTATCAACCCAGCAAACGCCTGGTGCCCCAGGCCCGGATTTTCAGGCCTGGGAGACTACGCGCCGCTCAGGCGACCAAAAATTCCTTCTCCCGCAGCTCACGGATGCGGTCGCGGAGCTTGGCGGCCTGTTCAAACTCGAACTTTTTGGCAGCCTCGCGCATCTCCGTCTCCAGTTTTCCGATGTAGGCGTCCAGCTCGGCCTGGGTCTTGAACTCGGGCAAGCCCGCTGCCTCTTCTTCCAGAGTCTCGCCGTACTCGGCCTTGAGAATCTCCGCCAGCCCCATGTCGATGGCGCTCACAATCGAGCGCGGCGTTATGCCGTTCTCCAGGTTATAGGCCGTCTGGATGGTGCGGCGGCGGTCGGTTTCGCCGATGGCCCTCTTCATCGAGTCGGTCATGCGGTCGGCATAGAGCAGCGCCTTGCCTTCGATGTGTCGCGCCGCCCGGCCCATGGTCTGGATCAACGAGCCGGCGGAGCGGAGAAAGCCCTCCTTGTCGGCGTCCAGAATCGCCACCAGGGAGACCTCGGGCAGATCCAGCCCCTCGCGCAGCAGGTTGATGCCCACCAGCACGTCGTACTCGCCCTTGCGCAGCCCGGCCAGCAGCTTGACCCGCTCCAGCGTCTCAATCTCGGAGTGCATGTAGCGGCAGCGCACCCCCACCTCGGTGTAGTAGCCGCTGAGATCTTCGGCCATGCGCTTGGTCAGGGTGGTGACCAGCACCCGCTCGTTGCGGTTGGCGCGGTCGCGAATCTCCGCCAGCAGATCGTCGATCTGGCCCTTGACGGGGCGAATCTCTACCACCGGGTCCACCAATCCGGTGGGCCGGATCACCTGCTCGACGACCACGCCCTGCGACTGGGTCAGTTCATACGGGCCCGGCGTCGCCGAGACATAGATTGCCTGGTGGACACGCGTCTCAAACTCCTCGAAGCGCAGCGGCCGATTGTCCATGGCCGAGGGCAGGCGGAAGCCGTAGTCGACGAGGTTCTGCTTGCGGCTGCGGTCGCCGTGGGCCATGCCGTGCACCTGGGGAATGGTGGCGTGGCTCTCGTCGATGAAGAGCAGGTAATCCTTGGGGAAGTAATCCAGCAGGGTGGGCGGCGCCTCGCCCGGCAGGCGGCCGGAAAAATGCCGCGAGTAGTTCTCGATGCCGTGGCAGTAGCCCATGGACTTGATCATCTCCAGATCGAAGCGGGTGCGCTGGTGCACACGCTGCGCCTCGACCATGCGCCCTTGCGATTCCAGCTCCGCGACCCACTGGTTCAGCTCCGCGGTGATGGTCTCGATGGCCCCGGTCTTGCGCTCCGGCTGCACCACGTAGTGGCTCTTGGGATAGATGGGCAGGCGGGCATATCTCTGGATAACCGTGCCGAAGAGGGGATCGATCTGAGAGAGGCCCTCGATCTCGTCGCCGAACATCTCAATGCGGTAGGCGTTTTCGTCGTAGGTGGGAAAGACCTCGATGATGTCGCCGCGCACGCGGAAACAGCCGCGGCGGAAGTCCACGTCGTTGCGCTCGTACAGGATCTCGACCAGACGCCGGGTAATGTCCTTGCGGCTGATGCGCTGGCCCTTTTCCAAGAGCAGCAACATACCGAAGTAGGCCTCCGGCGAACCCAGACCGTAGATGCAACTGACCGAGCTGACGATGATGGCGTCGCGCCGCTCGAAGAGGGAACGCGTGGCCGCCAGACGCAGTTTGTCCAGCTCCTCGTTGACCGTGGCTTCCTTTTCGATGTAGAGATCGCCCGCCGGAATGTAGGCTTCGGGCTGGTAGTAGTCGTAATAGCTGACGAAGTATTCCACCGCGTTATGGGGAAAGAACTGCTTGAACTCGTGATAGAGCTGCGCGGCGAGCGTCTTGTTGTGGGCCAGGATCAGCGCCGGGCGGTTGGACTCCTCGATGACCTTGGCCATGGTGAAGGTCTTGCCCGAGCCGGTTACGCCCAGCAGCACCTGGTGCTTCTCGCCGGCGTTGAGCCCCGCGACCAGCTCGGCAATGGCCCGCGGCTGGTCCCCGCGCGGCTGATAATGGGTCACCAATTCGAAATCCATGGAATGGATTATAGCGCGCAGTGGCGAAGAAGAGGCGAATGCGCCACTCCGGAACGGAAAATCGATGCAGTATCTGCATCGAGAAGTGGACGATGCAATCCATGCCGAGTCATCACCTGAATCTCAGCGGCGGATACCGGGATTCTGAGGTGGCGTTTTCGATGCGACAGCGAGCAGTTCAGGCAGTTTCGAGGGGTTGACTGAACGCGCGCCATCTTGGGATTCTGAGGCCGCGCTTATGCACTCTTGGCAAGCGTATCGGCGCGCTGATTTTCCAGGCGCAGCAGTCTCTTGTCTACTTCAAGCAGGTTCTTGACGTGCTCGATCTGTAAAAGAACCACTTCGTGCCGACTGACAGCCTCGGTCTTGGCCGCCGAGAATTGGATATTTATATTTGATTCAAGATTATCCATTCGTCTATTGAGAGCCTCCATCTGCACGGCGACTGCTCGCAATTCAGGCGCCGGGAAGTCCTGGACAATCTGTCGGACACCTTCAATCACACTCATGCGAACATTCTGGCGGCAGAGCACTGGCCTGTCAACAGGAGAGCCATGATCCACACCATAAACAGGTGGGGACGAGTACTTCCGCGCTACAGCCGGCCGGGAGGCCGACGCTACATTCGAACAATTCAGTCTTCGCCTACCGGCTTGGCTCTCATCGCCAGGCGCGCCCCGATGGCGTAGCCGATCAGCGCGGCAGCCGGCCAGGTGCCCAGGAAGGGGCCGTCGTTGTCGATCAGGCCGCTGGGATTGGGCAGGCTGAAAAAGGTCCGCACCAGCTTCTCCGTGGCGCCGCACTCGAAGCAGGCGTGGGGTCCGGTGGGCATATCCAGAATCCACAGGCTGATCAGAAGTATCCAGATCAGACCGATCAGCCACACCAGGTTGGCCATCTCGTCCTGGCGGAAGCGGGTGACGATATGTCCCACCGCTAAGGGAACAAAGAGGGATGCAAGGAGAATGGCGGTCTGGGGAATGGCGGTGGGATTGAGCGCATAGCCAGCCAGCATCAAAGCCATCCACGAGCCCAGGGCCAAGAGCCCATGCACAAAGAACCAGACAATTTGCGTGGACAAACGCGGCCGGTCTTCTTCCCTATCATGCTGCAGCGATTCCATCCCGCAACCCCTTAAGAACAATTTATCTTTTGTGCCTCTTCAAGATACACTCTGGCGCAGGCAGGGACAATCGGATTCTCGGGGTCTGTGGCGGAGGCAGTTTGAGGCAGGCGCCGCGGCGGATAGAATGGAATCCATGTTGATCGAGGGTGTCTTTGCCGCCGTTCCCACGCCGTTCTATCCCGACGAGCGGGTTTACCTGCGCAAGATGGAAGCCAACATCGCCCGCTACTCCCGCAGCCTTTTGGCGGGGATGGTGGTGCTGGGTTCGACGGGCGAAGCCGCACTGCTCAACGACGAGGAGTCGCGCTTGGTGCTGCGCGCTGCCGCCGAGGCCGCCGCGCCGGAAAAGGTGCTCATCGCCGGCGTGAGCCGGGAGAGCGTCAAGGCCACCCTGGAGCTCGCCGAGACCGCCGCCGGTCTGGGTTACGACGCCCTGCTGGTGCGCACCCCCACCTACTACGCCCGCCAGCTCACCCCGGCGCTGGCGCTGCATTACTTCCGCAGCGTAGCCGACCGCGCGCCGCTGCCGGTTCTGCTTTACAACATTCCCCAGTGCGTTCCCTACATGATTCCCGTGGAGGTGGTCGCAGCCCTAGCGCAGCATCCCAACATTATCGGCATCAAGGACTCGGCGGGCAGCGTGGAGCGCATTCAGCAGATCGTCGCCGCCACCCAGAACGCTCCCCGGCGCGCCACGACCGTTACGCCGGTCTTCGAGGCCGTTACCGGGCGTATGGTGGCGGCCAGGGAATCGGTGAGCACAATCTCCGCGGCCGATTTATCCGTGGGTGCGGCGGTCAGCGCGGCGGCTCCGGCTGCAGCGTTGAAGACGCGCAGCAAGGAAGTCGGCTTTCAGGTTCTGTGCGGCAATGAATCGACCATGCTGGCCTCGCTCGAAGCCGGCGCCCAGGGAGCGATTCTGGGCTTTGCCGCCTGTGCCCCGCAGGCCTGCCAGGAGGTCTATCTGGGCTGGAAGGATCACGATCTGCGCCTGGCTGGGGAGAAGCAGGAGACCATCGCTGCTCCAGGGCGGAGGATTGTGGGAGAACTCGGCATCGCCGGCATCAAATATGCCTGCGACTTCAACGGCTACTATGGCGGCTATGCGCGCAGGCCGCTGTTGCCGCTGATCGCGGAGCAAAAGCAGGAGATCGAAGCCCTGCTGGCGGGAATCCGCAACTGAGCCGGGAGTTTGCAGGGGCTGAAATCGTTGCGGAAAAAACCCGAAGCAAGAGCTGTTCTCAGCGGTATTTGCGCAGAATGCCCAGCACCCGACCCTGGATGGCGCAGTCGGTAGCCTTGACGTAGATCGCTTCCATCTCCAGGTTGGCCGGCTGCAGGCGCACCATGTTGCCCTCGGTGTAGAAGCGTTTCAGGGTGGTCTCGGAGCCATGCACCAGGGCCACCACGATCTCCCCCTGGCGTGCCGTGCTAGCTCGCTCCACCAGCACGTAGTCGCCGCTGACGATATGCTCGTCGCGCATCGAATCCCCGCGCACCTCCAGGGCAAAGGCGTCACGGTTGCCAACCACATCGTGCAGCGATATGCTCTCGGGGATCTCGCTGGTCTCCACCGGCAAGCCGGCGGCAATGCGCCCGGCCAGGGGCAGACGGTCGCTGGAACGGCTGCGCGCACCCGGCGGCAGCACGTCGATGGAGCGGCTGCGGTTATGCACCCGGTCCAACAAACCCTTCTTTTCCAAGTTGGTGATGTGCTTGTGCACGGTGGCCAGGCTCTTCAGCCCCATGCCCCGCGCTATCTCTTCGAAGGAGGGAGAGTAGCCGTTGCGGGAGACGAACGACTCCAGAAAATCGAGAATCTCTTTTTGCCTGCGCGTGACTGCCATGCGGGCATTGTAGCGAATAGAAGGCGAATCGCGCCAGTCTTTTTCTTGGGTTTCTCAAAATTGCGGCGCTTCCTCCGCTCTTTGGAAGGCCGCATTCGGGAAAGTTCTCCGAAGTGTGGCGGAAATCGTCGTTTTGCCCCACGCGTAATTAAAGAAATTCGGCCTTTGAGCCGATGTCCGCAGTAGTCCCACGTGTGCGAGTTCTTCGCCGACGGCAGGATCTTATCGAGGACGCATGATCTCACTCAAGAAGTTGCTCGAATCGCAGGAAGATGGCGCCGATGAGGCCTCCCGGCTCTCAAGCGGCGAAAAAGCGCCCGCTCGCGCTCCGGAAGAGAGTGTGCTGGATGCGCCGCCAACCGTCTCGACCGGTGGTCTTCTTCCCGCTACGCTGAGCGCCTACCGCTCCGCTTTGCAGGAGTTCGGCGATTGCAGCCTGGATGTCTGCCCGGCTCTGGGCGATGCTCTCAAGCAGGGGATGCAGCGCGTCGAGGAACGGCTCACTCCCAATGTGGGACCGGAGGCCATTACGGAAGTGGAAGGCAGCGTTCGCCAGCAGTTACGCGACTGGGGAAAGCACACGGCACTGCATTACCGGCAAAAGGCCGATGAGGTTAGAGAGATCCTGATAGTAATGGCCAACACGGCCGAGTCGGTGGGGGAGAGGGATCAACGTTGTGCTCAGCAGATTACCGAAGTAACCGATCGGCTTCGCAAAGTCGCCGACCTGGATGATCTCTCCCTGATTCGTCTCTCCATCGAGAGTTCTGCTGCGGATTTGAAAACCTCGATTGACAGAATGACCTCCGAGGGGAAGGCCGCCATCGCCCAGTTGCGCGCCGAGGTCTCCAACTACCGGGTCAAGCTGGAAGAAGCCGAGATGATCGCCACTTGCGACTCCCTGACCGGGCTGCGCAACCGCTTGCATCTGGAGACGCAGCTGGAAAAGCGCATGGAGACCATGCTTCCGTTTTGCGTGGCAATTGTGGATATTAATGGATTCAAACAGGTTAACGATGAACATGGGCACCTGGTGGGGGACGAGCTGTTGAAGCAGTTTTCTGCCGAACTGAAGTCGGTATGCCGTTCCACCGATCTGATCGGGCGCTGGGGTGGAGACGAATTCATCATTCTCTTGGACAGCGGACTGGAAGATGCTGCGGCACAAATTGACCGGCTGCGCAAGCGCGTGGTGAAAAATTATTCTGTTCAGGGACGATCCGGAACGCTGAAATTGCTGGTTTCGGCCTCCATCGGGCTGGCGGAACGGATTGGACGGGAACCTTTGAAAGTACTTTTGGAACGTGCCGACTCCGCCATGTATGCGGAAAAAGCCTCCAATAAAGCTGCTGCTGACGCTCGTAAGCGATAGAAAATACAAATCTGAAGCAATTTCAATGCGGGCTCTCCCATGAGCGGGCCCGCATTTTCATTCCATCATGTGAGATGAAATGGTTACTATTCACCTTTAGTAAGAGATTACCCACCCCTTTTGAAACCGCGTTTTCGACGATTCCAATCCGGGATTCGTCTTCCTGTCTTAAAACGAAACAGTCTTGTGTGCCGTTCTCATACAGGAGAAGGTAGAGAGGAGCCGAACCTTAGCGTGCGCTAAACCGGCCAGCTGAAAGTAGAGGGACGGATCGCCCAACTTAATGGGACTCCGTTCAGAGAGAAAGGCTGCCATGAGGTTATTGATCGCCGAAGACGACAAGGCGCTGGGGTTGTTTTTGAGCCGAGGGCTCGAAGCTGACGGGCATAGGGTGCGTGTGGCTTACGATGGAGCTGCCGCGGTAGAGGCATTTCGCCAGGAAATGCCGGATCTCACCATCCTTGATTTGAACATGCCCATCAAGGACGGCGAACAGGTATTGGATGAAGTTCGCGCCATGGACGCCGATTTGCCCGTCCTCATCCTCACCGCGCGCCAGGAAGTCGAGACCCGCGTTCGCTGTCTGGATCGGGGCGCTGACGACCTGATGATCAAGCCCTTCAGCCTGCACGAACTGCGCGCACGCTGCCGGGCGCTGCTGCGCCGCAAGCGCGAGGCCCGTCTGCAACTGCGGGTCGCCGATCTGGAACTGGATCGCCTCGACCATACCGCCCGCCGCAACGGCGTGCCGGTTCTTCTCACCAACAAGGAGTTCTCGCTGCTGGAGCACCTCATGCTCAACCGCGGGCAGTGCGTCTCGCGGGTAGAGCTGCTGGATTCGGTGTGGAATCTGGAGCCTGCCCAAACCACCAATATTGTCGACGTTTATGTCAACTATCTCCGCCGCAAGCTCAAGGATCCTCCTCCCGGACAACTGATTCGCACGGTGCGCGGACAGGGCTACATGGTTCCCTCGGATGCCGATCTGGCCCTGGTTCCGCTCGTCGCCCGCGCCGCTATACCGGTCTTTGCCGGTCCGGTTCTCGAAGTCAACTAGCTGCCGCCAACGACCAATCGATCGACGATCAGGAGAGTCCTATGACCACTATGCCCATTTCCGCTCTTGCTCCACTGAGCCGCGTCCGTCCCCGCACTGCCTTGGTGACCAGCGCCGATCGCAGCTTCCGTCAACGTCTCTCGGAGATCCTCACCGGCCTGCGCTGGCAGGTGCGCGAGGCCGAAGGCGGCGCCCAAGCCTGGGCCGAAGCACAGAAGATTTCTCCTGAGGCTCTGATCGTCGATTCCTGGCTCCCAGATCTCGATCTGTCCGAGTTCCTCACCGACTTCCGCAGCTTTTATCCCAACGTCGATCTGGTGACGGCGGGCGGATCGAGTGCGCAGGAGAGCCCCCGCGGTCCTTATCGCCAGGAGCTGCTCTATGCGCTGCGCCGCAGCCAGGACACCGACACCGCCGTCTGGAATGCCGCTCCCATCCTGGCGCGGGCCAGTTCCACAGCCAGCCGCAGCTTTAGCGAAGCGCCGCAGCCGGTCTCCCACCCCATCTCGCACTCCGCGGTGGTGGCGGAGGCGGTTCCGGCACACGAGCCTTCGCCGCTGCGCTTGGTCACCAGCGCTCCTGTCGAGAGCCAAGAGCGGGAAGAGCGTTCCGAAAATGGAAGCGAGATCGCGATCAGCGAGCGGCTACCGGAACTGATCGGCAACGCGCCCTGCATGTTGGAGGTCAGCCGGCGGATTCGCCTGGTGGCCCCGCGCAGCACCGCCGTATTGATCGAAGGCCCCACGGGCTCGGGCAAGGAATTGGTTGCCGAAGCCCTGCACCGGCTCTCCCCGCGCAGCCGTAAGCCCTTTGTCGCCATCAACTGCGCGGCAATTCCTGAAGCTTTACTTGAGGCGGAACTCTTCGGCCACACGCGCGGCGCTTTTACCGGCGCAGTGCAGGGACGAGTGGGACGGATCGAATCCGCCGACGGCGGTACCCTCTTTTTGGACGAGATCGGCGAGATGCCCCTGGCGCTTCAAGCCAAGCTGCTGCGTTTTGTGGAGTGCGGCGAATTGCAGCGGGTGGGGGACAACGAGACGGTCAAGGTGGACGTACGCATCGTGGCGGCGACCCATCGGCCGCTGGCCCAGCACACCCAGAACGGCACCTTCCGCTCCGATCTTTATTACCGTCTGGCGGTCTTTCTCATCCGCACCCCGGCTCTCTCGGAACATCTTCAGGATCTGCCTCTGCTGGTGGAACACTTCTTGCAAGAGATGGGACGCGAGGCGCCGGTAAAGCGGCTCTCGTCAGCCGCCTTGACCAAGCTCTCGGCGCACGGATGGCCGGGAAACGTGCGGGAACTGGAACACGTTCTGGAGCGCGGTGCGATTCTGGCCGGGGATGAGGCGGTTCTAACCGCTCGCGAGATCGACTTCGGCATGACCATTAACTAGTAGCTACCCAGAAGCGTAGGGTCAAGCCGGGAAGGGAAGCCGCTTTCCGCTTGCGCTCTGAGAAGATTCTGAAGCCTGCTTCAGCCGCCCAACGACTCATGCGGCGGGAGATGGGGGAGATTAGCCATGAGCATGCAAATTGAAACCCAACTCAGCGACCAAGTGGCTCGCTATCTGGACCTGGCGACGGCGCAGGCCAAGTTGACGGCGGCCAATATGGCCAACATCGACACGCCTGGCTACCGCGCCATGGGGATGGACTTCGAGTCCGAGATGCGCAAGGCGATGAGCGGCGTGGAAGAGGGGGCGGCGCCGGAAGCGGTGCAAGTGGCGCCGGAGCAGGGTTTGATCACCCGCCCCGACGGCAACAATGTCTCCATGGATCGCGAGGGCCTCAATCTGGCCGAGGCGCAACTGAAGTTCAGGACCGGCGTGGCGCTGCTCCATGAGGAGTATCAGCGAGTGATGAACGCCATTCATGTGCAGGACAAGTAAGGCTGCCGGCAAAGCTGCTTTTGGCAGGAAGGTAGACAATGAATCTCTTCGGGATCATGGAAACTTCGGGTGGGGCGATGCGGGCCGAGCGTATGCGGGCCGAGGTGGTGGCCGCCAACATGGCCAACGCCGAGACCACGCGCACCGCCGACGGTGGGCCCTATCGCCGCCAGCATGTGGTCTTTGCCGCGGGTCAGGGCGATCCTTCTTTTCTTAGCTCGATGGTTTCGGCCTCGGGCAGCGGCGGGGTGAGCTCGCCGGCGTCGTCGTTGCTCAATCTGAACCTGCCGGCGATCAATCCTGACGGTTCCAAGGCGATGGCGCCGGGAGTGCAGATCACAGGGGTGGTCGAGGACCCCTCGCCGCCTCAGCAGCGCTATGACCCCGGCCATCCGGACGCCGATGCCTCCGGCTATGTCGCATATCCGGACATTAACCCCGTCACAGAGATGGTGGATCTGATGGGGGCGACACGTGCATATGGTCTGAACAGTTCTGCGGTGCAGGCCGAAAAGAGCATGATCTCCTCTTCATTGGATATCGCCAAGTCGTAGCAACCAGGGCTGGAAGAAGCCCGGCAAGGACGGAGAAGCAATGCATATCGGATTGAATCCCATGATGGCCGCGGCCAACACGCTCACGGGTCTGAATGGCGGGGAAGCGGCCTCCACGCTGTCTTCGCCTGGTAGCCAGGCGGCCGCGTCTACCCCTTTTGGAGATCTTTTGACCGACGCCGTGGGCCAGGTCAACGACTTGCAGGTACAGGCGCACGACGCCGTCACCGGCCTGATGAGCGGTTCCGGCGTGGATGTTCACCAGGCGATGATCGCCACCCAGAAGGCCAGCGCCTCCTTCGAGCTGGCGCTGGCGGTGCGCAACAAGGCAGTAGCGGCCTACCAATCGGTGATGGGCATGCAGTTTTAGGGTTTTGCTCGCCGCGCAGTTAGCGCCGCGCGAGAGAGCAGTACGCGGGCCGGGTGTTTGCACGGGCCGGTAACAGGGCGCAGCAAGAGCAAAAGCGACAGGATGCGAGAAGCATGGCCGCAGCAACGCAGTTGGAAAAGAACCCCCCGGCGAATCCCGGTCAGCCGCAGTTGACCGACCGCATGGCGGGGTTCTGGTCGCGCGGACAGGTGCGCTGGATGGCGATGAAGCCGGCCCAGCGGGCTTGGGCGCTGGTCGCCGCCGTGCTGCTGGCGGGTCTGATCGGGTTTCTGGCCTGGTCTGCGCTGCGCACCGACTGGCGCACGCTCTATGCGGATCTGGAGCCGGAAGACGCCCGCCAGGTGGCGCAGATTCTGACTACCGCACAGATTCCCTATCAGCCGGCTCCCAATGGCACCGGCATTCAGGTTCCCGCACCTCAATTGGATAAGGCAAGGCTGGCCACGGCGGCCAAAGGGCTGAAGAGCGGGCGGCTGGGCTTCGAACTCTTCGACAAGCCCAACTGGGTGGGGTCGGAGTTCGACGAGCAAGTCAACTATCAGCGCGCCCTGGAGGGCGAACTGGAACATACCGTTGGGACCCTCAGCGATGTGGAGTCGGCGCGGGTGCACCTGGTCCTGCCCCACGACTCGCTTTTCCGCGATCAAGAGCGGCCGGCCAAGGCTTCGGTGGTGCTGAAGTTGCGGCATCGTTCCCTGGCCGACGGTGAGCCGGATGCGATTCGCAATCTGGTTGCTTCCGCGGTGGATGGTTTGTCCGCGGAGCACGTGGTCCTGGTGGACGCGGCCGGCCACATTCCCCTCGGACCCAAGACCGCCGACGCCATGCGCCTCACTGCCGAACAGGCGATGGAAGAGAAGCTCATCGCCACCCTCGAGCCGGTCACCGGTACGGGAAACGTGCGCGCTTCGGTAACCGTGGATTACGATCCGGCGGCTACGGAAGAGACGCAGGAGACCTATGATCCCAATCAGACGGTGACGCTTTCCATGCAGCGCAGCGAGCAGACTACCGGCGCTCAGGCGGTGGCGGCGGGAATTCCCGGAACCGCCTCCAACGCGCCCAATTCCACCAACCTGCCGGTCTATCCGCAGCAGACCTCGTCTCCGGCCAATGCCAAGACCGAGTCAGGGACCTACGGCGCATCCAAGACGGTGCGGCACATGGTTGAAAACCCCGGCCGGGTGCGGCGGCTGACGGCGGCGATCGTGGTCAACGACCGCATGGCCCAGGCAGCCACCAAGGACCGGGCAGCGCAATGGCAGCCGCGTTCTGCCGAGGAAATTCGCAACCTGACGGCGCTGGCCCAGGCGGCAGTAGGCTTCGACACCACGCGCGGGGACATGCTGACGGTGCAGGATCTGGCTTTCGACGATAACCGCGCCCAGCAACCGCCCACGTTGCAAGCGCAGATTCTGTCGGTTCTGCAGAAGTCTCCGGTGCTGGTGAAATATGCCGCCTTGCTGCTGGGATTGTTTATTGTGGTGGCCTTCGGCGTGCGTCCGGCGATTCGCCGCACGGCTGCTCCGGCTCTGGCCAAAGGGGTGGTCAAAGGACGCGCACCCAAAGAGCTGCCTGCGCAGCCTGTAGCGACGCCGTTGCCGCCGCCTGAGCCGACCCCACTCGATCCCGAACGTCAACGTGCCGCGGATATTTACGACGCCGTGACCACACACCTGAAGCGTGAACCAACCCAGAGTTCGAGGTTGTTGCAGAGCTGGATTCACTCGGATTGATCGGTTCCCGGTAGCGGTGCGGCGTACTTGGCCGGCGGCTGCAAGCGGCGGGATGGATGCAACGCCGCAAGTCTGGAAGAATAGAACAGGAATGCAGGGGTGGCTACGTTGGCAGTTGGAGACGGGGACAGCACAAGGCGGCGCTTATCGGGGAACCTGGGAGGCTTGCGCAAGGCAGCCGTCCTGCTGGTGGCCGTAGGTGAGGATCTGGCCAAGGAGATCCTGCGCGCTCTACCCGAGGTGGACGTGCAGCGGTTGACCGAGGAGCTGGCCGACCTGCGCGGCATCACGCCGGAACTCTCCGCCGAGGTCCTGGAGGAGTTCTGGGAACTACTGGAGACGCAGAACTTCATGATTCACGGCGGCTTGGACTACGCCGCCCGGCTGCTGCAAGAGACTTTTGGCAAGGAGCGCGCCGACGAACTGCTGTCCATGGTGCGCCGTTCCCAGGAAGCTGCGCAGGGCAATCTGGCCAAGCTGCAGCGCACCGATCCCCAGCAACTGGGCAAGCTGCTGGACTCCGAGCACCCTCAGACCATCGCCCTGGTGCTGGCCCACCTCGATCCCCGCCGCGCCTCGCTGGTGCTGGACAATCTGAGCGAGGAGCACAAGGTCGTTTCCATTCAGCGTTTGGCCGAGATGCGCCAGTTCTCGCCGGAGATGGCGCAGAAGGTGGCGCATATTCTCCATCGCCGCTTGGAAAATGTGGGCGACACCGCGCGCAAGAGCTACTCCGGATTCAAGGCCGTCGCCGATCTGCTCAACCGGCTCAATGCCGAGGAGTCAAAGAAGATTCTGGAGACCATTGAAGACGGTCAGCCGGAGCTGGCCCTGAGCATCCGCAACCTGATGTTTACCTTCGAAGATCTGGTGACGGTGCCGCCGGCAACCATTCGCGAGATCGTCTCCGGTGTAGATAAGCGGCAGTTGGCGCTGGCTCTGCGCGGCGCCAACGACGAACTGCGCGCGCAGATCTTCAAGTCCATGAGCTCCCGCGCTGTGGAGATGCTCAAGGAAGATATGGAAGTGCTGGGTCCGGTGCGCTCCCGCGAGGTAGCCCAGGCGCAGCAGGAGATCCTCAACCTCGCCCGGCGTCTGGAGGCCGAGGGCAAGGTGGTTCTCAAGTTGGAGACGGGCGACGAAATGCTGGCCTAGATGCTGGTCTTTGCCGATGAATGAAGCGGGAGGGCTGTCGGCCTTCCATAACGGGACCAGGAGAGGGAATCCTTGCCGATGGATACAGGAACACAGCGCAAGGGCGCGGGGCGCGTGGAGGTCTTTCAGTACCTCGCCGGTCCCGATCCAGCTCCCTTCCTTTGGGATGGATGGGCGGCGTCCAGCGAGGATGAAGCTGCTTCGGCGACACCCCCGGAGAAGGTTCCCCACGAGGTGGTGCAGAACGCTCTGGAGCTGCAACTGCGCGCGGAGTATGAAAAGCGCCTCGCCGAAGAGGTGCGCAAGGCCTTCGAGCAGGGGCGCGAACGCGGTCGCCAGGAGGGCCGGCAGACGGAACACGAATCCCAGGCCGCCTCGCAAACCGCAGCCGATGAGCGCCGTATTCACCTTGCCGCCGAGCTGACCGAGAAATTCACCATCGAGCGGGATCGCTATCTGCACCTGGTCGAGCACGAAGTGGTGCAATTATCGCTGGCCGTGGCGGCGCGCATTCTGCGCCGCGAGGCGCAGATGGACCCGCTTATGCTGAGTGGAGCGGTGCGCGTAGCGTTGGGGCAACTGGCCGGTTCGACCAAAGTGCGCCTGCGCGTTCCTGCCGGCGATCTGGATCTGTGGGCTCAGGCCATCGCTCTTTTACCCAATTTGGCGGTCAAGCCCGAGGTGCTGCCCGGCGAGGGAATGCGCCTGGGCGACTGCATCATCGAGACGGATCTGGGTTCGGTGGACCTGGGCATTCGCTCCCAGCTGGGGGAAATCGAACGGGGATTCTTTGACCGCGCCGGTATCCGCCGCACTCCGCCAGCGCCCCCCGTCGAAGCACACCGCCAACCGCAGCCGCCGGAGGAGCAATCATGAGCGCGATGCTGGCGCGCTACTTCTCTCGCCTGGAACGCGGCCAACCCTGGCGCTGGAGCGGGCAGGTGCTGGAATCGGTCGGCCAGACCATCGAGTCTTCCGGGCCCATGGCCTCGGTGGGTGAGGTCTGCGAGATCAAGGACCAGTACGGGCATCTACATCTCGCCGAGGTGATCGGCTTTCGCGGCTCCAATGTGCTGACCATGCCGGTGGAGACCACCGAGGGCATACGCTATGGCGATCTCGTCTCGGCGATGGGGATGAAGCCGGAGATTGAAGTCGGTCCGGCGTTGATGGGGCGGGTTCTGAACGCGCTGGGACAGCCCATCGACAAAGGCCTGCCCATTGTCGCCGCGGAGACCATGACGCTGGACGGATCGCTGCGCTCGCCGCTGGATCGCGTGCCGATCAAAATTCCGCTGGGAACCGGCATTCGGGTTCTGGATGCGCTTCTGACCGTGGGCCGCGGCCAAAGAGTAGGCATTTTTGGGGGCTCGGGCGTGGGCAAGAGCACCTTGATCGGCATGATGACCCGCAATACCGAGGCCGACGTCACCGTGGTTGGTCTGGTGGGAGAACGCGGCCGTGAGGTGGTCGAGTTTCTCGACGATTCGTTGGGCGCCGAGGGCCGGGCGCGCTCGGTGGTGGTGGTTTCCACCTCCGATGAGTCCCCGCTGATGCGCATGAGGGCGGCGCTGTCCGCCACCACGATAGCCGAACACTTTGCCGCCAAGGGCAAGCATGTGCTGCTGGTGCTGGACTCGCTGACGCGCTTCGCCATGGCCGCCCGCGAGATCGGGCTGGCCGCCGGCGAGCCGCCCACCGCTAAGGGCTATACGCCCTCGGTTTTTACACGACTGGCCCGGCTTGTGGAGCGTACCGGCGAGTTCCGCGTGGGCTCGATTACCGCTTTCTATACCGTATTAATGGAGGGCGACGATCAGCAGGACCCGATTGTCGATGCGGTGCGCTCCCTGCTCGATGGCCACATCATGCTCTCCCGCTCTCTGGCGGCGGAGGGATGGTATCCGCCCATCCAGTTGCTGGACTCGATCAGCCGTCTCATGCCCGCCGTCACTCAGCCGCAGCACCGCGAGCACGCCTCGCTGATGCGCAAGCTGCTGGCCGTCTACGCCCGCTCGGAAGATCTGGTGCGCATTGGCGCCTACAAGCCGGGAGCCGACCCCGATCTCGACCGCGCCCTGCGCGCGCGCGGGCCCATGCGCGCCTTCATGACCCAGAACACCATGGAACAGGTGCATTTTGCCGAGTGCGTGCGCCGCCTCGCCGTGCTCGCCGCGGAGGTTTAGCGGTGGCTGTCTCCCGCGGTCTGCGCCGTCTGCTTCGCGTTCGCGAACTCGAGGAAGAACAGTGCCGCCTGGCGCTGGAAGCGGCATCCTCCGATCTGAACAAGTTGCGCGCCGCCCTGGAAGCGGCCATCGAGCGCGGTCGCCGCGGCAGCCGCCTGATCTCCGCCAGCGCCGGCAGCCTGGAATCCACCGACCGGCTGGCGGGAATACAAGAGATCCGCACCGGAGATCGCTTTGCAGAGATATTGATGCCGCGCATCGCCGAGCAGGAAAAGCAGGTGGCGGCGCGGCGCGAGGAGTTCATGGTCAAGCGCATCGAGCGCCGCCAAGCCGAGACCTTGATTGAAGCCACAGAGGCCCAAGACGCCATCGAAGAAGGCCGCCGCAATCAGCAGGGGCTGGATGCCTGGTACAGCAACAAACTCTATCGCGAAGGGGTGCAACAGGAGCCCTCCAGCGCTCGCGCCGCCGAAGAAGACCGCCCCGCCCGCCACATCAAGAAGCAAAACACAGGGGATCTTGAGAAAACATCCACAGATTAGGAGTGTTGGATTCTCCAGAGCGACCAGGGCCGGGTTCCTGACAATGCTTTAACCCGCCCATGGATCGATTTGGCACACCATCTGCTCCTATCCGGGACATGACGGTCGCAGCAGGTTTGGAAATCAGTACGGGCATACATCCGGCGGCGGGCCAGAGCCAGGGGGGCGCACGACCGCTTGGCGCGGCTCAAAACGCGGGATGGGCCGGAATACCATCCGGCAGCCTTGTTCTCTCATCGGCTGCGACCGCTCCCAACTTTAGGGCTAATTGGCAATCGGTTCTGGCCTCCCTGGAAAACGGGGGAGATGGGAATCCGGCCAGCACCGTTAGCGGGAATGCGACGGCTCTGGCGACAGTCACCGCGCAGACCACCGCTGAGTCTGCCCCGGCAGCCTCCGGTTCAACCGGCGCCCTACCCTCCAGCTTCAACATAGCTGCCAACATCAACCCAAAAGCAACTTCCCCCGCCAGCCTTGGAAGTGTTGCGGTTGGCGCAATATCCGCCAACGCCACTCCAACGTCATTAATCGCTTCTGATGGGAGAACTCTCAACAAGAGCGATATGGATGGCGGCCAAGCCGGCTCGCTGGACAATCTCGCTACCAAGAGCACAAAAGGTTCCAGCAGGCAGGAGTCCACAAGCTCAAGCCTCAAGAATGCCCGGCAAAAACAGGCCTCCTCCAGCGCCGTGCCGCAGACGGAGACGCAAGCGGCTGTTGTCAACTCCGATGCCGGCGTTCAAGCGGCTCCGCTCTCGGCCCCCGTGGTGCAAGCCGCGTCGCTGCCCCCGACAGATTCATCGACCGCCAGCGCAAATTCTGAGACCGGTGCATCGCCCCGTACGGCGTCGTTGGCGCTGCCTCTCACCGCCGAGGAGCGGCTGACTGCAAGTTCAATTGCCTCCGTCGCGGCGGACGCTAACGGCATACCGTCGAACCAATCTGTTGCAGCAGGCTCCGGCTTTGACAGAATTTCGAAGGACGACGCGGCCGGTTTCCAATCCGCTGCGACAGCCAACGGGGTCAACCCCAGCGCCGCGGAATCCGTTGGCGATCCAATTGCCACATCGTCCGCGTATTCGAGCGGGGAATCGACCGCGCCAGCACTTTCCTCGAGCGTTGCAACCACTCGGACGGCTGATTCCAGCGCAGCGACGCCGATCCCGCTGAGCAGCGCCAACAGCGTCTCGGCAGTAAGCCAGGATATGAATGCGGTGCAACTGTCCGCCGCTTTGCCTGCCAACAGTTCCGCGGCCCCGAATACAGTGCAAGGGACAAGCGTTACGCCAGCGGCACCGCTACCAACTGCTCCCGAGCGGCTGATCAGTTTCCCGCAGGCGGTCAACTTCAACGATGCGAACCCGGCCGCCCAGACCAGCGCCAACACCGTTTCGGCAGTAAGCCAGGAAGCAAATGCGGTGCAACTGTCCGCCGCTTCGCTTGCCAACAGTTCCGCGGCCCCGAATACAGTGCAAGGGACAAGCGTTGCGCCAGCGGCAACGCTCCCAACTGCTCCCGAGCGGCTGATCTCGTTCCCGCAAGCGGTCAACTTCAGCGATGCGAACCCCTCCGTCCAGAGCAGCGCCAACACCGTTTCGACAGTAAGCCAGGAAGCGAATGCGGTGCAACTGTCCGCCGCTTCGCCAGCCAACGGTTCCGCGGCCCCGAATACAGTGCAAGGGACAAGCGTTACGCCAGCGGCAACGCTCCCAACTGCTCCCGAGCGGCTGATCTCGTTCCCGCAAGCGGTC
>Ga0326728_10010035_pt1 | contig 22383 bp, 24 predicted proteins | sample MB3enrmetagenome_FD_207602 | JGI IMG/M metagenome (GOLD analysis project Ga0326728, IMG submission 207602) | Lab enriched peat soil microbial communities from McLean, Ithaca, NY, United States - MB31MN | ecosystem: Environmental > Terrestrial > Soil > Wetlands > Peat | place: USA: New York... | reverse complement strand
TTTTTCATTCCGCAGCTGGGACTCTGAAGTACAGGAAGAATTCCCGGTTACCCTTCGGGCCCAATATCGGTGAGGGGAAATCACCGTGATAGGTCAGGCCGAGATCGGCCCCGTAGCCCTTTACCCCCTCGACCGCGGCGTGCTGGACCTCCGGGTCGCGCACGACTCCGCCTTTGCCGACCCGTGCTCTTCCGGCTTCGAACTGCGGCTTGACGAGCGGCAGAATGGTTGCGCCCGGCTCGACGAGACGCAGCACGGCTGGAAGCACCAGTCGCAGGGAAATGAACGACACATCGATGACCGCCAGGCCAGCGCGCTCCGGCAGCTTCGCTGGCTCGAAGCTGCGGATGTTCGCTCGCTCGAAGAGCGTCACGCGGGGATCCTGACGCAATGGCCAGGCGAACTGGCCGTAGCCGACGTCGATGGCGTAGACGTGACGTGCGCCGCGCTGTAGCAGGCAGTCGGTGAATCCACCGGTCGATGCTCCGACATCGACGGCGGCCACTCCCTGCGCCTCGATGTTCCAGTAGGTGAGCGCAGCATCGAGCTTGAGCCCGCCGCGGCTGACGAATGGAATATCGGTACCGCGCAGTTGCAGCTCGGCGTCGATCGGCACCAGCGCTCCGGGCTTGTCGACGCGTTGATCGCGCGCCCAGACTACGCCCGACATGATCAGGCGGCGAGCGCGCTCGCGGCTCCCGACAAAACCCCGATCCACGAGCAACTTATCGAGACGTGCGCGCTTGGCCACGGACACTTCGAGACGGTCCCTGAGAAGATGCGGCCTCAGGGCGAACCGGATATTTTCTTGCCTGAGATATCATTTTGCCGCTCACCCTGAGGAGGCGCCGTCTGTCCAGGCGCCGTCTCGAAGGGTGCGCTCTCGGCAGTTCGCCGCTCAACCCACTGGCATTGTGCCTAGTACACATCAGGTACTACAGGCGCGGGCCACGATGAAACGGGCGATTTCACGTAACGGTTCCGCTGCGGGGCCGAACGCGCGCAGCTCGTAGAGCGCGTCGGCAAGCAGTTCTCGCGCACGCTCTTTCGTTTCCGCCAGGCCCAGCACCGCGGGGAACGTCGCTTTGTGTCGTTCCTGATCGCGCCCGCTGTTCTTACCCGTGAGCTCGCGTGAGCCTTCCGCATCCAGGATGTCGTCGGCGAGTTGAAACACCAGGCCGACGAGCTCGCCGTAGCGTGTCAAACGCCGCAGCTGCTCCGCGCGCGCGCCGCCGAGGAGGGCGCCGGCACGTACGGCGGCCCGGATCAGCGCGCCGGTCTTGCGTACGTGAATGAACTCAACGGTGGGCAGATCGAAGGCGGTATTTTCAGCCGCCATGTCGGCGGCCTGCCCGCCGACCATGCCGCGCGCGCCGGCAGCGCCGGCGATTTCCTCCAACGCCTGCAGCGCCCGCGCCTGCTGCGGGCCAGAACGGGCGGCAGCTTCGGCCATGATGCGGAAGGCGTCGGTCAGCAGCGCGTCACCGGCGAGAATCGCCAACGCTTCACCGAAGACGATGTGATTGGCCGGCTTGCCCCGGCGCATCTCATCATCATCCATCGCCGGCAGGTCGTCGTGGATCAACGAGTAGGTGTGGATCAATTCCAGAGCACAGGCAAACGGCAACACCGGTGTGACCGGCCCGCCCACCGCCTCAGTTGCCGCAATCGCCAAGATCGGCCGGATGCGCTTGCCGCCGGAAAACAGCGTATAGCGCATCGCCTGCATGAGCTTCTCGGGCTTGAGCGTAGCCGGAATGCAGCGCTCCAGGAAGCGATCGACCCGCGCTTGGCGGCGTTTGAGGTATTCTGCCAGGTTCACGACGATGGTCTCTGAGTGCGCGTCGACCGGCGACTTACTCTTTGATCTCGTCATCCGAGATTGGCCGCAGCCGAAGAGTGCCGTCCGGATCGCGGCTCAACAGCCCGACACGCGCCTCTGCTTCACTCAAGCGTTGATTCAGGGTACGCACCAGCGCGATCCCCGCTTCGAACGCCGCCAGCGCCTCTTCCAGCGGCATCTCCCCTCGCTCGAGGCGGGCAACGATGGCTTCCAATTCTGCCATGCCGTCGTCGAACTTCTGGCCGTTCTTGGCGTTCTCCATGGGGACGCGCCTTTCCTACTTAGCATCACTTGTCTTCGACCCGCACCCGCGCCGTGCCGCGCGCGAAGGTGAGCCGCAGGTGTTCGCCATCCTTCAAGTTTGCGGCATCGCGGATCACGGTGCCGTCTTCAACCCGCCGCGCGATGCTGTACCCACGCTGCAACACCGCGAGCGGGCTCAGGGCTTGCAGCCGTTCGGCACCGCCCCGCAACCGCTGCTGGGCGAAGCGGATGCGGCTGGTGACCGCATGCAGGGCGCGCTCGCTGAGCTCATCGAGACGCTGCTGCATCGCCTTAAGCACCTCGCGCGGGTGGCGCAGGTGCCGCGCCTGTGCCGCCAGCCGTTCGCGTTGGGTGCCAATCTGGCGCTGGATCGCGAGCCGCAGCGCCAGCGCAGTCCTGTCCACCCATGCACGGAGGTCACGCTCATCCGGCACCACCATCGCGGCCGCCGCCGTTGGCGTCGGCGCGCGACGGTCCGCAACCAAGTCCGAGATGGTGAAGTCGATTTCGTGGCCGACCGCCGACACCACCGGCACACGGGATGCGGCGATGGCGCGGGCGACCCGTTCGTCGTTGAAGGCCCACAAGTCCTCCAACGATCCGCCGCCGCGGCCAACGATGATCACGTCCGGCTTGCCGAGCCGATTGAGGTCGGCAACCGCCTGCGCGATGTCAGGTGCGGCGCCCTTTCCCTGCACACGCACCGGCCGGATCACGATGCGGACGCCGGGAGCACGGCTGCGCAGAACGAAGAGCAAGTCGTGGATTGCAGCTCCCTTGAGCGCTGTGACGATCCCCACCGCGCGCGGCAGAAATGGCAAGGCGCGCTTACGTGCGTCGGCGAACAGGCCCTCGGCAGCCAGGCGCTGTTTGAGCTGCTCCAACGCGAGTTGCTGTGCCCCAAGCCCGCGCGGCTCCATTGCTTCGACGCACAACTGCAAATCGCCCCGCGCCTCGTAGATGCCGACCCGCCCGCGAGCGATCACCTCCATCCCGTCCTCCGGGCGGAATGGCAGCAGCTGGTTTGCCGAGCGGAACATCACCGCGGCGATCTGACTACGCCGGTCCTTCAAGGAGAAGTAGAAATGACCGGACGGCGGTACGCGGAAATTCGAGATCTCGCCTGCCACCCACACCTCGTCGAACGCGGCTTCGAGACTCTCCCGAATCCGCTGGTTGAGCTGAGAGACGGTGAGGACCGTGGCCAGCGCGGGCAGGCCGAGCGGGAGCTGCATGCCTGCGACTGTATCAGACGGATCAATGGGACGACAAGGATTGGTCCGCCACCACGGTCGAGACCGGCACCAACTCGACGCCGGCAGCGGCAAATGCCGGAATCGCCGATTGCAGCGCGGCCGCCAGCGCGGGCGTGGCGTGGCCGACGACAACGACATCACCACGAGTGCGGGCTGTTTGCAGAACCCCGTCCAGTTGCTTGCGGATGGTCTCCTCGTCGCTGGAGTCCTCGGGTAGCATGTTACCTTGGACACACCGAACTGGCACCGCTGCCGCCGTAGCGCAGGTGTCGGCGCGTTCACCATCAATCTCCACAACTAACAGGTTGTTCTCCTTGGCGGCGCTCAAGATCCATTGCGTCCGTTCGGCGTTGCTGGTCAAGGGCGCGCCCGGATCATTCGCCACGCCGACCGCGTGCGGGATGCCGGCGAGATTCTCACTGAACCAGCGCTCCACTCCAGTTCGATCCTTGACGCGGGGCGTCGCCGCGGCCGCGAAGCGCTCGGGCTCCTGCGGCAATTGCATGAGGACCTCCCGGCCGAACAGGCTTGCCAACTCTGCCACCTCCTTCGAAAACGGCTGCGCCGATCGGACAGCGAACGTCAATGGTGCCTCGATGCCGGCCAGCGTGCGCGCCATCAGCAGGTCGCCGCCAAGGTTGTCGACGATGATGGCGGCGCGTGGCGGATGCCCGAACCAGTGCAACATCAGCGTATGCGTCAACAACCCGTCGATGCCGATCTGCACCTTGGCGCCTTCCGCCTCCTCACTCGTCTGCACCGTGACCCCGGCAGCGGCTTGGCGCAGCGGCGCAAACAACCGTTCGATGCCGCCGGCGCCATCCGGCTTGGGCAGCGTGATTTCGTAACGGCGATGCGTCCAGCGGCGAGCGCCTGCGCCCTGCGGAACCGTGGTCGGTGTGGGCAGCAACAGCGGAAGTTCGGCGAGCGCGGTCGTTACCTGTTCGATACGATCCGGAAAGTCGGTGCTCGAGTTCAGGCGTGGGGTTCCGGGGGGCACGCTCGGCTGCTCTTCCGGGCTCCGCATCTGCAGGACGCTGAGATAGACGAGGACGCCCAGGCCGCACGTCAGGATGAAGCCAACGATCCAGCCCCCTCGAAAGAGGCGGCGCCTGGGATCAGGCACCGCCGTCAGTTGCAATCCAGAAGCCCGCCGCGTGTCAGAGCACCTCGCGGCGAAACTTGGAAACGGTTCGAAGAATCATGGCGCGTTTTGCGCCACGACCGTTTTGAACACGTTCCAGCTCTTCAGCAACTCAAGGGCGCGATCCAGTTGCGGGTCCTTGCCAAGCTCTCCCTCGTGCACGGCGGCGGCCTCCTCGGGCTCTTCCTCGATGGATCGAGTGCCATTGTCCGGCGCGCCCTTGCCCTTCTGTTCGAGGTGGCGCGGCAGGTTTTCCTCGCGGATCGCTGGGAATCCAGATTCGCCTTCGGCCTTGGCCTGTTGGATCGGCGCGTTGTCGACGATCACGTCCGGGGTAATCCCGGTGGCTTGGATTGAACGGCCGTTGGGCGTGTAGTAACGCGCGGTGGTCAACCGGATGGCGGCCGATTCGTCGAGCGGCAGGATAGTTTGCACCGACCCTTTACCGAAGGTCTGCGTGCCGAGGACGAGGGCGCGTTTATGGTCCTGCAGACATCCGGCGACGATCTCCGAAGCGCTGGCGCTGCCGGCTTTGTGGGCGAAGTACTTCTGCTTCTGGCTTTCCAGCCGCCCATCGGTGTAGACGACGAGGCCCGAGTCGACGAACTCATTCGACACCTTGACCGCCTGTGTCAACAGACCGCCCGGATTGTTCCGCAAGTCGAGGACAAGTCCCCCGATAGGCCCGCCGTTCTCACGCTCGAGGTTGGACAACGCACGCTCCAGGTCATCGTCGGTCCGCTCTTGGAACTGGGTGACGCGAATGTAGGCGTAGCCCTTTTCGAGCATATGCGACTTGACGCTCTGAATCTTGATGACTTCGCGGGTAAGGGTCAGCTCGATCAGTTTCGGGAGGCCTTCGCGCCGTAAGGTGAGGTGGATCTTGGTACCCTTGGGACCGCGCATCTTCTTCACGGCTTCAACTAACGGCATGTCCTTCGTGAATTCGTCATCGATCTTTATGATCTGGTCAGCCGGTTTGATGCCGGCCCGGTACGCAGGCGTATCTTCGATGGGCGAGACCACTGTCACCACGCTGTTCTTGGTAGTGATCTCGATGCCCAGGCCGCCAAAGCTGCCACGCGTGTCAACCTGCAACTCCTTGTACACGTCTGGTGGCAGGTAAGCGCTGTGCGGGTCCAACGCCGCCAGCATCCCGGTGATGGCGCCGTCGATCAGCTGCTTGGTCGAGACCGGATCGACGTAGTTCTTCTGCACCAAGGCCAGGACGTTGGTGAACACTTCGATGTTCTCGTAAGTTTCCTTGGCCACCGCCGAGACGCGGCCCACGAACCGCCCACCAAACACCAGGACGGCGGTCATGACGCATACCAAGGTAATGGTCAGTACTGTTCGCTTGCGGGGACTCATTCTAGAACGACACCCTCCTCTACTGCACCACGAATGGGCACCTATTATAACCGACGGCCAGCGGAGTCACAATCGATCGTTGCAGGCGGTAGTGTCTCATTACAAAGGGCAGGCGGTGGGAGAATCTGGGCGTAGAGATCTCCTCGAATCCTGGATGAATGGTGCGGGCGAGGTGAGGCCTCAGTCTCGGTAGCGCGCAGCTTGGATTCGCGCGGCCTCTCCCACGCTGAGATGACGCGCGGGAGAGGATAGATTGCAGCCTCTCAACTCCGGCGCCGCCCAGCCCGCGGGGTTACCGGGCGAGATGCGTCCGCAGGTCTTGGCTCTCCTTTCCGATGTTTTTGAATGCCGTGGCGAGATTCCGCCCGATCCGCTTTCGGACCTGATTCACTTCCGCAGAGAGGTGCTGACGCTGAAGACAGCGTTTTACCATTGCCGTCACGAATGCCGTCACGAACAAGATGACGAGTGTTGCCGGTGGTCAGGCGTCGATCAGGTGGATCGCCGAGGACTTGAAGGTGACTTGCATCTGTGCGCCGACGTTCAGCGCCAGTTCCTCGTACGAGCGACGGATCACGCGCCGCGGAAGAGGTTCACCACGGGGGCAGGCGCGAGGCGCCCGGCGACGAGTGAGATGACCGTATCGCTGATCTGGTAGGCCTGGGCGAGGTTGTGCGTTGCGAACACCACGGTGCGACCGGCGGCGCCGAGACGGGTGATGAGCGTCTCGACGATCGACACGTGCTCGCGATCCACATTCGCCGTGGGTTCGTCGAAGAGATACACGGGCGGATCCAGCGCTAGTGCCCGCGCGATTGCCACGCGTTGCGCCTCGCCCCCGGAGAGCTTCCACGCGGCACGCTCCGCAAACCCGTCAAGGCCGACCGCGGTCAAGGCGGTGCTCACACGCTCGTCCCGCGCGACCCCGCGGCCGCGTAGGCCGTACGTGAGGTTCGCCCGGACCGAACGCCGGAACAGGAACGGCGACTGCGCGACCAGCGTCACCTGCCTGCGCACGGTGGCTGGCGCGCCCCATCGCCTGCTGGTCACTTCATCCCGAAACGTCACCGTGCCGCTCGTGGGCGAGAGCAGAAAGGCGAGCAAGCGCAAAAGCGTGCTCTTTCCCGCCCCGTTCGGCCCGACAATCGCCGTCACCTGCCCGCTGGCGATTGTCAGCGACGGGATCTCCAAGACCACGTGCTCTGCCCGTACCACGCGCACGTCACGCAGGTCGTACGCCGAGGTATCCATCGTCACTTCAGCGCGGCGACCACGAGGTTTACTGTCAGGGCCACAACGAGCAAAACGAGGCCGAGCGCGAACCCAAACGCAAAATCCCCTTTGCTGGTCTCCAACGCGATGGCCGTCGTCATGGTGCGCGTAGAGTGCTCGATGTTCCCGCCGACCATCAGTGCGACGCCAAGCTCGGAGATCAGTCGGCCGAATCCGCTGGCGACGGCTGCCAGCAAACCGCGTCGTAGCTCACGCAAAACCGTCAGCACGGCGCGGAGCCGGGAGGCGCCGAGCGTCAGAGCGGTCTCCTCAATACGCGGATCGGCTGCGCTCAGCACCGCCACGGTCAGCGCTGCGAGCAGCGGGATCACGAGCACGGTCTCACCGATCACCATGGCCGCTCGCGTGTACAGCAGGCCCAACACACCCAGCACTCCTCGGCGTGAGAGCACAGCGTACGTCAGCAGCCCAACGACAACCGTGGGTAGGGCCGTCAACGTATTGAGCAGCAACTCGGCGAGGCGTCGCCCCTGGAACTCCCGCGCGCCCACCGCGAATCCGATCGGCACAGCGACAACGCTGGCGAGCACGGTGGCGAGCAGCGAAACCCAAAGCGACACATTCACCGCCTCAAGGACATGTGGGTCGAGCGCCAGCAACATCCCCACTGCGGCGTGCAGTGCGTCAGCAAAGGACACGCGCAGCCCTCAGCGCGGCCCCGATGCCGGAACCGCGGTGGAATGGAACAGTGGCTGGCCGTCTCCTGTCAAGCTGTCGATCAAACGCTGGCCTTCCGGCGAGGTGAGCCACGCGATCAACTCCATGGCGGCGACGTACTGGACGTGCGGGTGTCGGGCGGGATTCACCGCGATGATGGTGTACGGGTTGAACAGCAGTGGGTCGCCCTGGACGAGGATCGGCAGCTCGCCGCGCTCTTTGTAGGTGAGGTAGGTGCCGCGGTCCGCCAGGGTGTAAGCACGCCGCTCGATGGCCATCATCAGCGTCGCGCCCATGCCCTGGCCCCCGACGACGTACCATGGTCCGGACGGCGTGATCCCCGCGGCCCGCCACAGCTCCCGCTCCTTCTGGTGCGTGCCCGATTCGTCGCCGCGCGAGATGAACGGCGCCGGTGCCGCCGCGAGTCGTTTCAGGGCGTCAAGGGCACCACCCGCATCACGCAGGTGAGCGGGATCACTCGGGGGGCCAACGATGACGAAGTCGTTGTACATCACATCACGCCGGTTGACCCCGAAGCCGGCTTTCATGAACGCCTCTTCCAACTCGGGCGCGTGCGACAGCACGACGTCCACATCGCCATTCTCGGCCAGCTTCAGCGCCTTGCCGCTGCCGACAGGGATCACATCAACCTTCAAATGGAACCGTTGCTCGAACGGGGGCAACACCACCTGGAGAAGACCTGAGTTCTCAGTACTTGTGGTCGTCGACAGGCGGAGATGCTCCTGCGCGCGCACCGGTAGCGACAGCAGGATGAGCAGCGAAAACGCGAGCGGGCCCTTCAGCGTGACGGTCCAGAGGCGGGCGTTACCAAAACTCGAACTGGGCATGGGCGAGCGCGGCATTGTTGGCATCCTCTCCTGGCTTACGGAACCGGTCGAGACCCCGCACGGGGAGGTAGCCGTAGAGGTAACTGACCGGAAGCGCCACCCCACAACTAATGCCCATAGCCGGCGCCGTCTTGTCAAGCGGCGGCGGGAGCGTTGAGACAGCAATCCGTGGCGGGATATGGACTGCCGCTCCCGCCGGGGTAGGATGGGAAACTGAGGCCTCCTGTGCCGGTGAGCATGCCCTTCGAATTCCTGTTCCTCATTTCCGTCGCTGCCGGTTTCGTCGGTGCCATGAGCGGCATGGGTGGTGGTGTCGTATTGATTCCGGCGCTGACCTTCTTTGGCCTGGATATCAAACATGCCATCGCCGTCAGCATCGTCTCCGTGATTGCGACATCCAGCGGTTCCGCCTCGGCGTACGTGCGCGACCGCATTACCAATCTCAAGGTCGGGATGTTTCTGGAGATGTTCACGATCGTGGGCGCATTAGCTGGCGCCGCCATTACCTTGGTCTCTTCGCATCGCCCGCTGTTCTTCGCCTTCGGCGTTGTGCTGTTGGGGTCCTGGGCGGCGCTGTTCGCGGCGCGGCACCAGACGTGGCAGCCGGAGAAACGTCAGGACGCGTTCTCCAAGTGGCTGGAGCTGCAAGGCCGCTACGACGATCAAGCCACGCGGGAGACCGTCGAGTATCGCGGCGTCCGCGCCTACTTGGGCGGGCCATTGATGTTCGGCGCGGGCCTGATCGCCGGGTTGTTAGGCATCGGCGCGGGTGCGCTCAAGGTGTTGATCCACGATTTGGTCATGGGGTTGCCACCGAAGGTATCGACAACCACCAGCAACTTGATCATCGGCGTGACGGCGCTGGCGGGCACCAGCGTTTATCTGGCGGCAGGGATGATTGACCCGGGACTGGTGGCGCCGGCGATGCTGGGCGTCCTTGTCGGGGCGTTCGTCGGGACGCGCGTGCTGGTGCGGGTGAGCAATGAAGCGGTGCGCCGTTTCTTCCAGGTGATCTTGGCGGTGCTCGGCGTCGAAATGATCGTGCGAGGGATCCGAGGCTGATGACGCACCGTGCGCGGACTGAAGCGGGCCAACAAGCGGCGACGGAGCACCCGGCGCGTTTCGATATGGAAATCATCGTCGGCTACATTCTGCTGGGCGGCGTCCTGGTGAGCATGACGTTGGTAACTGCTGGCTTGGCCTGGCGTTGGATCGCAACCGGCCAACTGGGGCTCGACTATTCCATCGGCGGTATGAATCTGTTCGAGTTCGTGCTGACCGAAGTCCGACAGGTGGCTGCCGATGCCGTGCGTCCCCGCCTCCTGGTGAACCTCGGCATCGCCGTCCTCATGTTGACTCCATACGCGCGGGTGCTCGCCTCGATGCTGTACTTCGCCTTCGTCGAACGAAACGGCAAGTACACGCTGTTCACCGGCTTCGTCTTCAGTGTGCTGACGTACAGCCTCTTCCTACAGTAGACTGAGGGAGGTCCAGCCCGCTCGGCGCCGGGAGAGGCGAGCGGAAGCAGCGATGCCACCCATCAGTTGCAAAGCACAAAGAAGATCACGGGGGCCCTTGGCAGACACGATGTTATCATGTAGCGACAGGATCATGGCGGACATCGAACACTCAGCAATTCCACTGGATCACGCTGCAGGCCACGGTGACACCGCGGCTGCAGCAAGAATGGCGCTCCGGTCTCAAGACATGAGGTTGTGTCCAGGTACTGTGATCGCGGCGTGCTTGGTGGCCTGGCTGGTCATTCCAACCGCTGCTCAGGAATCGAGGGGCGGGAAGGAGGCGGCCGTGGCGAAGCCCTCGGGGACAGTGACAGTTCTTGCGGCCGCCTCGCTCAGTGCGGCGTTTCGGATGATGGCGAGGGCGTTTGAGGAAGCGCATCCGGGCGTCAAAGTGGAGCTGAATTTTGCGGGGTCGCAGACACTTGTGCAGCAGATTCAGCAGGGCGCCCCAGCGGATGTCTTCGCCTCGGCCGACGAGACCAACATGCAGAAGCTTGTGGCCAGCGGCGAGGTCGCGGGCGCACCTCAGCTGTTTGCACACAACGCGCTGCAGATTGTGGTGCCGGCAGGAAACCCGAAGCACATCGCTGGCCTGGCGGATCTGGCGAAGCCTGGCCTCACCATTGCGCTGTGTGGCCCTACGGTCCCGTGCGGGCGTTACGCTGGCGAGGCGTTCGGCAGAGCAGGCCTCGCTGTGCCGGCGGCGAGCCAGGAACTGGACGTGAAAGCGGTGGTGACTAAGGTCGCACTGGGAGAAGCAGACGCGGGAATTGTCTACGTGACCGACGTGCGCGCCGCAGGCAGCAAAGTGGAGGGTGTGGCCATTCCCAAGACCTCCAGCGTCGTCGCGCACTATCCAATCACGGTGCTGAAGAGCGCACAAAACCCGGCGGCAGCCGCGGCGTTCGTCGCCCTCGTGCTGTCACCGGAAGGGCAGCAGGTGCTCGCGACCTTCGGGTTTCAACCTCGATGAGGTCAAGCATGAGCCGGATACGCCGCGGCCGGCGTGAGGGGGTGCCGCTTCTCGCGCTGGTTGTCGCCGCCGCCGGAGCCGTCGTGTTCGTTCTGCCACTCATCGGTCTTCTGTGGCGAGCCTTCGGCAGTGACGTGTGGCAGGCGCTCACGGCGCCCGCGGTCCGAACGGCCCTCTGGCTGTCGCTGGTTTGCTCGGTCTCGGCGACGGCGTTCGGGGTGGTGTTTGGTCTGCCGCTTGCGTGGGTGCAAGCGAGAGCGCAGTTCCCAGGGCGCGCGCTGCTCCGCGGTATCACTATGCTGCCCATCGTGTTGCCGCCGGTGGTCGGCGGGGTCGCGTTGCTGTTGGCGTTTGGGCGCCGCGGCTTGCTCGGCCACTGGCTGGACGAGTACATGGGCCTCCGATTGCCATTTACGACCGCGGGTGCAGTGCTGGCGGAGGCGTTTGTGGCCACGCCGTTTTTCATTCTTACGGTGGAAGGGGCGCTCCGTTCCGTCGATCGCCGGCTGGAGGATGCCGCGCGGACGCTCGGCGCGGGACGGTGGACGGTCTTTCGGCGGGTGACCATTCCCCTGATACGCCCCTCGCTGCAGGCGGGTGCTGTCCTCTGTTGGGCGCGGGCCCTTGGCGAGTTCGGCGCCACCATTACGTTTGCGGGAAACTTCCCTGGGCGCACACAGACCATTCCACTTGCGGTCTATCTGGCCCTTGAAACGAATCCGGAGGCGGGGATCGTGCTGAGTCTGATCCTGCTCGGGATCTCCTTGGCCGTGCTCGTCGCGCTGCGGCAGCGCTGGTGGAGTGTGCTGTGAGCTTGGAGGCGTGCGTACGCGTCACGCTAGGCGCGCTGGATCTATGTGTTGATCTCCACGTTGAGGCGGGTATCGTGGTGGCGGTGCTCGGCCCGAACGGAGCAGGGAAGACCACGCTCCTGCGCGTGTTGGCCGGGCTCGTCCGGATTGCCGATGGCCATGTAGTCCTCGATGGGCAGGCACTCGAGGATACCGGCAGCGGCATCTATGTCCCGCCTGAGGCGCGGCCGATTGGGGTAGTGTTCCAACAGTACCTCTTGTTTCCGCACCTCACGGCGCTGGACAACGTGGCTTTCGGTCTGCGCTGTCACGGCCGCTCGCAACGGGAGGCCCGCCAGCGGGCACACGAGTGGCTCGAACGCGTGGGGCTCGGCGACCGGGCGACCGCAAGGCCCGCAGCATTGTCCGGTGGCCAAGCCCAGCGCGTGGCGCTGGCGCGGGCGCTCGCAATTGAGCCCCGAGTGCTGCTGCTGGACGAGCCGCTGTCCGCGCTCGACGTGAGCACTCGCGCGGACGTGCGCCGGACGCTGCGCCGTCACCTGGAAGCGTTCCGAGGAATTCGGCTCTTGGTGACGCATGACCCCCTTGAAGCAATGGCACTAGCTGACCACCTCGTGGTGCTCGAGCGCGGGCGCGTCGTTCAAGCCGGGTCGCCGACGCAGGTCGCGGAAGAGCCGCGCTCTTCCTATGTCGCCGACCTCGTCGGGGTGAATCTGCTCCGCGGCCGGGCCACGGACGATCACGTGGCGCTGAGCGGTGGAGCGGTCCTGGCCGTGCCTGGCGCTGGAACGGGAGAGGTCTTCGCGGTGATCCACCCCCGCGCGGTGGCCCTGCACCGCTGCCCGCCAGAGGGCACACCCCGCAACGTCTGGCGTGGGCAGGTCGCCGGGCTCGACGTCGAAGGTGCCCGCGTGCGCGTGCGCGTCACCGGCACGATTCCGGTCGTCGCCGAAGTCACACAAGCGGAGGTGGCGGATCTCCACCTTGATCGGGGCGGTGAGATCTGGGTGCATGTGAAGGCGACAGAGATCGCCGTGTATGCTGCATGAGGCTCCCGCGGGCACACGTGCGGGTGGGAAGCGTCGGCACGCTTGTGGGACGGGAGCGGCCCGGGGAGGCCGCTCCCAGTGGTTGAAGGTAGGAGGGGAGGGGGCCCCGCGTACCTTCTGCTCTCGTGTACGCAGCTTCGCACATGGAACGTTACGGGATGATGACGCCCAGGTGAAGTCACGTTGAAGTTCCCGGCACCAGTGATCGCGAGCCAAAGCGCCAGCGCTGCGCCAATCTTCACATTCCCGTAATCACCACGTCATTGTGGGAGCGTATACTTCGAAAAAGGAAGAGAGGAGAGTTGATGAGGAACAGCGTACTGATCGTCGATGAGGATGCGAACGCGCGCATCGTTGCCGCGACGCTGCTGCGCATTCGAGGGCTGCACGTGCTCGCAGCCAGAGATGGAACGGAGGCATGCGACGTCGTCCGCTGCGAAGGCGCGGCGGTGGTCGTAGTCGGTCTGCAGAACTGCGACGTGGGCAGCCTGGAGTTGCTGCACATTCTTCGCGCGCAGTTTGAAAGCTTTCCGTTTCCGACCCCGCGCATCGTGGTGATGGCGGGGAGGTGCGAGCCCGAAGCCGAGCGCGACGCGCTCCGGTCGAGTGCCGACGTGTTCCTGCGTAAGCCGCCGGAACCCACTCAGTTCACCGCGATTGTCGAGCGGCTGATAGGGGACACCGACAGTCTCGCCCCAACGCCGCAACTGTGCTGACGGCATGTGTCGATGAGCCGCATCTCCCGGGCGGAACGCATCGGGTGCCGCTGGAAAAAAATTACCATCTGCGATTAGGTACCCTTCTCATTTTACTTTGACCGGAGAATGAGCACATTGTAGTGCGCCGCCGCTTCTTCCAGCTGGCATCGGGGTAATTCGGTGCCCAAACTTCGGGCGCCGCCTGCCGCGAAGCTGTCCAATTGCCCTCAAGTTATGTGAAGATATCATGTCAAAGGGGAAACGCGGTTGACTGAGCATCGGGGCACGTTACCATTCCGGCAATGATGAAAGGAGGCATTTATGAATGTGCCTACTATCCCTGCGATCTATGTCGGTAACGTGATCGCCAGTGCGGCCGTCCCCGCCACGGGACTGCTCCTCGGGCCGGTCCACGCCTGGGTGTTGCTTCTCACCCTACTCGCTCTGTGCTGTGGGATGCTCTGGGTTCTCACGCGCCCCGTAAGTACCGAAGAAGCCACTGTCCGGCGCTCTCACGCCGAATGGCGGCCAACCGGCGCCGCGGCACACCGCTGACTCCTGGCGGCCGGCAGGAGAGACGGCCGATGTCGGTCCTAACGCGGGCGAGCACGGGTTCCTTGGCCCGTTGTGTCCGCTCTTGCTTTCGCGCCCTGAGCCGGTACCTTCTTCCTTGAATGACTTCCACTTCCTCAGCGGCCACTGCGGTGCGGGCGATCATCTTCGACTGCGACGGTGTGCTGTTCGATTCCTGGCGCGCCAACGTCGAGTATTACAACGCCGTGCTGGCGGCGCTGGGCCGGCCACCCCTGGACTGCGAAGGCGAGCGCCTGGCGCACGCGCTCTCGAGCCCACAGCTGTTCGAGAGGCTGTTTGCTGGAGACACCGCCCTCATCGAGCAGGCGCGTGCGCTGGCGCGCGACCTGGACTACGGGCCGTTCTATCGCTGGATGGAGCCGGCCCCCGGCCTGCACCAACTGCTGGCCGAACTGAAGCCGCACTATCACCTGGCGATGGCGACCAACCGGGGCATCACCCTGGCCGGAGTCGTGCGTTATTTCGAGCTGGCGCCGCTGCTGGATATTGCTGTGGGCATCTACGACGTGCCACGGCCGAAGCCGTTTCCCGACATGATCGAGAAGTGTGTGCAGCACTTCGGCATCGCTGCGGACGAGGCGGTGTACGTCGGCGACAGCCTCTCCGATCTCGAGGCCGCGCGCGCCGCCGGCACGCGCTTCATTGCCGTGGGCGATCTTCCTGGGGCGCCGGTACGCATTGAGCAGCTCGGCGAGCTGCCAGCAATGCTGGCCGCCTGGTGACCGAGCAACGATCGGGCGAGCCGTCTTTCCTGCGTTGTTGGTGAGCGGATGCTTGACGGATCGCCGTGCTCTTGCGATTGCGCGGTGAACCAGTACTGTCGTCTCCCATGTCTGACGCGATCTTCATGACCGATGGCGATCGCTTCATCCCGACCGATTTGGCCCGCGGCCCGTGGACGCCTGAGGCGCAGCACGGCGGTCCTCCCGCGGCGCTACTGGCGCGCGCCATGGAACGCTTCGCTGGCGGTGAGTCGATGTTTGTGGCCCGCTTCACGATCGAACTGCTCCGCCCGGTTCCCATCGCGCCGTTGACAATCGCAGCGGGCTGGGCCCGGCCCGGGCGCAAAGTGCAGCTGGTCACGGCGTCGCTCTTCAGCGGCGACACCGAAGTGGCCCGCGCCACCGGCCTGCGCATCCGTCGGGCGGAGATTCCGCTGCCCGCGGATCTGGCGCGTCTGGCGCCGCCGCCCGGACCGAACAGCGAGGGTTTCAGTCGCCCCGACTTTCTCGAATACCGGGCCTTTCACAGTCTGGCGGTCGAGCACCGCTTCGTCGGCGGCAGCTTCGAGCATCCCGGCCCGGCGACCGACTGGGTTCGGCTGCGCGTGCCGCTCGTTGAAGGCGAAGAGACCTCGCCGCTCTGCCGCGTCGCTGCGGCGGCCGATTTCGGCAACGGCGTGAGTTGGGTGCTGAACCCGGGCGAGGGCTACAGCTACATCAATCCGGATCTCACTGTCTACGTGCACCGCCTGCCGGTGAGTGAATGGGTGTGCCTCGACGCAGTCACGCACGTGCAGGCCAACGGCGTTGGTCTCGCCGAGAGCACTCTGTACGACGAGCACGGCGTCATCGGCCGCGCGCTGCAGAGCCTGATCGTGGAACACAACGGCTAGCGTCTCATCTGCCCTCGGGCGCGGGAGTGGAGGCGTAGCCTAAGGGAGGTGCCGATGAAGCCCGGGGCTATTCTGGCCACCGGCTTCGACCCGTACGTGCCTCAGGAGGGAGAGTACGGCTTCGGCCGGCACGAGGAGGTCCTCACCCTGTCTCAGCGACGATGGCTGCCGGGTCACATCATTCAGCCAATTTCGATCTCACAGCTCAGTGTCGGCGTGAACGCGAGCGAGTTTGTAATGAGACATGCCTTCTCGGCCTTCTCGAGAAGTCGCCGCGCCTTCTCGGCGTCGGTGCCCGGTGGAACCGTGAGCTGGGCTCGCAACGCGATTTGCGTGAAACGCGTGACGCCTTCGACACGGTCGAGTTGCCCTTCCGCGGCGCAGCGCAGCGCCGTCCACGACAGGTTCGAAGCGCGCGCGACGGCACGGAAGGTCAGAGTAAAGCAATCCGCTACGGCCCCGACCAACAGAGTCTCGGGGGACCACCGATCGCCGGGGCCGTCGAACTGAGGAGGGGGCGCGGTCTGCAACGGCGGCAAACCCGTTGCGGACAAGGCGACATCTCCCGTGGGCTGCCCGGATGCGTTGACGGCGTAATGGTGCGGATAGGCTTCCATGGCTCTCCCTTCTTGCAGCGCCAACCGTACGCCAAATCGGGGCCAAAGCCCATCCGCCGGCGCTGCGCAAGAAGCGTACTGTAGTCAAGGCGAGACCTTCTTGTGTGAACCGTCGCCGTTCGTGCGGGACGCACCGCCGGCTTGGAGGGGACCCTGAACCCCTGTCGGATTACGACGAGCAAGGTGGTCCATGTGCCTCCCCTGCACAACTCCGCAGCGGCCGGAACGTCTTTGTCCTGCCGTTCCCATGACCAGGACGTGAACTGCGTTCTCGGCGTCAGTGCAGGACGCTCTGCACTTGCTCGCTGAGCCAGGCGGCCCAGCGGTCAGTGCCCTGACCGGTCTTGGCGGAGATCTCGAAGATCTGGATGCGTGGGTTGAGCTTGAGGGCGCGCTCGCGCAAGAGGCCGAGGTTGAAGTCGGAGATCTCCAGGTAATCCATCTTGTTGATCAGCAGGACGTCACTCACGGTGAACATCAGCGGGTACTTGAGCGGCTTGTCGTCGCCTTCGGGCACGCTCAGGATCATCACGTTCTTCATCGCGCCGGTGTCGAACTCGGCGGGACACACGAGATTCCCGACGTTCTCGATGATGATCACGTCGAGCGCGTTGAGGTCGAGCGCGTCGATCCCCTTGGCCACCATCGCCGCGTCGAGGTGGCAGAAACCCCCGGTGCGTAGCTGCACGGCGGTGATGCCGCGCGCCGCGATCAGCTCGGCATCGACCTTTGAATCGATGTCGGCCTCGAGCACGCCAAAGCGGAAGCGGTCGCGCAACACTTCGATCGTCTTAAGAATCGTACGGGTCTTGCCGGCGCCGGGCGACGACATGAGGTTGAGCAAGAAGGTCTTCGTTTCCGCCAGCCGCGCGCGCAGCCCTTGCGCCACACGCTCGTTGTCGGCGTGGATCTCTTCTCTGACCTCGATCAACCTGACGGTGTCGTTCACATAACCTCCATGTTCTCGATCAAATATCCGCGGCCGGAGACCAGCTCCAGGCGCCCCTCGCCGCATTCGGGGCAGGTCACCTGGCCCAGCTGGTCTTTTTTCAATTCAAACGAGTATGAGCACGAGTGACAAGCCACGACGATGGGAGCACGGGTGATCGCCAGCTTGGCGTGCTCAGCCAGCGTGCCGCGGCTGAGGTAGTCGAAGTAGTGCTGGACCCATTCGTCCTCGAGATCCGACAGCTCGCCGATGCGCAGGTGAATGCGAACGATGCGGTGGATGTCCTGCCCCGCGGCGTGCTGGAGCACGACGTTCAGGATACGTTCCGTGATCTGCAGTTCGTGCACCGGATGATGTTCTCACAGTTCGCAGGCGTTAATACAGAATCTCACAGCTGCAATGACGAGCCCCGTCGGGTTCCAATTCCCCTCCTTACCAAGGAGGGGCTAGGGGAGGTTTCTCGCCGGCGGACGATGGCTGCCTGAATGCGAGCCAGAGCGCCCTCAAGGTTGTCGAAGATCTCCCGGTTGGTGAACCGCAGCACTTCGATACCAAAGCGGTTCAGATAGGCTGTTCGCTCTTGATCGAAAGGAGGGGGAACCCAGAGTGCCATCATCCTCTTGTAAGCGCGCCGTGGACAGCCGTGGACTCCAGGGGAGACGTCACCGTAGTCGCGCGCAGCCCACTTCAGTTAGCCGGGATGAACTCCTGTGGCCGTATCAGTTCCATGCTGATGGCGTCGGTGGGGCAAACCACCCGACACACGCCGCAGCCCATGCACTTGTCCTGGTCGACGGCGGCTAGGGTGTCGGCCTCAACCATATGCATCGCATCGAAGAAACAGCGATCGATGCACAGCTCGCAACCGTTGCAGTCCTCGGTCTGGATGGCGGCGCGGAAGCGGCTGGGAGCCACGAACTTGCCGAGGCCCGAGCGGATCGAGGTCCAGTTGATGCAACAGTCATTGCAACAATTGCAGATGACGTTGCCGACGCCCTGCTTGTTCTCGGCGACGTGCACCAGCCCCTCCTCTTCGCACTGCTCGAGCATGCGCAGCGCCTGCTCGCGGGTGAGCGGGCGGGCGGTGCCGCGTTCCATGGAGTATTCGGCGGCGCGGTCGAGCTGTATGCAGACCTCTAGCGGTTTGCCGCAGGCGCCGTCGATGACGCGGCAGGAGCATTTGGTCACGGCGATGGTGCGGGCGCCCTCGATGAGCTTGCTGACGTCGTCCATGGCGAGAATCTGCGAGTTCGGCTCGACGGCGGTATTGATCGGGATGACGCGCACCGCGGCGTGGGGGAGGATGGATTCGAACATCTTGATGGTGTCGTTCCACTCCGTGCGCATGAACTCTTTCCACAAATCGAGCATCTGTTGCGGCGGGTGCTGCATGACCGCCGTAGCGTCGTGGAGTTGGAACACGTGCCGCACGCGGTAGTAGCGGGTGCCGTCCGGCTTCTTGGATTTGAACAGCAAGCCCTTGCGAAAGAGCGGCTCGGTCATGGCTTCAACGCTGGCGGCATCGATCCCGGCTTTCTGCGCCAGCTCGGCAACCGTCGCCGGCGGTGCGGCGGCCAGCAACACCTTGCCCTCGTCCTCCGTCATCAGGCTCGCGAAGATGCGCGGCACGATTTTGGATGCGCCCGCGCCGATCTGTTCTGCCAGCTGTGAGTAGACTGAACTCTCTCCCATGGCCGTTCTCCCTTATTACGGAACTCAGATAGCACGGCCGCGAACGGGAATCAGCAAGACAGGACTCATGTGAGCCTGACGAAGATCAGGTCCGAGGCAGTCCTCCGCTGCGGATGCCGGTGTGCGCGGCCACGCGCGCCACGTCGGCGGGATCAATCTCCGGTGCGATCTCCGCCAACCACAGGCAGAAGTCCAGCAGGTCCTGGTCAATCTCGTCTTCCGGCGGCTGCGGCTCCCAGCGCTCCCACAGGCCGTAGATCGTGGCCGTTGATGGACGGCCACGCCCCACGTCGCCGAGCTCAAGGGCGTAGCGATGGCCGTGGGCTGAGCGCCAGTACACGCGGCCGGCGCGCATGCCCGTGACGCGCTCCAGCGCCGCGGCGACGTCCGGTCGCACATCGAGTTCCTGCTCGACGAGCAGCGGGTCGGCGCGGAGCGATGCGATCTCGTCTGCCGCCTGTTGGCACAGTTCGAGGCGCCAGCTTTGCGCAAGCGGGCGACGGCTGGGTTGAGGTGCGTTGCCACCCGGCGCCGGGGCGCTGGGGCCAACGGTACGTTGGAGAAAACCGACGATCGTCGCGACGATCTCGGGGCCGCGATCATCTTGGAGGAAATGGTCCGCGCCCGCGATGGGAAGCGGTCCTTCGGCGTGCGGCAGCAGTTCCTTCAGCCGGTCGGCGTACGGCTTTCCAAAAACGCTGTCCTCGGTGGCGTAGAGGAGCAGGGTAGGGGTCCCGGCCAGCTCGGGGAGGCGGCGCTCGATCGCAACCATGTCGGCCCAGCCCCGATCGCCTGCGCGCATGGGGATGGTGCGCGGCCAGGTCAGGACCACGTGGTCCGAGTCCGGTTCATCGAAGACGTGGTGATATGCACGCGCTTCCGTCTCGCTCATGCCGCGCTTGGTGATCGCCGGCGGACCACCGTGGGACAGCACCTTGTGGCGGTTCATGAAATACTGCCCGATCAGTGGCGCGTGCCACGTCGTCCACGGCCGTGGCGACGAGTGGAAGCGGCCGACGTAGCCGGTGAAGAGCCACGTACTCATGAGCGCGAGCGCCGCAAGTCGATCGAGCCGTTGCAGCGCGGCGCCGACACCCTGCGGCCCGCCCCAGTCCTGGCCCACGACGACAAAGCCACGGAGATCGAGCTGATCGATGAGGGAGACCAGATCCGCGATGTGGTGGGCGAAGGTCAGCGCCGCATCGACACGCGGGTGGTCGGAATATCCGCAGCCGATCCAGTCCGGTGCAATGGCGCGGTAACCGGCGCCGGCCAGTGGCGCGACGAAGTCGCGGTAGAGGAAGCCCCAGGTCGGGTTGCCGGAGAGCAGCAGCACGGGCCGCCCATCACGCGAGCCTTCGTCGATGTAGGCCATCCGCCGGCCATTCACGGTCACGAACCGTTGATCCCATGGAAACAGCGGTTTCAACCAACCAGGTTTCTCCATACCTCTCTCCTTCTGCAAGGAAGATTGTGACATCCCGGCCCGGCGGTCAACGGCCCGGATAGCACGGTGCGCTGGACGATGGCCGCGCGATGTGATTCACGATCCAGCACGGGAGGAAAATCATGTTCAACGGAATCTTTCACATCCGCGAGCCCAAGAACGAGCCGATCTTGAACTACGGGCCCGGCAGCCCTGAGCGCGCCGCCTTGAAGGCCGAGCTCGATCGCATGCTGAAGAACCCGGTCGAGGTCCCTTGCATGGTCAGTGGCCGGGAAGTTGCAACCGGGGATCTGGTCGAGATGAGGCCGCCGCACGACCTCAGCCAATCGCTGGGCCACTACCATCGCGCGGGCCAGAAGGAAGCCGAGATGGCGATCGCCGCCGCCAATCAAGCGAAGGTCACCTGGAGTGAGATGGACTGGTCCTCGCGTGCGACCGTACTCCTCAAGGCGGCGGAGCTGCTGGCGGGGAAGTACCGCCATACGCTCAACGCCGCGACCATGCTGAACATGAGCAAGACCTGCCATCAGGCCGAGATCGACTCCGGCGGCGAGTTGATCGACTTCTGGCGCTTCAATCCGTATTTCATGACGCAGGTCTACGACGACCAGCCGATCTCCACCCGCGAGGTGCTCAACTACATGGAGCACCGCCCGCTCGAAGGTTTTGTCTTCGCCGTGACGCCGTTCAACTTCGTGTCGATCGCGGGGAATCTGCCCACCGCGCCGGCGCTGATGGGCAACGCGGTCGTCTGGAAGCCGGCCTCGTCGGCCGTGCTGCCGGCGTACTACATCATGAAAATTCTCAAAGAGGCGGGCATGCCGGACGGCGTCATCAACATGCTGCCGGGACCGGGTCCGGTCATCGGGCCCCCAGTACTCAACCACGTCGACCTCGGCGGCGTGCACTTCACCGGCTCGACCTACGTGTTCTCGACCATCTGGCTCACGATCGGGTCTGACATCCGCAAATACCAGTCGTATCCCCGCATCGTCGGCGAGACCGGCGGCAAGGACTTCATCTTCGCGCACGAGTCCGCCGACATCGAGGCGTTGGTCGCGAACCTGGTGCGCGGCGCCTACGAGTACCAGGGCCAGAAATGCTCGGCCGCCAGCCGCGCCTATGTCCCCGACACGCTGTGGCCGCGGGTGAAAGAGCGCCTGCTCGACGAGATCGCCACGATCAAGGTGGGAGACGTTTGCGACTTCCGCAACTTCATGGGCGCCGTGATCGACCGGGCTGCGTTCAAGACCATCAGCGAGTACATCGATTTGGCCAAGCATGATCCGAACATGGAGATCCTCTGCGGCGGCACCTACGACGACACGAAGGGCTACTTCATCCCACCAACGGTGGTCGAAAGCAGGGACCCGCGCTCGAAGCTGATGAGCGAGGAGATCTTCGGCCCGGTGTTGACCATCTACGTGTATCCAGGCGGGGAGTTCGAGCAGGCCATGGAGCTGTGCAACACGACCAGCCCCTACGCGTTGACGGGCTCGATCTTCGCGCAAGACCGCTTCGCCATCGTCAAAGCCACCAAGGCGCTGCGCAACGCCGCCGGCAACTTCTACATCAACGACAAGCCTACCGGGGCCGTGGTTGCACAGCAGCCGTTCGGGGGCTCGCGCGCGTCGGGCACCAACGACAAGGCCGGCACCTGGCTCAACCTCGAGCGCTGGGTCTCACCGCGCAGCATCAAGGAGACGTACCTGCCGCCGACGGACTACCGGTATGCGTTCAT
>Ga0326728_10010034_pt1 | contig 22384 bp, 16 predicted proteins | sample MB3enrmetagenome_FD_207602 | JGI IMG/M metagenome (GOLD analysis project Ga0326728, IMG submission 207602) | Lab enriched peat soil microbial communities from McLean, Ithaca, NY, United States - MB31MN | ecosystem: Environmental > Terrestrial > Soil > Wetlands > Peat | place: USA: New York... | reverse complement strand
TGCGCCTTCCGACAGGTTGTTGCTGACCGCCAATTATCGGACACCGGGGTTTCGCAGCACTAATGGCGAAATCGTCACGGTCTCGCGCCTGGATTCAACCGGCGGGATCCATCTTGAGGACGGCCGTACACTGCCGCACAATTTCCGGCAATTTACGCATGGGTATGCCGTGACGCCTCATCGCAGCCAGGGCAAGTCTGTGGATTCGGTCATCGTTTCGGCCGACCGGATGCCGAAGGAATTGTTTTATGTTTCCGCCTCCCGCGGCAGAAAGAGTGTGCGGGTGGTGACGAGCGATAAGGAATCGCTTCGCGAATCCGTTTCGAGATCGTCAGCCAGGCAGTCGGCATCGGAATTAGCGAGGAAGGTAGAGCCCGGGCCCCGGGAAAACAGCCATCGAGGGCTGGATGCGGCGCGCGAACTTGCCAGGCGGGCAGCCCGGTATGTGTCTTCCATGATCCAAAGGCCTGGCCATCAGCAGGATGTAACGAACAAACCCGAAGTCAAACCCGGATTGGAGCAAGAACATGACTTTGGCATCAATCGATAATCAGAGCGTTGGCACGGATTACCATCCACTCGGACTACGGGTCATTCTTCTGAAGCGCACGTATGTGTTTCCCTGGAGCCAGTTCCTTTATGCCGAAGGGGGCAATGATGAGGTACGCCTTACCTTCGCAACCCACGACATCCTGATAAAAGGCCGGAATCTGAATCTTCTGGTTGCCGGTATAGCCTCCCATGGCATTGCGAAACTGCAGGAGCCGGCCAGGGCAGACAGGTTCCTCAATGAAACAGGTTCGTTCATCCGGGAAATCTCTGTCCAGAAAATCGACCAGGATCAGGCGTGAGAGGGCCGTCGAAAATGGGTTTCATCTGGCCAGGGCCAATCTTTTTTGGGAAGACACTATCCCTAAGGCTTCGCCCTAGGGATGTGGGAGCCCGTTCAGAACGTGCGTGTTCGATGGCTGTTCGACATCTGTTCGATGTTTGTTCGAAGCTTGTTCGATATCCGTTCGACGGATACTTTTCTTCCTTTTGGGCTTTTTCCAGGTGAGCGGATGGATAAATTCGAGGAAATCGTGAACAGCCTTCCTGAAAAACCAGCCCGCTCCCGGTTGGATCCATACCGTGACCTTATCAAAGAATTGCTTAGCCGTGGCTGGACTTATCGTGAAACTTCTCGGATTCTATTCGAGAAGTGCGGTGTGCGTATTTCCTTCAGCACAATCCACCATTTCGTGCACGCGCGGTCCCGATCAAAGCTGAAACCATCGAAATCGCAGCCACGGATTTTGGAAAAGAAAACGGCGATTCCCACAGTTAAAAATGAAGAGAAAGAGATTGTAATAGTTGGGAAAGGAGTCTCCGTGAATGATGAAGTGTATCAGCGAATAGCTGCTCTCAAGCAGCGACCGCCGCTATCCGAAAACTCCTCCAAGCTTTTCCACTACGATCCAGACGAACCCCTTCATCTTCCTCAAAAGGCTCGCTGAGTCGTCTATCGCTCGGGAAGGAATCTCTGGACGGAACGGCAGTTGAACCGCCGGAGTTGGGGCGCGTCGTCGCCGTACCCAAGGTCGGAGGCCTTCATTATAGATGCGAGCGAAGGGCCGCCTGAACTCCAAGGCATTGGAGATTGAATTACTTCGAATATCCCCGCTGATAAGATACTGTCTGCAGGAGGGAATAGGCCACGGGGACGTCACGCCACCCCTGCAGCCGGGCTATCGAACCCGCGGAATTGCCGACTTCTTCATGATAGAACGTAAGCCCGGATCGCTACGTTGCAGATGATCGTTGAGAATCCTCTGTCTCCGCCGGCCAACGACATCCTCCCTTACGGCCTACAGGGTTTTCAGCAAGGACCGCCGGAATCCGGCTCCGATTTAGTTGTGCCGATCGACCGGGGGAAAGTGGACAACCACCGGCCTCAAGTCTGGAGCAGCTTGCTCATTCAACACGCAGGACTTAGAACTGATAGCGCAAATTGCCGTACCAGTTCCGGCCCTCTTCGGGATATCCGGCTGTGTAGTAATAGTTTCGATCGAAGAGGTTCTTCAGTCCCACCTGCACAGTCATTTGTTTCCAAATTGGGACAATTGCCCCGAGGTCCATGGTGCCAAATGTCTCTCCATAGGGCGCAAAAAGCGGAGAGCTGCTGGCATAGTTGGTGTCTTGCAATGTCAGGCCGCCTTCAACCCGTGCACTTACCATGGCAGTCGCCTGGCGAGCCAGTCGCACCGAGGCGGTGGCGACCAGCTTGTTTTTCGGCAACGTAGGCAGAATATTAATGCTGGTATTCACCTGGCTCACGTTGGGGAGGTTTGCGAATTCGTAAGCGATGTCGCGGTTGAGATAGCTGTAGCTCGCCTCCAAACTCAGGCGCGGGAGCGGCGTGCTGTGAACCTTGATTTCCACTCCTTCGTGAACTTCCTTCCCGATATTTGCCATCTCGCTGCAATAGCCGACGATCTTGCTGCTCGGACAATACTCGGTGGCGGGACTGGTGCCCCCCGGATCGGTCACATAGACGGATTCGATCGCATTGCGGAGGTCGCTCCGGAACCACTCGATCTGCAGCAGGGTTTTGGCGGACAAGGTCTGCGAGTAGCCGACGTTCCAGTTTCGGCTATGTTCCGGCAACAGATTGGGATTGGGCAGACCTGCGCCCATGCTTGCGGTATAAATGTCCTTGAGCATCGGGAAACGGCCCCGGTCGGCGAAAGTAAAAAACAGGTTTCCCGATTTCGAGACGTTATAGGAGAGCGCCGCCTGCGGATTGTAATTCCAGACATGGGCTGTGCAGCCGGAGAACGATGTGTTGCTGGGCGAGGCGAGGCAGGTAAACGGCACCAGTCCTGTCATGGCGCTGTTATAGGACTGTCCCTGCAGTCCGTCGAAGTGATCTGCGCTGAAACCGGCCGTGGCGTGGAAGCGGGACGAGATCGTGATCTGATCCTGAAGCCCGATCGAACTCTGCTGGTCCCGGTCGAGCAACACGGGTTCGGTGAGCGGAAAGGGCGACATCCCCGGATACACGCCGTGTTCCTTGTGCGTATCGTCCTTGAAGAAAAAGGACGTGCTGATCACGTTTCGCGGAAGGAGACGGGTGGTGAAGGCCGCTGTCCCCCCGTCGGTGTGCTCGTCATAGAAGCTATGCTCTGCGTTCTTGGTGTTCATCACGGTGTAGGTATCGTTGGAGAACATGTCAATCGAGTTCCTGAATTGATTGTAGAACCCGTGAAAGCTGATGGAACTCATCTCGCCCAGCGCGGTGGTGGAATGAAAGTAATAGCTGTCCATGTCCCAATAAGGCCAGTTCCAGAAGTTCCTGAAGGTTGCTGCCGTATCGGATCCCTGGTAGAGGGGAACCCCTTTTTCGCCCTTCTGGTTGATGTAGCTGAAGACGTATTCGTCCGTGCCTTTCGGCGTCCATCCAAACCGTCCGCTGTATTTCTCGTCGCGCGCCCCGGAACGGTTGAGCCGATCCGTCATAACAATATTCGGCAGGTTGGTGTACTGCCGAACCTGGAAATCGCCGGATAGCGGGATAAAGTCGTTTTGAAGCCAGTCAAGCGACCCCTGGACAAAAAAATGCTGCCAGCGGGAACCGAGGTGGAGCGCGGACAGAAGCGTGTCTCCCGATCCGGTTCCGATCAAGGCTTCGCCTTGCAGCTTACTCGCAGGCTCTTCGGTGACCAGGTTGATAGCGCCGCCCAAGGCGTTCGGGCCGAGCAGGGGAGAGGAATACCCCCTGGAGGCTTGAACCTCGGCAAGATCGCTGGACAGGAACCGGTTGAAGTCGACATAGCCGTCGTAGGGCACGGAGATCGGGATGCCGTCTAGATAAAAGGGCACCTGGCCACGGGTGCTGAACCCGCGAACCATCATTCCCGCCTCATTGCGGTTCCCGGAAATGTGCTGAATATCCACGCCGGGAAGATAGTCGAACGCTTGGGAAACCCTTACGAAGTCATGGTCGTCAATCTGGGCCTTGTCAAGGCTGTCGGCAACAGGCGAGGGCGAAGCGGCGGGCGCTGTCACCAAGACATGGATCACGCCCAAATTGAAAGGACTGCCAGGGCTTTGCTTGATCACCTGGTCCACGGCAGCCTCCAATGCATCCAGTTGCTTCGTCAAAGCCTCGTGAGACGGATGCTCCGGCAACAGCCCCGGAAGCGGAACCTGGACCTCCGGGTGCGAATCGGCAAACGATGCGATGGAGGAACGAAGATCTTCGGCATCGGCGCGCCACGCATCGACGGGCGCACCTGCGGGCGGCAGCCCGAGCAGCCGCTGTTTTAATTCGCCCAATGAAATTTTCCATTCGACGGTTGAGTGCTGCTGGACCACCTGCGCGAGCAATACGGAGCTTCCAACAAAAAAAAGCAGGGATATGAGCATTGCTTGACGTTTAGGATGCATAAGCCCTTTCTCCTCTAATCTTCAATTTGGGTGAGAGTCTCACTTTGATCAGCTGTCCCCGCTGCTGATTCTCTGCCTAAAACGGTTAAAAAATAACACTAAATAACAAAATATAACCCATAGTCAACAATAATCAGATTAGTTGGTTTGTGCGTTGCCAAGCAGGTTGCCCTATGGAGCCAACGAATTCGTTAGTCTGTCAGTTCTATGCGGTCATGTGCGAGGTGTGACGCAGTTTTATTGAACTTCAAGATAACAACCCAAAATTGATTGATGCACAGCCCCAAAACCCAACGCCTCAATGCCAAACGTATTCCGAAGCTCATGCATATCGGCGCCTCGGAAAATGAGATTGCGATGCAACAATCATGCGAGAAACCATGGCAGTAGTGCCTTTGTTTCCCATCATTACCAGGCTTTACCGTCCTCTCCAAACCATATAGAGCAGATGCGACGTCATAAATGGTTTCCGGCCCACAAGCAGTAATCCCTGCGGTTCTCCGGCTGTGTCATCCATGGACTTGAGAAGCCTAGGCGCTTCCGGTTTGGACATGTCTGTGGGAGGTTTGAGTAGGCTACTTCTTGGTGACCCCCCTGCCGAAGATTACGATCCTTTTCTCGGAAACGAGAGGCCATCCGTTTTTCCAGTCGTATTCTTCAAATCCTGCAGGCATGGGATTGATTCGAATGACCGTGGCACCGCGAACGCTGAACCCCGCATTATGATCGAGCGCCTTGTCGTAATCCCATCCATCGCCATAAACCTTGGATCTTACCGATCTGTCTGGGCGTCCTGGCTTTAAGACATCTCCCCCCACGTTCCGTTGAGGTCTGACCAGCCGGTAAGGTCCCTCCCCGGTAAGCCTTCCCTTTTCGTATTGAGCGCTGTCGAGGGGTTTCCCGTCGCGCTCGAATGCGAGCAAAAGCCATGGTGTTATTGGTATTTCTTTGCCGTCCAGGATCCCCGGAGGAATGGATACAGGGTACTTAACGAAGATTTTTTCTTTGTCCTGGATGCTTCCAGGCGCCGAGTAAAAATACGGCTTGGGAAATGGCCCGTTTACGTCGTCCATCGTGTAATCTGTGTTGTATCCATCGGGGGCGAACACAGTAATACCTGTGGCGCCATTCAAGTTGATATGAGCAGCTTCCAGCAGATCCTTCACCCGAACTCCGCCGTAGCTGGCGTAATCATCAAATGGTTCAGAGCTTGTGTTCATGAGCATGAACTGAGTCAGTTTGGGAAGCTTCTGAATATCACGCCATTTCAGAGTAACGGCCGGAGCGAGCGGCTGCCCGGGGCGACTTGCCGGATCGCCAGGGTAGCGCAAATCTGCAATCTCCTGTGCATTTGAGAAGGAATCGCCATCGGAATCCAACCCGGCAATAGTTTCCAGAGCGGTTGACGATCGGCCTGCTTGCTTGTATGCAAGTCCGTAAGTGTTTAACGTGTCCTCATAGCTTCTGGGAACCCCTGTCTTATATTTGGTACTCGGATACTGAAGCAGATGGCAGTAGCCGCAGGGACTGTATTCCCGCTCGGTATCTGTCCCCGCAACTCCGCTTCGATGACAGGTCTGACAATCGTCCAACCGGGTTCCTGCAGCCTTCGGATAATGCCGGATGAAGTTTTGGATGTCCCGATCGTTTTCGTGTCCGGCATAAGCCCTCGATTGGATCTCCCCTCGTTTCCCTTGAGCAATGACGATCCAACTCAAAGCACATATCATGCTCAGTGCGGTAACTGCGATAGGAGTTCTTCTCATGCCGGTCTCCATTTAAAATGAATGAACTTCAGACAAGTCAGACAAACGAATTTCCAATACAAACAGTAAACTTACATGAACGATTCAGTCTGTTCACAGAGGCTTGATTGTCTGCTGGGTTTGTGTGCTCTGCATGACGGCTTCCATATTCAAATCGTAGATCATGCCGCGCTCAAAGGCGGCCGGATCCGAAATTCGCGATGAATACACCATGTGGACTCCCCGCTCGAAAAGCACATCCGGAATCATTCCTGCGCTTGCCCCATATACGGTCAGCAGCCGTGCTTTTTGGGCGTACTGAAGAAGCTCATCGAAGGTCCCATTCACAAGCGCAGAACCTGTAATTGAGATAGCGGTTGCCCTGCGCAAGACCTCCTCGTTCTCTTCTTCCGAGTGAATGGTTGCCTCAGCGGGAACGAACCCGATCTTTTTATCGGTGATCAGCATCGTTTGAAAATGTTCAGGAGGACGCAGGTCGGTCACGTGCGTTTCTCGGCACTTCCCAATCAACCGCTTGATTCCGCCGCCATAGCCCACGACCGCGGCAATGTCGTCCGGGTTGAGGCAGCTGGCGAAATCCTTGCCTTCTGCCGCAATCTCGAGTCCCCTTTCCCGCAAAGACTGAGGAGTTAATAGAGGTTGCGAAAGGGCTATCGCCGATGCCACTCCAATGGACCGTTCATGCCAGCTCCTGGATTTTATATATGCTGCCGCCACGCTGAAGAAGTCTTTTCCTATGAAGGTCTGAAGTCGAAGCACATCCAGTTGATGATGGCCAAAAATGTCGTCGCGGCCGGCAAAACTCATGGCCATTCCGCACTGTCCGTGAGTCCCGATAACAACATTCCAGCCTTGCTTAAGTCCCGCTTTTGCGAAAACTCCGGGTTCAAGCGCATTTCTTTCATAGAGGCTGCGCAGCGTCTCCAGGGTTTTGCTTAAAATCTTGTTGGAGTCCAACATAGTTTTTTCCTTAAGAAAAATATGTTCCAAGAACTCTTGGCAATGATCGTTCGCTATTTTCGTTATTAAGGGCGTTTAAGGCTTATGCGCGACAGATTATTCGGTGCCCTACCCATATGATTTGCTGCCCCAGCGCGTAAATCAACGCAGAATTTGTTAGATTTTGTAATAATATGCCCAAAGTCCACCTGCAATGCTGTTGTTTGGCGATCCTCCCCAGGGCATGGCCAAATACATTGTGGCTGGTACCGGGGGTGCCTTGAAAATCGGAGCAATCTGCTGCTTACGCTATGTTCTGGAAAAACAAGAGAACCATGATTTTTTGAAGCGCAGCAGAAGCCAGGAGAGTCTTTGATGTCCAGCCTGAACAAGATCGTGTCCGTTTGTGTGCTTTTCACATTCGCGATGCTAATTGTGACCATCTCTGACTCTGCTTACAGGGGACATGCGGACGACAGTGACATCAATGCCGTCCTTGCCGCATATCCGAACCTGAAAGGCACGGCAACGGATTCCTGCGCTACCTGTCACAAGAGCGGGAAAGTTATGGAATCAGCAGCGGTCCTCCGCGAGGAGAATCACTGCGGCTACTGCCATGCGGTTCATGTCCGGAACAAACTTTCCGCCAGAGAGACACTAAACCGTTACGGTGCCGACTACCTTGCCGCCGGACGGGGGATCAAAGCGGTTCAGGCAATCTCAGGCAAAGATTCCGATGGAGACGGGTTCTCCAATGAAGAGGAATTCCTGAAGGGAACAAATCCGGGCGAAGCTCAAAGCAATCCCTCGGTCGCAATCGCGCCGAACAGGATTTATGCATCCTCTGAGCTCAGAGCACTATCGCCGGTTGTGAGCGAGATCGTGTTTCTGAATACCTCGCATAACAAGCAGGGGGATTTTTACAATGAATATCGGGGAAACAGGGTTTACGAGTTGCTGCAGGCCATCGGCATTTCCGGTAGCGCAGAAAGCGTTGACTTCATTTCCCTGGATGGCTTCGAAGGCAACTTTACACTCAAAGAGTTGAAGACCGAGTGGCCCCAGGGGAAACCCGTTCTGGGCCTCGATAAAAAGAGGATCGGCCCATGCGGATGGGTGAACTATAACGCCCGCGGTCTCGATGGAAAATCACCCCTCCATTCAGCAAAAGTAATGCTCGCCTATGAGGAAAATGGCAGGAAAATTGAAACGGGCAAACTCGATCCGGAAACGGGCCGCATAAGCGGGACCGGGCCTTTGCGGCTTGTAGTCCCTCAGTTCCGAATTTCTCCTCCGGATCTTCCGAAATATGCCGACCAATCATGCCAGGATCAGATATCAAAGGAATATCGTTTCAACGAAAACTATGACCACAACGGTGGCAGAAGCTCCTTTTCCATCATTGCTGTCAGGATTAAGCCCTTGCCGAAGGGAACCAGGGATTTTGATTGGCAGAAGACTCGCGACGAGTTGATTAAGGGCGAAAAGATCGTCTTTTTCGGTGCACTGAAGACTGAAAAAGTCAAATGACGATGAGCACAGCCGACAGCGTCAATTTGGCGCTGAAGGAAAAACCCGGACGGCTGAACGAAAGATTGACTCCGAGCCCTTGATTCAAAGCAGATCAGGGTTAAGGAGAAACATTTGTAGCTTTCACCAGCGACTTCGGGATAGAAAGGCTGCTTCGGAGGAGTTGGATGATGAAGCGAAGGGAAACCATGCGGGTGTTCTTGTCTTGTTTCTTACTCGTACTTATGATCCTATTTTGGGGGCAAAGCGGATCAATACCCGCGGATTCATTGCCTCCTTCATTGTCTAATGCGCAAGTGATAAATCCCGCCAACGGGCCAATGATTGCACTAACGGATATGGCTGGCCGACATGTGACCATACCCGCACCTGAATACATCAAACGGGTTGCCATTCAAACCTCGCCGCAGGTTTTAGAAGCTTATGCGATCGGGATTCAGGACAAGCTCTGTGCTGTTACCAATGCGGTAAAGATGTGGAAGACTCTCACGAAGGTTGATCCGAGACTGGCTAATGTGCCGGCTACCAGATCCGGGAATGCCCAGATCAACATTGAGGCTCTGCTCCAGGCCAATCCTGATATTTGCATTGGCGGAGATCTCGACATGCAGGTGATTGAAGCGGCCACGGATCTTCCTACTTTGCATATCTCCCAAGGGAAACCAGGAGCTTCTTTGGAGCAACTGAAAAAAGAAATGTCCTTCTTCGGTCTTGTGTTCGGACAAAGTGTTCGGGCAAGGTTTTTTAACGACTACCTGGACAGGTTACAGGGCACGATCAAATCGGCAACGGCGGGCCTGAAACCGGCAAAGAAACTCAAGATATTCATGGGTTATAGCGCCGATCATCTGACCACGTACGGCGGAAATACATTCATGGACGAATGGATTGAAGCAGCCGGGTGCATCAATGCTGCCAAGCCTATTTCCAGTTTGGGAGGAAAGGAGGGCGGACTCACGACCGCCTCGCCGGAACAAATTTTGTCATGGAATCCCGATATGATCGTGATTGATACGGGCAAGCCTACGGATCTGAGTGATGATCCGGTCTGGTCAAAACTTTCCGCCGTTAAAAACAGGCGAGTCTATCGTCTGCCGACAGGGGTATTCATTTGGAATCGGCCTTCGTGCGAAGCCGGGGCGATGTTACCGGAATGGCTTGCGCTAACCGCTTATCCAGATCGTTTCAAAAACCTGGAAATTGGAAGCGAAGTGAAACGGTTTTATAGGGAAGTCTTCCACTTCACCTTAACAGATGAGGATGTCAGGAAAATACTCAGCCCCGAGTGAACCAATGATCTGAGACAAGTCAGAGCGAACTAAAACACAGAGACTTTTGCGGGGAAGAAAAATTGTGAAGAAGCACCGAGTCCTGGTAAATACCCTTCTTATTTCGCTTCCGATAGCTGCAATGGGCCTATCACTGCTCTTCGGCAAGTATCAGGCAACTCCACGAGATGTCTTAAACGTCCTGCTCTCAAAATTTTCGCCCACGTCGGATACAAAGATATCCCCGATGCTCGAAGTTGCGGTCATGCACGTACGGCTCCCACGTGTTCTCCTTGCCATGCTGGTTGGGATGTCCCTTTCTATTTCGGGAGCATCTTATCAAGGGCTTTTCCGAAATCCTCTTGTTTCTTCCCATATTCTCGGCGTTGCTTCCGGGGCATCATTTGGAGCAGCGCTTGCCATACTGTATTCGGCGCCTCAAATCATGGTCCAATTGTCTGCTTTCTTGTTTGGCCTGATTGCGGTGGGAATTGCTTTGGCAATATCCAGTCTTTACCGTACCTCCTCGACTCTCACTCTGGTGCTCGTCGGGATGATCACAAGCGCATTTTTTTCCTCGCTAGTATCGTATCTGACCTACACCGCGGATGTGAACCTGAAGCTTCCGGCGATCGTGTTCTGGCTGATGGGCAGTCTGGCGGGAGCCTCAATGAAGAATCTGGGCTTCGCAATAATTCCTATGGCGGCGGGAATAATCGTCCTTCTTGCAATCCGCTGGCGGATTAATGTCCTGTCCTTGGGAGAGGATGAGGCAAAAGCTCTTGGAATAGATACCCGCAGAATGCGCATTATCATTGTTCTCTGCTGTACCATGATTACGTCAGCTTCCGTTTGCGTGAGTGGTGTTATAGGATGGATTGGACTTATCATCCCTCACTTCGCGCGAATGCTTGTCGGCCCGAATCACAGGGCGCTTCTGCCTGCTTGTCTCTCCATTGGGGGAGTGTACCTTCTCCTGGTCGATAACCTAGCCCGGACTTTTACAAGTTCTGAAATACCGCTTGGGATTCTCACTGGCATTATCGGAGCGCCCGTATTTGCCTACCTTCTCACCCGAGGGGAGCGCTGGTCGTGACCATTGATGTGAGAAATGCTGCATTCTCATACAGGAAAGAATCAAATGTCTTTGATGCCCTGAATTTCTCTGTCAGTTCACCGGGGGTCTTCTGTCTTCTCGGGCCGAATGGTTGTGGGAAGACAACGCTTTTGAAGTGCCTTGCCGGACTGCTGAAGCTGAGATCCGGTGAAATTCGGCTGCAGGGCCAGGGCATCGCCTCGCTCAAGCGCAGTGTCATAGCCTCGATAATTGGATACATTCCCCAGGAGCACTCTTACAGTTTTGCTTATTCTGTGTTTGATATTGTCCTGATGGGTCGAACTCCCCACTTACATATGTTCTCTGCACCTTCCAGGAAAGATTACGCGCTTGCCGCTGAATGTCTGGAGAGGGTCGGAATCGCACATCTCGAGAACAAGCGGTTTACGGAGATAAGCGGGGGAGAAAGGCAATTGGTCTTTATCGCGCGTGTTCTTGTACAAGAGCCACGAATAATGTTGCTGGATGAGCCAACCAGCCACCTGGATTTCCGCAACCAGACTGTGATTTTGCGTATGATCCGCAAACTTGCTGATGAGGGGCTTATCATCATCATGACATCACATGTGCCGAATCATGCAATTACTTATGCAAGCCATGTGACTTTGATGAATCAGGGTCGCCTGGTCGCTATGGGCAAGCCGGAGCAAGTGATTACCGAAAGGAATTTAAGGGATATCTATGGCATTGATGTCAGAATCTTTGATGTAAGCGATCCTGTCACTGGAGAGATGCTTAGATTCTGCGAACCGCTTAAATAGGACATGAACGGCATTGGCGCGAATACGCCAGTTTGCATCGGCCAGCAAGGCGAGCAATTCATCGGAAGGCTCTCAAAGATTTATCGCTGTAACGGCTGTGCCAATTTCATTGGGCAGCCATCTGTAGAAAAGGCCCCAGGTCCCCTTGGGCGGCTGCGATCGAAAGCAGCGCACGCCAGACCGCTAGTCGTGCGAGGGAATCGTCGATTTCAGCCTGCGTCAAGAGACGCTGCGCTTCGGCAACCTCGACAATATTGCCAAGCCCGGAATTATATCGTGCCGTAGCCTGTTGTTCCGCCCCACGAGCCGCGTCAAGCTGGATGGGCGTATTCTCGACCACACGCAGGGATCCGCGATACTCTGCTTGCGCTTGGTCGAACTGCCCCTGCAGATCCTGCAAAATGCGTTCGTACTGCGCCGTCTCGGATTTCTCGCGATGGAACTGGATCTCCTTCCGCGCTCTGATGGAAGGCAGGTCAAACGCGGGAAATGTGACTGTGACTCCTAACGCCCAATTCCCGGTGTCGGGAGCTAGACCGGCGAAAGCGTCGCCTGTCGTGCCATTGGTACGCGCCCCCGTCCCGCGGCCGTAACCGCTCCCCTGAAGAAAGAATCTCGGATAGTACGAACGATCGAGCGCACGTTCCTGCTTTTTCACTTCTTCAATAGCAGCCTGTTGTTGTTGGGCGACTGGATTGGCAGTCAACGTGACAGGAGGCGGTTGTGTTTGAGGCGGCAGATTGAGTAGGGGGCCAGGTTGCACAACAACCTGTGAGATGGGCAGGCCCAAAAGGGCTGCCAATGCGGCGCGAGCGACTTCGACTGCTTCTTCTACGCGAGCCAGTTGCGTTTCTGCAAAGGCGAGTTCTGCATGAGCCCGAGCGGCGTCCGCGCCGGGGCGCAATCCGCTCTGCACCCGCGCGCTGACGACCCGATCCACGGCACGAGCTCTTTCGACTCCTGCGCGCGAGGCGAGAACAGTCTGTTGCGCGGCCAGCATAGTCAGAAATCCGTCTGCCGTTCCGGTCGACACCTGCAATCGTGTAACCGAAAGATTGGCCTCGCTTCGCGTCCGCGTGGCGCCGGCCACCTCCACGTTCGCATTCCTGAGCCCGAAATCAAATGGCTCCCATGACACCAAAACCCCTGCCGCCGTGCCCCACACGTTTGTAAGATCGTTGGTTCCAAGAACGGGACCGGACATCGAGGGAATCACACTCTGTGGAAGCAGGAGACCAAAAACATTGTTGCGGGTCGCGCGGTTGACCTGGCCGAGGAAATCGGTGCGCGGCAGATACGCGGTCCGGGCCAAATTAATGCCAGCTTCCGCAGCCGCGATTTGTTCCAGCGACGCTCGAACAGCTGGGTATCTAGCGAGCGCCCGCTCGACTGACTGCCCGATGGTCATAGGTGGCTCCTGAGCAGGAACCGGTAACACCAAGGTGCTGAGAAATAGAACAATGACTATCCAACGCATCAATTTGCACCTCCTGAAATGAAATCTCCGCAAGGCTGGATCGGATGACAGCGTTCCCTAAGTTTCAGGGGAAGGGTCCGAGTGGTTATCGTTTGACGCTAACAAGCACTCCGTCACGGATCTCATCAGTAGCGCGCTTGACGATCCTGTCGCCGGAGGCAAGGTTTCCGAACACTTCCACCTGACCGGCTTCGACCACTCCCCTGGAAACCGTCACGTATTGTGCACGATTATCAACGATCCTTATCACGAACATTTTTTCCGTCGTAGTCACGAGGCTTGCGGAGGGAACAAAAAATGAAGGGCGAGCTTTATGAACCAGCCACTGTACCTCTGGGTACATCCCGGGTCCAAGGCGGCCGTTCGGATTTTGCACATCCAATTCCACCGCCATGCTTCGAGTCTTTGGATCCAGACTTCCCGGGATCCGCGCCACCAGAGCGGAAAAGGTCTCGTTCGGATACGCGGGCACCGTGAATGCGACCCTGGCGCCATTTGTGATTCCGGAAACTGCCGTTTCAGGTATGGGCACGACAAGTCGCAGCCGGGAGTGTTGTTCCAGCCTCAACATAGGTTCCGATTTGGCCCCTGAGCCAGGCCCGACCAGTGCCCCCGGGTGCACAAAGCGCTCTGTGATCATGCCATCAAATGGAGCTTCGATCTCAAGATAGCTCTCGAGCCTCTTCAGAGCCTCCACCGCAGCGACGGCAGCTTTCGCCGCGTTTGCACGGGCCGATATCACCGCGCGAGCAGCCTCCAGGGCTTGTTTCGCAAGGACCAGCTCGTTACTGGCGACCGCGCCTTCCGTGTGCGACGCATCCAGGAGGTTCTCATAGGTCGCTTGTGCCCCAAGAAGGTTTGCTTCCGCTTCCACTCGTTGGGATTCGATCACCTGAACTTTCGATTCGGCTTCCGCCCGCTGTGCGGTCAACTCGGGCGCGAAAAGGCGGACGAGCAGCTGACCTTTCTTGACGGCATCGCCCTTGTCCACAAACACTTCATCGATGTATCCGGCAACCCGGGCGTAGATGTCCACGGCTTGATAGGGCAGAATCTCTCCAGGCAGGCGCAACTTGCTGTTCGCCTGCTTCGATACGATCTGGATAACCTCAACAGCCTGTTGCGCAAAGCAGCAGACCGCGACTAGTGCAAACACAAGGAATCTAATTATTGGCTTCATAGTATCGGCTCGCGGGGTCTCTAGGATATAAGGAAGCGGAATACTTGCCGGTTCGCTTTTGGACGACTGCATAAACCAAGGGCAGCATGGTCAGGGTAGCCGCGGTCGCAAAGGCCAGGCCCCCGATCACGGCTTTCCCGAGAGGTGCCGTCTGTTCGGATGCCGTGCCCACGCCGAATGCAATCGGAATCATTCCAGCGATCATCGCGCTCGCCGTCATGAGAATAGCCCGAAGCCTGCTGCGGGCACCCTCTACCGCCGCATCGATGACCGGCGCTCCCTCCCGCCGGCTCATTTCAGCGAATGTGACAAGAAGGATCGCGTTCGCGACTGCAATTCCGATGCTCATGATCGCGCCTATGAAGGACTGTACATTGAGGGTCGTTCCAGTCGTCAGGAGCATCAAAAGGACGCCGCAGAGCACGGCCGGAATAGTGGACACGACAGTAAACGCCAGACGGAAGGACTGAAAATTGGCTGTCAGCAGTAGAAAGATCACGATTATCGAAACCAAAAGTCCGATTCTCAAACCCGACAGGGTTTGCTCTAGCGGAGGAATCTGTCCATGCACGTCCACGGTCATGCCGCGCGGCGGCGCACCGGCACGGTCAATTGCTTTCCGGATTTCTTCCGCGGCCTGGCCCAGGGGTTTGCCGTAGATGTTTGCAGTCAGGCTGACGGATCTCTGCATATTGTATCTGTCGACCTCTCCCATAGCGGTACCGTAACTCAGCTTTGCCAAATCTTGCAGAAGTGGGCCTCCCGCCTGGCCATCAGAATTACCGGGCATGACAGGGATTTCCGCCAGATCTTCGATCGATGACATCTTGTACTGAGGAATCTCAATGTGGATCTGGTATGAGTTGCCGGTTTTGGGATCGCGCCAGAAGTTCGGCTCGATGAACCGGCTGGAAGATGTGGCCGCCACAAGCGAGCGCGCCACGTTCGTTGTCGCCAGGCCGAACTGACGAGCGCGGTCGCGATCGATCTTCACATCAACTGTCGGATAGTCAAGTAGCTGAGCGTACTGCAGGTCGCGAAGGCACGCCAGTTTTGCCATCTCGCGCTTAATCTTCTCAGCATGCGCCCGGTTGGCGTCCAGGTTCGATCCTTGCACCGCGACTTCGATCGGGGTGGGGGAGCCAAAACTCATGACTTGACTGATTATGTCTCCTGCCTCGAAGGAACAGGTAACCTGAGGGAAAACTTGGCGCAGCTGCAAGCGGAAGCGCTCCTTGAACCCATCTCCGTGGTAGGGTGCATTGTTGCTCAGTGCAACGCGAAGAACCGCTTCGTGCGGACCACTCATCCATAGGTAAACGTAATTGAGTGGATTCCGGGTAGGATGAGCGCCTATCAAGTCGGTTGTAATTAGGACCTTATCCGGCCCTACAATTTGTTTAATGATGTCGAGCGCTTTCAGCGCAATTACTTCGGTTCGTTCAATACGAGTCCCTGTCGGGGCGCGAAGCCGGATTTGATACTGCCTGGAATCGACGCTCGGGAATATTTCTGTGCCAAGTTTTGGCAAAGACCACAGCAGAATCCCCGCGCAGGTCACTATGTATACCCCTATGATTGCCCAACGAAACCGGAGCACGGTTCGCAAATAGCGTGCGTAATGGAAACGAAGCCTCCCGAAGATGCCCCGCTTCTCGTCACTTTCGTGTCCTCGCTTCATAATCCAGGTCGTGAGCACCGGAACCAGAGTGGTCGACAGGATGTAGGACGAAACCATTGCAAGGCCCACGGCAAGGGATAGGGGCACAAAAAGCTGTCGGCCGACGCCCACCATGAAAAACGCCGGAACGAACACTGACAAAATGGCAAGCATCGACAAAAAGCGTGGAAGGGCAGTCTTGCTACAGGCGGCCAGAACAGAGTTCGCCCTGGAAAGCCCGGAAGCCATGTGCGTGTGAATGTTCTCGATTTCGACTGTGGCTTCGTCGACCAGAACACCCACAGCGAGGGCCAACCCTGCCAATGTCATGACATTGATGGTCTGGCCGGAAGCCCAGAGCCAAACCAAAGCGGCCAGCAAAGCCGCGGGGATGGTTGTTATCACGATCAGGGCGCTTCGCCAGTCGCGCAGAAACAGAAGCACCATCAGCCCCGTCAGCAGAGCTCCCATAAGGCCCTCGCCGACCAGACTCTCGATTGCGCTCGATACGTAGTGGGACTGATCGAACTCGATGCGAATATCCACGTCCTCTGGAACTGCCGCCTTCATCGCCGGAAGTGCCGCTCTGACCTCTCGAATGACTGCCAGGGTCGATGCATCTGAACGTTTTGCAACGGGAATATAAACGGTGCGTCGGCCGTTCACGTGGGCGTACCCCGCGATGATGTCGGTTCCATTTTCTACAATCCCGATATCGCGAACACATACCGGAGCGCCCGCAGCGAATCTGATCGGCGCGTCCATGAGTTCATCCATCCCACCAACAACTGCATTCGTGGATGTGATGCGAGTGAAATCACCAATGCGGACGTTCCCCGAGGGAAGCACCTGTGTCGCACGGTTGATGGCCAGAATCGCCTCGTCTGGGGAGATTCGATACGCCTTCATTCGTGCTGGATCGAGCCGGACAACAAGGGAGCGTTCGCTGGAACCGAAAGGCGGCGGGACGTAGACTCCAGGAAGCCCGGCGAGCAGAGGCCGTACGCGTGTAACTGCAATGTCCTGCATTTCGGCGGCGTTTCGGGAAGTACTCGAGAATATAAGTTGCGCAACCGGAACGTTCCCGGCATCAAACCGGACGATGAACGGAGGAATGGTCCCGACCGGCATATTGGCGCGTGCTCGCGTCGTTACATTCACGAGCTGCGCCATGGCTTCCGACATGTCAGTACCCATGTGGAAGACCAGCTTCATCATGGCCACGCCCTGTACGCTTTTTGATTCCACATGTTCCATGCCGTTGATGTAAGAAAAGTAATACTCGTAGTTGTATGTGATGTAGCTTTCCATCTGCGACGGATCCATTCCGCCGTACGGCTGCACGACATAGATTGCAGGAGCGCCAAGGTTTGGAAATATGTCCGCCTGCATGCTGCGCAACGCGAGAATCGAACACAATGCAACCGCCAAGACGGCGACCACGATTGTGATCGGCCGCCTCATTGCTAAAATGACCAACCACATGCCAGGCTCCTTTTTGCTGTGATACCCTGCTTATAACACAAAAATCGAGACTGCGGCTCCCGCTAGTACGACCCACAGGATATCGATCTTCAATCGTAGAGCCGTAAATGCGCCTGCCACAATGAAAACCATGGCAAGAGACCACGAGATGGCAGTGCCGAAGCTAAAGGCTACGGCACACAATAATCCGACGAACGAAGCCAATACGCCCCGCAACGCGCGCCGGAACAGGAAGGAACCCTGCAGGCGATCCAGATAAGGAACCGTGAGCAGCACCATCAGAAATGACGGAGCGAAAATGCCGATCGTGCCGGCAAGAGCGCCCAAAAGCCTCGCGATATTGAAGCCAACGAAAGTGGCGGTAATGACGATGGGCCCAGGCGTCACCTGGCCCAAAGCAATGCCGTCCATGAATGATTTGCTGTCCATCCAGTGCCGCACGTCCACTACTTCATGCAGCATTAGGGGCACGGAGGCAAAACCACCGCCGAAGGCGAAAAGATCAACTTTGATCATCAGTCCTGCCAAATCGAACAAGCGACGATTCAGCACAAAAAGCGCGGCAAGGCCGACGATCAGAAAAAGAAGCAGCATCGCGGCGAATCTGATCGAGCGATGGCCGGCCTGAAAGTGATCGGGTTGGCTTGGCTTAGCTTGGAGATCGAAGCCGCGATAGAGAAGGAGCGCCAGGGCTGCTGCCGCAATGATGCTAATTATCGGACTTCCGTGTAAAACCAGGTATATCGCAGCCCCGACTGCCAGGAGGATATCGCGCCAGTTCTTTAAGGTGCTTCTGCCAAAGTTCAAGGCGGCGTTGGCGATGATGGCGATCACAATCCCGTGCAGTCCGTGAAACGCTGACAAAACAGGCTGGAGGTTGCGGCTGGCCTCATAGGCTGCCGACAGAGCCGCCATTAAGCAGAAAGCCGGCAACCCAAATCCTGTAAATGCAGCCAGCGCGCCGAGAGGTCCTCCTGCCCGCAAACCGGTGTATGCAGCGGTCTGCATGGCGGTAGCTCCCGGGATGGACTGGCAGAGTGCGGCTCCATCGGCAAACGATTGCGACGAGAGCCAGCGATTCTTAACCACAGCCAGATCTCGAATATAGGCAACCATTGCCGGACCGCCGAAAGCCGTCATTCCCAGGCGAAGGAAGGAGGCAAAAAGTCGGAGAGCTGGAATCTGAGTTGCGGATTTGCTGGGGAGCTGGCCATCGACTACGGTAGTCATAACACTATGCAGCTCCACGCGCTGCCTCCATATGTTTGTTCGACATTGCAGTGATCGTGCTTATAAAGCCGGGCGCGTCAATGGTGCAAGTCAAAATTACTACTTGCTACTCATGGATCCTTTGAATTACCTTAAATTACTTTTGAGAGGGTCTATGTCAGGCGACATGCTTTCCACCAGCGAAGTGGCAGATTATCTCGGTATTCACGAGAAGCATGTGTATCGGTTGCTTCGAGCGGGCCGCCTTCCAGGCACCCGCATAACGGGCCACTGGGTGTTTTCGAAGAGACTAGTCCGGGAGTGGATCGAGGCCTCTTCGCAGCAGGTGGTGAAGGCGAAGCCTCCTGGGACAAAAACCGCTGTTGAACCACACCATCTTATCATCTGCGGAAGCGACGACATCCTGCTCCAGATCTTGATCCGGGAGTTCAACCGACGGCACCCGGCAATGCTCGCAACTTCCGCGACTGTTGGCTCTCTTGCTGGACTCCATGCTGTGCGTGAGCGTCGGGCACACGTTGCCGGCGTGCACCTCCTCGACACTGCGAGCGGCGAGTACAATCGGCCGCAAGTGGCATCAGCGTTTCCCCACCAGCGTGCTTTCCTCGTCACCTTGGCGCACCGCGAAGAGGGTCTTATCCTGCCGCGAGGGAATCCGCGTGGCGTCTCTTCCTTCGCAGACATCCCTAGGCAGCGTCTGCGCTTTGCCAACAGAGAGAAGGGAACGGGCGTGCGGGTTCTCGTCGATCACCTGCTCAGCAGCCACAAGCTTGGGAAGCGCGGGCTGCCCGGGTATGAAACGGAACTTTTTACTCATCTCGAAGTTGCAACCGCCGTTGCAGAGGGTCGCGCCGATGCCGGCGTAGGCATTTTGGGGCCTGCTCGCAGTCTAGGACTTGATTTTGTGCACCTGACCTGGGAAAGATACGACCTGCTTTCCACAGAAGAAGCCTTCTATCGGCGGCCGACGCAGGCCTTCTTCGAGATGATCAAATCAGATTGGCTGCGACAGCTTATTGCTCGGGTGCCCGGCTACGATGCGCGTGAAACCGGACTATTGACGTTGATTCAGCCGGAATAGATACCATTTCGTCCGTTCGTCAGATCATCGGTTCAGCTAATATAGGGCTATGAAACAGTGAACTTTGAGGCGAACCAACGTACGTTCATATGTCGTGACCTAGAGAAGGGAGAGTGCAATGGCTGAGCATAGGACACTTTCTGGTAGCGGATCATTCCTTTGTCCTCCGTTTCTTCCGGTTCTCCTCGCCTTTGTCGTTTTTGGCTCAATTCACTCTGTTGCCCAGGAGCGATTACGCCTCGCGACTACGACATCGGTACAGGATTCTGGCCTCCTACCGTATCTGCTACCCCATTTTGAAAAACTGTGCGGCTGCAGGGTGGATGTCATCGCTGTCGGTACCGGACAGGCACTGAAAATTGCATCCAACGGCGATGTCGACATGGTCCTCGTTCACGATCCCCTTTCCGAGAAGAAATTCGTGGAGGATGGCTTTGGGATTAATCGAAAGACATTCATGGTCAACGATTTCGTAATTCTGGGGCCTTCCTCGGACCCGGCACGCATCCAGAATACGAAAGATGCTGCCCGTGCATTTTCAGCGATCCAAAAATCGGGAGCTTTTTTTATTTCCCGTGGAGACGGGTCCGGGACCAATCAAAAAGAGCTTTCGATCTGGGCGAAAGCCGGGATAAAGCCTCAAGGCCCCTGGTACCTGGAAATCGGTCAGGGAATGGGCGCGGTACTTACGATGGCGGACGAGAAGGAAGCCTACACGCTGAGCGACCGGGCGACCTATCTGGCGCGTGGAAATAAACTGCGCCTGCAAGTAGTCGTTGAGGGAGATCCGGACCTGATCAACTACTATTCAGCGATTCAGGTCAACCCCGCTCGTCTGCGCTCGATAAATACCGGGCTGGCACAAAAACTGGTTGACTGGCTCTGCTCGCCAGAAGGACAAAAACTGATCGGAAGCTATATTGTTTACGGACACCAATTATTCAAACCGACTTACGGGAAATAGCAAATAGCGTTGAGAGAACTGGGACAGCTATCGAGCGAAGCGATCCACCGGATCCTATCTGCGGAGAAAGAGGTCACAACTATTGTCTTCGCATCCTCCATTGCCGATCAAATTGTTTGGCTAGAAGATGGGAAGTTAGTTCATGGTTAGTGACCTGGAGCATTGCAAATTGCAAGTGGTAGCTCGAATCTGCCCGGTCGTAGGATCCTTGCACGTTGCAGCGGATCTTGCACACTTGTGATGATTCGACTTATCGCCATTAACCGGGATTGCGGTTCCGAAACGGGCTTGTGGGAAATTGAGGTGTCGGTGGAAAAACCCAAGCATCGTGTCTGGGGGAGAGAAACTGGGTCATTTTTCGCGAGAGCTAGGCTCTTTCTGCGGCTATATATAAGATCCTGGAGACACAGACTCTTCCCATTTCCTTTGGTATGGCACCATACATATAAATATGGTATATACTTGACGTGGAATTTGAATGGGATTTGTCCAAAGAAATAGACAATCTTCAGAAACACGATATCTCTTTTGCCGAGGCAGTCGAGACATTTTCCGATCCAAAGGGGTTTCAGCTGAGGGACATAAAACATTCCTCGATTGATGCTAGATTCTTCTGGGTTGGAAAATCCGAATCAGGGAAGATATTGACAACGCGGTTTACAGGACGCGGCAATATCATCAGGATTTTTGGATCGGCATCCTGGCGCAAGTTCGGGAGGCTTTACCATGAAAGAACCCAAATTGAGTGAGCTTGAAATCGATGGCAAGGGCACGGGGCAGATTCGTCGTGAGATGGCCAGGGCCAGATCGGTCAAAATTACCATAAACGTAGACAGGGGGAATTTGGACATTCTGCGGGCCAAAGCAGCTAAAACTGGCATACCATACCAGAGGCTTTTGAACCAATTCTTGAAGAAGGCGCTGCAAACCGAGGCTGAAACCGAATCGCGGCTTGACCGTCTGGAAAGAGAAGTCACCAAGTTGAAGAAGAAGATCGTTGCATAATTTGCCGCTCCTGAATTGAGGCTGCCAGATTCATGTGCGACGGTAAGCTGGTAGCGCTTGCTATCGCAGTTTTTTTGAGTAGAAAAATTTGCAACCAAGCCAAAGTCCATTAAGAGGCACACCCGCTTGTCGCGTCATCGTAAGAACTCCGCAAAAAATTGTTGCAACCAACAGACGCACTGGCTCTCCTGAATGTCAAACTCGGCACTTACCCGATATTGAATGCATGGATCGGGCACAGAATGAATTTTATATCGCATCGAAGCCAAAGGGCTTGGAAACTTTGAATACGGGTGAACCTGCTCTACCATGCCCTGCTCCGAAAGCAAGATGAAGGGTGATCTTCATCCAAATTTCTATTGACTCCGTTGGCGAACCACGTGCTCTGCGACAGAAGGGCCTGGGGAGGGTTGCGGCGGCTTCGACGGGACTCCAGGTGCAGCAGCTCGTCGTGATCGCGGGATTCGCGTCATTCCGGTCAATGCTAATCAGC
>Ga0326728_10010033_pt1 | contig 22387 bp, 17 predicted proteins | sample MB3enrmetagenome_FD_207602 | JGI IMG/M metagenome (GOLD analysis project Ga0326728, IMG submission 207602) | Lab enriched peat soil microbial communities from McLean, Ithaca, NY, United States - MB31MN | ecosystem: Environmental > Terrestrial > Soil > Wetlands > Peat | place: USA: New York... | reverse complement strand
GCCGCGGGCAGGGGCTTCTCCGGCTTGGCGGCCGGCAGGATCACGCGGCGGGCCGCCGGCTTGGGCTTGTCAGCCGCCGCCGCCGTGGACTTGGCCTGCGAGGCCAGGTCAGCCAGGAGCTTGTCAGCATCCTGCTGCTCCACCTGGGACAAGTTGCTCTTGGCGTCGATCCCCCGCTTCTTCAGCTCATCCAGGACCTCCTGGGGGGTCTTGCCAGCCTGCTTGGCGATCTCAAAAACCCGGACCTTCATGCTGCTCCTTCCCTCGCGGGGCCATCCCGCGCGTGTGGATGGTCAAGCCTCGGTGCTGGGCTCGGCCTTGCTCTCGCTCTCAGCCTCTGCCTTGGCTTCCGCCTCTGCAGCCGCCTTGGCATCAACCTCGGCCTGCGCGGCAGCCTCTGCGGCCGCCTTGGCATCCGCCTCAGCCTTGGCGATGGCCTCGGCATGCGCCACCTTGGCCGCCTCGAGGATCTTCTCCGCCGTGGCTTCGCCGATGCCCTCCACCTGGCTCAGCTGCTCCACGGTGGCGGCCGACAGGGTGGCCAGGTCGCCAAAGCCCTGCTCGACCAGGCGGTCGGCCGTCTTCTCGCCCACGCCCGGCAGCGCGGCCAGCGCCTCGCGCCCGGCCAGGGCAGCCTGGGCCGCCCTCAGCTGCTCTTCGGCCAGCTGGGCCTCGCTCTTGATGTCCACGCGCCAGCCGGTCAGCTTGGCCGCCAGGCGCACATTCTGGCCCTTCTTGCCGATGGCCAGGGAGAGCTGGTCTTCCGGCACCAGCACCAGGGCCGCGTGCTGCGCCTCGTCCAGCACCACCCGGGATATCTTGGCCGGCGAGAGGCTGGCGATGATGAACTTCTCCTGGTCTTCCTGCCAGGGGATGATGTCGATCTTCTCCCCCAGGATCTCATTGACGATGGCCTGCACGCGGGTGCCCTTCATGCCCACGCAGGCGCCCACCGGGTCCACCTTGCTGTCATGCGACTCCACCGCGATCTTGGTGCGGGTGCCCGCCTCGCGGGCCACGCCCTTGATCTCGACGATGCCCTCGGCGATCTCGGGCACCTCCAGCTCAAAGAGCTTCTTCACCAGGTTGGGGTGGGTGCGCGAGACGATGATCTTGGGGCCCTTGCTGGTGCGGCGCACGTCCACCACGTAGACCTTCACGCGGTCGCCGTTGCCGTAGTCCTCGCGGAAGACCTGCTCCTTGGGCGGCAGCAAAGCCTCGGTCTCGCCCAGGTCCACCATCACGTTCTTGCCCTCGCTGCGCAAGACGGTGGCGGCCACGATGTCGTTCTGGCGCGACTTGAAGTCGTTGTAGACCATGTCGCGCTCGGCCTCGCGCACGCGCTGCACCACCACCTGCTTGGCGGTCTGCGCCGCGATGCGGCCAAAGTCCACCGGCGGCAGGGGCAGCTCCACCTCCTGCTCCAGCTCGATGTCTTCCATGTATTCCCGGGCCTCGGACAGCGAGAGCTCCTTGTCCGGGTCGACAACCTGCTCCACCACCTTCTTGATGGCAAAAGCGTTGAACTCGCCAGTCCGGGTGTCAAAATGGACGGCGATGTTGTAGTTGGGGCCGTAGCTCTTCTTGCTGGCCGAGGCCATGGCGGCTTCGACGTGCTCGATGAGCGTGGCTTCCTCAATGCGCTTGCTGCGTGCGATCTGGCGGATGGCCTCCAGGATGGCCATGTTCATGGAACTTCCTCCATACAGGCCTGCGCGTGATCCCGGCGAGCGGCCTGAGCTGGGCGGCCGCGCACCGGTCGCGGCTTGGGGTGTGTTTGCCTGCAAAACAAAAAATGGGCCTTGGGGGGCCCATTTGTTGCATGGTCCAAAATCGAACAAAGTTTAGCAGATAGGCGCAGGGCCTGCAAGGCAAAAAGCGCCTAGAGCTCTGCCTGCGGCTCGCCATCGAGGCACAGCAGGTGCTCCTTGCCGCTCTGGTCCTTGAACCACTGGGTCAGGGTGATGCAGGGCCGGCCCGTGGCCGGGGAGACATAGGGCGGGCTGGCCAAGAAGCCGCTGCCGGCCTCAGCCGCCAGGTAGAAGTATTCCCGGTAGCTATGATCCGTGCCTTTGGCATTGGGCTTGGCCAGGCCCATGGGCGCAATGGCCGCGGCCTCGGTCACTTGGCGGCCTTTGCTATCCAGCACGTAAAAGCCCTCTTCGCCGGCCAGGGCATGATCAAAGCCCCCCGGCAGGGACTGGCTGAGGCTGGCCAGGGCCTTGGCCATCTTGGCCTCTTGCGCCTGGCGCTGGCTGCGGCTCTCGCGGAAGCGGGCCAGGGTGGTCTTGCGGAAGGCCTCGGCCAGGGCCTCGGTGGCATGGCGGCCCTCTTCGCTCAAGGGGCTGCCCGCCTCAGCCGGCCGGCCCAGGTAGTAGCCCTGAATGAGCTCAGCGCCCAGCTCCAGGCTGGCCAGGGCCTCCGAGGCGGTCTCCACGCCCTCGGCCAGCACCCGCGCCCCGGTCTTCAGCGCCAGGTTGGCCACGCTGCGGAAGATCTCCTGCTTGGTCTCATCCTTCTCCAGCCCGCGGATCAGGCCGGCGTCTATCTTGAGGATGTCAGGCTTGAAGAGCGCGATGCGGTCCAGGTTGCTGTGCCCGGCGCCTATGTCATCCAGCGCGATGCGGAAGCCGGCGGCCCGGTGGCGGTGGATGAAGGAGCCCAGGGCGCTGGTGTTCTCCACCTTGGATTCCGTGATCTCTATGACCACCCGCTCGGCCGGGATGCCCAGCTGCTCGGCCAGGTGCAGCAGCTGGCCCGCGCCCTCCAGGCCCTGGTCCAGCACCGAGACCTCGAAGTTGAGGAAGAGCAGGCTGTCGCCGGCATTGAGATGGTGCTGGCGGAAGGTCTCCAGCGCCTTCTTGCGGCACAGGCTCTCCAGCTCGAAGATGCGGTCCTCGGCCGTGGCGGCCATGAAGAGCTGGTAGGGCGGGATGATGCGGCCGCTGCCAGCCTCCACCCCGCGCGAGAGGGCCTCCACGCCAAAGAGCGTGCGGCTCTTCACCGCCATGATGGGCTGAAAGTGGGTGACCACCCCTTCGTTCTCGAGTATATCGAAGATGGCAACGGCCATGGCTTGCCTTGAGCGGAGTATCAGGGTTTGAATCAAAAAGGGCTTAAAACAAAAAAGCCCCCCTTGCGGGGGGCTTTTTCTCAAAGCTGATCAATAGAACTCGACGTCATCGATCCAAAGGTCAAAATCCTCATCCTGATTGACAGGCTGGAACTTGACAGCCGCCACGTCAGAGCACAGGGCAGTGGTCATGTACTCCGAAGACGCCACTCCATCGCACTGATTGCCTGTCCAGCCGCTATTCCCTTCCACCGTGGGGCAGCCAAAGGCGGTGAAGGGGTACTTGTACTGCTGCCAGCTGGTGCTGATGGCAGGGTCCAAAGCGCCATTGACGCCGTTGGCTGTGGTGGAGCCGATGATGTAGCGGAAGTCCGAGCTGTCCGTGATGCTGGCCTTGGGAAGCACGATGTACATGATGCCCGTGGCCGTTGAGCCGTACTTGGCCTTGAACTTGATGCCCGTGAAGTTCAAGCCCGATGGCGACAGGTTGATGTACAGGTTGGTGGCGGTGGAAGGATACAGGTTGAAGCCAAAGCCGCAAGAGCTGTACTGGTTGTTGCAAGTGCCGCCGCCGCTGCCCTGATGGCCAGCTAAGTGCGCGGCAGTACAACTGCTGTCCACGGTGTTGGCGCCGGTGTTAGACTGGAAGGGCAGGATGGAACTGGTGGGATTGCCAGCGGTGTACACCGGGTAGGTGACCTGGGTGGCGGTGCCTGCATAGGCTGGGCAGTCATAAGGGCCAGGCTGGCCCACGGCCACGCAACTAGAACCCGTGGAGCCGCAGATGTCCGCCCACCAGAACCAGTAGGTATTCCAAGTGGTGCTGCCATCCGGATGCTCGCAATCAGTCACCAAAAGAGGGTACTTGGTGCCTGACAAGGTGGGCACAGTCGCTGGCGTAGTGTTCGAGAACTCAATGTTGGCCATGTCCAAGACGCCAGAGATGGCGCCGGTGTACTGGGCATAGGTGCCAAAGGCAGGCTGCACTGCCACGCCCTGAACCGCCGCCAAGTCAGTCGTGGTGAAGACCGTGCCATCCACAAAGGCGCTGACCGGGATCTCAGCTGTCACCCAGGTTGCCTGGCCCGGCCAGTCAGCCGTGGTCAAGTAGGCCGTGGCAGAGACCGGCAGGGACTGCACTTGCACGCCACCAACATAAGCGTAAAGGACGATGTTGGGCTCAACATAATTGCAAGCCGTGTTGGTCAGGCAATTCTGCGGCGGGGTGACCGCAGGGCTGCGGAAAGTGAAGTCCAAGGTGGTGGTGCCAGTAGCATCGAAGGTGATAGGCACCGACGGAGCGGAGTAGCCAAAGCCCATGTACCCGCCAACGAAGTTGGCCGAAGTGCACGAGAAGGTCAGCTCAGCATAGGTGCCGCCGCTAGGCCCGCCCGTGGTGGGGAAGGTGAAGCCAGCGCCCCAGCAGGCAGGCACAGGGTTAGAAGAAGCCATGGTGAAGGTGGTCGGGGTGCTGGCAGAGCTGGCATTGTAGATGACGCCAGCTGCGCTGACCACTCCCGTGGTCGAAGTAGGCGTCACCGTGGAAGTTGCCGTGTTGGCCCCAGCGATCACCTGGGTGGATGTGGACGTGGGCGTGGCTGATGGCGTGGCCGTGAAGGTGTGCGTGGGCAGGGTGCCGCTCTTGGCTAGCGCGGTGGCGGTCTTTTGGAAAATGTCCGCCGCGCTCCTCTTGGTCGGCCCATCCAGCCAGAGGAAGAAATCTGCCTTTGCTGCTGTCGCCACCAGCAAGAGCCCCATCACCAACAGGCCCAAGCTGAGCGCGAATGTCGTGTGCTTCTTCATGTCCCCTCCAGAGCATGGAACCCAAGGATCCCTGCTCCACAGACGCCTAGGGCTGGGGGTTTATTCCCCAGCCCTTCCAATGTTCGTTTAAGGTTTAGAAGGTGAGCAGCCGGTATTCAACCTTGTAGCCGCCATTGTCCATCAGGCTCAGGTTGACGGGCGAGCTGTCCAGGCTGGCGGTCTGGCCGCCGGTCTTGGCGTTCCAGATGGCATCGATCAGGTTGTAGGTGTAGCAGAGGTAGAAGCCGATGTTCATGATGTGGTTGATGTTGGCCATGCTCTGCCAGTTGTTGTAGGCCGTGTCAAAGTCGCCGCTCTTCATGGTCTCGTAGGTCTGGCGGTCATTGGCGCCGATCTCATAGGTGGCAGCCGCGCCGATCAAGAAGATGTAGGTGGCCCCGCCGATGACCAGGCCCTTGGTGCTCTCCCCATTATAGAACTGGCCCCAGCCCGGCACCAAGGCCGAGCGCCAGAGCGCCTGGCCCCAGCCGCCGTTGCCAGCGGTCTCGCTGCCGCTCTCAGGCGCATAGGCCGCCAAGAAGCTGCGCAGGGCGGTGTTGTTGGGGTTCAACTGCAGGGCGCGGCGGTAGGCCACCACGGCGTTGTTCTTGTCCTTCAGCGCGTAGTAGCAGTTGCCCAGGCCCTGATAGGCTTTGGCGTCATTGGGGTTGGCTCCCACCACGGCCTGGTAGGCCGTGACAGCCTCGCTGTAGCGGCGCTGGCTGTAGAGGGCATTGGCCGCGGCCAGGCCGTTGCTGGCTGCCGGGGCAGCGCCGGCGCCGGTCTGCAGGCGGGCGATGAAGCTGGCCAGCCCGGTGTTGGACGGGTTCAGCTGCAGGGAGTACTTGTAGTATTTGAGGGCATTGGCAGTATCGCCCTTGCCGTAGAAGCAGTTGCCCAGGCCCTGGTAGGCTCCGGCATTGGTGTTGTCCAGCCGAAGGCTCTGCGAGTAGGCCTGGATGGCCTTGTCGTAGCTCTTCTGCTGGTACAGGCCGTTGGCATACACCAGCCACTTGCCGGCATTGACCGTATCCACGGCCAAGGCGGGCGTTGCCAGGCCGATGACGAACATCGCCAACACGAGCGCGATCTTCAGGGCAGATTTGGTCATACTTGCTCCCCGCATGATTGAGTGAGATTTGGCCTTTAAAACCATGTGCCGCAAATACTAACAGAGGTCAAATTTGAAGTCAAATTGTATCTCCGGCTTTTTCTTCGCTATTGGCCTGCTGTTCCTCTGTTCGGACCAAGCGGCCTCTCATCCCAATTCAAGCCCCTGCAAAGCTCTTCTCCAATATCCCTTTGCAAATGAGCCGGGCTGTTGCAGGGCCCTGATAGATGAAGCCGGTATAGACCTGCACCAGGTCCGCGCCAGCCTCCAGCTTGGCTTGGGCGTCTTGGGCGCTAAAAACCCCGCCTGAGGCGATGAGCACAGCCTTGCCATTCAGTCGTTTGGCGGCCTTGGCCAGAAGCTCTGTGGATGCCGCGAACAAGGGCTTGCCTGACAGGCCGCCTTCCACGCCTTCAGCCTCTGGCACGCCGGCGCGGGATAGGGTGGTGTTGGTGAGGATGAGGCCGCGGCAGCCAGCCTCCAGGGCCAGGTCCGCGGATTGGGCCAGCGCCCGGGCAGGCATGTCCGGCGCCAGCTTCACCAGCACCGGGGTGCGGCCAGCCGCCTTGCTCACCTGGCGCAGCAGGGCCTTGAGCGCCTTGGGCTGCTGCAGCGCGCGCAAGCCGGGGGTGTTGGGCGAGCTGATGTTCACGGCCAGGTAGTCGGCCAGGCCCTGCAAGGCCTGCACGCAGGCCAGGTAGTCCTCGGCCGCCTGCTCATTGGGGGTGGCCTTGTTCTTGCCTATGCTCACGCCCACGGGGCATGCGGGCCAGCGGCCAGAACGCCTGAGCTCGCGCAGCCGCGCGGCCGCGGCCTGCACCCCGTGGTTGTTGAAGCCCATGCGATTGACCAGGGCCTGCTGCGCCGGAAAGCGGAAGACGCGCGGCCTGGGGTTGCCCGGCTGGGGCCGGGGCGTGAGCGTGCCCAGCTCCATGAAGCCGAAGCCGAGCAAAGGCCAGGCCCGGGCCAGCTCAGCCTCCTTGTCCATGCCCGCGGCCAGGCCCACAGGGTTGGGGAACTTGAGGCCCAAGAGCTGGCGCTCCAGGCTGGCATGGCGCAGGCAGAGCCAGGGCGCGGCCAGGGGCAGCAGGGGCCCGGCCAGCCTCAAGCCCGCAAAAGCCGCCTTGTGGGCGGCTTCTGGGGGCAAGGTGAACAGGAGCGGGCGGACAAGGGAGTACATCACTTCACCAAGCCGTGGTGCTCTTGGATGCTCTTCACCGTGAAGGGCCTGGCCTTCATGCTGGCGATGCCGTTCACCGTGGCCATGGCGCCGGAGAGCGTGGTCACCCAGGGCACCTTGCGCAGCACCGCGGCGCGGCGGATCTCGTAGTCGTCGCTGCGCGGGCCCTTGCCGGCCGGGGTGTTGATGATGAGGGCGATCTCGCCGGCATGGATGGCATCCAGGATGTTGGGCCGGGCCTCGGCCACCTTGTTGATGGCCCGCACCTTCAACCCGCCCGCCTCCAGGGCATGGGCCGTGCCCAGGGTGGCCACCAGCGTGAAACCCATGCGCGCCAGCTCCTTGGCCACGAACACCGCCTGGCGCTTGTCCTTGTTCTTCACCGAGATGAAGACCTCGCCCTTGAGCGGGAAGGCCTGGGTGGCCGCGATCTGGCTCTTGGCAAAGGCCATGCCCAGGTCGCTGTCGATGCCCATCACCTCGCCGGTGCTCTTCATCTCCGGCCCCAGCACGGTGTCGGCGCCAGGGAACTTGCTGAAGGGGAAGACCGACTCCTTCACCGAGTAGTGCTTGGTGCGCCAGGGCTGGCCCTTGAGGCTGATGCCCTGGCTCTTGAGGCTCTGGCCCGCCATGCAGCGCACCGCCACCTTGGCCCAGGGCGTGCCGGTGGCCTTGCTGACAAAGGGCACCGTGCGGCTGGCGCGGGGGTTGACCTCCAGCACGTAGACCTTCTCGTTCTTCACCGCGTACTGCACGTTCATCAGGCCGCAGACCTTCAGCTCCTTGGCCATGGCGGTGGTGTGGTCCAAGATCTGCTGGATCTGGTCGCCGCGCAGGGTGTAGGGCGGGATGACGCAGGCCGAGTCGCCGCTGTGGATGCCGGCCTCCTCGATGTGCTCCATGATGCCGGCCACCACCACTTCACGGCCGTCGCTCACGCAGTCCACGTCCACCTCGATGGCGTCCTCCAGGTATTTGTCTATCAGCACCGGGTGCTCGGGCGACACCCGCGCCGCCAGCTGGAAGAAGGTCTCCATGTGGTCGCGGTCATAGACGATCTCCATGGCCCGGCCGCCCAGCACGTAGCTGGGCCGCACCAGCACGGGGTAGCCCACCTTGCCGGCCACGGCATAGGCCTCCTCCAGGGTGCGGGCCGTGCCCCAGTCCGGGCTGGGGATCTTGAGCTTCTTGAGCAGGCTGCCGAAGCGCAGGCGGTCCTCGGCGATGTCGATGGAATCCGGGCTGGTGCCCAGGATGGGCACACCGGCCTTGAGCAGGGGCACGGCCAGCTTGAGCGGGGTCTGGCCGCCGAACTGCACGATGACGCCCCAGGGCTTCTCGCGCTCCACGATGGAGAGCACGTCCTCCTGGGTCAGCGGCTCAAAGTAGAGCCGGTCGCTGGTGTCATAGTCGGTGCTCACGGTCTCCGGGTTGCAGTTGACCATGATGACCTCGATGCCGTCCTCGCGCAGGGCAAAGGCGCCGTGCACGCAGCAGTAGTCGAACTCGATGCCCTGGCCGATGCGGTTGGGCCCGCCGCCTAAGATCATCACCTTCTTGCGGCTGGTGGGCGGCGCGTCCGAGCTCTTCTCCCAGGCGGAATAGAGGTAGGGGGTCTCGGCCTTGAATTCCGCGGCGCAGGTGTCGACCTGCAGGTAGGCCGGGGCCAGCTTCATCTTCTTGCGCAGGCGGCGCACGCCCTCCTCATCCATGCCCAGCCAGGGGGCGATCTGGCGGTCGGAGAAGCCCAGGCGCTTGGCCTGCTCCAGCCCGGCGGCATCCAGGCGATGGGCCTTGCGGGCGGCCTGCTCAAAGTCAAAGATCTCGCGCAGGCGGGCCAGGAACCAGGGGTCGATGGCGGTGAGCCTGAAGAGCTCGGCGTCCTCCATGCCCGCGGCCAGCGCGTCCTTGAGCCAGAAGATGCGCTCAGCGCTGGGCGTGGAGAGCTTGGCCTTGAGGCCATGGCGGTCCTGGCGCCTGCCCTCGGCCATGCCCTGCCAGCCGCTGCGGCCGGTCTCCAGCGAGCGCAGGGCCTTTTGGAAGGCCTCTTGGAAGTTGCGGCCTATGGCCATGGCCTCGCCCACTGACTTCATCTGGGTGGTCAGGGTGGCATCGGCCTCGGGGAACTTCTCAAAGTTGAAGCGCGGCACCTTGACCACCACGTAGTCCAGCGTGGGCTCGAAGCTGGCCGGGGTGGTCTTGGTGATGTCGTTCTTCAGCTCATCCAGCGTGTAGCCCACCGCCAGCTTGGCCGCGACCTTGGCGATGGGGAAGCCGGTGGCCTTGCTGGCCAGGGCGGAGCTGCGCGAGACGCGGGGGTTCATCTCGATGACGATGAGCCGGCCATTGGCGGGGTTGACGGCGAACTGGATGTTGCTGCCGCCGGTCTCCACGCCGATCTCGCGGATGATGGCGATGGCCGCGTCGCGCATGCGCTGGTACTCGCGGTCAGTGAGCGTCTGGGCCGGGGCCACGGTGATGCTGTCGCCGGTGTGCACGCCCATGGGGTCCAGGTTCTCGATGCTGCAGATGATGACCACGTTGTCCTTCAGGTCGCGGATCACCTCCAGCTCGTACTCCTTCCAGCCCAGGCAGCTCTCCTCCAGCAGCACCTGGTGGGTGGGCGAGGCGTCGATGGCGATGGCCACCTTGCCCTTGAAGTCCTCCAGGTTGTAGGCGATGCCGCCGCCGGTGCCGCCCAGGGTGAAGGCCGGGCGCAGGATGATGGGGAAGCCCAGCGCGCGCGCGGCCTCCATGGCCTGGCCCATGCGGGTGACCGTGCGGCTCTTGGGCACGTCCAGGCCGATCTTGATCATGGCCTGCTTGAAGAGCTCGCGGTCCTCGGCCTTGCGGATGGCGGGCAGCTTGGCGCCGATCAGCTCCACGCCGAACTTCTTGAGCACCCCGCGCTCGGCCAGCGCGACGGCGGTGTTGAGCCCGGTCTGGCCGCCCACCGTGGGCAGCAAGGCGTCGGGCCGCTCGCGGGCTATGATGCGGGCGCAGGCCTCCCAGGTCACCGGCTCTATGTAGGTGCGGTCGGCGAACTCGGGGTCGGTCATGATGGTGGCCGGGTTGCTGTTCACCAGCACCACCTGGTAGCCCTCGGCCTTCAAGGCCTTGCAGGCCTGGGTGCCGGAGTAGTCGAACTCGCAGGCCTGGCCGATGACGATGGGCCCGGCCCCGATGATCATGATCTTCTTGATGTCCTTGCGCTTGGGCATGGCTCAGGCTCTCCGCATCAGGTCGTTGAAGCGATGGAACAGGTAGTGGGCGTCGTGCGGCCCGGGCGAGGCCTCGGGATGGTACTGCACGCTGAAGAGCCGGCCCTTGGCGTATTCCAGGCCCTCGCTGGTGCGGTCGTTCAAGTTGATGTGCGAGAGCTGCACCCCGCGGTCCTTGAAGCTCTTGGGGTCCACCGCGAAGCCGTGATTCTGGCTGGTGATCTCCACCTTGCGGGTCTTCAGGTCCATCACCGGCTGGTTGCCGCCGCGGTGGCCGAACTTCAGCTTGTAGGTCTTGCCGCCCAGCGCCAGGCCCAGCATCTGGTGGCCCAGGCAGATGCCGAAGATGGGGCGCTTGCCGATCAGCTCGCGCACGGCCTGGGCCACATAGGGCACGGCCTGCGGGTCGCCAGGCCCGTTGCTCAAGAAGATGCCGTCCGGGTCGTGGCCCAGGATGGCGCGGCTGGAGGTGCTGGCCGGCACCACGGTCACCGAGCAGCCGGCGGAGACCAGGCCGCGCAGGATGTTGCGCTTGATGCCGCAGTCGATGGCCACCACCTTGAAGCGCCGCGAGGGCTTGGGCTGCGGCTTGCCCTGGCCGCGCGAGGGCATCACCAGCTGCAGCTCGGGCGGGGGCAGCTCGCCGATGCCGCTCTGCAGGCCCTGGCTCCAGGCATAGGGCTTGGCCGTGCTCACCTTGGCCACCCAATCCACCGCCTCGTAGCGCGGCGAGGCCTTCACCCTCTTGATGGCGCGGGCCTTGTCCACCCGGCCCTGCAGGATGGCGCCGCGCTGGGCGCCCAGGTCGCGGAGCCTCCGGGTCAGGCCGCGGGTGTCCACCCCGGCGATGCCCGGCACGCCGTGCTTGATGAGGAAGCTCTCCAGCGGGGCCAGGCTGCGGAAATTGCTGGGCGCGGGCGTGAGCTCGCGCACGATGAAGCCGCCGACCCAGGGCTTGGCGCTCTCCATGTCCAGGTCGTTGGCGCCGGTGTTGCCGATGTGGGGGTAGGTCATGGCCACCATCTGGCCGGCGTAGCTGGGGTCGGTGAGGACCTCCTGGTAGCCGGACATGCTGGTGTTGAAGCAGGCCTCGCCAAAGCCGTCCACCGGCGCGCCAAAGGACCAGCCTTCAAAGAGCGTGCCGTCCTCAAGGGCAAGTGTTGCGGGGTTGCGTCTCTTCATGGGTTCCCTTCCAGGTCAACCGAGTTTTTCGCCGAGGATCTTCTCTGCCTGCTTCTTGCGGTATTCCACCAGCTTGGCTTTGAGCTCCGGCCGGGTGGTGGCCAGGATAGCGATGGCGAGCAGCGCCGCGTTGATGGCGCCGGCCTTGCCGATGGCCAGGGTGCCCACCGGGATGCCGGCCGGCATCTGCACCATGGCCAGCAGGCTGTCGAGGCCCTTGAGGCTGGCGCTCTCCATGGGGCAGGCCAACACCGGCAGCACGGTCTCGGCCGCCACCACGCCCGCCAGGTGGGCGGCCCCGCCCGCGGCGGCGATGAAGACCTGGGCGCCAGCCGCCTCGCGCTCGTTGAGCCAGGCCTTCAGCGGCCCGGGCGTGCGGTGGGCCGAGAGGGCCCGGCATTCGTGCGCCACGCCGAACTCCTTGAGCAGGGCGGCGCAGTGCTGCATCACCTCCCAATCCGACTTGGAGCCCATCACCACGCCCACCAGGATCTGCTCGCTCATCTTCGCCTCCGTCATTCGGACCAGCGCGCGCCGGTCAGGGATTCATAAGCCTCGATGTACTTCTCCGTGGTCTTCTGGATGACCTGCAGGGGCAGCTGCGGCGCGGGCGGCTTCTTGTCCCAGCGCTGGGCGGTGAGGAAGTCGCGCACGTACTGCTTGTCGTAGCTGGGGGGGTTGCTGCCCTCCTGGTACTTGTCCCGCGGCCAGAAGCGGCTGGAATCGGGGGTCAGCACCTCGTCGATGAGGATGAGCTTGCCCTCGAAAAGCCCGAACTCGAACTTGGTGTCGCAGAGGATGATGCCGCGGGTCTCCGCGTAGGCAGCCGCGTCCTTGTAGAGCTCCAGGGCCAGGCGCTCCACCTGGCGGGCCAGGTCAGCGCCCAAGATGCCCGCGGCCTGCTCGGGGCTGATGTTCTCGTCATGCTGGCCCTTGGGCGCCTTGGTGCTGGGCGTGAAGATGGGCTTGGGCAGGCGGCTGGCCTCCTGCAAGCCGGGCAGGATCTTGATGCCGCAGATGGTGCCGGCTCTCTGGTACTCCAGCCAGCCCGAGCCGGCCAGATAGCCGCGCACGATGACCTCGATGGCCAGGGGCTCGGCCTTCTTGACGATGATGGCGCGCTTGTGCAACTGGGCCAGGCTGTGCTTGTCCTTGATGTAGCCGTGGGCGTCGGTGGCCACCAGGTGGTTCTCCACCAGGCCCTTGAAGCGCTCGAACCAGAAGTTGCTGATCTGGGTGAGGATCTGGCCCTTGTGGGGGATGGGGTCGGGCAGCACCACGTCAAAGGCCGAGAGCCGGTCGGTGGCCACCAGCATCAGGTTCTCGCCCAGGTCGTAGATGTCCCGCACCTTGCCGCGGAAGAGCAGCTGGGCTTCAGGGATGTTTGTCTCAAGGATGACTGCCATGGGACCTCCTCGCGTTGGACAGGCTTTGCTTCAGGCTTCAGGATAGACCCATTTGCCGCTGGCCATGGTGCGCTTGACCCGGCCCTTGAAGGTGAAGCCGGCAAAGGGGGTGTTGCGGCTCTTGCTCTGGAACTTCTCAGGGTCCACCACCCAGCTCTCCTCAGGGTCCACCAGACACAGGTCGGCATCAGAGCCGGGCGCCAGGCTGCCCTTGTTCGCCAGGCTGAAGAGCCGGGCTGGCGCGCAAGAGAGCTTGTCCACGGCCTGGCTGGCGGTCAAGAAGCCGGGCCGCACCAGGCGGTCCAGCACCAGGGCCAGGCTGGTCTCCAGGCCCAGCACGCCGAAGGCGGCCAGGTTGAACTCCACGTTCTTGTCCAGGCTGCCGTGCGGCGCGTGGTCGGTGGCGATGGCGTCGATGGTGCCGTCCTGCAGGCCGGTGATGAGCGCCAGCCGGTCCTGCTCGTCGCCCAAGGGCGGGTTCATCTTGCACAGCGTGTCATAGGGCCGCTCGCGCAAGATGTCGTCGGTGAGGGCCAGGTAATGGGGGGCGGTCTCGCAGGTCACGCGCACCTTGCGGCGCTTGGCCTGGCGCACCAGGTCCACGCTCTTGGCGCTGCTCAAGTGGGCCAGGTGCAGATGGGCCCCGGTCATCTCGCAGAGGATGAGGTCGCGGGCCACCATCACGCTCTCGGCCGCCTTGGGGATGCCGCGCAGGCCCAGCCGCGCCGAGGCCGCGCCCTCGTTCATCACGCCCTCGTTGGCCAGGCTGCTGTCCTCGCAATGCTGGATGACCGGCAGGTCGAACATGCCGGCGTACTCCAGGGCCCGGCGCATCAGCTCGGCATTCATCACCGGGCTGCCATCGTCGGTCACCGCCACCGCGCCGCTCTTGGCCAGCTCGCCGATCTCGGCCAGCTCCTGGCCCAGGCGGCCCTTGGTGATGCAGCCGGCCGTGAACACGCTCACCACGCCCTCGCCGCGCCCCTTGCCGCGCACCAGCTCCACCAGGGCCTGGTTGTCGATGGGCGGGTTGGTGTTGGGCATGGCCACCACGCTGGTGACCCCGCCGGCCGCCGCCGCGCGGGTGCCGCTGGCGATGGTCTCCTTGCCCTCCCCGCCCGGCTCGCGCAGATGCACGTGCAGGTCCACCAGGCCCGGCAGCAGCCAGAGCCCAGCGGCATCCACCACGGCCGCGCCCTCGGGCAGGGCCAGCTTGGGCCCGCAGGCCAAGACCTTGCCGTTCTCCACCAGCACATCGGCCTTGTTGTCCAGGCCCTGGCTGGGGTCGATGACGCGCGCGCTCTTGATCAGGATGCTGCTCATGCCGCTGCCTCCGGATTCTCGCTGCCGGCCAGCAAATAGAGCACGGCCATGCGCACGGCCACGCCGTTGGTGACCTGCTCGGTGATGGCGCTCTGGGGCCCGTCAGCCACCCCGCTGGAGATCTCGATGCCGCGGTTCATGGGCCCGGGGTGCAGCACCAGGCAGCCGGGCTTGGCCAGCTTGAGCCTCTCGCTGGTGAGGCAGTAGAGCCGCGAGTACTCGCGGGTGCTGGGGAAGAGGTTGCGCTTCTGGCGCTCCAGCTGCAGGCGCAGCATGTTGACCACGTCCGCCCCCTCCTTGCAGGCCCGCCAGGCTGCCCTTCTTCTCCTGGATGGTGAAAAGGTCCAAGAGCCCCTGGGTGGGGTGCTCGTGCATGCCGTCCCCGGCGTTGACCACGCTGGCCTTGAGGGCCTTGGCCGCCAGCGCCGCGCTGCCCGAATGGGTGTGGCGCATGATGAGCACCGAGAGGTTCATGGCCTCCACCACCCGCACGGTGTCCAGCAGGGTCTCGCCCTTGGTGATGCTGCTGGCCGTGGTGGCGATGTTGACCACATCGGCGCTCAGGCGGGTGGCGGCCAGGCTGAAGCTGGTGCTGGTGCGGGTGCTGGGCTCGAAGAAGAGGTTGACCACCGTCTTGCCGCGCAGGGCCGGCACCTTCTTCACCGGGCGGCTGCCCACCTCCTTGAAGCTGGCGGCGTGGCCCAGGACGAGGCTGATCTCCTCCGCCGACAGCTCCTCCAGCCCCAGCAGGTCCTTGCTCTTGAGCCTGGTCAATGCCATGCCGCCCCCGCTCATTCGAAGATCACCACGCGGTCCTGCCCGCCCTGCTCGGCCAGCTCCACCTTCACCTTCTCCTTGAGCGCCGTGGGCGCGTTCTTGCCCACGTAATCGGCGTGGATGGGGAACTCGCGGTGCCCGCGGTCCACCAGCACCGCCAGCTGGATGCAGGCCGGCCGGCCGTAGTCCAGCAGGGCGGCGATGGCCGCCCGGGTGCTGCGGCCGGTGAAGAGCACGTCATCCACCAGCACCACCTTGCGGCCGTCCACGGCAAAGTCCATCTGGCTGGCCTGGGCCGGCTTGGGCCCCCGGGTGGCCACGTCATCGCGGTAGAAGCTGATGTCCAGGCCGCCCACCGGCACCTCGCCGCCGGGCTCGATGCGGGCGATCTTCTGCGCCAGGCGGCGCGCCAGGTCATCCCCGCGCATCTTGATGCCCACCAGGGCCAGGCCCTGGGTGCCCTTGTTGTGCTCAAGGATCTCGTGGGCGATGCGGGTCAGCGCCCGGTCTATGTCCTTGGCGTCCAAGAGGACCGCCTTCTCATTCATGGCCGGCCTCCGGGCGCAAAAAAGCCCCGCCTTGCGGGGCGGGGCCAAAAACAAGAACACCCTGGCCGCAAAGGGTCCAGGGCATGCGAATGGGGTTCAAGATGCTCATCTCAGGTCCTTTCCCGCCTCACAGGGCAGGTTTAAAGGGGGTCTGTCGGCTTGTTGATGACCCTTATATAGCAGAAGCCGGGGCTCGCGGTCAAGGGCTTTGGCCCTTGTTTTGCGGTGCCAGCGAGCCTGCTAGAATTGGAAGTAGATGAAAGGGGCTTCCCGATGGAGCCGGGCGAGGATGGCCACCAGGGTCAGCGCATGCATGGCCGCCAGGCCCAGGCCCGAGAGCTCGGACCTCTGCCCCTCCCGCCAGGCCTTGTTCAAGCGGCCTTCCCAGGCATGGAAGAAGAAGCCTGCCAGGACCAGCAGGACCACCGCCCAAGGGATCTCAAGGTCGAAGGGCGCGGGCGCCGCGAAGGAGCGCAGCAGGGCCAGCGCGCCCGCCAGGTCCTTGCAGCGGAAGAGCACCCAGCCCAGGCAGACCGCGTGGAAGGTCAGCAGCACCTTCAGCGCGCGGGCCGCGCGGCTGCCCGCCCCCGGAGCCGGCGCGGGCCCTCTCCAGCGCGACCAGATGCTGTTCAGCACCAGCAGGGCCCCATGGTAGCCGCCCCACAGCACAAAGGTCCAGGCCGCGCCATGCCACAGGCCGCCCAGCAGCATGGTGGCCATCAGCGCCAGCGCCATGGCCAGCCAGCCCTGCCGCGAGCCGCCCAGGCTGATGTAGAGGTAGTCCCTCAGCCAGCGCGACAGGCTCATGTGCCAGCGCCGCCAGAAATCCCGCGGGCTGGTGGCCAGGTAGGGCAGGTCAAAGTTGGGCATCAAGCGGAAGCCCAGGCTGTTGGCCAGGCCCTCGGCGATGTCGGTGTAGCCGGAGAAGTCGAAGTAGATCTGCAGGGCATAGGCATAGACGGCCAGGAGCGTGACCGGCCCCCAATACCATCCGGGATGGGCGAAGATGAGGTCGGCATAGCGCGCCAGGCTGTCCGCCAGCACCAGCTTCTTGAACAGGCCCGCGCTCACCAGGTAGGCAGCCCGCTGCCAGCTGGGCTTGTCCTGGGCAGCCGCCTCGCGGGCCAGCTGGGGGCCGAATTCGCCCCAGCGCATGATGGGGCCCGCCACCAGCTGCGGGAAGAAGCTGACATAGAGCGCAAAGTCCCAGGGGTCGCGGCAGGGCTGGCTCTTGCCCCGGTAGACGTCGATCACATAGCCCATGGTGTGGAAGGTGTAAAAGGAGATGCCCAAGGGCAGGATGATGCTGAGCGCCTCGGGCCGGGGCTGGAAGGGCCAGCCCAGGGCATGGGCCAGGATGGAGAAATTCTGCAGCAGGAAGCCGGCATATTTGAAGTAGGCCAGCATGCCAAGGTTGCTGCACAGGGTGACCAGCAGCCAGGCCCGCCGGCGGCGCGGGCTGGCCGCGGCAGCCGCCTTCTGGCCCACCCAGAAATCCACGCTGGTGGTGGCCAGCAGCAGCAGGATGTAGGGCGGGTTCCACCAGGCGTAGAAGAGCCAGCTGGCCAGCACCAGCACCCGCTTCTTCAGCGCAAAGCCCGCGCGCGCGGCCCAGGCGCAGGCCAGCCACACCCCGGCGAAGAAGAGCCAGAATTCCAGCGAGATGAATTGCATGCGGCCTCAAAGAGCTAGCGCCAGCCCATGTCTGCGCACAGGTCCCCGGCGATGATGGCTGCCAATTGCTGCCTGCCACGGTGGTCAAAGTGCTCCTCATCCGGGGAGCTGAACCGCGCGGGATCAGGGATCCGCGCGAAGTAGTCATGGACCTTGAAGCCGTGCTTCTCCATCTCGCTTCGGATGATGTCCCTGTTGCGCAAGGCCCGGGCCACGCCCTCCCGGCCCCAGGCCCGCTCGATGGCGGCCAGGTTGACGGGGACGATGTAGAAGAACACCTTGATCCCCATGGCGCGGAAGGCCTGGCCCAGCTGCTCGGAGCAGGCCAAGCCGGGGTCTCCCGGCGCCAGGGGCTTGAGGTAGCGCGCTTCAATGCTCTTCTTGACCCGCGCCTCCACCTCAGCCGGCCCGGGGACCGGAACCCGGGGCGGCCGCTGCACCACCGAGCTGTGGAACTCGAGCAGATCCCGGTCCTGCATGCGGTACCAATTGAGGAGCGAGCAGGCATAGCGGGCGCCCTGGCCCTGGGTCATGAGCCAATCTGCCCTGCAGGCGAGCCAGGCCCAAAAGCCCAGGCTGGCCTGGCCTTGGGCGCGGAGGGCGAGATAATCCCGCCAGCCCAGCAGGAAATCCAGCTTCCCATAGGCCGGCCAAGGGCTGAGCATGCCCCGCAGATTGAGCGTGGCGATCACCACCGCGGGCCGGCTGGATGCCACCATGCCGTGGAGGCACAGGAAATCGCGGCCCGTGTACCCCCACCGGCAGGCGCTGATGACCTTCAGGCCCGCGGGCGCCGCGGCCCGCCCGGCCAGCTCGCCCTGCAGCAGCTCCGGGATGCTCCTGCGCAGCTGCGGGCTTGTGTCCGAGCGCGCCGTGTCATACAGGGATGAATCGCCCATGTAGGCCACGTGCGGCTGGCCCGCCAGCAGGCTGGCCTGCTGGCCTTGCAGGCGCTGGATGGTCTCGAGCGCGAGCTCAGGGTCTTCGTAGAGGGCGCCAAAGCCTCCGCGCCCGGCGATGAAAAAAGGCGCGATGGCCGCCAAGGCCAGCAAAAGGGCCAGAGAGCCTAAGTAGGCCGCGAGCCGGCCCTTGGATATGGGATTGGATCGCATCATGGGGCCTCAGGGCTGCGCGCGCTGCCAGCCCATGTCCGCGCACAGGTCCCTGGCGATCCGGGCGGCCAGGCGCTGGCGCCCCACATGGTCATAATGCTCGGCGTCCTCATCCACAAAGCGCTGACCAGCCGGGATGAGGGCGAAATAATCGTGCACCGGAAAGCCCTGCGCGGCCATCAGGCTCAGCACCGCCCGCCTGCTCTGCCCCACCCGGTCCAAGCCGGCCTGGCCCCAGTACTTCCTTATCGCCGCCACATCCGTGGGGACCAGGTAGAAGAAGGGCCTGATCCCCTCCGCGCGCAGCTCGCGGCCCAGGCGGGCGAAGCCGCGCAGGGCTGCATCACCGGGGGCCAGGGGGCTCAAGTAGTGGTTTTTGACGCTGAGCGCCATGTCCCTGAGCGGCGCGCCCCCTTCGGCCCCGGGAAGCTGCGGCCGCTGGACCCTGTGGCTGTGATGCTCAAGCCATGCCTGGTCGCGCAGCGAATACCAGCTGAGCAGGCGCCCGGCATAGAGGCCCACGCCGCCCTCTGCCACGAGCCAATCCGCCCTGGCCAAGCCCCAGGCCCAGGGCTTCAGCGAGGCCTGGCCCTGCGACCAGAGCTCGGCATACTCCGCCGGGCCCAGCAAGAAATCCAGCTCCCCGGATGCCGGCCAGGGGGTGGTCAACCCGCGCAGGTTGATGGGGATGACCACGGCCAGGGGCCGGGACGCGGCAATGGGGCGGCACAGGCAGAGGAAGTCGCGCGAGGTGTAGCCCCAGCGGGAGATGCTGAGCACCTTCAAGCCCTTGGGCGGCGCGGGCGATGCCGACAGGCAATCTTGCAGGCATTCCGGCACGCTCTTCCACTGGCCAGCCTGGTAATCCTTGGGCGAGATGGTGTAGAAGGATGAATCGCCCACAGCCACCACATGCGGCTGGCCCGGCCGCAGGGCGGCCTGCTGGGTGCGCAGGCTCTCGATGCTGAGGTGCGCCTGCGAATGCTCGTCATAGAGCTTGCTGAACTCCTCGCGCCCCGAGATCCAGCGCGGGGCCGCGGCCGCCACGGCCAGAAAGAGGGCCAAAGGGATCAAGTAGGCCAGCAGCCGGCCCCCGCGGCCAGGCGGCTTGAGCTCATCCATGCCCGGACCCGGCCTTCCCGCGCCTGGCCCACGCCAGGGGCAGCGCCACGATGAGCAGGATCCAGGCCAGGCCCGACACCCAGTTGGCCCAGCCCAGGCCTCGGAAGCGGTAATCCAGATCCACCGCGCCGCCTGGCAGGCGGACAGCGAGCCGGGCCCCCACGCGCCCGTATCCCGCGGGCTGGCCGTTGATGCGCACCTGGTAGAGGCCAGGATACCAGGGGCTGGGCAAGAGGAGCACCGAGCCTGGCTGCGCCTGCGCCAAGCGCGCGCGCAGCAGGGGCCCGGGCTCCAGAGCCCGCAGGGCCGCTGTCGCGTCGCGGGCCGAGACCTCGAAGCCGCGGCTGCTGTCCAGGGCGCGGAAGCGGCCGCGCTCCAAGTCCTCAGGCCCCGGCGATGAGGGCAGCATCAGGTAGTCATCTTCGGGCATGACCGCCCGGCAGCCATGGATGCCCTGCCAGAGGTCCTGCGGCCGCACCGGCTCCACCGGGGTGCGGCCCAGGCCCCAGGCCCCGGCCAGGGCCAGCAAGGCCAGCAAAGCCAGGGCGCCGCGATGCCGCGCCCGCAGGGCCAGCCAGCCTTCGGCCGCGGGCAGGGCGCCAGCCAGGCACACAAAGACCAGCAGCCGGTAGGGATACTGGACAACTTGCAGCGGGCCGAGGAAATCCCAGATGGAGAAGGGCGCCCAGACCAGCAGCAGAGCAGCCGCGGCCAACGCCAGCAGCAAAGCCTGCCGCCGGCTGCGCGCCAAGATCAGGGCCGCCAGCCAGCCGGCCCAGAGCGGCGCCCCCACCTGAAGGCTCATGTTGGCGGTGGTGCACTGCGGCATCCCGAGATTGAACGGGCTGAACAGGATGCAAAGCGGGGTGAGCACCGCGGCGATCTGGGGATGGAAGTTGTTGGCGATGCCCATCTGGCGGCCCAGCAGGATCCCAGGCATCAGGAACCAAGCCGACAGGGCCAGGGCTGCCAAGTAGGCCCCTCCCGCGCGCAGCAGGCCTTTCCAATTCCTGCCAGGCAATGCCAGGCAGAGGGCCAAGAGGGCCATGAACAGCAGGCCAAGGGCATGGAAGAGGGGATGCGAGAGCATCAGCAGCATCCAAGCCAGGATGGCCCGCAGCATCGCGCCGGCCCCGCCCGCGCGCAGCAGGCCCCAGGTGGCTGCCGCCACCCAGGGCAGGGCCGCGAAGGCCGCCAGCTCCGGGAGCGCGGAGCGGGAATGCCAATCGGTCAGGTGATAGGGGGCCAGGGTGTAGATGGCCGCTGCCAGCAGGCCGGCTGCCGGCGAGCTTCCGGCCTGCGAGGCCAGCCAGCGGAAGCCCAAGAAGCCGAGCAAAAAGGTCAAGCCGGCCACCAGCACCACCGCGTGGTAAGGGTTGAGGCCCGCGAGCACCAGCAGGCCCCCGGCCAGCGGGGGGACCTGGCTGTAGAACTGGAAGATGGGGTAGCGCGACAGCCCGGGGCAGGGCTTCAGCTGGGCCTGCGGCATCACGCGCAGGGGGAACTGGCCCTCCAGCAGCCCCTGCGCCGCGGCCTGGGCCATGCTGCTGTGGTCGATGATCGAGTCATTCTCGGCGGAATGCGGCACCTGGCCCCAGGGCGTGCCCAGCATGGCCAGCAGGCTAAAGGCCAGCGCCAGGGCCAGCGCCCAAGCGGGCGACTGGGCTCGCTCCTCCCATGCCGGGCTCATCCCCATGTCCGCTCCCCCCTCATCATGACGCCATCCACCAGTCAGACCCCTCCACCATGCCGCGGCCCGCGGCCCAGGCGCGGATCTCGGGCTTGGCGCTGGCATCGCCCACGCAAGCCAGCATGGGCCCAGGCAGGATCTTGGGCGCTTCCGATGCCTTGAGCACTGGCGCCCCGTGCATGCGGGTGGCCGGCATGCTGTCCAGGCAGATGCCAAACGCCACCTCGGCCCCGGCCTCTTGGAGCGAGCGCACCAGCATGCGGGCCCGCTCGCCGGCCCCGTACACCACGCAGGGCCGGCCCTGGCAGAGCATGGGCTGGATGAAGCGGGCCTTGAGGCTGAAGAAAGCCTGGCGCCGGTAGCGGGCATGCAGCCGCGAATGGCGGCGGCTGTGGTCGCGCCACTCAAAGAGGGTGCCCGGCGCCTTGGCCAGGCCCCAGCCGGCCCGGGCCAGGCGCAGCAGCAAGTGGTAGTCCTCGGGCAGGCCGTCATCCAGGTAGCCGCCCACGGCCAGCGCCGCCTCGCGCCGGAGCATCCATGTGGGGTGCGGCAAAGGGCATTCCACGAAGAGCTCGCGCGCGATGGCCTCGGCCGTGGCCAGGCCGTTGGCCCAGGCCGCATAGGCCGCGTAGCCCGCGCTGAGCGGCCCGCTCTCTGAGATCATGCGGAAGCCGCAGCCCGCCAAGCCCAGGCGGGCATCCCCATCCAGCAGGTCGGCCTGGGCTTGCAGGCGGCCGGGCAGGCAGAGGTCATCGGCATCCATGCGGGCGACATAAGGGGCGCGGCAGAGCTCAAGGCCCTGCTGCAGCAAGCCCGGCAGGCTGGGAGCCTGGGGCAGGCTCAACACGCGCAGGCGGCTGTCGCTGAGAGCGGCCTGGCGCAGGATCTCAGCGCTGCCATCCTGGCTGCCATGCTCCAGGGCCAGCACCTCAAAGCCGCCCTCCAGCTGCTGGCTCAGCACGCTGCCCAGGCAGGCCTTGAGCCAGGGCTCCGCGTCGCGCACGGGCAGCAGCACGGAGGCGCGGGGGGCATGGGTCATTTGAGGGCCGCGCATTTCCCAAAGTCATTGGCCTTCTCATCCCGCCGCGAGGTGGCGCTGAGCCGGTAGATGTAGACGCCGGAGGCCACCGGCCGGCCGGCCCGGTTGCGGCCGTCCCAGAAGACC
>Ga0326728_10010032_pt1 | contig 22387 bp, 15 predicted proteins | sample MB3enrmetagenome_FD_207602 | JGI IMG/M metagenome (GOLD analysis project Ga0326728, IMG submission 207602) | Lab enriched peat soil microbial communities from McLean, Ithaca, NY, United States - MB31MN | ecosystem: Environmental > Terrestrial > Soil > Wetlands > Peat | place: USA: New York... | reverse complement strand
TGGGCGGAGTCCGATCGTCGCACAGTAGGCTGGCCTGAACTGCTCCGTCTGGGCGGAACAGGCGAGATCGATCAGACTGGTCGTCGCCGTGTCTTCGCCCGTTCTTAGCGTCGATGACGAGACAAAAAGGAACGCGGAAAAGCATGAACGCTCTCTGTTGAAGGCAGTTTCGGACGCGGGTTCGACTCCCGCCGCCTCCACCAAGTAATTATTCTCAATTGTTTACAGATTTCATTACGCTGATCTGTGTGCAAGACACATGGCTCGCTTTCGCCATTCGACATCTCGCCTGCCGAGCAGTTTATTACGCCCGCGGCGAGACGTGGTTCCGCTTGTAAGCTGATGCAATACTCCGGCATCAGCTTTTTGCACGGCCATTCATGTGTACTACGGAGAACCATCCTTCAGACCGCTCCTTAGTGTAATGAGAGCGCGGGCTGTTTGGCTGTGGGAGCGAAACGCCAAGGAGTTGTGTGAGGGTTGGCGCGATTTGGCGCATGTCGACGACGCTGAGGTCTTTGCCATATTCGATGCCTTGCCCCATGGCGAAGAACGATGCGCGCATCTCGAAGGAGAACCGGTTGGTGCGTTTGCGCGAGCAGCGGTGAGGAAGCGAGCGTGCGCATCAGCATAGCCCGTTAGAACGCCTGACTGTAAATATGGATTGAATAGCAAAACATATTCAGACGTAGACTTGTCGTCCCATGCAATTCATTGTCGATTGACAACGGTTTCATCGGGCGGTGATGTGGGGCACTTATTTCTTGCCTCATGGCACACAAAATATTTCACTCCTCCCTCAACCTCGCGCTGGTTGTTTTGTTGTTTGTATTCTCCTCCCAACTGTATGCCCAGTATGACAACGGCAGCCTTCTGGGGACTGTGCGCGACCCAAGCGGCGCGCCGATTGCAAACGCTGCTCTGACCATCACGAATACCGCGACGTCGATCACCACGCAGGTGAAGACCAATGGCGTGGGCGATTACGAGGTGCCATCGCTGCGGGTCGGCGTCTACACTATCACGGCCAGTTCACCTGGTTTTTCCGACGCGGTTGCGCAGAACATTACTGTTTCGGTGGGCAACCGGCAGCACATCGACCTTACGTTAAAGGTGGGCGGGGCACAGACGACGGTTGAGGTGAAGGACGTTGCCCTGCAACTGGAGACGGAAAGCAGCGAGCGCGGGCAGACTATCACCAACTATCAGAGCGAATCGCTGCCCCTGGTTAGCCGCAACTACTCCGACTTCCTGGCGCTTGCCCCCGGATCGCGCCAGGCGCCGACCGCGGCGCTGACCAGCTCCGTCAGCTCGCTGCTGCGCGCGGGAGCGTACAATGTCAACGGCCAGCGCAGTATGTTCAATAATTATCTGCTGGATGGCCTGGACAACAACGCGTATGGCGAGAGCAACCAGGGATTCGACAACCAGATTATAGCCGTGCCGCCGGATTCGGTTGCGCAGTTCCAGTTCGTCACCAATAACGAGAGCGCGGAGTATGGGCGCTCATCGGGCGCGACGATCAACGTGGCGACGCAAAGCGGCAGCAATCGCGTCCACGCCACACTGTACGAGTTCATCCGCAATACCGACCTGAACGCGGCGGGTTTCTTCAAGCCGCTGGTCGTCGGCGGCAGCGGCATTACCACTCCGTTCAAGAAGCCGACCTTCAACCGCAATCAGTATGGATTCAATGTCGGCGGCCCGATCATCAAGGACAAGCTCTTCTACTTCCTCGACTACGAGGGGTTTCGCCAGGTGCTGAAGCCGCTGAGCGTGCTGACCCTGCCCACGCAGAATGAACTGTATGGCGGGACAAGCGGATCGATTGCGTCGCCCACACCGACCCTGGTGGTAGCAGTGAAGAACGCAACAACGGGGACCGTCTATCCGGCCAACACCCCAATTCCCACCAGCGCCATCAACCCGCTTTCGCTGCAGATCATCAAAGACTTTGCGTCGATCTCGTCCGCGCTTCCGGCCGCGGGCCTGGCTACCACCGGACTGGCATCCAACGACTACGCCGTGCAGGTTCCATTTACGGACAACGCCGACAAGGGCGACCTGCGTTTAGACTGGCAGATCGATGCGAGCAGCTCGTCGTTCCTGCGTATCAGCGACCGCAAGGAAGATGGGGTCAACTATCCGAGTATTCCCATTCCTCTGGATGGCCAGACCAACGGCAAGATCAGGATTCTCGACCAGCAGATCGCGCTCGGCTACACCCATTTCTTTGGCGCAAACCGGATTCTGGACGCGCGCCTGGGCCTCGATCGCACCAAGGCCGGCAAGTACAACTTCTCCATCGGGAACACTGCGTTCAACTTTATCCCCGGGCTGCCGACAACAAACGCGGTGGTGGCCGGCGGCCTGCCATCGCTGGGCATCTCCGGCTTCACCGGATTTGGCCGGCAGAGCACCAACCCGCAGTGGCAGGACCCGGCCCTGATCGATCCCAAGGTGAACTACACCTGGGTCGAGGGCCATCACTCGCTGAAGTTCGGCTACGAGTACGAACATCTCTGGATGGCCGTGAATGACAACAATCCCCTCTACGGCTCATGGACCTACGGCGGCGGCTACTCGAACGGCGGAGGATCGACTGTCTCCGACACCTACTGGGCTGATTTTCTGTTCGGCACCACCAGCCAATACTCGCTGGCCAACTTCTACGAGGCGCACCTGACCCAGACCCTGCAGAGCCTCTACGCGCAGGACGACTGGAAGGTGAGCCCCAGCCTGACCCTCAACCTCGGCCTGCGCTGGGAGTACGGCTCGCCCTACGCCGACCTGCACAACAACATCTCCAACTTCGATCCCGTCAGCCAGACCGTGCTCACCATCGCTCCGGGCGCGGTATCGGGCAACGGCATTACGACGTTCTCCGGCTCGGGGACGTACGGCCACACGCTGGTCAATCCCGACCTGGCGGACTTCGGCCCGCGCATCGGCTTCGCTTACGCAATCGATCCCAAGACTGCGTTGCGCGGCGGCTTCGGCATCAGCTATGCCCACTACACCCGCGCCGGCTCGGGCGACATTCTGGGTATCAACGCTCCGCAGGCACAGTTCGCCTCTGTGACCCAGATTGCGCCGACCCTCACCAACCACTGCTCCACACCGCTTCCAGCGCAGATTATCGCCACCGGCACAACCACGCCCTCCTGCTACGCCACCGCCGACCAGGGCTATCCAAGCGGACTTGTGACCAGCTTCAACTCCGCCACCGACAACATCACCTACATCCCCAAGAACACGCGGGACAGCTATGTGGAGAGCTACTTCCTTAGTATCCAGCGCAGCCTGTCCAAGAACACGCTGCTCGACCTGGCCTACGTCGGCAACCGCGGCCTGAAGCTGCAGGGCTTCCTCAACGCCAACCAGAAGAACCCTTCGCTTGGCTTCGTTCGGCCCTCCGCCAACTGGCCCTCGGACATCACCGAAGCGCTGAACGAGTTCTACTCCGACTTCAACTCGCTGCAGGCCAAGTACGAACAGCGCTTTGTTGGCGGCCTGACCCTGCTTAACTCGTTCAACTGGGAGCACTCGCTGGACAACGCAAGCGCATCGCTGGAAGGCAACACGCCCTCGCCGCAGGATGGCAACAACATCAAGGCAGACTACGCGCAGTCGGACTACAACCTGCCCATCTCCAACATCACCAGCCTGGTCTATGAGCTGCCGATCGGACACGGCCACCAATTTCTCTCCAGCGCTAATCCGCTGCTGGACAACGTAGTAGGCGGATGGCAGATCAGCGCCATCAACACCATGCAGGCTGGAACGCCGTTCAACATCACGTATAGCCCAAACAGCGCGCAGGCGGTTTCGCCGCAGATCGCGGCGACTTATCGCGGGGCCAATGAGTATCGTCCGAATCGTGTCTCCGGCCAGGCAGTTACGCAGGGACGAGGAAACCGAGCCGCCAATACCGGCTACGTCAACTACATCAACTTCAACGCCTTCGTGCTGCCTCCGATTAAGGACGTCAACGGAGCTGTACTAAGCCCCTTCGGCAACGCCAGCCGCAATCCCGGACGCACCCCGGCCTACTACCAGACCGACCTCGCGCTCAACAAGAGGTTCAGCACGCCGGTCGAGAGTTTGAAGATTGAGTTTCGCACCGAGTTCTACAACTTCTTCAACCACACCAACCTCTATCTGCCGGGAACCATCAGCGGAACGCAGGGCACGACGACCCAGGCCGTTGGCACCGGCGGGACGGTCGCCTTGGGCAACATCGTCGGCGGAGTTCCCAACGGCGGCGGACAGATCACCAGCACCTTCGAGCCGCGCATCATCCAGTTCGGCCTGAAGATTATTTATTAAACCAATTCGGGGCTTATCACCGCGAATCTTCCAAACAAGCGACTTGTCGAGTCCCATTGGCGACGGTGCACTTGTTGATGAAGTGGTCTGGAACTGCGCTCTCGGAAAGACCGACAGTCCATAACATGATTCCAGAACCAACCGTTCGTTTAATGGCAACCAATGCATTTCATTGGTCTTGGTCGCGAAATCGGACCGGCCTGGAGATGTGTGAACTATTGTCTGCGATTCCACATGTCATCATTTGTTAATGCTCAGGATGTTGATAGCGTTGATATGCTAGGCTAAACATGCATATACGAACCCTTACAATCTTGATCAGCATCTTGGCGGGTTTATTCACGGGTGGCGCCTCGGCACAACCTCCGGACGCGCCGCGTGCGCACAACATCATTCTTTTCGTCGCGGATGGGCTCAGGCGGGGCTCCGTCATCGAGGCTGACACTCCAACGCTGGCGAGGGTGCGCAAGGAGGGAGTGGACTTTCGCAACAGCCATTCCGTCTTTCCAACGTTCACCACAGCAAACGCGTCAGCAATTGCGACAGGACACGGCCTTGGCGACACCGGCGACTACAGCAATACGATCTATCCAGGGATGTGGCTGACCCATGAAGATACGCCCGGAGCTGCTGGGTTTCTGGTTCCCTTCCTTGAGAGTGATGAAGTGCTCGCTGACATGAATGATGCATTCCATGGCAATTATCTGGGAGAGAAGACTCTACTTGGCGTGGCGATTGAGAAAGGAACGAACGTCGCTTCGGTGGGCAAGCTTGGACCCGCCGCGATTCAACTCAACGACTACATTGGCTGGAACCAGCTCGGTCTGCTAGACAATCACGACACCATCGTCATCGACGATTCCACCGGCCAGGTCAACTCCATTCCCTTGCCTCCCGATATCGTCGATGCACTGAACAGTGCGAAGTTGCCGACCGATGCACCCGTTCGGACGAACGGGTTCTCAGAAAGTTCGGTTTGGAGTAATGCACATGCGGGCGATGCCGTAACCTCTGGGACGCAGGAGGCAAATCGTGTGCAGCAGCAGTGGTTCGCCGATGTGACGACGAAGGTATTGCTGCCCAGATTTGCCAGCGAAGAAAAACCCTTCGTGTTGGTCTTCTGGTCCCGTGATCCCGACGGCACTCAGCACAATGAGGGAGACAGCCTGCAGCGACTGACGCCCGGGATCAATGGAGACACGGCAAAACTCGGTCTGCAAAACGCGGATCGCTGCCTGAAACAGTTGCTGGACTGGCTCGACGCTCATCCGAAAGTGAAGGCGGCTACGGATGTCATCGTCACCTCCGATCATGGCTTTGCAACCATAAGCCGACGGGAGATTGCCAAAGACGGCACCCAAACCACTGAACCATCAGCGGTTCTCGACTACGAAGCAATCGCGCCAGAAAAGCCTGAGCCGCCGGGGACCCTGCCCACCGGATTCCTGGCAGTCGACCTTGCGATCCGTGGACATATGCGCTTGTATGACCCCGCGGTGCGTGCGAGCGGCGGCCCTTCGGTCTTTGCGGAGCTGACTCTTGGCGGGGAGAAGTCCCACCATCCTTCGACCGGAAGCGCAGTGCTCGGAGATACGGTGAAGGCTATCAACGGTTCGAACGCAAAAGTCATCGTGGCCTCTAACGGCGGATCGGACCTGCTCTACGTCCCCAGCGGTAGCTCGGAGGTAGTGCGTTCACTTCTGGACATTCTCACCGGGCTTGATTATGTGGGTGGCATCTTTGTGGATGACCGCTTTTGTGCGACGAGCTGCGCCGGAGCGCTGCCACTGAGTTCTATCGGGCTGATTGGTAACAGTCAAGTGCCAAGGCCTGCGATCGTGGTGACCTTCAAAGTCTTCTACCAGGTCCCCGGTGACCTGCAAAGCGCCGTCCAGGTTTCGGACACGACCCTCCAGGAGGGCCAAGGCAATCATGGTGGCTTCGGGCGCGACCAGACATTCAACAACATGGCTGCGATAGGGCCCGATTTCAAGGCTGGGTTTGCCGACGAGCTGCCTGTTGGGAACATTGACTTGGCACCAACCATGGCCAAGATTCTCGGCTTCGACATGCCCTCTACCGGAAAGGTGCGCGGAAGGGTGCTTCAGGAGTCCCTTATCGGTGGGACTGTGAGCGAGAGCAAAGGAGTCCAGACGCTCTCCTCATCGGCGACTTCGAGCGGCGTGAAGACAATCCTTGAATACCAGGAGTTCCAAGGCGTGCGCTATTACGATAGGGCGTGTTTGGTTGAGGGTACCACCGCCAAGGGCTGCTTCTGATTTAGCGGTTCAGGATGAAATGCAAACGTCGCGGAATGTGACGGGGTGCGTGGACGACTCAATTTTAAAGTTCGGCGGCAGGTGCATACGGCGCAGCGAACCGCCGCTGCCACGCGCCATTCTTCTTCAACATGCCGTTCCAATAGAAGTTCGTGATGGGCAGATGGACGGCCAGCCGGGCCAGAGCCAGCGTCAGCGCCGGCATCCGCTCTACGCCCGCGACCGCGCGCAACTCCTCCGCGCCGAAGCTGCCATCGCGATACAACTGCTCGCCCAATGTGCGCAGCCGCGCCCAGAGCTTTTGGTTGGCGCGGTCCGGAATCATCTGCAGCGATTCGCCCCCGCCACGCACGATGGCGCCTACATAGCGGGAGCCAAAACGCCGCGCCAGCTTCTGCAGGTAGCGCTCCAGCGGACGCGAATGACACGCCTCGGGAAATCCGGACTGCACCAGAAAGCCGAGCGCCGGGTTGGCGCCCTCGGCCGCTGCGGTGCGCGGTTGCAGGGCCTCGATGTATGTCTTCACCAAAGCGGGCATCGCATCGGTGTAGAGAGGCATTCCTAGGAGCAGCGTATCGGCCTCGGCAAAGGCCTGGACGGCGCGGTCGAAGCCGGTGCGGTGGGCCAGATGCAGAACTTCGGGCTTCTGTCCGCCGCCACGCTGCCAGCCCTCGGCCACACGGGAGAGCATCTTCATCGAGTTGGATCGCTCGCCACGCGGCGAGCCATTAAGCAACACGAGCGAATTCATCGGCAACCTCCTGGGCAGAGCGGTCCGATACCGCAGCAAAGACGAGTTGCGACTTGAGGTCGCGCGCCATCCGTCGCCACATCTCTGTGGTAATCTCGCGGTCCTCGGCGTCACTGTCGCCGCCCGCGCCCAGCAGCAATCCCAGCTTGGGATACTTCGCATAGCGCGCGCGGTGGTGGATCTCGCCATCTTCGACGACGAAGTAGGGGTGGATCAGCGGGATCATCTGGTCGGCGGCGCGCTTGAGCAGTGCCGTCGTAAAGCCCATGGTAAGCGGCGAAGCCAGCACCAGCAGATCGGCGTTGATGGCAGCGCGGCAGACCTTGGCGCTGTTGTCGCGCTTGACACACTCGCCCGGCGTCTTTACCCAGCAGCCCCAGCAGCCGGAGCAGCCCTTCAGGTCGAGCTCACGCAGTTCGAGCGTGGTGATGGCGTGGCCCATGACCGAAAGTCGCTGGGCAAACTCCTGGAGATACAGATGGAATGCAGAGGAGGGATCGGGATCTCCGTTGAGGATGGTGATGCGCATGGGGCAATCCTTTGGTTCATGGAATTCTACATTGTAGAACTGGTTGCTGATGTGATTCTACGCTGTAGAATTAGATTGTCAACTGGATTTGGAATGGAGCGTAATCCGGACCGATGGAAAGACTATCCCCTGTTTTCATAGAGACTTGCCAGTCCTACGCCGTATAATTGACAGCTTCAGGCCATGGAAAGGAGCACATGCCAGCGAGTAATAACACTCGACGCGCCGTCAGGAAGAAACCGCGTCCGGCGGCACGCAGCAAGCGCCGAGAGGGGCCGGAGGAACCGCTGAAGCGCGAGCAGATCGTCTCCACGGCGCTGGCGCTGGTGGACCGCAATGGCCTCAAGGCGCTCTCCATGCGGCGGCTTGGCGCGGAACTGGGCGTCGATCCGATGGCGGTCTACTATCACATTCCCAACAAACAGGCGCTGCTCGACGCCATTGTCGAGGCGGTGATGGCAGGAATCGACCTGTCCGTGGATAACCCGGCAGCTCCGCCCGAAGAGCGGATACTGTGCGCGGCGCGCGCCTACCGCGATACGATGCTGGCCCACATCAAAGCGCTACCCATCCTGCTCGCCCACGGTCCAGCTACACCCGCAGCAATGCGGCCCGTGGAACGGCTTATCGCGATCCTGCGCGATGCCGGCCTGCCGCCCGCCCAGGCATTCGCGGGCATGCAGGTGATTGCAGCCATGGTGCGCGGCGCGGTAGGCATGGGGATGGAAGCGACCAAGCCACCTCATCCTGAGCAGACCGAAGCCACGCTGCGGCTCTTGCCGCCCAGCGAGTTCCCCAACCTGATGGAGTCGATTCCCTTTGCCGGCGAGTTCTTCGAACACGGCTTCGAGTTCGGCATACGCGCTCTGGCTCGCGGATTACTTGCCGTGACCAAGAACAGCTGATTTCATTCCCATACAAGATGCCGAGCCAGTCTACGGATCGACGGGATCTTACTTTACTAGGCCGTATCGACATATAGATTGTATCCGCCGTTGTTGTTTTGCGGTTGTTCTTGCCGTTGTCTGGCAAGGGCCAACGGCCCGTCCTATATTTAGCCTGGGGCGAAGCCCCAGGTACGCGTCCCAACAAATCCTCTGCGGGCTGAAGGCCCGCGCTATAACCTTCATTCGATTGATACGTTTTGTTGAGCTATATGTCGATACAGCCTAGACAAAATCAGGTCTATTGGCAGCCAGATGGATTTCTTTCCCTTGCATCCTACACAACGGTGGCTATTCCATAGGTAATATTTGGAGTGTCTCATCCGTTTGAATCGATGGTTGCTCGGCCGGCTTCTGATCTGCGGGGAGGTGGGACAAGAGCAGCGAGAAGCGGCTTCCGTTGCCCTGAGAGCTTTGCAGTTGGATGGCAGAGCCGTGGCGCTCGGCGATCCATTGAGCGAGGACGAGCCCCAGGCCGGAACCGGAGAAGTCGCCGTGCAGCGGCTGGGCGATGCGGCAGAATCGCTGGAAAATCCTGCTCCGATTCTCGGCAGAAATGCCGATGCCTGTGTCGGTGACGCTGACCTCCGCGACAGAGCGTTCTAGGCCCTGCCCCTGCGCGCGGACCGCGAGGGTAACGGACTGGCCGGAGGGCGTGTAACGCCACGCGTTCTCCAGCAGGACGTTCAGCAGGCGCTTGAGCGCAACATAGTCGGCTTCGATCCAAAGCTCGGACGTATCGAGTTCGCAACTAAATCGAATTTGCGCTTCGGCGAAACGCTCAGCCCACTCTTCGACGACCTCGTCGATGAGGTCGGGCAGATTGACAGGTTCGAGGCAGAGAACCTCAACGCCGGCGTCGGCGCGGGCGAGCGAGAGAAGCTGGTCGATGAGGCGAGTCATATGCACCGAGTTATGCAGGACGCGCTCACAGGTGTTGCGGTAGTAGGCGGCGTCGCGCGGAAAGGCGAGGGCGACCTCAGTCTCGGCGCGCAGCAGGGCCACTGGAGAACGAAGTTCGTGCGCCGCGTTGGCGGTAAACGAGCGGACACTCTGGTAGCCGGCCTCGATGCGACTGAGCATCTGGTTCAGCGTGTTGGATAGAGCGTCAAGTTCGTCACGGGTGTGGAGTTCGGGCAGGCGGCTGTTGAGGTTCTTGTCGTTGATGCGCTGCGCCTCGGACGCGATGGAGGCGATGGGCGTAAGGGCTTTGCGGCTCATAAAATAGCCAGCCAGCGAGGACAAGAGCAGGCCAAGCGCGGTGAGCAGAAAGAGCTGAACGCTGAAGTTAGAGAGGATAGCCAGAGTTTTGCTTAGCGTGAGGCCAGTTTGCACAGTGTAGCGAATGCCGTGGACTGTGATGGGCTCGATGAGCGCGCGGACGTGGATCGACTCAGCGGTGTAGGTAAAGTACACGCCGGTCTGCGATGCCTGCTGTGGCAGGACGAGCTGCGGATAGACAGAGGCCACATGCGGCGAACGGTAGAGCCAGTTGCCGTGCTCATCGATGATCTGTTCCCACTTATTTCCGTGGCTGACATCGTACGCAGCGGTAATGGCGTTGCGTAGCTGGTCGGGCGCTTCGTGCGCGGGCCGGGCTTCAACAAATCGGCGAACACTCCGAACGCGCTGCTGCAACTCGTTGTTCTCAAGATCGTCGATGGCGTGATGCACCATCCAAAGCGCGGCGAAGCCGAGGCAGAAGAGGGCGGCCGCGAAGACCAGCGAGTACCAGAGTGTGAGCCGAACGCGAAGAGGAAGATGAGATGTGATTGGGGAGAGCTCCTTTGCGGTGTTGCATGGTTCTGTGGCGAACCGCCAATTACAAATCCGCATCCTCCACCATCGAGTAACCGACTCCACGTGCGGTGGAGATAAGGCCACGCTGTTTCGCGTTGAGCTTCTCGCGCAGTGTGTTGACCAGCGTATCGAGCGCCCCGTGACTGATGATTGTTGTGCCCCAAATGGCCTGCATTAACTGACGGCGCGAGACAACTTCACCGCGATCGAGCGCGAGCGCGCGCAGCAGAAGATACTCGCCGCGGGTGATGTGGATCTCAACCCGATTGCAGAGGAGGCGGCGCGATTTGGTGTCGAGACGAAAGGGGCCGAAGCAGAACTCGTCGGTCGCAGCGACACGCGCGCGGCGGGCTGCAGTGCCGATGCGCGCAACCAGCTCCGGAAAGGAGAAGGGCTTGGTGAGGTAGTCGTCGGCGCCTGCGTCAAGGCCGCAGACGATGTTGTCCTCCTGATTGAGCGCCGTGAGCATTACGATGGCCGGGCGGTTGGGGCGCGTGCGCAGATGCTGCGCGATGGTGTATCCGCTGCGGCCGGGAAGTCCGATGTCGAGCACAATGGCGTCGAAGTTCTGCGCGTCTACAAGCTGCTGGCCCTGCTCGGCCGTGGTGGCCGTGACGATGGTGTGACCGAGCTCCCACAGCCCCGTGCGCAGCAGTTCGACCATGCGCAGGTCGTCTTCAATGACGAGAATGCGCAGATTTGTAGGCGTTTTCATTGGATTTTTATGGCCGTTCTAACTCTCACATTAGCCGCAGATTGTTATGGCACTGTGAAAGCGGTCTGCCTTGCCATCTCAGGACTTATTTACAGGACGATGAATCTGCATTCACACTGCGCGCCTACCTTCGATCTATCCGGTTTCAGTTTTCTAAACCAATCAGCGACGTTTGCGTCACTGATTCTGTTCTGCGAGGCTTCCATGCAAGGAATTTCTTCGGTCTATCGATCCAACTCCTCCTTCGTCTTCCCCTCACGAATTGCAACAGCCATTGGAAAGCTGCTGGCCTTGGTCTGCCTGCTCGTGTCCCTGCCGATGCTGCCTTCGCCGGTCATTGCGCAAACGCTCGTTGCGTCTTCGAGTGCTGCCGAACTTAGCACCCCAACCTCGACTCAATCGGCTAAAGGGCTGATTGCGGGGACCGTTGTCGATTCGCAAGGATCAGCTGTTCCCGGCGCGCAACTGAAGCTTGCGCCTCTGGCGATCACTGTTGTCTCCAACGAACAGGGAGAATTCCGCTTGCCCGAGGTCCCCGCAGGCAAATACACACTGACGGTTACCTATGTAGGATTTGAGCCTCAAACGTCGGATGTGGAGATCGCCGCTGGGCAGAGCCTGTATCTGAATCTGGCGCTTAAAGTCGCCTCCGCAAGCGAGGAGATCATGGTGACAGCGGAGCGTCCACATGGCGAAGCGGAGGCCATCAACGAAACGCGCACCGCCGACAATCTGCTGCAGGTACTTCCCGCCGAGGTCATCACCAGCCTTCCCAATGCCAACGTGGGGGACGCGATTGGGAGATTTCCTTCGGTCACGCTCTACAGAATTGAGGGAGAGGGCGTTTACATCCAGGTGCGCGGCACCGAGCCGCGTCTGACCAACGTCACTGTCGATGGTATTACTATCCCGGCGCCGGAGCCGTCAGTGCGGCAGATACGCCTGGATGTAATTCCTTCTGACATGGTCGATGCCATCGAGATGAACAAGACACTCTCGGCAAATATGGATGGCAACGGCATCGGCGGCTCGGTCAACCTGCGCACCAAGGAGGCTGCGAATCTGCCGACGGTCAGTCTTTACGGCAACGGCGGATACACGAACATCATGAATGGGCGCGGCTCCTATGCGTTTGGTGGGACGGCCGGCCAGCGCTTCGGCGCAAGCAAGCGGTTTGGCCTGCTGGGGAACGCGGTCTTCGATTACAACGGTCGCGGTATTGACAACATCCAGCCGGCGTTGGATCCGCTTTCCACAATGGCCATGCCGTTTTACGACAGCAATACCATCCGCGAATACCGTTACTATCGCACGCGCTACGGCTTCGACGGCAGCGCGGATTATCGCTTCAACAACAACACGACTATTTACGCGCACGGCTTTTATTCGGACCTAAAGGACTGGGGCGACAAGTGGTACTACTCGCCGGTGTCGACGGCGATCTCAGGCACTGCGGCCAACCCTGTTCTGCCCAACCCCGCGACCAAGTCGTCCAGCCCGAAGTTCTACACCTCGAGCAAGCGGCCGAATGCATCCGTGGGCACCATCATTCTGGGCGGGCGCACGGTGCATAGCGATTCGCTCTTCACCTATCAGTTATCGGCGTCGCGCTCCTACGAGGTCGATTCAGCTGGCAATCCCAAGGCGGACTTCTCGTGGGTCGGCCCGACGATGTTCTGCAACTACGTTCCCTCGGCGCAGACCGACCTTTATCACCCGCACTTCGGAAACTGCGATAACACGAACACATCTCCGCTGCTGAGCGCCGCCAACTGGCAGTTCAAGGACATCACCATCTCCCATGGGCTGGATGCCGAACTCGACCTCGCCGCCCAGACCTCGTTCGCCAAGAATTACAGCGCCAACGGCCATTTCGGCGTCTTCGAGACGGGCTTCAAGATCAGCAATGGCCACAAGAGCTCGGACTCGACCGAAAATGTCTACGACAGCTTCACTGGCGCGCCGCTGATGACGCAGCTTCTAGACACCTTCAACAACACAGACTACTTCAACGGAAAATACTTCGGCGGACAGTACGGCCAGGTCTCAAACTTCACCTCGGCGGAGAACTATACGCTGGCCAACCTCACCGGCAATCTCGACTCCTATAAGACGGCAGGCGACACATATCCGAACCTCTTCCACTACGTCGAGCGAATCACTGCAGGCTATGTGATGAACACCATCGACCTCGGCAAGTTGCATCTACAGACGGGACTGCGATTCGAAGGCACGCAGATGATGACGTTTGGCTATAACCTCACGTTCCTGGGAAAATCCAGCACTACGATGCCGGTCTGCGGCGGAACAACCGTGACCAACTGCTATAGCTTTGCGGGCATCACGAATAATCCTTCGTATGTGGACGTGTTGCCGAGCGTCCAGGCACGCTACTCGCTGACGCCGAACTCCGCGCTGCGTGCTGTGGTTGCGCGCGGCGTTGCCCGGCCCGATCCTTATCAACTGATTCCCTACATCACCGAGGACAGCACAGCGAGTCCTGTCAGCGTCACCATTGGCAACCCCGCGCTGCGACCGGAGCACGCCAATAACTACGACCTGCTCTACGAAAACTACCTGAAGCCGCTCGGCATGGTGCAAGCCGGATTCTTCTTTAAGCAGCTAACCGCTCCACAGATTGAAACCAGTATTCCAGGTGGACTTAGCCTCTCGAACTTCCCGCCGGGCTACTTCCCTGCGGCGACGCAGAGCGTCCTTGCGCAATATCCCGGCGACGCAATCACTCAGTATGTGAACGGACAGAACGCACGTCTCTATGGCTTTGAACTCAGCTTCCAACAGCATCTCAACTACCTACCCGGACTGCTTAGCGGGCTAGGGATCTCAGCCAACTATAGCTACACTGCCTCGCGCGAGAAGGGACTGCCGCTGCGGACCGACCAGCCCACCCTGATCGACCAGGCCCCGAACACATGGAACATTAGCCCCACCTACGACACCAAGGGGCTCTCCGTGCGTGTAGGCCTCGCCTACAACGGATACAGCGTGTTCCAGTACATGTATGTCTCGCCGACATATGTAACCGGGGCCGATCCCAGCGGTCTGGGAACAAAGGGCCCCTCCGGCGACATCTTTACGCTGGCGCACTACCAGGTGGATGCGCAGGCGAGCTATCGCGTATGGAAGGGCATCAGCGCGGTGGTCGATGGCCTCAACCTCAACAACGAGGTCTTCGGCTACTATCAGGGAAGCACGCAGTTCGTAAATCAGCGTGAGTACTATAAGCCGACTTACACCGCCGGTCTCCGCTACACCCTGGGTCACAGTCGGTAGCTTCTGTACATTCAAATGCTGCTTCTTCGGCGGGGAGTACATGTCATTTCGTTGGCGTGTACTCCCTAAATCAAGCAACCGGCGGGCCAGCATCCAGACCACTCACGTTCACGCACGAGTCTTGAGGAACTTGATGACACAAACGATGTCACGATGGCTCATATCCATTGCATGCTTTATTTGTCTCAATTCTCTCTTCGCAGCAGCACAATCAGCCACCCCATCATCGAACAACACGGCTTCCGACTTGAAGTTCGTAGTCTACCTTAGCCGCCACGGGGTCCGTTCCCCCACAGGGATGCCGGAGCAATACAATCCTTATTCGCTCGCACCGTGGCCGGCATGGGACGTGCCGCCGGGATACTTGACTGCGCATGGCTACCAACTCATGAAGCTGTTCGGCGCGTATGACCGGATGGAGCTGGCGAACGAAGGACTCTTGAGCCCGAGCGGATGCAAAGATGCAAGCAAGGTCAGCTTTTACGCGGATTCCGACCAGCGCACCCGAGAGACAGGAAAGGCGCTTGCCGAGGGACTCTTCCCGGGTTGCCGCACGGATGTGCAATTCCGGCCGGAAGGCACCAACGATCCGCTCTTTCACTTTCACCCGACTCAGGCCCAACTGGGGGCCCAGACCCCGGCCCAGGCCACTGCTGCAATTGCCGGACGTATCGGGGGCGATCCGGCCAACCTTACGGAAGCCTATCGCACGCAACTTGGGACGTTGGACACGATCCTTGCAACCTGCGGCTCCCCGGCCCCACCTCAACACAAACGGGTATCCCTATTCGACATTCCCGCCACGTTGACGCCGGGAAGCGGCGGCCATGTTGCAGAGTTACGGGGTCCGCTGAACACCGCATCGACACTGGTTGAAAATCTCTTGCTGGAACACACGCAGGGAATGGAGGCATCCAGCGTTGGCTGGGGTTGTGTTGATGGTACAAAGCTACGGTCTCTGATGGAACTTCACTCTGCCGCCACTGACTTCACGGAACGAACACCCGTCCTTGCGAAGATCGGGGCCTCGAACCTTCTGACCGTTATCGACAAGTCGATTGAACAGGCAGTTACCCAGAAGGCGATTCACGGAATCCCTGGCAAGCCAGGAGATCGTGCTCTCTTCCTGATAGGCCACGACACGAATCTGACCAATATCGCAGGTCTGCTGAACCTGACCTGGATCGCCGATGGGCGGCGTGACGACACGTCTCCCGGCGGGGCGCTCATCTTCGAGCTTTGGCGGAACCGAAAGACAGGGCAATTCTCCGTTCGGACCTACTTCACGGTGCAGACGCTTGAGCAGATGCGGTCGTCTGCCACTCTCACGCTGAGCAATCCTCCCGCACGCGTTCCCGTATTTCTTCCCGGTTGCAGCGAGAAGGATTATTCCTGTCCATTATCTGCGTTCACACAAGTTATCCATCATGCAATCGATTCCCGCTATGTGACAATCAGATAGGTTGAGCCATCCTGTAGAGGGTCATCTAGGGAAGAGATGACGTTGGATCGGTCATTGATCGGCTCCGTCATTTTTGAACCAATATGAGTGTTAGCCTTCGGATGGATTGATGAGCCTGCAACGTTGGCTTCTCGGAAGCTATGATCGCCGGCTGGTGAAAGCAAGCCAATGCACTCATCAAGCCGTACCCGGCGAGATGTCGCCAATCTGGATTAGTCACCGTGAAAGCCGTTGTGGTCTTAGTATTTCCGTGTGTGTAATACGTGTGTGACTTTCTCAATTCCCGCGTTTTCTGCGTATTGTGAGTGCTTCAGAATCTATAACTTACGTGTTTTCAATACGCATGCACAGTCCGACTCCCGCCGCCTCCACCATTTCATCATCCAAGATCATCCAGCAACATCCCAAAGCCAGTGTAATTTCTGGCTTTTTCATTGGTTTATTGTCCATTAACGGACAACTCCGTCGCTTGACATCCGGGGGCAACTGACGGCAACTGGGGGCAGATCATGGGCAACTGGGTTCCAATGAAAAGGAGTTGCCCCCCATTTATGCCTTTGACCAATACTGCGATCCAAAACGTCATACACGGCAATAAACCTGCTTCATCGTACTCATGCCCTGCGTTCTCCAACTGAGAGATTCCGCTTAAGGGCCCCGACGATAGGCATCGGTGGCTTCCGGGAGTTTTGCTCTGGCAGTTGATCGAGAAGGACCACATTGAGCAAAGACTTATTCACCTGGATGCGGCCGTTGTAACGGATAAACCCGAGCTTGCGAAAGCGATTCATAAAAAAAGTGACATGCGACCGTGTGGTGCCGATCATCTCCGCCAGCGCTTCCTGCGAGATGGAGGGGATGAAGGTGTCCCGTTCTCCCGGCTTGCCAAACTCGGCCATCAAAAGGAGAATCCGCGCCAGGCGCTTTTCGCAGGAATTGAAGAGCTGATCGACGAGATCGGCCTGGGTCCGCATACTGCGGGCCAGCAGGAACTTGAAAAAGAGGTCGGCGAAGGCAGTTTCGTCATGCATCACGCGAACCATCTCTTTGCGTGTGATCTTGAGCGCAACGCACGGGCTGACGGCAGAGGCCGTTGCCAGACGCAGTCCAGGAATGGATGCCAACGACTCTTCTCCGACAAAGTCGCCGGCGGAGAGAAGCGTGATTGTGGCCTGCTTGCCGTTCTGCGAGATGACCGTGAGTTTTGCCTTTCCTGTCTGTAGATAGAAGACGGCGTCGGCCGAATCACCCTGGGAGAAAAAGAGGTCCTCGGGCTCCAATTGAACGATCTTCCGGCCAAGCCCTGCGTTTGCGAGAAAGACGGCGGAGTCGAAAGTACCTTGGGCGTCTCGGTTTTTCAAAATATCTCCCCCTTCAACAGCAAGAGTCTGATTCTCTCCACTCATGAGCGCCAGGTCTGTTCTCTTTTAGACATAGACCATGGCAAATACTCACCGATGGAGTGGACTTCTTTGGATTGCCTGGTACAGCCAACGCAGCACAGACGAATTGCAGTTCTGAGCAAAAATGACCAGACTGGACGGCCCGATTCTTCCAATCTTTCTATAGCGTAGCCAGACGCCTGCATATTCATGGACGACGCCAGACGCATCTGAGAGTGGAGACGCCGATTGGAGGAGAAGTTATGACACGATCAATAACGACTTGCCAGATGGTTCTCCTGTGTTCGGTCGCAACCGTTCTGGCAACTTTGCCGCACATGGCAGGGTCGCAATCCCAGTTCTATACGGGAACCTCCTCCGGCGTTGTGGTAAGCACGACCGCAAGCCAACTGAACCCGACGTATGTGCGTCCCAGCCAGAGAACAAAGGTTGATAACTACGTCTTCGATGCGTACGGTCCGTACCCGATTGTCAGTGCCGCGACCTTGGCTGGGATCAACCAGGATACGAATTCCCCTCCGGAGTGGAACCAGGGCGTTGAGGGGTACAGCAAGCGATTCGGATCTGCCCTTGGGATTGCCGCTGTTGGAACCACGGTGCGCTATGGGCTGTCAGAAGCCTTCAAGGAAGACGCATTGTACTACCGCTGTGATTGCCGAGGCGTATTCCCGCGCATGGGCTACGCTATGGTCTCGACCTTGACGGCGCGCCGCGGAGACGACGGCCATCGCGTCTTTTCTCTCCCGGCGCTTCTGGCGCCCTATGCGGGTTCGATGACCGCAGTCTATGGTTGGTACCCGAACCGCTTCGGGCCGAAGGACGCGTTCCGTGTGGGCAACTACAACCTGCTGATATATATGGGCGGAAACATCTCTCTGGAGTTCATCTACAGTGGCTCCCACTCCCTGCTTTCACGGATGCATCTGAACAATGCGCACGGCTCCCCCATTAAAGGACCAAACAAGTGAGCGACCGCGAGCACATTGTCGTTGCAGGCATTCATCCGCTGATTCCGGAGCAGCGAACTGTGTCCATACCATCTGCACTGGATTTTGTTGGCAGGACGGCCAACGGGTTCTTCGAGTGGTTCGGCGACCTGGGCATCTTTGCCTGGAAGGTCCTCAAGGCCGGGTTGACGCCGCCGTATGAGTGGCGCGAGCTGGTTCGACAACTCGACGAGGTTGGATCGATGTCTCTGCCGCTGGTTGCAGCGGCAGGCGCGGCGATCGGCGTTGTGATCTCGATGGAGGCGCGTTACAGCCTGAGTCGGTTCGGCGCCAAATCGATGTTTTCGACTACTCTTGTGTACTCCGTGATTCAGGTCATGGGCCCGATCATGACCGGCCTGATCGTGAGTGGGCGCGTGGGCGCGGGCATTGGCGCGGAACTGGCGTCGATGAAAGTGACCGAGCAGATTGACGCCGTCGAGGCATCGGCAATCAACCCTTACCGGCTTCTGGCGGCCACGCGAATTCTGGCTTGCATCCTGATGCTGCCGCTGCTGACCCTGGCCGCCGATGCATGCGGACTGTTGATGGGCTGGATTGCACAGGCAATGGTTGAGCCGCTTTCGTTTCACCAGTTCATCGAAAGCGGCTTCAAGGGAGCCACGTTCAACGACTTCCTGCCGCCTACGTTCAAGACCGCGGTGTATGGCCTGATCATCGGGCTCATTGCGTGCTTCCAGGGAATGCGCACACGCGGAGGAGCGGAGGGAGTGGGCCGCGCAGCCACATACTCGGTTGTGCTTGCCTCGCTCTTCGTGATCCTGGCCGACGTTGTGCTGGTGAAGTTCATTCTCGTGGTCTTCCCCTAAACATGGAGCAAACGGATCGTGAGACAGATATGGCCACAGCCTATGACATTGCGATGAAGCACATGGAACCAGAGGAGAATGACGGTGCACTGGTTGTCGCCGTCGAGGATGTGCGCAAGACGTATGCCGGCCACATGGTCCTCGATGGAATCAATTTGCACGTAACCCGCGGAGAAACTCTTGCGGTGCTCGGACGCAGCGGCACAGGCAAGAGCGTACTGCTGCGGCTCATCATCGGCCTCGAAACACCCGACTCAGGATCAATTCACATCCATGGCCAGGACATTGCCGGCCTGGTGCTGGACCGGATGGGCGCGATCAGAAAGAAGATGGGCTTTCTGTTCCAGCATGCAGCTCTCTACGATTCGCTCACCGTGGCTGAGAATGTGGCGTTCCCTCTCGAACACCATCGCAGAGACATGTCCCGTTCCGAGCGCGATGACCGTGTGATGCAGTTGCTGGCCGAGGTGGGGATGGAAGGCGACGTCGATAAGATGCCATCCGATATCTCGGGTGGAATGCAGAAGCGCGTGGGCCTGGCGCGGGCGCTCGCCCTGGAACCGGAGATTCTGCTCCTCGATGAGCCCACGGCCGGTCTCGACCCCATCAGCTCAGGGGAGATCGACGATTTGATTCTCAAGCTCCAGCGCGAGCGAAAGATGGCATCCATCGTGGTGACTCACGATCTGCACAGCGCCAGGACGATTGCCAACAGCCTGGCCCTATTGGACCAGGGCAAGGTGGTGATTGAGGGCAGGTTTGAGGACCTTCAACAAAGCCACATCGCGTTTGTAGAGAAATTCCTGAAGCAGTCATAGGAGGAAATATGTCGAGAGTGGCACGGCTAGGGGCATTCATCGTTGCAACACTGGTAATGCTGGCCGCAGGTGTCTTCATTATTGGCAGCAAGGAGTATCTGTTCAGCTCGACCTACCAACTGAAGGCGCTGTTCGACAACGTGGCGGGCCTGGATACAGGGGCCGACGTGCGCGTTGGCGGGGTCCACAGCGGCACTGTGCAAAGCATCTCATTGCCTCACAATACCGGCGAAAAGGTCACGGTACTTATGGACCTCGACAAATCGACGCATGAGATTATCAAACAGGACTCTGTGGCATCCATCGAAACCGAGGGCGTACTGGGGAGCCAGTTCGTGGCCATTTCGTTTGGATCTGACGGACAAGCCCAGGTCAAAAATGGCGAGACGATCCAGAGCGAACCCCCGCTGGAGATGGCGGACCTGCTCAAGAAGACGAACAGCATTCTGGACAGCAGCAAACTGGCCATCCAGCACACGGTCCAGGCGACGGCGCACCTGGACTCGGTAAGCGCGAAGATCGACTCGGGCCAGGGGACCGTGGGCGCGCTGGTGAACGACAAGCAACTCTATACCAATCTGCAACAGACCACGACCACCCTGCATGACACGATGCTCCAGGCGCAGACCGGGGTTACGGACTTCCAGGAGAATATGGAGGCGCTGAAACACAATTTCTTCCTGAGCGGCTACTTCAAGAAGCGCGGATACGAAGACTCCGCCGGTCTGGCGGCGAACAAGATTGCCGAGCTTCCGCAGGGTACGCCTCTCAAGGCGTTTACCTATACGGCCAAGCAACTCTTCGATAATCGCGATACTGCCAAGCTGAAGGACCAGCAATCTCTCAAGGCTGCCGGCGACTTTCTGGCGCAGAACCCATTCGGAGTTGCGGTCATCGTTGTTGCCACCGGCATGGAAGGCGACACCCAGACAGATCTCGTGCTCACCGAGGCAAGGGCCATGGTTATACGCGAGTATCTGATGGAAAACTTCGGTTTTGACGACAGCCAGCTTATGACGTTGGGACTGGGCAAGCAGGCAGGCGCGAACCTGGAGGCGGATTGGGGTTCGGTCCAGATTCTCATCTTCCCGGAAGGGACCGCGATACCGGTTGACAAACCGGCGCCGGCGCCGGCGGTACTCTCAACCACAACCGATTCCGGCCGGCCGGCCCAGGTCACTGCGGCGGTTGCCCATCAACCATAGTGCAAATCCGATGGTTTCGCACGGCCCCCCCTGCCGACGCTGCAATCCGGGGAATATCCATTCAGGGGAGTCGCGCACGTTCGATGATCTGTTGGCCCTTTTGCATTTCTGCCGTTCGCTGCATATTCTGTTGGCAACGGACCTCCTGAATTCCTTTGCGCGGCGCGTATGCGGGGGCAAGTTTAATGAGTGTTTTTGTTCAGCGGCCGACTCCATTGCGCGTGCCACGCCTGCGTCGCCCGCTGATGCCGCACTGGCTCACGCACCTGGGAGCGCTGGGGCTCTTCTCGGTCGCAGTGGTCGATTCCTCGGTGATCCCACTGCCTCTGCCCGGCAGCACCGACCTGCTGTTGCTGTGGCTGGTGGCGCATAGCGGCAATCCCTGGCTGCTGGCTCCCTGTGCCGTCGCAGGCAGCATTCTGGGCGGATATACCACATGGCACACTGGCCGTAGAGGCGGCGAAGCGGCGCTACGGCGCCATGTGCCGGAACGACTTCTTGGCCGGATCGTCAAGTGGGTTGAGCGCCATCCAGTCCTAGCTGTCTTTCTTCCCGCCGTGCTTCCTCCGCCCATTCCTCTGTTGCCGTTTGCGCTCGCCTCCGGCGCGCTGGGCGTCTCGCGCAGGCGCTTCCTGGGCGTCTACGGCGCGGCCCGCTGCCTGCGTTACTCCTGCATCGCGTGGCTCGGCGTGGCCTATGGACGCAGGCTCGTCCGCCTGTGGTCTGGAACTCTGCAGCGGTGGTCAACTCCGCTGCTTTGCGTGTTCGTGGGTCTGCTGGCTGTTGGCATCGGTTTTGGGATATGGAAGATTCGCGGGCTGCGTCAGATCGAGGCCGCTGGCCGATTGACGGTTGCGTAGGTCATTGTGTACCCCCCCGTGGTAATAGCGTAAAGTATTCAAAACATGTAAATTAAGCTCGCGCTAAGCGCACGAGACGTATTTAAGGCGAAGATCCGGCTGGTTTCGTTTGCTTCGGTGCTGCGTGTTCCCCCTTGTGTGCGAAAAAGTCTTAAAGTCTTCAAAAAAAGCATGTTAAGTCT
>Ga0326728_10010030_pt1 | contig 22388 bp, 18 predicted proteins | sample MB3enrmetagenome_FD_207602 | JGI IMG/M metagenome (GOLD analysis project Ga0326728, IMG submission 207602) | Lab enriched peat soil microbial communities from McLean, Ithaca, NY, United States - MB31MN | ecosystem: Environmental > Terrestrial > Soil > Wetlands > Peat | place: USA: New York... | reverse complement strand
TTCCTTTTTCTCCTGCGTAAGATGTTTAGCTTCCTGCGTTCAGCTATCTGTGCTTTACTGTCCCCTACTACTGACTCAACGTGAAATTCACGTCAATCACGGTTGCCACTTCTACCGGCTCTCCGTTAAGGAGCGTCGGCTTGTACAGCCATTGCTTCACTGCTTCCTGTGCAGCCGGCACCAGCAGCGGATGGCCGCTGATCAACTGCAGATTCTGGATCGTGCCGTCCTTGCCAATGATGGCGTTAAATCTTACTACACCCTGAATGCGCGCCTGTTTCGCCAACGGCGGATAGATCGGCTTCGGTTGCCGGATCAGGTTCGCCTGCTGCACCTGGCCGCCCACGCGGATGCGCTGCACCACCTGCTTCTTCTCCTGGACCGGAGGCGGAGGAGGTGGCGGAGCCGCGGTTGGCACCGATCCGATGATGCCGCCAATCACGCCGCCCGCAGTGCCGCCCGGCACGCCGCCCGGCACGCCACCTACCACGCCGGCTGAGGCTGACGGCGGCGGCAGCTCCTCTTCCTTGATCATCGCGATGTCTTTCGGCACCGATTTCGGAGCCATCAGGCGCCCGGCGTCAAACTGGCGCGGAATCACTTTCACCATCTTCACCGGCGCTGCCGCGGGTGGCGGTGGGGGCGGCGGCGGCGGCGGCGGCACAAAGAACATGCTCGTCAACTGCGTCTTAGGCAACGCATCGAAGTAGATCATGGGAATCAGGATCGCCACTCCGATCAGCAAAATCTGCCCGATAAACGATACCAGCACCGTCCACGTCCGGTTTGTCTTACCCACACTCTCGACAAACGTTTGCTCAAACATAACCCCTCACTTTTTAAGTCTCGCCGCCCTTTTTCCCCGCGCGGCCCGCAATTTCACTTCACCGCGTTTACCGAACTCTTGTTGCGCACTGCTTGCTTGGCGGGGCCCAGTTTCGCCGGCGCCACCACTACCGTTGCCCTCTTTCGCGCGTCAAACCAGTTGTGCCAGAACAAAACAATTGGACTTGCTACGAATACCGACGAATACGTCCCGATCAAAATCCCCACCACCAGCGCAAAGGAAAAACCGTGCAGCACGTCGCCGCCGAACAGGAACAGCGCCATCACCGTCAGGAATGTCAGGCCCGACGTCATGATCGTCCGGCTTAAGGTCTGATTCACGCTGCGATTGATCACTTGCTCAAGCGGCTCGCGTCGCGAGAGCTTCAGATTCTCCCGGATGCGGTCGAAGATGACGATCGTATCGTTCATCGAATAGCCCACGAGCGTCAGCAGCGCGGCGATCACCGTCATGGTGATCTCCTTGTTGAACAAGGAGAAAAATCCGATGGTGATGATCGTGTCGTGAAAACACGCCACCACTGCCGCCACGCCGTAAATCCACTCGAAGCGAAACGCTATATATACCAACATTCCACCGAGCGCGGCAAGCGTCGCCCAAATGGCCCGTTGCCGCAGGTCTGCCCCCACTTTGGGACCGACCACTTCCACCCGCCGCACCGAAAACGGCGCCAGGTAGCACTCCTGTTGCAGCGTCTTAATGACGCCCGGCTTCAAACCCGCAAGCGCCGAAAGTTGATCGAAATTCGTCAGCAGACCCGAGCGCGGCGGCGTGTCTCGGAAATCCAGGAGGTCCTTCACCAGTTTTTGCAGTTCGGCATCGGACATCGCCACACTGTTCGCCGCCAGCGCGTCCCGCAGCCGGTTCTCCAGCGCCTCATGGCCCGCGCTGTTGAAGTCCAGCTTTCCGCTTATCGGACGCCCGAACGTCGTCTGCAGCGTCTCCAGAACCACCCGCCGGTTCTGGTCCAGTTGCCGTTCGTCCGCCAGCTCCGTCCCGATTGCCACCTCGTTCGACGATGTCTCGAATGTCTGCACGCTCACTTCGCCAGCTACTACTTTTTTCACCGCCGTGCGGATCTCGTCAATCGGGGGCTTACCTGCAAACTTCACAGTCATCACCGTGCCGCCCTTGAAGTCGATCCCGTACTTCGGACCGCCCTTCAGCACAAGGCTCGTTATACCCGCCACCGAGAGCACCAGTGAGGCGATGATGAACGGCCACTTCCAGCCCAGGAAATCGTAGTTTGTATTCTTAAATAACTCCATTACCTAACCGTGCCTGGGCCGTACGGGTGCCTAATATATTTGGACACCGCGGACCCGCTTCTTGTTCCCGGCCCAGCATCCCGGCTGGGCCCCCTTTTTCGCCGGAGAGTACAAAACGTATCACAATCCGCTCAAATACTCAAAGTTTGCAATTGGCGCTTCGACGACAGCTCGTAATCGAAGATCACCCTCGAGACAAACACCGCCGTAAACACATTCGCCAGCAGGCCGATCACCAGTGTTACCGCGAATCCGCGCACCGGCCCCGTTCCGAACAGGAACAGGAATGCGCACGAGACAATCGTCGTAACGTGTGTATCGACAATCGTCCACCAGGCTTTCCCGAAGCCCGCGTCTACCGCCGAAACAATCGCCTTGCCCGCCCGCAGCTCCTCGCGAATGCGCTCGAAAATCAGTACGTTGGAATCCACCGCCATACCAATCGTCAAAATCACGCCCGCAATACCAGGCAGTGTCAGAACCGCATGAAAGTACCCTAGCGCCGCCATCAGAATAATCGTATTTAGTACCAGCGCGAGTACTGCGTTAATACCAGACCGTTTGTAGTACACCAGCATCACCACAATCACCGCCGCTAATCCCGCCAGCCCGGCGGTGACGCCCTCGCGAATCGAATCTGCGCCCAGCGATGCCCCCACCGAACGCTCTTCCAGGGTATCGATCCCGGCAGGCAGCGAACCCGAACGCAGCACCAGCGCCAGGTCCGTCGCTTCCTGCTCCGTGCCGATGTTGTTGATGCGGCCCTGATCGCTGATCCGGCTCTCGATCGTCGCTACGCTGCGAATCCGGTTATCCAGCACCACCGCCAGCTTGTTGCCGATATTGGCTTCGGTAAACCTCTCGAAGCGCCTCGCGCCATCCTGCGAAAGCGAAAAATTTGTTTCCCACTTGCGAAACTCATCCGTACCCGCGCGGGCATTGCGCACATCGCGCCCCGTAATCACCGGAACGCGGCTCACCAGAAACCACTGTCCTGGTTCGTCCGGCACACGCGGCAGCATCATTACCAGCCGGGTATTGATCGGCAGCACACCGCCGTGTTTGGCGCGGGCGTCGTCCTCGCTCCCGAACGGGCCGTCCTTCACTTCCACGATTTCGAGTACCGCCGCTGTACCGATGATTTCCCTCACGCGCGCCGGATCATCCACGCCCGGCAATTGCACTACGATCCGGAAATCCCGATCGGCGCTGCCTTCCTGCTGCACCACCGGCTCGGTCAAACCCAGCGCGTTCACCCGGTTCTCGATGGTCTGCAAGGTCCGCTGCACCGTGTCGCGTTTCAGTGACAGCATCTCCGTCGGCCGCATATTCATCCGGTAATCGGTCGGGCTGTTCGCCGTCAGAATCCAGGGCGTGAAACGGTCCGCAATAATGGCGCGCAATGCGCTGGATTTGTCCGCCGGAACGCCTTTGATCGTGATCTGGATCGTATCCGCGGTCTCGATCGTCGTGGGGTCGTTGCTTTCCATCGACGCGAAATCGATGTTGGCCTTGCGCAACTCATCCTGCAGCCGCTCGATCGTCTGCTGGGCCTCCGCCTTCACCGCGTCCTGCACCTTCACCTGCAACACCAGCCGGCTCCCGCCCCTCAGGTCCAGCCCCAGCTTGATCCTGTCCGCGATATTGGTCTTCAATTCTGCCGCGGATTTCGGTATCCCGATAATCCCGTAAATGCATACCAGGATCGTGAGCACAATCACGATGGCCTTGGTGTTCAGATTCTTCATATTGACCTTGCCTGCTTGCCTACTTCTTCACTTCCTGAGGAACCAGGTTCGACACCGAGCTGCGCGCCACCTGGAGCTTGATGTTGTCCGGCTTCACTCGCAGCACGAGCGTGTCATCGTCGATCGAAACGATCGTCCCGACAATACCCCCGCTCGTCAGCACCACGTTCCCGTTCTGCAGCTCCTTCAGCATCTTCTGCTGTTGCTTTTTCTGCCGCTGCATGGGGAGGAAAAGGAGGAAGTAAAAGATCGCGAAGATCAGAACGATCGGCAGTATGCCGCCCAGCCCGCTGGGGATTTGTTGCATCAAAAACAGATTCAGATACACGGATGGAACCACATGTGGATTATTCTACGTCGACCGGTATCGACCGGACTTCTTTTAAATATTCGGGGAATTGACCCAGTAGGATAGCGTGCCTTATCTCACGCATGATGTCAAGGTACCGCCGGATGTTGTGGTGGGTGGCTAGTACTGCGTACAGCATCTCCCCTGCCTGATAGAGATGCCGCAGGTACGCGCGGCTGTAGTTGCGGCAGGTTTGGCAGCCGCACTTCTCATCAATCGGCCGCGGGTCGTCTTTATACCGCGCATGCTTGATGATCATGCGCCCCGCGGAAGTGAACAGGTACCCATTGCGCGCATTCCGCGAGGGTAGCACGCAATCCATCATGTCCACGCCCCGCGCCACGTACTCCGCCAACTCTTCCGCCATGCCCACACCCATCGCATAGCGCGGCCGGTCGCGCGGCAGCACGGGCTCGCTGGCCTCCACCATCTCAAAACTCAGCGGCCGCGGTTCCCCTACCGACAACCCCCCGATCGCGTACCCATCGGCTCCCAGCGCTAACAACCGCTCCGCGCACGCGCGCCGCAGATCCGCGAACATCGACCCCTGCACGATCGGAAATAGCGCCTGCTCTCTCGCCCCGTTCTCCGCCACCTTCCGCCGCCAGTGCGCGAACGCCCGGCCCGCCCACTCCGCCGTCCGCTCCATCGACTCGCGCGCATACTCATGGCTCACCGGATACTCCGGGCATTCATCCAGCACCATCATCACGTCGCTGCCCAGCGCCATCTGCACCTCCACCGTCGATTCCGGCGTGAACACGTGCCGGTCGCCATCCAGATGCGACTGAAACGTGACACCTTCATCCGTGATCTTCCGGAGATCGCTCAGACTGAAAACCTGGAATCCGCCCGAATCGGTCAGTATGGCTCGCGGCCACGACATGAACCGGTGCAGCCCGCCCATGCGGCGCACCAGTTCGTGTCCCGGCCTTAAGTAAAGATGGTAGGTGTTAGCCAGCAGAATCCGGACGTCGAGTTCCTCGGCCAGGTCCCTCTGCGTGAGCCCTTTGACCGTGGCCTGCGTCCCCACCGGCATGAACACCGGCGTCTCGATGGCCCCGTGCGCCGTGTAAAGCACCCCCGCCCGCGCCCGCGTCGACCCACACTCCGCCACCAGCTCGAATCTGGCCACCCAACCAAGTTAGGACAGCGAGGCGGCGAAGGCAAAAAGTCAAAAGGCAAAAGGCCGCCTCCGCATTCCCCCTTTTGCCCTTTGCCTTTTGTCTTTTGCCTTGGTTTTCTCGCCCTCGGCCTCACGCGCGGATCAGCGTTCGAAACGTTGTGCGCCTTGAAGCGTCTTACTGAGAATCAAAGGATCCTCCCGACCATGAACCGCCGGCTGCTTCTCCTCCTGTTTGCCGCATTGCCGCTCCAAGCGCAATCCGACGCGCGATTTTTCCCCCTGGACTCTATCGATGGTTTGAAGCCGATCAACGTCAAAATTGAGGCCCGCCAAATACCTCGATCGGACAGCGGTCCACGTCTCGGCCGCGGACGACCGCGGAGCGATGGTCGTCGTTCCTTTCAGCTTCCGTAATGGCGTGATCGAGATGGAGGTCGCGGGCAAGCCCAACGCCGGCGCCTTCGAAGGCGCTCGCGGTTTCATCGGACTCGCTTTTCACCTGGCGGCCGATGCCAGGCGCTACGAGTGCTTCTACCTTCGCCCCACCAATGGACGCGCCGACGACCAGCTCCGTCGCAACCATTCCGTCCAATACACCTCGGAACCCGATTACCCGTGGGAGCGCCTGCGCCGTGAAAGCCCCGGCCAGTATGAATCCTATGTGGATCTCGAGCCCGGCGTATGGACCAAAATCAGGATGGTGGTCGCCGGACGGAAGGCGCAGCTATTCGTCCACGAATCTGCCCAGCCCTGCCTCATCGTGAATGACCTCAAGCTCGGCGAGTCCGAAGGTCCACTGGCGCTGTGGGTCGGCCCGGGAACCGATGGCTACTTTTCGAATCTTCGCGTAACCAGCCCGAGATGAGGCGTACTGCCGAAGGCAAAGGGCCAAACAAAAATGCCGCATCCGAATTCCACTTTTGCCTTTTGCCCTGGTCTTCTCAGCGCCTCTGCGGTGAAATCTAGCCGCGGCTAGGTACCGGAATTTGCCACTCGCCGCCCGCCCCCTTCACCGTCGCGCCGGAATCGCCTTCCGCCGCTCGACCAAACCGTGCCGTGAAGTGGAACGTGCTCCCCCGTCCGACTTCGCTTTCCACCCAGATGCGGCCGCCCATCAGCTCCACCAGCCGCGCGCAGATCGCGAGGCCGAGCCCCGTGCCGCCGTATTTCCGCGTGGTCGAACCATCCACCTGCCGGAATGCGTCGAAAATCGCCTCGTGCTTATCCGCCGCGATCCCGACCCCGCTGTCGGCCACCGTGAAATGCAGCAGCATCCCGTGTTCGTCCGCCGCTTCGACTCCGGCTTCCACCGCAATCCAGCCCGTGGCGGTAAACTTCACCGCGTTGCCGATCAGGTTCAGCAGCACTTGGCGCAGACGGCCCGGGTCTCCCACTACGAGCCGGGGAATCTCCAGCGCCACGTGCCGCCGCAATTCCAGCCCCTTCTGCGTAACTGCGGCCCTGAGGGTCCGCACCGCGCCATGCAGGCACTGCTCGACCGAGAACGGGATCTGCTCCAGATCCACGCGGCCCGCTTCCATCTTTGAAAAGTCAAGCAGGTCGTTCAATATGGACAGGAGCGACTCGGCGGAGGCCGTTAGGTCCTGCAAGTACTCCTCCCGTTCATCTGTCAATGTGGTCCCCTTCGCCAGTTCCGCCATGCCGAGAATCCCATTCATCGGTGTCCGGATCTCATGGCTCATGTTGGCGATGAACTCGCCCTTGAGGCGATTTGCCTCCTCGGCCCGCGCCTTCTGCACGAGCACGTTCGCCTTCTCAATCTGCAGCTCGCGGGTCCTCTGCTCCACCGCCGCTTCCAGGCGCCGTTGCTCTCGCGTCAATTTCGCGATCCGCCAGGCCCATATCAGGCGCGTACCGGACACCACCAGCGTCACCAGCAACGCGCACGCCCACCACGATAGCCACCAGGGCGGCAGAACGCGAAACGAAAAACTGGCCGCTTTCCTGCTCCACACGCCTGCCGGACTGCAGGCCATTACTTCGAAGGTGTAGGTGCCCTCAGGTAGTGTTTGATATCGTGCCTCCCGCTGGCTCGTCTCCACCCACGCCTCGTGCGCGCCCTGCATCCGGTAGCGGAAACGTACCGCCTCTTCATCCACGAAGCTCAATCCCGCGAACTGCACCACCAGTGGGCGGTCCTGATATTGAACCGTCAGTCCCGGCGACTGCCTCGCCGAGCGGTCTCCAAACCGGACGGATGTGATCACCACAGGAGGCGGCACATCGGGCAACAGACGCACCGGCGGCAGGTAATGGGAGACGCCCCGGCTGGTTCCGACCCACATGCTGCCGTCGCCATCGGCGAACAACGACCGGCCTACGCAATCTTCCCAAAGCAGGCCCTGCGCCTGGCTGAAGTGCCGCCACTTCTGGCCGTCATAGGCATCCACGCCATCATTCGAACTGGCCCACAGCCACCCCCGCGTATCCGCTGTAATGGCCGCGACTTCATCGGACTTCAGTCCATTCGGTTCCGAGAAGTGCTGCCATCGCGGTACCCCGTGCTCAAAGGTCAGGCGTGTGATTCCGATCGAGTCTGTGTAGGAGATCCAGATGCTGCCATCGGGAGTTTCCGCCACTGAATCAACGGCGTCACTGGCCATCCCGTCCTTCGCCGTATACCGCGTCCATTGGCCGTTCTCCATGCGCAGCAAGCCAAAAGAGCCAGCCAGCCACCAGCGGCCCTTCGCGTCGATCAGCATCTGCCCGAACGTCTCCGCCGCGGAACTGAGCGGCGGGATCTGGCGCTCGAATTCCGGTGAGCCGCCAGGAGCGGTGCTGCGGAATAGCGCGCCTTGCGTGGTCACCCACAGACGGCCTGCCCCATCGATGGCGAATCCGGTCACGAGGTTGTCTTCCGGCGTCGTGCCGAGCTCGTAATGCCGAATTCTCCCGCTTCCGGTATCCAGACGCGAGACGCCTCCCGGAGAGCTTCCCACCCAAATGGCGCCATCCGCCGTTGACGTAACGGCGCGGACTTTCCGGCCGCCTAAGCCGTCTTTTTCAGTCCAGGCCCGCGAGATTTTCCCGTCCGCCTGGAACCGTTGCAGGCCATTTTCGGTACCGACCCACAGAGTCCCCGAACGGTCCCGGTGAATCGCCTGCACGTTGTTGCCGGCAAGCCCCTCTGAGCTGGTCCAGGACTGCCACTGCTCGTACCCTCGCCACCGCGCCAACCCCGCCCCGGCCAAGCCTACCCAGATCGAGCCCTCCCGGTCTTGCAAAATGCAACAGGTGGGATTGGTCGGCAACCCCTGCGGAATGCCGATCGTCTCCCACTCGTCACCGTTCAGAAAGGCCAGTCCCGCTTCGCTTGGCGCAAATAATCGTCCGTCCCGGTCCATCTGTAACGAAGCAATGCCGATCGCCGCATGCGCTAGTCCCCTGTCACGGGGGATAAACTCTTTTGCTCCACGCAGCCGGACCATCACCCGATTCAAGCTACGGATCCATAGGTTTCCTTCCCGGTCGGTCAGAATCGCAACCCACAGGTCCTCCGGAGCTCCCTCTGCAACCTGTATCCCCTGTGGATTCAATGTGCATAGGGTATTGCCGCAACCCAACCAAACGCTACCGGCCCTATCGACGTGTACGCCGTAAACCATTGGATCGGCGACCTGTTGCGGGTTCGGCAAATGCCGAAACACGTACTCGGAGCCCTTCGGCTCGCCAACGTATAACCCTTTGTTGGTCCCCACATACAATCGTCCCTGGGAATCGGAAGCCAGACTCGATTGCCCGCTGATGCTCACCCACCCAAGAGAATCAACGAGCTGCAACTGCCCGTCGCGCATCCGCGCCAGCCCGCCGCTGGTTCCTGCCCACAGCGTCCCGTCAGCCGTCTCGGCAAGAGCTTCTATGTTGTCTGCTGAAGCGGGAAGCTGGAAGGCGGTGAAGTGAGAACCATCGTAGCGGAACAGGCCGGTGGCCGTGCCGACCCATATAAAGCCAGTTCTATCTTGTAACAAACAGTGGACTTCTGTGTCCTTCAGGCCGTCGCGATGACTGTAGTAACGGAACCTGTGCCGCTGCGCCAGAAGCGGGTTGGAGAGCAGCAGCGAAGCCAGCCAAATCAATAGGATCGACCGGGAACCTCTGCCAGTACTAAGTGGTGTTCGCGCCACTAGAGAAAGAGTCTCGTCAATTCTATTGTTTGTGCACGAAGTGCCTAAAGCCAAGATTCACTTTGGAGAACGTGAAATCATTTGCCAACACGCGCCGTCTACCCAACGAATAGAAAAGTTTTGGCGTCTAATATTGCGATCCCCCGGTTTTAGAAGAAAGGATGGGCTCGATGCGCGTGGCTTGGGTTGTGTTGCTGTGCGCGGTGGCGACAAGCGCGCCGCTCCCACCTAACTCTCCACTCACGGCCAACCTTAAGAAAATAAAGGTTCGCTTCGACCGGCTGCACCGGCGGGTGCGCTCCAATGGGACGGTGCAGGCGGTCCATGCGCTGACCATCCGGGTACCACAGATCCGCGGCCAGAACGGAGACATGACCCTGACTAAGCTGATTCCCACCGGCGTGGCGGTGAAGGAAGGGGACGTGCTGGCGGAGTTCGACCGCGTCAAGCAACTTGACGATGCGCGCGATGCGCAGGCCAAATTTGAGGATCTTCGCCACCAGGTCGACCAGCGCCGGGAGCAGCATCGCGCCGATGCGGAAAAGCGCGCCGCAGACCTACAGCAGGCCCAGGCGGATCTGGAGAAGGCCCAGCTTGAGCTGCGCAAAGGACCTATTTTGAGCGAGATAGATCGGCTGAAGAACGAGGCCAAGCTGGAAGATGCAAAGGTGCACGTGGAGAGTCTCAAGCGCTCGGGGCATTTTCACGACGTATCGGAAGCCGCCGATCTGAAAATACTGGAGTTACAGCGCGACCGCCAGAAGCTTGCCTGGGAGCGTGCCCAAACCAATGCCGATCAACTAGTTATAAAGGCCCCGTTACCGGGTATGGTGTCGCGGGAGAACTCGTGGCACAACGACACGTTCGGTCCTGCCCAGGAAGGCGATCAACTCTGGTCCGGTGAGCCGTTGCTGCGGATTTTCGATCCGTCGGCCATGGAAGTAGAGGTCGCGGTGGGTGAGCCGGATCGCTTAGCGCTGGCCGAAGGCACACAAGCCATCGTCCGGTTGGATGCTTATCCGGGGCAAACATTCAAGGCGCATTTCGATTCGGCAAGCCCGGTTGCCACCGCGCTGCTGGATAGCGTGGTACGGACTTTTCCGGCGCGGTTCCGGCTAGACGACCAGGATCCGCACCTGCTGCCGGACCTCTCGGCGGCAGTGGACCTTGAAGTGATTGAAAAAGAGCCGGCGCTGCTGGTTCCGCGGGCTGCGTTGCACTACGTCCAAGGCAAGCCATATGTTACGCGGATTACCGGGTCTGACCGGCAGGAGGAACGGGCGGTCGAAGTGGGCGGATTCGACGACACCTGGATCGAGATCACATCAGGTCTCGCTAAGGGAGACGAAGTTCTCTCGCCGGTAAGTCCTCAGGAAAGAGGCTGAGATGGCGCGGCGGCGATCGAAACGAATCCTGGCCGGGTTAGCTTTGGCGGCCGCGGTGATTGCGGGGGCGGGCGGGCTATACAAGTTGCGCAAAGTCCAGGCGGCGGTGAATCCGCCGACGGCGCGTGCGCGCAAGGGAGAGTTCGCGGTCATTGTGGTGTGCCGTGGAGAACTTTCGGTCAGGCACTCGGTGCAGTTGGTTGCGCCGGTCAACGTACCCGATTTGAAGATTGTGTGGCTCGCGCCCGCGGGCGGGCACATCAAAGCCGGCAACCCGGTGGTTCGCTTTGACCCTTCGAGCGCGCGGCAGCAATTGGACGAGAAAAGCGCGGCGTTGCAACAGGCGCAGGCCACGGTGGAGCAGGCGGTGGCGCAGGCGCGCATCACCGCGGAACAGGACAAACTCGACCTGGCGAACGCGCGCTACCAGGTGGAGCGCGCGCGCCTGGAAGCCTCGAAGCAGGCCATCGTCAGCGTGATCCAGGGAGAAGAGAGCAAGGTCGATCTGGAATCCGCCGAAACCAAATTCAAGGTGCAGGAAGCGACGGTGAACCTGCACCAGGCGTCGGACACGGCCAAGATCGCATCCGTTACCCGGCAGCGCGATAAGGCGCAGGCGGAAGTGGATCTGGCGAAAGAAAGACTGGCGCAGATGGAGATGAAGGCTCCGCTCGATGGCGTGGTCATTTACCAGATGAACAATTCGCAGGGCTGGATGAACCGGCAGCCGTTCAAAGTGGGCGATCACATCTGGGCTGGGGCGCCGCTCGCGGTAATTCCAGATCTTTCCACAATCCGCATGGAAGGAAGGCTGGACGAGGTGGACCGCGGGCGTGTGGTAGCGGGCGCCGACGTGCGGGTACACGTGGACGCGTTGCCGGAAAAGACGTACGAGGCGAAGGTGGCGTCAGTGACGCCGCTGACGCAGGTGACGTTTGGAGAGTGGCCGCCTATTCGCAGTTTTCATGTGTACGCGGAGATCGCAGTCGCGGATGATCGTCTGCGGCCGGACATGAACGGCAGCATGGATGTGATCACCAGCCGCATCCCGAATGCCATCAGCCTGCCGGGCAAGGCGATTTTCACGCGCGACGGCAAGCCGATTGTTTATGCAGCACAAAAAGACGGCAGTTACCAGGCGGTAGATGTGGAAATCGTGGCGCGGAACCCGGACGAAGTTGCCGTGCGGGGCCTCGCGGAGACCAGTGTAGTGTCGTTAACCGAACTCAACCTGGAAAAGAAGCAACCATGAGCACTCCGGCGATTCAAACTCCCACGGCCCCCGCGGGGCCGGAACCGACACCCGTTGTGGCAATCCGCCAGCGGCGCCGACCGCTTCGCGGCATTCTTCTGTGGCTTGTGCCCGCCCTGACGCTGGCGGGTCTCGCGTGGGGCGGCGCGCGGCTGTACCGATCGATGAACGTCGCGCACGGCGCGGTGACGCCGACGACGCGGGTGAAACGCGGCGACGTAGCGCTGACGGTGACGGCGAAAGCGGAACTGCGTGGCGGGAACTCCGAAGAGGTGGCCGCGCCGATGACGGGTGAAGGCGAGATGCACATCCGGTTCCTGCGCAAAGCCGGCGAAGTGGTGAACGAAGGCGACGTAGTGCTGGAGCTCGACACGACCGAGCAGGCGTACAAGCAGAAGGAAGCCGAAGCCGACCTGGCCGAAGCCGAGCAACAGGTGATCAAGGCCAAGGCGGATGGCGACGCCCAGCAGGAAGAGAACAATTACTCGCTCGTGAAGGCCAAGGCGGATGTCCGGCAGGCGGAGCTGGATTGCCGCAAGAACCCGATGCTATCGGCGATCGTAGCCAAGCAGAACAATCTGGCGCTCGAATCCGCAAGAGACAGGTTAAAGCAGCTCGAACAGGATCTGGCGAATTACAAGGCAACGGGAGAGGCAGGGATCGCCATCCAGGAAGCCGCACGCAAGAAGGCCGAGGTGCAAGCGGCGACGGCGCGAAAGAACATCGACGCCATGACGATCAAAGCGCACCGTGGTGGCTATGTGGCCATCCGGCAGAACCCCAACATCAACTGGGGCTACCGGGGGATGACGCTGCCGCCGTTCCGCATAGGAGATCGTGTGAGCCCAGGAATGGTGGTGGCGGAGATCCCGGATTTGAAAAGCTGGGAGATGGCAGCCAACATCGGCGAACTGGATCGCGGCCACCTAACGACGGGCGCGAAAGTCGACATACAGATTGTGTCTTTGCCGTTCCAGAAGTTCCACGGATACGTGAAAGATATGGGCGGCACGACCGGACCTCCCTGGGACCGGCACTTCGAGTGCAAGATTGCGCTGGACGATCCATCGCCGGAGCTGCGACCGGGAACCAACGCCAACGTGGTTATCAAAACCGAGGTTTTGCACAATGCGCTTTGGGTTCCGGGACAGGCGGTTTTCGAGAGTGATGGACGGACCTACGTGTACGTGAAGTCGGGCTCGGGATTCGCGGCGGCGGACGTGAAGCTGGTGCGGCGCAGCGAAAGCCAGGCAGCAATCACGGGAGTGACGGAAGGGCAGGTGGTGGCGCTGGCGAATCCGGATCAACAGACGGAAAAGAAGGCCGGCGGCAGCGCGTTACAGGCCCTTCAGAAATGAAACCGGCAACGGTTGTCTCGATCGCGGAACGCACGCGCGGATTTTCCCGATATTTTTCGGACCTGCCGCAGGCCTCGGCAAACCTGGCCGCCCAGAAATTCCGGACGGCGCTCACCATGCTGGGCATCGTGTTTGGCGTGGGGGCGGTGATCGGGATGCTGGCGATCGGAGCGGGAGCGCGGCAGGAGTCGCTGCGCTTCATCGAGGAGCTGGGCGTGCGCAATGTACTGGTTCAGTCGCGTCCGGCTACCGATTACCAGGAACTGCAAGTGCGGCGGCGCTCGTCGCCCGGATTGACGGAGCGCGACGTGCGCGTTCTGAAAGCCAATATCGACGGGCTGGAGCTGATCTCGCCGAGCAAGTCACTGCGGCCGGCGCGCATGCTGCCCAAGGCGCCGCACGATGCTCCGGACCTGATCGGCGTCGAGCCATCTTATGCTGCCATTCACAACCTGGAAACGGTGGAAGGAACGTTCTTTGACACGCAGCAGGACGCGGCCAGCGCACCACTGTGCGTACTGGGGGAAAAAGCCAAGGTGGACCTGCTGGGATACGGACCGGCGGTGGGCAAGTACGTCAAAGTGAACGACACGTGGGTGCAGGTGCTCGGAGTGCTGGGGCGGCAGTTGAGCTCGGGTTCCGCCTCGGGCACGCAGGGACAGGATCGCAACAACGCAATCTACATTCCACTGAACACGTATCAATACCGCTTCTGGGACAACAATTTCCTGAAAGACGATTTCGATGGCATCGATATGCGGCTCAAGCCGGGAGCGGACAGCGTGGAAACCGCGAAGGTGGTGGCGGCGATTCTGAATTCCACGCATCACAACGTAGCGGACTTCAACGTGGTGATTCCGGCGGACCTGCTGGCGCAGCAGCAGCGCACACAAACGATTTTCACTTACGTGATGGTGGCGATCGCGGCGATATCGCTGCTGGTGGGCGGGATTGGAATTATGAATATCGTGCTGGCGACGGTGATGGAGCGGACGCGGGAGATCGGCGTGCGCCGGGCGACGGGAGCGCGGCGCAACGACATCGTGCGGCAGTTTTTGGCGGAGTCGGTATTGATTTCCGTAGGAGGCGGAATTTTGGGCATCGTGTTCGGCTACATTCTTTCGTGGCTCATCGCGCGGACGGCGGAATGGAAGACAATCGTGACCCCGTCGTCGATCATCATTGCGTTTGGTGTTTCGGTGGCGGTGGGCATGATTTTCGGGATCTACCCGGCGGTGAAGGCTTCGCGCATCGATCCGATTGAGGCGCTGCGGTATGAGTAGGGCGCGACGCTTTGGCCGAACTAAAGTTCGGCCCTGCACGCTGAAGCGTGCGCCACTTGCGGCGCTCGTTCTGTTGCTCACTCCAGTGGTGGTAGTGGCTTCGGTGCACGACTTCATCACGGAGCGTTTTCGCGGGCCGAACGTACAAGTTCGCGAGGTGTCGAAGATTCAGGACCACGTTTTCGACGGGAAGCTGCATCTCAACGTCAAGGACTTCATCGAGCTGCTGCTGAAGAACAATACCGAAATCAACCTGGTGCGGCTGGACGTGCTGAACGCCGCGGATGCCGTGTTGAGCGCAAAAGCGCCGTTCGATCCATTCATCCAGGGGATCTTCAACAGCACGCGCTCGGTGACGCCGCAATTCAGCCAGATCGGCGGAGCACCAAATCTCAGCTCGCTGGGAGAGACCAGCACGATCAACTACCAGCAGACGCTGGAGTCGGGCCAGATTCTGAGTTTCGGGTTCAACGGGATACGCAGCTCCACCAACAGCGAGTTCTACTATCTCAATCCGAATATTTCGACGTTCATGAATTTTCAGGTGACGCAGCCGCTATTGCAAGGACGCCGCAACCTGCAATTGCGGGCGCCGCTGATGATTGCGCGGACACAATTGCTGATCACCTCCGACCAGAGCGAGACGCGGATCGCGGATCTGGTGGCTGCCGACGCCAGCCAATACTGGGATGCCGTTCAAGCGCGCGACAACATCAAGGTGCAGCAGCAGGCATATGATCTGGCGCAGAAATCTTACGAGCGCGACAAACTGGCGCTCGACCTGGGCGCGCTGCCCAGCCTGGATATTTTCCAATCGCAATCGCAGGTGGCGCAGCGGAAGGTGGCGATGATTCAAGCGCAGTACGCGTACCGGGATGCGCTGGATGGATTGCGGCGGCTGATCGGTGCGGACCTGAACCCGGCGACGCGCAACATCGAGATCGTGCTGGAAGACGATCCGGTAGCGAAGGTCGAGCCGGTAGCGCCCACCGAGGAGGCGATCAGCGGCGCGCTGCAAAAACGCCCGGAACTGAGCGCGGTGCGGCGGCACCAGGGGATCAACGACTTGAATGCGCGGGTGGCGCGGGATTCGATGTTGCCGCGGTTCGACTTGAGCGCGTTTGGCGGGGGCAACGGTTTGGGCGGGAATCAGATTGCGGTGACGGGGCCGCTCGGCTCCGCGCCGACCACGGTGGCGGTGGGCGGGCTGGGCGATGCGCTCTACCAGATGTTCGCGTTCCAAGCGCCGACATACGGCTTTCAGGTGAGTATGACACTGCCCGTGCGCAACAGTTCGGCCGAGGCAGGACTGGCTGACGCGCTGGTGAGCCGGGCGAGAGACCGGTACACGGAGCGGCAACTCGAGCAGCAGGTGATTCAGGACGTGAAGCTGGCTACCAGCCAGATACAGATGAGCGCGGCGCAGATCGAAGCGGCGAAGACGGCGCGCGATCTGGCGCAAAAAAACGTCGAGGCCGAACAGCAGAAATATGAACTGGGTGGCGTGACGGCGTTCGAGGTGCTGGATGCACAGTCGCGGCTGGCGACAGTGGAGAGTTCGCTGCTCCAAGCGTACGTGGGGTACCGGAAGGCGCTGATCGGCTACGAGCGCGCGGTCTGGACGCTGCTGGACGGCCTGGGGATTACTGTCGAGATGCCGAAAGTGCGGTAAACCTGCCGGCTGAAGCCGGCAGCGGCACGCCGAGGCGTGCGCCACGATCATAGATCAGCGGCGCTCGCGGCCCCGGAGTTCGTGATGCTCCTCGCGGTGCTCGGGGCGGTAGCGCTGGAGGCTGTAGGGATGGACGTACGCGCCGCGATTGACGAAGGTGCGGCCCCACGGGTGATTGTTGATGATCACGGTGTGGAGCGCCCAATCAAAGCTGACGGCGCCCCAGCCCCACGGCGCGAAGGCTGCGCCGATCGTGATGCCCGGACCGAATGAAATGGCGGCGGCGATGCGGAAACCGGGCCTGGGCGCGGCGAAGACGACCAAGGGATCGTAGACCGGCACGAAGAAGAAGGCCGGGTTGACGGGGACGATCTCGATGGCCGGGCCGGCCGAGATCACTTGAATCTGCCCGTTGCTCCGCAGGTATCCGTAGTCTCTCGCCTTCTGGCGCATGCGCTGGACGGCATCCATCACTTCGTCGTGCTGGGCGAGAAAGGCGTCACCGAGGCGGCGGGTCCAGTTGGCATCGCGCGCCAACGCGTCCAAGACGGAGGGAAACGGCAGCAGCGCTTGCACGCTGGGGTCCCACGGCAGGTGATCTTCGGAAATGGCACGGGCGAGATCGTCACCCTTTATGTAGCTGTGTTCATCGGCCCAACGCGCGGCATCGGGGATCTCCTCGGGGAACGTAGACGCGGCGAGCGTCTGAGCCAGAAGCGGGTCGGGATAAAGCGCAATGGGCGCGACGAGGCGGTCCAACTCATCCGGGGGTAACGGCGCAGGCGGAGGATACTGGCCGAGGGCGGGAAGCGGGCCGGACGCAAGCGCGGCCGCGATCATGAGCATGGGCAAAGTGGCTCTCGATGGGGTTCTACGTAGCAGGCGCATTCACTGTCTCCTTAGGTATGCCGAGATTTATGTAGCAACCGGTGCGAGGTGCGCCGGTCGCACACCAATAGACGATCTTGCGTATACAAATGTTGCGGGTCGGCCTATCCGTATGATTTTGCACTTGTTGCGGGGCTCTTTTTACATCAGAGACGCGGGCACCACCGGGATAATCAAGGGGAAGGATTGCCGAACGACAGAATGAAGACCCTGGCCTCAGCGCTCTTGTTCCCGCTCTTGTTCGCAGCACTACCCGCGCTCGCACAGAAAGACTCCGCGAACGTCTTTGCCGGCGGCGAAGCGTGCAAGACCTGCCATGCGGATGTGTGGTCGAAGTTCTATAAGAACCCGCACTTCAAGAGTGTAGCGTCGGGCAACGAGACGCCAGAGCATACGGGATGCGAAAGTTGCCACGGTCCGGGCGGTGCGCACGTGGCGGCGCATGGAGGCAAGACGACGATCGTGGCGTTCTCACAACTCCAGACGAAGCAGATTCTGGACAACTGCCTGCGGTGCCACGCGAACACGCTTTCGCGGGCGAACATCCGGACGTCGTCACACACCGAGGCGGGGGTGGCCTGCACGAGCTGCCACTCGATCCACAGATCTCCGGCGCCGAAATTTCTGCTGGCGGATAAGCAGGCTGAGCTGTGCTACGGCTGCCATGCCGACGTGCGCTCGCAGTTTTCGATGCCCTTCAAGCACCGCGTGAATGAGGGCGCGATGACGTGCACGGATTGCCACAACCCCCATGGCGCGTTTCAGCCGACATGGAGGAACGGGGAGCGGCCGCGCATGATGCAGGCGGCGATGGCGAACGAGGAGCCCTGCCTCAAGTGCCATGAGGAAAAACGCGGGCCGTTCGTGTATGAGCATCCGCCGGTGCGGATCGAAGGCTGCGAGATGTGCCATTTCCCGCACGGCTCGCCGAATTCGCGGCTGCTGCGGCGGCCGGTAGTCTTCACGATGTGCCTGGAATGCCACAACGGCGCGCCGGGGTTCAGCCGGACCGGACAGGGCGATCCAGTGCCGTCTCAATTCCACGACCTGCGTTCACCGCGCTTTCAGAACTGCACGAACTGCCATAGCCATATTCATGGCTCGAACCAGAACGCGTACTTCCTGCAATGAGGCGGCGAATGAAACCAATGATCTTAGCCCTGCTCCTCGCCGGCGCGGCGAACGCGCAGCAGACGGCGGCGCCCACACCCGAGCAGGTTGGTCCGGCGCGGGGCGACAATGTTTCGGAATACAACATCGTCAACTCGTTCGAAACTGGGTACCGGTGGGATTCGGTGGGCGGGAATCTGGACTCGTACAACAGCCAGGTAAACTACGGCAACGGCTTGCGCCTGCTGAGCAGCTATTTCAGCGTCAATTCGCTCGACGGGCACGGCAAGTTTTTCGACAGCATCGTGCTCACGACACAGGGGCTGGGGAACGATCCTTACGAATCGGCCACGCTGCGCGTGGAGAAGAACAGGCTGTACCGGTTCGATATGAACTGGCGGCTGAACGATTATGTGAATTCGGGGCTGGTGTCTGCCGGCCAGGAGGGCGGTAATTTCGTGGACACGCGATACACCTCGCAGGATGACGATCTGACGCTGTTCCCACAATCGAAAATCAAATTCTTTCTGGGCTATTCGCGCGGCGTGCAGGAGGGGCCGGAGTTGATGGCGGAAGGGTCCATTTCGGGCGGCACGCTGCCGCCGGATTCCGTTGGGTTCGAGCCGGTGCGTGAAGCGCGAAACGAGTACCGCGTGGGAAATGAGTTCCAGATTCTGGGCTTCACGGTGAACTGGATGCACGGCTGGGAGGACTTCAAAGAGGACTTCCTGGCGCCGGCCGAAACCGGTGCTAATGGAAACACCATCTCGCCGCAGCTCACGAATCCATACCACGGCACCAGCCCTTACTGGCGCGTTGGTCTGCTTACGAACAGGAAGTGGTTCAGCGTGAACGGGCGCTTTACGTACACGGGCACGCAGCGGGCGTTCGTGTTGCAGAACGGTACGCTGGGCGGAGCAACACCGGGGTTGCAGGATGTGACGGTAGGGACAGGGCAGCGACCGGAGGGCACCGGGAACCTGACGTTCAGCGTATTTCCCACATCCAAACTTACGATCACCAACAGCACGGCCGTGTACAACGTGCGGACCGAGGGACTCTCCGAATTCATTCAATACAACGACGCCACAGGGGCTAGCGTCACCGAGACATTTCTGTATCTCGGGATTCGCACACTATCGAATCAGACGGATTTGAATTACAAGGCATACAAATGGCTGAGTTTCTACGGCGGCTATCACTACTCCGACCGTCTCATCACTTCCGTGCTGGATTCGCCGACGCGGTATTACCAGACGAGCATCTTGAACGCGGGAGTGGCCGGCGTGAGGATCCGTCCGGTTGAGCCGCTGACCATCGTGCTCAGCGGCGAAGTGGGCCGCGCCAATCAACCGTTCACCACCAAGAGCGACAAGGACTACGAGGCGCTGGGAGCGCGCGTGCAGTACAAGAAGAAGAGCCTGCTGATTTCGGCGTACTCGCAATCGAACTACAACAACAATTCGGTTACGTTCACTTCTTACAGCTCACACGCCAGAACGTACGCCGCCAATGTCTCCTGGATGCCGGTGCGCTGGCTCTCGTTCAACACCGACTATTCGAAGATGCACCTGGATACCCTGGGCGGCATTGTGTTCTTCGATGGCGGGGAAACTCCCACGAATGGGTACTCGCTGTACATCAGCAACCTGCAAACGGGCAATGCCGGAGCGCATTTCACGCTGGGACGGCGGGCGGACCTGTACCTCGGCTACAGTCACGTGCAGGATACCGGCGACGGGCGGAGCAATCCGGACGGAACGGGATTCGGAACGACAATTCCCGCGTTCCAGGCCGCGCAAACGTTCCCTATGAAATTCCAATCACCAGTGGGGCGCTTCTCGGTGAGAATCAACAATCGCATACGCTGGAATGTGGGTTATCAGTACTACGGCTACCGCGAAGATTTCTTCACGGGTCCATCGGCCCCCGATCAGGCGTACCGCGCGCACACCGGTTATACGAGCGTACTGTGGTCGTTCTGAGAGCTTTCCCTTTACGAAGTCTTACAAAAACCAGCGCCGGCTAGGGCAACCTCCTTCCCGAAAAAGCCGTAGTTATAGGTGGACGGAGGAGAGAACCTATGAAGAACAGATCCCAACTCAAGCTGATGCTGGCCGCGCTGTTGGTGGCGGCGGGGAGCGCGATGGCTTCCAACAACGATCCGGCGGGAAACGACGCCGACAAGCAGATTGCGCAGAAGGTGGTGCATGAAATCCGGATGTATCCGCGATACACATTGTGGGACAACGTGAATGTGCAGGTGCGCAACGGGGAGGTGGACCTCGGAGGACAGGTGAGCCAACCATTCAAGAAGGCTGACCTAGGCAGGCTCGCGCAGCATGTAGCGGGCGTGCGCAGCGTAGTCAATGAGCTTGAGGTTTTGCCGACCTCGCTGTTTGATGACCGGCTGCGGCTGCAGGTGGCGCGCGCGATTTATCGCGATCCCACACTGTCCCGTTACGGCATTCAGGCAGTGCCGCCCATCCACATCATCGTGGATAACGGGCACGTGACGCTCGAGGGCGTGGTGAACAACACGATGGAGAAAAACATCGCGGGCATTCGCGCCTCGCAGAGCCTGAGCTTCGGCCAGGTGACGAACAACCTGCGCGTGGAGAATGCCAACACCAAGAGCTAATTCCGATTTTCCTAAGTGTGCGCCGGAGATCCGTGAGCGGTCTCCGGCATTTTGTTTTTGGCGGCCGAATGCTATTGATTGACAGGCGAGAAGGACTCGGCGGAAGTGGCGCAGGAACGGCGGCGGACCGGTTCCCCGACACGCATCTCGTCCCAGTTGTAGTTAAACTCCTGACCGCAGTCCAGACACACCACATAAGTTCCGTGCCGGTGAGCACCGGCCGAAACCGCCCTTCGCCCCGGGGTAATGGGGAACGTAGTGTGACAGTGACTACAACCGAATAATGCGTTCAAAACCGAACCGAACATCGTTTTGCCTCCTGTTGCCCCTCTTCACTGTTTGCAACCCTGTACGAAGCGTTATGTTGCCCCCAGACGCCCGATGCAATCCTTGAGTCCGTAGCAGGTTCCTCGGGATACTGCATTCGGTACTACTTCTTTAGCAATCGCAGTACCATAGGCGACACCGGCGGCGCGCCGTACCGGCCGGTCCCCATAGCGAGCGAATGGGCGGCCAAGTCCTGGAAATCAACTGGTGTAGGGCAATCATTCCTCCTGTCGAAGACTTTGTCAATCTATCCGTTTGGATAAAGGGCTATCCAATTGGATAGCACTCACTGCCGTAGACACTTATACCCAACACGACAAAATGTCACACCCCTGAGGCGTCCTTCCCCGGTCTGCCGGTTAGAAGTTGTTGGTCAGCGGATTGGGAAATTCCAGACCGATCCGGTACTTGCTGCCGCGGCGCGCGCAGTGGCGGACAACGGCGCTACCCATGAGCTTCAGATCCTTCATCTGCACGTAGACGCGCGATCCCGGCGCCACCGGCTTGGACGACTCGACACACGCGCCTGCGCCACTCATATCCAGACCGCGTACCTGCATTCTCTTCGTGTGGCCTTCGGTATCCTGCCAGACGAGCGCTACCGGGCACATGATCTTGCACCGGCCGTAGAACCGTGCGTCCGGCTTTGGCTCGCGGGTAGCGGAGGTCCCGTCGGGGTCCTTATCCGGCGCCGAACCGCGAGACCATCTCAATAAGGGTTGCAGAAGTTTCACGAATAATGGAAAGGCAACTTGCCTTCCAGATTTTCATGGCCGAGGCCGGGGCGTAACCCGTTGTTTTAGAAGTGCGCGGCGACACTGGATAACGCCGCTTGGTTAGCAGTCGCGGGAGTGACACCTTGGCGCAACCGACGGGGAGGGCAGCAGTTTCGGCACCCGAATAATACAGAAGCAGGTAAGCCGCTGAGCACACACAGCAGAATGGAACTGGCGTAGGCCCTCGCAGAAGACGGCTATTTTCGCATCCGC
>Ga0326728_10010028_pt1 | contig 22389 bp, 19 predicted proteins | sample MB3enrmetagenome_FD_207602 | JGI IMG/M metagenome (GOLD analysis project Ga0326728, IMG submission 207602) | Lab enriched peat soil microbial communities from McLean, Ithaca, NY, United States - MB31MN | ecosystem: Environmental > Terrestrial > Soil > Wetlands > Peat | place: USA: New York... | reverse complement strand
CAGAGAGATTTCAGTCTATTTTCCACAACTCGACTCTTGGCATATTTCAGTCCTCGATCGAAGGCCGCTTCGTGATGGTAAATACTGCATTTGCCACAATGCTTGGCTATAGGGACCCGGAGGATCTTAAAGAATCTATTCAGGACATCGAGCGCCAATTCTACCGCCACTCCGCATGCAGGTCCGAGGTGCTTGCAGCTATAAAGACAAAAGAGGGCGTACACCGGTTTGAAACCGAACTTTGCCGAAAAGACGGCAGCCTGATTACTTGCTCGATGAAAATACGGGCGATTCGCGACAGCAATGCCAGAATAACCCACCTGGATGGCTTTATCGAGGACGTAACGGAGGTCAGACTCAGGGAAAAACAGCTTCTGGAAAAAGCTGAGGACCTAAGGAGAGAAAACCGGCACCTTCGATCCCTGTTCAAAGGGCGCTACCGTTTAGGGAAGATCATCGGCAAGAGCGACTCGATGCAGGAAGTTTATGAAAACATCCTTCAGGCGGGGGGATCAGACACGGCCGTGATCGTATACGGGGAATCCGGCACCGGGAAGGAACTTGTGGCCCTCGCCATTCACGAACTGAGCAAAAGGGCCAACAGGGAATTTGTTCCAGTCAACTGTGCCGCCATCCCCGAACATTTGCTGGAGAGCGAGTTTTTCGGCCACAAAAAAGGGGCCTTCACCGGGGCTGCCATGGATTCCCGCGGTTATTTGGACAGAGCCGATGGAGGTACTCTATTCCTGGACGAGATAGGTGAACTGCGCCTCGACATGCAGGTAAAGCTGCTAAGAGCCATTGATGGGGGAACTTATTATCCGGTAGGCGACAGCAGAGCAAGGAAGTCTGATTTCCGTCTTATTTCAGCAACCAGCCGCAACCTTGGGGAGATGGTTAAAAGCGGCAAGATGAGGGAAGATTTTTTCTTTCGCATCGATATAATCCCCATAAATCTGCCTCCTCTAAGAGAACGGCGCGAGGATATTCCACTGCTGGTAGACCACTGCCTGCGCGAGTGCGCAAAAGGTGAAGCGCCTGCCGCCTTGCCTGCATGGGTCATGGAATCACTCTGCAAATATCATTACCCGGGCAACGTGCGTGAACTCCAAAACATTCTGCTCCGCTACCTGGCAACAGGGAAACTTGCTTTCCTGGGGAGCGAGCCGGAACCGCCGGATGTATCGGAACAGAAGGGGAGCCTTCCGGAGAGCATCAACTCGTATGAAAAAGAGATAATAAAAAACCGCCTTATTGAGAACCGGTGGCACCGTGGGCGCACGGCTGCATCTCTGGGAATTGACCGCAAGACTCTTTACATGAAGATCAAGGCATTTGAGCTAGATATACCCAAAAGGGGGTGAAATGTCCCATAACATTTTATCTTGTACTTTCAGCTATTTAAAAAGTAGATAAGTATTTTTGAGTTAAAATATCCCCATTATTTCCATCCCGCCTGCCGGCATATCAAGAAAATTACTTAGATTTAAGGTACTTACCTCAGATATCCACATGGCACGGCAAATGCCTCGCTTGTTATTGCGCTCAGCTGGCTTGTCCTTCATTTCAAGCGCGAAAGGATAATTCAATGTTTAGGTATCAAACGTCTGGACGTGCGAAAAACGATAAGTTGCCGGAGGCAATCCAGTTTGCCAAAGAAGTTGCACAATACATCAACGGGAGGTACCCCTCTTTCTCGGTTCATGTGTATTCAGAAATCGTCGAAGACTTCAACAATATCTACTGGTGCTCGGACCAGGAGGATATTGCGACAATCGAGAAATTCCGGGCGCAACTTCGGTCCGACCAGGGATACTGGTCCATGGTGTTCAATGCAATGGAATACTTCACCGAAGGAAGCTTCCACGATACCTTGATGCGTTCAGTTTGAGGTCCTTGTCTCCCTGCGTGTCGATCTGCCAATGGTTTGCCCTCTTCCCAAGCTAAATCGACTTGCGATTCGTGATTTTTGAAATCGATCTCGAAGCGTGATAAAACACCTCTTGAGTGGTTTTCCCCTCTCGATTCGCAAACCGGCAGTTAAACCGGGGAAGGAAATGGAAAGAATAGATCTGGTAATTCTAGCGGCAACTCCCGGCGAAATTGCTCCGCTGGCGACGTTTCTAGCGCCTGTCAACAGCGTCTCCGGGGCGGGTCGCCGAACCGAATCCTCCGGACCGGCTCAAGCCCGCCTGCCCGCTCTTCGAAATCAACTCTTAATATATATCTATAAAGATATCGCGATAGCGGTCGCAACGACCGGAATCGGGAAGGTTAACGCGGCGGCCGTCACAGCGGCGCTGCTCTCAGGCTTCGAGGCGGGCCTTGTATTGAACGTCGGCTGCGCAGGGGCTTACGAAGAGTCCGGGCTTGCAATCGGAGACGTTTTGATAGTGGACAACTGTATCTGCGCAGACGAAGGGATTTTGGAGAAAGAGGGACCCATACCGACCAGCAGCCTTGGAATCCCGCTGGTTATAAAGAAAGGCCGTTCTTTCTACGACTGTTTTCCGCTCGACGAGTTTCTCGCGGGTCGAAGAATTCGCGATCTGCTCCCGACCGGCGCCTATGGTTCGGCGCCTTCCGGAAACGTTCGCAAAGGCAGGCCTTTTAAGGTTCAGTACGGACCCAGTCTTACGGTCGGCATGACAAGCGGCGATATCGAAACTGCCCGGGCGCGTTTCCGAGGTTTTGGGGCCCTGGCGGAAAATATGGAGGCGAGCGCCATTGCGCAAACCTGTGTTCTTTTTGACACCCCATTTCTGGAAATTCGCGGTATAAGCAATATGGCTGGAGTGCGCGACAAAGCCCAATGGAACATCGGCGCCGCGATCGAGAATTGTTGTGTTCTTGTGAAATGCCTGCTGGATAAAGGATGCAGGACGGAGGCAGGAGGACCGGAAAATTGAAGCCGCTCACTCTCGGGTATTCTCCCTGTCCGAATGACACCTTTATCTTTTGCGCTATCGCGGAGAAAAAGATCGAGGTTCCCTTTGCCCTGGACATACTGCTCGACGACGTGGAGATGCTAAATAAGCGCGTGGTCCGGGGCGCGCTCGATATCTCGAAGATCTCGGCAAATGCTGCGGCAGACATCCTGGACAGGTACTGGCTGTTGCGGTCGGGGGGAGCAATGGGCAGAGGATGCGGCCCCTTGGTGGTTGCAAGGTCTCCCGTCGAGTTTAAGGACCTTCGCTATGCATCGATGGCAACCCCCGGGGATTTAACGACAGCCGGCCTGCTGCTCAGGATCGAAGGGACTCACCAAGGTCGACGCATTCCAATGCGGTTCGACAGGATCATGCCCGCGGTCGCAGCCGGAGAAGTGGATGCAGGTGTTGTAATACATGAAGGCAGGTGGACCTATGACACATACGGGCTCCACGTCGCCCTTGACCTTGGACGGTGGTGGGAAAGCCAAACCGGGCTTCCTGTTCCCTTGGGAGTGATCGCCATGCGGCGCGATCTCGGCTCTGAAATCGCCGGTGCGATAGAAGAAACGATCCGGGAGAGTCTCCACTATGTGCGGGAACATCCCGACCAGGCCATGCCCTATATCAGGCGTTACGCTCAAGAGATGTCGCCGGAGGTGATAAACCTGCACATCGACACATTTGTAAATGAATTTACCGTCGATTCCGGGGGCGAGGGAGAAAAAGCCATGAGAACTCTCCTTGAAGCCGCCTATGCTCTCGCAAAAAAACCCTTTCCCAAGCAAGAGCTTTTCTGGAGGTGACGGTTTCGCCGTGTGCAGCTATTCCAAGGTTTTCTTTTCATCGCGGCTTTTGCGTGAAGAATAATGCAGGGGTACTTGGGTGATGACCGAAATTGAGACATTGAATTATTTTCTCTTACCCCATATGACGCTTTCCGAGGCCTATTTCAGGAATCTATTGACATTTCTGCCTCGTCTGAACGTGCTCGAGATCGTCCGGAAGGCTTTGATTCCCGAGTGGGCACCTGGAAGGATTTCAGGATGGCCCGTTCGACACGATGATGACCTTTTGTCCAAAGTCGGCGCTTCGATCGAGGCACACCGGGCCTTCGCGCAGGTTCACGGCGGCCCGGGCGGAATACTGGGTTTTCTAAGCGGGACCTTTGAGGAAATCGATCAAAACCGATTCCGCATCCAGGAGGAACTGCGGGGGAAGATTACACCGGAGATGAGTTCTGCTCAAAAGGGGATTTTTCAGGCTGCTCTTTTTCTCGAAATTGCCTGCGAACGGGATCAAAAGGAATTGGAAGTCGAATCCGGCTACACTCGCCTGAGCGCCATGGAACAGGAGTTCCGGGAAATACTGGGTATAGGGGATGATGAATTCGAGCAGGCTCAGGCCAATTTGACACAGGCGCTCACCCCTGATGTAAACGGGTTGCTCTATATGCTGTCAAAACGAATCGAGAGCTGGTTCCGCATCTTTTCGCTATCTTCCCCAAGTCCTCCAGAGACTGTCCCGATCTTTGTGACCTGCTTCCCGGAGGTCATCGAGGAAGTCATGGAGATGGTCCGAACGGCATGCGAGAGGAACGAAAGGAAGTTTTCAGAGGTCTCTTATAAGCTGGGATCGGTTCCAGGGATGGATCTTCCGGGAAGCAAACAGTTGGGGACCGTAATCGAAACCCCGGTGACCTTCCCTCCAGGGCAGGGCGACCCGGAAGTGCCGATGCATCAAACTGTGCGCGCCGTGCCGGAGCTTCTCTCTTGTTGCCGCCGCGGTCTCGAAGATTTCATACGCAGCGTCGCCGAACGTAAGGACGTGACTTTGCTTGAGCACAAGAGAAGTTCGCTGCAAAATGATTTCGAAAAGCTCCGTCGAGAATGCGTGGATCTTGGAAGCGATGAGGTGAATCTTGGCCTCACGGTGGTGGAGAATGTCTCTTTGGCGGACATTACCGGTTTTCCGGCGGCAAGCCCGGAGTTTGAAGCAGGGTCATGGCCGCTTGTTTTCCTCAGTATTACGGCGCGGCAGTGAGTTACGTAACCCTATTAATCGGCTTACTTCTTCGGACCTTTTCCAGGCCGCTCCAGCCGATCCACTCTTACCGATGTAAACGGGATCTTGTCCTGCTTGGAACGTGAAACACGGGTGGCCCTGATCTGTCCTTTTCTTTTCAGGTCGCCATATTTTCCAAACCGCCCGCCCCTGGTCATTTTCACTCCCGAAATTTCTCCATCCTTAAGTTCATCGTAACAATAGCAAATCGCTTCCATTTGGATTATACACGTCTTGAAGCCTCATTTGCACTTTGCTTTGCAAGGAGTGTTCATTTTGGGTCTTGCACCTGCGGGATTCGCGTTCACCTGGACTTTTCTTTCGGACCTGCTCGACATCATAGCCATCAATTTAATTCTCTCCGGAGATAATGCCGTTTTGATCGCTATGGCGATCAGATGGCTTCGCCCGGACCTGAGGAGAAAGGGATTCATCCTCGGCGCAGGTGCTGCGGTTGTGCTGCGAATCGTTCTTACCTTCTCGATCTCACAGGTCCTTGCAATTCCTTTTGTCAAGCTGGCCGGCGGCACAGTGCTGCTCTGGGTGGCGGTCAAGCTCTTCACACAGGGGTTTCCGGGCGCTGAAGAAAGAGAGGCGGCGACTCTTCTACAAGCGATACGCATCATGCTGATCGCGGATCTGACCATGTCGCTTGACAATGTAATCGCAGTAGCCGGCGCCTCTAATGGGAATTTCCCGCTGCTGGTCCTCGGGCTGGGCACCTCTATCCCTATCGTAATCTTTACCAGCGGCCTTATTTCAATGCTCATGGACCGCTATCCCCTCATAATTTACATCGGAGCGGCAATACTTGGAAGGGTGGGCGCAGAGATGATTGCAACGGACGTTCTGATTACCCGTTATGTCAAACCGCCCGCTTTAGCGCTCTATGGGTTCGAGATCCTTTGCGCGGTGGGAGTGATTATTGCCGGCAGAATCCACCTCAAGCGGTTGATCGCTGCCGACGAGAGAGCAGCGCAGCGCAGAAAACGTGGAAAACGTAGGGACACGAATAGAGAAACGCAACAGGGTAAATGAACACGGATGGACGTGGATAGAAAGCCCCGGGCCGGGCGCCAGGGTTTTGCGCGGCTGAGTGGAGGATGGAATGGCGGTTTTAACCATTTCCAGAGAATTGGGCAGCGGAGGCCGTGAAGTGGGATTGATGCTCTCGGAGCGTCTGGGATACAGGTTCGCAGACCGGGAGCGCATCCTTGCCGGCTTGAAGGCGGCTGGCCACAAATGGGAGAAGTGGACGGAAGGCCTCGACGAACACACGCCGAGGCTTTGGGAAAAATATGACCGGTCCTACCGGGTTTTTGTAGCGATGGTCCGGAGCACGATTCTTAGCGAAGCAGCCTCGGACCGGGTGGTCATCATAGGCAGAGGGGGCAATTATGTGCTCGAAGGAGTCCCGTTTGCGCTTCGCGCCCGCATCGTTGCGCTTCTGAAAGACAGAATCGAAAGGATTTGCGAGCACGAGGAGATCGATGAGGATGCAGCCCGCCGGCTTATCGCCGGAACTGACCGCGAAAGGGCGGGTTTTCTCACAAGCGTTTACGGCAGGGACGGCAAAGATCCGGTCGACTATGACCTCGTTTTTGACTCTTCGACCATGCCAATAAACCGGATAGTTACAGCCCTTGCCGAGCTTCTTGTCGAAAAAGACCGCCTTAGAGATGAAAAATCCGTAAGCGTACTCAAAATGAGAGCTCTCGCCGCTGGCATAGAAGCACATCTTCTCACCGCACTCCCCTTTTTCATGTCGACCCTGGAGGTGGCATTCGACGGGGAGGCCGTTTGTGTGCGCGGCGTAGTGCGGCTTCCGCGGGAACGTACGCTGGTCATGGATGAAGCGACGAAAATGGCAGGCGATGCTCCTTTGAAATTCGAGCTAAAATACAGGCAGTAACACGCGTTTCTCTGCCGGGCGTCGTTATCTATTTTGCCGGATATGGATTGGAGTAATCATCAGAGGTTCCCGCTCATTTTTTTTCGATAAAGATACATCCCCTTTCGCCTGCCTCGATGATTTCTTCAGCGACCTGCTCCGCCGCTTTGCCTTCGGTATCGATTCCGACATTGGCAACCTGCAAGTAGATCGGTTCACGTTCTGAGAGCTCCTTTTCAATCTCCTCCCGTATGGGCATGCCCGAGAGCGCGGGGCGCATTCGGGGTGATCCGGGGTCTGCGCTTAACCTATCATAGATGGTTTGTGGCGCGGCTTTGAGCCACACCGCGAAGAAGTCCTCTTTTAGCGCCTCGCGGTTTTGTGGATTGAGGATGATTCCGCCGCCCGTAGCAACCACAAGATCCTTCTGCAGCCGAATGACCCCAAGTAAAGCGGATTCCGCTCTTCTGAAGGAACCCCAGCCCTCTCGCGCCACCCATTCGGCTATGTCGCGCCCGGCTTCAGAAGTGAGACGCAGGTCCATGTCAATGAACTCCCTGCCGAGCTTCCGAGCCAGGATCTTTCCGACTGTGGTTTTGCCCGTGCCACGAAATCCAATTAGTGCTATATTTTGATGTTTCATTCTTTATTCAGTTACCGGGGACAATCGATAAAACGTGCCGAACCAATGGATGCCGTAAGTTCAAATATACATGAAAAAGGGGCAAAGCGCCTGAATTTAGCAGAATCCATGCCCTTTTTACCTTATCTTGCCGCTGCAGCCCTAAGGCTTATTCATCGGAGCTGCCGATTTGAGATAATTGGAGAAGAAAATTTTCGGGTCTCGGAGGAAACAAAAGGGATCGCTGCCTTTTGGCATTTTTGCTATCCTTCGATTCTCTATTTTTTCCGCGACCAGGGCTATCTCACCATAATCAGCCGAAGCCGTGACGGTGAGTTTGCCGCGCGGATGGTAAAAAAGCTCGGGTACTTCCCTTTCAGGGGATCGCCGGGAAAAGGCGGCGCCGCAGCACTCAAAGGAATAATTTCAGCTTTTCGGGACGGCCCGGGAGGCGGATTCGTAGTAGACGGGTCTCAAGGACCGGCTCAGGTGGCTCAAAAGGGACTTTTGCTTCTGGCCATTTACTCAGGCTGTCCCATATTTCCGGTCAGTATCTCCGCTGACAGGTGCTGGCGGTTCAGGACGTGGGACAGGACCCTCCTTCCGAAACCTTTTGCCAGGGTGACTGTTGCCTTCGGCCCGGCGATGAGACTCGATCGTGGGTGTTCAGCGGCACAAATTGAAGAGCGCCGTGCGCAACTTGAGCGAACCCTCAACGAAATCACCCTGCAAGCCGAAGGGCGGAACCCGACCCTCAGGCTCTGAGTGCAGCCCCTTTTCCTCCGTTTGCATAAAGTGACAATTCTGCTAATATAGTAAATGAAAGGGACTTGTGTAATGGAGAATTGAAACGGTTGTGCCCGGAGCAGGGCAGATGATCGCCGGTCACGCCCGGGTGCGGATCGGAGGAAAGTCCGGGCTCCGCAGGGCAGGATGCTGGGTAACTCCCAGTCTCGGTGACGAGGAGGAAAGCGCAACAGAAAGCAGACCGCCTTTCGCGCATGCGCGGGGGTAAGGGTGAAACGGCGAGGTAAGAGCTCACCGGTCCCGGTGGTGACGCCGGGAGCCAGGCAAACCCCATCCGGAGCAAGACCGAATAGGAGAGCGTTTGAGGGCTGCCCGTCCGAGGCTCTCGGGTTGGTCGCTTGACCCCGCCGGTAACGACGGGGCTAGAGGAATGATCATACCCCGCTCGTCTTTTGGCGATCGGGGAACAGAACCCGGCTTATGCGCTGCTCCGGGTCCCTTTCCGCACGGATACCGATGGACGCTGAGAAACACAACACTACAACAATAGAGTCAACGCGGCATTTTATTTCCCTTCGGGACACCCTGAAGCCTTACGCATTGTTCAGAGTTCGGGGTGTCCTGCAGGCACGCCTTCGGGGCGGATTTTCAGGCTGAATATGTATAAAACATGCGCTATCGTGCCAGCCGCGGGAATCGGAACCAGGATGGGCGGAGCGATCCCCAAACAGTTTATGAGCCTGGCCGGCAAGCCTATACTGGCTCATACTTTGAGCGCGCTCTCGAACCCGCCTCTGGTGTCTGGCATCTTCCTGGTGGTTCCCGGAGGACACATCCGGGATACTTCGAAGCTGGTATCGGAGTGGAGCAGGCAATGGGCCGCCAGCCATAGTACAAGGTCCGTGCCGGAGATCTCGATAATAGCTGGAGGAGCAGAGCGAAGGGACAGCGTCTATAACGGTCTTAAGGCGCTTCCGGTCGAGTGTGATTGGGTTGTGATTCACGACGCTGTGCGTCCTTTTGCGACATCGCGCCTTATCGAAGCCGCATGGGAAAGCGCGAGGACAACAGGGGCCTGCATAGCGGCCATCCCAGCAACCGACACCGTAAAACGCGTCTTTGACGGTTCAGTGCGGGAAACGCTGCCGCGGGACGAGATCTGGATGGTACAGACTCCGCAGGTTTTTCAGAGAGAGATTGTTGTGGACGCTTACGAGAGAGCGATTACGGCTGGATGGACAGGAACCGATGACGCATCTTTCGTCGAACGCATGGGGGTCCCGGTATCCATTGTGCGTGGAGAGCGCACAAACATAAAAGTGACGACACCCGAGGACCTCGAGTGGGCGCAATGGTTTATCTCGAGAAAGGTAGGAGAAGGGAGAGCCAGTTGAGAGTTGGATTCGGCTATGACGTGCACAGGCTCGTCGCGGGCCGCCCTCTAATTCTCGGCGGGATCGAAATTCCTTACGAGCGTGGGCTTCTCGGCCACTCGGACGCCGATGTGTTACTCCACGCCATATGTGATGCTTTGATAGGAGCGGCGGCCCTGGGAGACATAGGCATTCACTTTCCCGACACCGATCCCGAATTCAAGGACATATCCAGTCTGACACTGCTTCACAGGACAGTCGCTCTTCTTGCTGCACGGAGGCTTCGGGTGGAAAATATCGATTCCACTATCGTGGCCGAGAGGCCAAGGCTTGCTCCTTTCATCCCTGGAATGGTTGAACGAATTTCCAGCCGCATTGGACTGGCCTCCGGTTCTATCAATATAAAAGCCAAAACGACGGAGACCCTGGGATTTGCAGGCCGTGAGGAAGGGATCGCCGCATATGCGGTCGCTTTGGTGGAGGAACTAGATGGGGAGATCGGCGGATAATGGCGTTGCAGATCTATAACACTTTTAGCCGGAAAAGAGAGGAATTCGTTCCGCTGGAGCCCGGCAAGATACGAATGTACGTGTGCGGAATTACCGTTTATGATTTGTGCCACATTGGACACGCACGTTCCGCTATTGTTTTCGATGTAATCTATCGCTTTTTGCTCAGCCTTGGCTATGAGGTCAGCTACGTACGCAACTTTACGGACATCGACGATAAAATTTTGCGGCGCGCAGCTCAGGAGGGGACAGATTATCGAACGATAGCCAACCGCTATATCAGAACTTTCCATGAAGATATGGAGAGTCTGGGTCTTCTGCCGCCCACTCTGGAGCCGCTCGCAACCGAACACATCGCAGAAATGATCGAGATTATTCGCAGGCTTTTTGAAGAGGGCGTTGCATATCAGGCCGGAACAGATGTTTATTTCAGAGTTGACAAGTTCGCCGCCTATGGAAAACTGTCCGGACGCGATACCGAGGATATGATGGCCGGCGCGCGGGTAGAGATTGATGAAAACAAGATCAATCCTCTCGATTTTGTGCTCTGGAAAGGGAGCAAACCCGGCGAACCCGCCTGGGAAAGTCCCTGGGGACCCGGCAGACCCGGCTGGCATATCGAATGTTCCGCTATGGCCACCAAATATCTGGGGCTAACCATCGACGTGCATGGAGGCGGTAAGGATCTGGTATTTCCTCATCACGAAAATGAAATTGCACAGAGCGAGATGGCTTTCGGGGCGCCTTTTGTACGCTACTGGATACACAACGGATTCGTCAACATCAACAGCGAGAAGATGTCCAAGTCGCTTGGAAACTTCGTTACCATCCGCGATGTGCTTAAGAATGTGCATCCTGAAGCGCTGAGGCTGTTCGTCATAAGCAAGCACTACAGAAGCCCCGTCGATTTTTCCGACGAAACCGTGGTGGAAGCGGAGCGCGGGATCGATCGCCTCTACAGCACCTTTGAGGCCGTGCACCAAAGGGCGGCTGATGCCTGGATTAATGCGCATTCGGATGATGAACTCAGAGAGCAGGACCCCGATCTCTATGAAAAGTCGTTGACGCTGCCGACTTTGTTTGTTGAATCCATGCAAAACGATTTTAACACAGCCCAGGCGGTGGGCTATATTTTCGCCCTCCAGAGAAGCCTTCAGCGATTCCTGGATAAGTTCGGAAGAAAGAACCTCCAAGGCCCTTCTGCGCAGCTCGCGGGAAAGGCCGCGGAATCGCTGCTGAAGCATTGCCGGATAATGGGGCTGTTAATGCTCGAACCACAGGTCTTCTTTGATCAACAGAGAAGGTTGAAACTTAAGAACACCGGCATTAGCGAAAAGGAACTCAACGAGCTTATTTCCCTCCGCCATAAAGCCCGGCAGGAAAAAAACTTCGCGCAGGCAGACCGAATCCGGCTGGAGCTTGAGGCAAAACATATTTATCTGGAAGACTTTCCCGAAGGGACAAAGTGGAGGGTGAACTTTTGAGATAGGCTATACCCTGATGAAAATCCGCTTTCGCCACATGACCCATGCAATTATGAACATCGAAATGAGAATCGAAAAAGAATAGACCAGTGATGCAATCTCCGGTTTGGTGGTCGGGATGCACACGATTTTGAACAAGTGGAAGGGGCAGTTCATCCCGCTGTCCCAGGATAGTGCCAGATTCATGGACCTCAGCGTGCTATCGAGGACTATCGACAGGACATAGATAGAAATTGGATTGAGACCGAAAATAATCAGAGGTTGCGCCCATTCGGACAAACCCTCGACATCCATGAGCCAGTGAAAAAACGCCAGGCAAACAAGAGCCATGCCGGCCATGAATATGCTGAAGGTGCTGGTCCATAGGCTCTTGTTTATGGGCAGCCATCCGTTCAGTATGTGACCGGCTGCGAGCAGGACAAGTCCCGCGCACATCATCCCGACAGCCTTTCTTTTTTCCGACAAAGGAGATTGGAGCCATTGGCCGGTTAGCACTCCAAAAAGGGTGGTGGCGATAGCGGGGATTGTGCTTATGATTCCCTCAGGGTCCCACTTGCCGTCATAATATGACCACATGTGCCCTTTGAGGACCTGCCAATCGACCCATGCGGCAAAATTCCGCCCGGGTTCGAGCACTCCGGCGCCTATGCCCGGCACCGGGATGAAGACCATCATAACCCAGTAGGCGGCAAGCAGACCAATAAGCCATAAGATGCGGCCCCTCAGACCTGTCTGAAACACAACCAGGGAAGCCACAAAGTAACAGATCGCAATCCTTTGCAAAACTCCGGGAATTCGGATTGCAGACAGATGGAATGTGGGGTAACTATTAACGAAGAGTCCGAGAGCGAATAAAATAATCGTTCGCCTCAAAACCCGGGCTGCAAATCGCGCGCTCGAAAGAGGTATTTCTTCCCGCCTGGCGAAAGAAAAGACGAGCGAAACTCCAACTATGAAGAGGAAAGATGGAAAAACGGCGTCGGCGGCAGTCCATCCATTCCAATTCACGTGGCTCAAGGGAACGTAGACGGTGCCGGTATCCCCCGGGCTGTTTACAAGTATCATCAGGCAAATTGTGAGGCCGCGAAAAGCATCCAGCGAGGTAAGTCGCGCCCTGCTGGCGGTGCGGCCGGATATGGGAACGGAATTGAGATGACAGTCGCGGCTATCAGTCGATGATGGCCTGGTCTGCGCTTCCGGTTTTACATGCTCAAGGGTTTTCCTGCGTGCTGTTGCCCGGGTCCTCAACAATATGGTCCTCTCTGGAGCTGGTTTGATATATAAGGTTAATGCGGATGGGAGTTAAAGTAAAATGAAATGGAAGGTTTTGACCTTATCTCTGATGATCCTGAGCTTTAGCGGAGTGTTGCCGGCGCCAGGGAACCCGGACCGCCTGCGGGTGACGGCCCCGAATCGAGGTCATAGACAAGCTTGCGTTTTGAACCGATTGTTGGGAGACTTCACTAAAGCAACCATTGCTGAGGCATCGGCAGCGGAGTCTCCCCCATCCGATTCGGACCGTTCCCGTTCGATCAGGCTGGCATGGAATCCAAGCCCGGACAGATCGGTAGCGGGCTATAGGATATACTACGGGATCGAGCCGGGGAAATATATTCGCACGCTCCGGGTAAAAGGCAGACTTACCGCAAGGGCGGAAGTTAAGAACCTGGAAAAAGGAAAGACATACTATTTCGCCATTTCCGCATATGATGCCGCCGGCCATGAATCGCATCCGAGCGCTGAAATAACCAATCGACCGGGCGCAAAGCGCCCCGGACCGGCGCCCGGAGGCGCGGATTTGAATGACTCCGCTGCTCGGGCCGGGCTTCTCAACGCCGCGAAAATACCTCCCAAAAGTGTCCGCAAGACGCCGGAAGGGAAAATAGCCCCAATTAGATAAAAGGCCGGATCACGCTGAGGAGCGGGAGGAAAAACCGCTCGCGTAAGGATTGGCCTCAGTCTGCGCCCGAGTCCGTCAAAAACGTTTGTTGCTTGCCGCCCTGATTCCTGCCGAGGAGAAAAGCCAGTTTACCCAGCTTTTGACTGGGAAAAGAACCAGAACATAGAAAGTCGCCAGGAACATGATGGTGAATTCAATGTACGTGCCGAGCGGGTCCGGCAGCGATCTCTGGAAGTTCCACAATCGCCACAAAAGAAAGGCGCCTGAACCCCAAAACACGAAGGCAACACACCACACTAGAAGATCTCTGACTTTCAATATCATTGTCGCGACCTCGCCTGGGAAAGAACCTATCTGGAGTCAATTTGAACGCAATTCGGGCTGTACGCAATACCGTCCACTGCGTATTTAGGCCCGGACTGGATGGTAATTCTCATTTGAGGTACGTGCTTGCTGGATAACGGTCTCCATACTGCACCGGATTTTGCGAACCACGACTTTTGTGTAAAGGAATTTTACACATTTGAGGAGGTGAGATAACAGCAGGATATATCAAGGATTCTTATGCATTAAATATTGCCTTTCCTCTCTTTGCGTCAGGATATTTTACACATTCAAAGATGAAGGTATTTTTCCGCACTCCCGACGCACATTTGATTTTCTCAATGGAAACAGTTGAATAGCTTTATAGACCGGGTAGATCGCAAATCGGTATCCTTTTTGCAGGGCACTGCAATGCCATATTGGTGATGAGGGCGCGCCGAATTGCTTTCTTGTCATGGAAGCGTTGTGCAGATGTATCATTTGTATGAGTTGTCGATAAGTTCGTAATTTGAAAGTTTTCTGATTGTAGTGAGGAGAAGGGCCATGAAAATAAGTCTACTTTATCTCTTAATGGCGCCGGCAGTTTTGCTGGCCGGGGCAGTTCCGTGTTTGGCAGGCGGTGGGTCGCCGCCGGTGCCCGAACCATCTACGATGATGCTTTTGGGTGTGGGCGTGGCGGGCCTTGCCGCTTATCGGGCCGTCAAGGGCCGCAGGAAATAACCGGCCGCCAGATCAGGCCGGGCCGCTCATCTCAAAGAGACCGGGTTCGGCCGCACTCCAACACCCAGGGGCTGGCTGCTTTTACGTCAGCGTCTGCTCGCACTAAACCTAAGCCCGAACCGGGCTATTGCAAGTAAGTCCCGCAATGCCCGCGGAAGGTGAACCACGGTTCGGAATTCCAGCCCGCGGATCGGAGCCCGCCGTTGAGGCGGGTCCATCCAGGGTCCCTGCACGTACTTCCCTTATATAACCAACGCTATGGTAAACGACTTAAATAAGCCGCCATCTCCGAAACTTGCCCAGGACTCGCCGCCGGATGGCGCCCGGTGAACGACCGCCCGGGGTTCGTCGAGGTTGTCGCAGGAGTGGCGGCGTGATGGTTACGTCGATTTTTCAAGGTTCGTCTGCTATGGAAACCTGAGAAGATAAACAGGGATAATGCTCCGAAACAATTAAAGATTTCCATAATGATAGGTAGATGGAATACCTTAAAGATACCCCGCAAAATCCACCCTTACGCTCTTCCGGTTCAGGATAGAAAGCAAACAGAGCTAATACTTCAAAACTATTAAAGATTTACGTAATCATAGGTAGGTGAAATACCTTAAAGATACCCGGCGAAATCCACCTTTACTGGCTTCTTGTTCAAGGGTACATCAGAATTGGTATTAACATTGGCATCCAATACGTTGTGAGTACTTGCATCTTTGTTTTGAGGGCAAAGGCTATTATTGATTAACAATGGAAGAATGTCAGACTATGGAGGATTTATTATGAGAATGAGACATCTGATTAAACCCACTGCCGCTCTCATACCACTGATTGTTTTGGTATTGATTGCTGCGCAACCGTTTCCTGCCTCTGCATGTTCATCCCAGCCGCCGTCATCCTGTAACCTCAATTTGCCTGCAACAGGTATCCCCGCTTCAATGTCGCTGACGATAAGCGAATACGAAGCATGCACATCTATTGACAACAACAATAGTTATTTGACCGCTACCCTATCCGGCGTACCTACAGGATACAGCATCACCAATTCGCCTCCGACATACAATGGGTGGTGCGTTGATTTGAAAGGTCTGATCGATCAGAATGCATGGGGCGCATTACCTTACAGCGTTATTCTTTATTCAAGCCTGGCTGCGCCTTCCAACCTGCAGTACCTGCCTTTGAACAAGATCAATTATATTCTGAATGTTGATACGCTTATTTCAACATGGACGGCGCCCGCGGCCCCGCCTACCTGGCTCGACAAACAGGCGGCCATTTGGTCGCTTCTCTACTCCGATTGCCAATTTGATAATGGCTTTTTTGTTTGTCCGAATGAAGGACGCTCATACCCCAGCAGCACATTTCCATACGGCCCCAGCGGTGCAGGCTGTCCCAACGTAGTCAATCCGAATACCGTTTCCGCTATCCTTGCCGATGCCAACACTTACGGCGCCAACTTCACGCCTGGGCCTGGTCAGAAGGTCGCCGTCATCATGGATCCGAATCCGGCAGACTTTCTATCGACCCAATGTGACCCGAATAACACCACATATAACAGTTACTGTGAGGCCTACGTAACCAGCCCGGCTACACCGATACAGATAACCGTCATAGAAGCCCGGTGCCCCGGCCAGAAGTGTATCCAGATAGACAAGCTGGTCAGCGTGGATGGAGGAAAGACCTTCGAGAAAGCCGAAGACTCCTGCAATGCCCCGGTGGCGACAAATGACAGCGCCCAGTACGAGCTGGTCGTGAAAAATTGCGGGGACGTCGACCTTGCGAACGTGGAGGTAACCGATACCCCGCTCGGGATATCTTATAACATACCATACCTTTCCGCAAATCAGTCAACAACGCTTACTTCGGGTCAAATACCGCAACTCGCGGTGTCGGCCGTTGCCTGCGGCACGTCAAATCTGTTCCAGAACATGGCCAGGGTTACAGGCATGTCGGTTGCCGACGGAACGACGGTCTCGGCCTCAGACTCGGCCTATGTGAAGTGCCCGCCGTCGCCCCCACCGCCTACCTGTACGGCTAACACTACGGATACGTCGAAATTCAGTTCCACCACCGTCAGCAGCGGCAGCTACATCTGGTTCAATGCAAACTTGACGGCAAGCGGCATTCCAAGCGAGGGGACAACCATAACCTTTTCGGCTTCAACCATCAGCTTTACAGATAGCAAAAACAATGCTTACAATTTGACGGTCCCCAACGGACAAATTATCTTCTCCTCGAACGCCCAGTGCCCTTCTACGACGTTTGACGCGCAGGGCAATACCTGGACGACCACTGTCCCGATTTCTACCAGCGGCGAGATCTTCCTCACGGGTCTCTCCTTCCCGGTCCCGCCGGGCTTCGGAGGCCAAGTGCCAGGAAACGTGGTGTGGAGCGGCAACTTTGGCGCCCAAAGCTGCATTTCGGTAAACTGGAAGTGGGGAGCGGCGATGTACTCCAAGTTCAGCGCCAGTTATAACACCCTTGAAGTAAAGCCCACTGACGGCAATTGCCCATACAACAATTCGGACTTTGCCGGAACGCCGGAATACTACAAGACCTCCTTCACCGGCGGTCTGACAGCGGGCTGCGGCTCCGGTTGCGGGAACGGATGCGGCTCCGGTTGCGGCAACTGCTGCGGAGTTTCCAACTATACTGGATCATGGAGCTGCCCGGCATCTCCCAATTTCGTTTGCCAGTGCTCATGCAGCGGCCAGGGAAGTGGCCAATGCGGTTCGCAGTGTCAGTCCGGCTGCGGTGGATGGGGTTTTTCGCAGCAGGGCTGGTCGGGAAATGGCCAGTGCGGTTCGCAATGTAACTTTGGCTGGGGCGGCAAAGGTTGCACCTTGCAGCCTCCTTCATGGAATGGGCAATGGGGCCCGCAATGCCAGTCGGGCGCGCCCAGCTGCACATGGAAATGCTCTTCGGGGAACGGCCAATGTGGCTCCCAGCAGTCCTGGTCAGACTGGGGGTGGGGCTCCTGATAATGGCTTTGAATCTCGGTTTCGACCCGCTCGAAGCATACAAACCGGAAAGGTTCTAGCTTCTGCGGCGGGCAAATCGGGTAATTAGAAAGAAGGCAGGGTCGGTTATACCGGTTCTGCCTTCTTTATTTTGCTCACCGGGGCAGGGCCCATTGCCTGCGCTTCGTATTCGCCAAGATCGAATACATTGAAAAATTGAGCCGATCCATGGTGCTGCCGCCTAAGATTGCTTATATTATGAGACCGAGTGCGTCGAGGCATACTCGGCCATATCACAATTCGAAGAGGGGGAAAAATGGCAGAGAATAAAGCGGCAGACCAGCAAACCTCCCTTTTGGGAGCCGAGGTTGAGGAAAATCTGAGGGCTGCGTTTAACGCGCTCCCCAATAAGGTCCCCGTGATGCTCTTTACGGAGAAGGGCCAGAACGATGTTCTCAATCAGGCGGCACGGGACCTGCTCAGAGCGTTCAATAGAATTTCGGCTAACGTTGAACTCAGCGAGTTCGACCTGAACGGTAAGGAAGCCAGGCAGCGCAATGTAACCAGCGCTCCCACGCTTATTTTCGATCCCGATCGATACGCGATCAGGTATCTTGGGGTTCCCTACGGTGAAGAAGGCAGAACTCTGGTGGGGATGATCCTGCTGATCGGGTTGAGGGCGGGCAATCTGAACGAGCAGTCCAGCAAGGTAATGCAGAAGATCGCTTCGAAGAGGGAAGTCAAGGTTTTCGTGAGTCCGACCTGCCCTTACTGTCCAGACCAGGCAATCAACGCGGTGAAAGCTGCCATTGAAAGACCTGACATCGTATCGCTTGAGATAATAGATATTCAGTCGAATCAGGAAACCGCAAACCGTTATTCGGCCTTTAGCGTCCCGCAGACTTTTGCAAACGACGTCCTCATTGCCTACGGCGCGCAGCCGGAGGAACTGTTTGCGCTTTCGCTTCAAAAGCTTGAGCAGCAGACCGTCTTCATTCCTGAAACGGACGCGGAAGTGGTCGAAACCGACGTGGTCATAGTGGGCGGCGGCCCGGCCGGCCTTGCCGCAGGCATTTATGCCGTGCGCAGCGGCCTCAAGACTTCCGTGATCGAACGGGGCGCGCTTGGAGGGCAGGTGGCCACCACTCCTGTTGTTGAGAACTATCCCGGCTTTACAAGGGTGCCGGGAAAAACGCTTGTAGATATCCTTGTCAGCCACTCTTTAGAGTATGTGCAAATATTTCAGGGAGAGGAAGTCATCTCCATTCAGCCGGGACCCAAGCTGGAGGTTCAGACCAGCAGAAGAAAGTTTCTTGCAAGAGCGGTTATCCTGGCTACCGGGGCCAACTACAAGAAGCTCGGCGTCCCGGGAGAGCTGCATTTCATGGGCCGGGGAGTCACTTACTGCGCAACTTGTGACGGTCCTTTGTTTAAAGGTAAGAAGGTCATCGTAGTCGGAGGAGGCAACAGCGCCGTCACTGAGGCTCTCTATTTAAACAATATTGACGTTTGGACAACTCTGGTGCACAGACGAGGCGCACTCAGAGCACAGGAGCACCTTGCCAAAAACATTTTCTCCAATAACATAGAAGTCATGTGGGACACCGAAGTCGTAGAAATAAAGGGTAAGGAGAAGGTTAGCGAGGTGCTTTTGCGAAACAACAAGACCGGAGAGGTTTACCCGTTTGCGGTGCAGGGAGTTTTCGTGGCTATCGGGTATGAGCCCTCAGTCAGTTTGGCACAGACTCTGGGGATAGAATTGACGCCCGACGGTTTCATTAAACACGATTCCAATCATAGAACCAATATTCCCGGAATATACTCCGCAGGAGACGTCGAAGGCGGTTATAAACAGATTGTGACCGCCATGGGACAAGGGACAGAGGCTGCCCTGTCTGTATTCGAAGACCTCGCTCATCCGTATTGGGCCGCTGAAGGGGAAAAACAGGGCGAAACGGCAAGGATGTGAACAGGAGATCTTAACGTCCGAGCGCCAGCCAGAAGGAGAAAACCTTCTTTATAAACGGAGTGAGGCGGGTTCGGTTATACATGTCCGCGACCTGCCTGATTGCTTCGGCCTGTGTCGGGTAGGGATGGATAACGTTCGCCAGGGATTTGAGGCCGATCCCGTTCGTCATGGCGAGGCTTATTTCGTTCAACATCTCTCCGGCATGCGAGGCCATGATGGTTGCGCCGACAATTTTGTCGGTCCCTCGCTTCACGTGCACTTTGACAAAACCTTCGGTTTCGCCGTCGAGGACGGCGCGGTCCACTTCGCTCAACGGTCTGAAGAAGGTGTTCACCTCCAGTCCCCTCTCACGGGCGTCCTGTTCAGTCATTCCCACATGCGCAATTTCAGGATCCGTGAAGGTGGTCCAGGGAACGGTCAGAGCGCTTAATCTCCTGTGTCCGAAGAACAGCGCGTTTTGAATCACTATGCGGGCTGTGGCATCGGCCATATGCGTGAACTTGAGCTTAAGGCATATGTCGCCGGCTGCGAAGATACGCGGATTTGTAGTTTGTAAATAGTCGTTTACAATTACGCCGTTTTTTTTGTCGAATTGCACACCCGCCGCATCAAGGCTCAATCCTTCCACGTTAGGCGCCCTTCCGACTCCTGCAAGGATTTTGTCGACGGTGATACGTTCTTCCCTACCGTTCTTTTCACACAGTATCTCAAGACCGCCGGGCGCAACCGTGACCTTTACGGGGGTCGTTCCTAAAAACAGCCGAATTCCTTCGGCTATGAAAGCATCCTGAAGAATCTGCGCCGCATCGGCATCCTCTCGGCCCAGCAGGTGATCGCCTCTGTGGATGATAGTCACCCTGGATCCAAGCCGGTGGAACGCCTGAGCGAGTTCAGAGCCGATCGGACCGCCTCCGATGACCGCCAGACGCTCAGGACGTTCGGTAAGTGAAAAAACCGTCTCATTGGTAAGATAGCCCGCCTCACTGATCCCTTCTATGGGGGGATCGACAGCTCTTGCCCCGGTCGCAATCACGGCCTTGCTGAATCGAAGCCTTTGCCCGCCAACCTCAACGCTGTCTTGTCCAGCAAAGCGCGCCTCCCCCAGGAACACGTCAACGCCCAGATCTTTGAAGCGAAGGGCGGAGTCGTGGTCGCTGATCTCCGACCGCAGCTTGCGCATTCGCTCCATGACTGCCGCAAAATCCACCTCCACCCCGTCAGGCGCCCTAACCCCGAATTTGGCGGCAAGCCTGATTTCCCGGACCGAGCGCGACGAACGAATGACGGACTTGGATGGCACACACCCGTAATTCAGGCAATCGCCTCCAAGAAGGTGTTTTTCGATCAGCGCCACCTTGGCCCCCAAACCCGCAGCTCCGGCAGCGGTGACGAGTCCGGCCGTACCGGCCCCTATTACTACAAGATTATAGCGGCTCAAAGGTTGGGGGTTTTTCCACCCGGACGGGAAAACATTGGAGACCAGCTTCCTGTTGTGCCGGTCGTCAGGAAGAATTATTGGAGGTTTGCAGTTCATTTGACAAGAAGTTAGGTTTCCCTCGTCATCATGTCAAATTGATACGGAACCCGTTCGACCGGGTTTTGACGGTCAAATTCAATTTGTTCACCGGTTACCGAAAAAATTACACGTTCACAAATATTGACGGCACGGTCAGCGGCGCGTTCGAGGTTGTGCGCTACCCACATGAGGTGGCTTGCACCATCGATGTTTCTGGGATCCGACAGAACATAAGTCATCAGCTCACGATACACCTGATCGCAGAGAGCATCTACCCTCAGATCGTCGTCAGGGATCGAACGGGCTGCCTGGACATCCTTGTCAATGAAAGAAAGGAGCGCTCTGTGGAGCATATCCGAGGATAGTTCCGCCATGCGGGGAATATCCACAAGTGGTTTCACTAAAGGTTTTAATCCGAGCTGGAGCGCTATCTTTGCAATACCTTTAGCGTAGTCGCCGATCCTCTCCAATTCGCCGGCGATTTCCAGAACGGCGGAAAGGGTCCGCAGATCCTTGGCCACAGGCTGCAGCCTCGCTATAAGCACAAGGGCATCCCATTCTATCGAATAGCGCCTGCGGTTGATTTCGTCATCAGCCTCAATCAACCGTTTGGCATCTTCGGCCTTCCTTTCCCTGAGGACCTCGACTGATTCGATAATGGTTCGCTCGACAATTACGCCGAGATCCATCAGTTCATCCTCAAGCCGCTGTAATTCCTTTTCCAACGCAGTTGCGCCCATGGAAGTCCCCGTACGATAGCTCTATTTAGAAGCATCGTAAGAATCTTTGGACCGAATTCAATCCCACCTCAAAAGTATCTTCGGATTGAATTCAATTTCATATTAGCACATTTTGCAGGTCTATTTTTCTGAGTGGCTTAAGGTACATACAAAAAGCAAAACCCCCCGTCCCAATAATAGAGACCGGGGGTTTAATCAGCCTTGCGAAGGACATAGGCAAGAGAACGCATGGAGGACAAAGGTTAGAAGGGGAGGAGGAACGGCGAAAACAGATATTCCCCGTCATCCGTCCTCTCTCCACCGATATCCGCTTTAGTACATGCCTCCTCCGGGCGGCATGCCTCCCATGCCGGGGCCTGCTTTCTCTTCTTTCGGCAGTTCGGCCACCATGCACTCCGTGGTGAGCATGAGCGCCGAGACGCTGGCTGCGTTAAGCAGCGCCGTGCGGGTTACCTTGGTCGGATCGATTACGCCTGCTTCGATCAGATCTTCAAATTGAGCAGTTTCAGCATTGAAACCGAAAGCGCCGGATTTTTCCTTAAGTTTTTGAACGACCACCGAACCCTCTTCGCCCGCGTTGTCGGCAATTTGGCGGGCGGGTTCCTCGAGAGCGCGCCTGATTATTTTCAACCCGAGCTGTTCGTCGCCT
>Ga0326728_10010027_pt1 | contig 22389 bp, 11 predicted proteins | sample MB3enrmetagenome_FD_207602 | JGI IMG/M metagenome (GOLD analysis project Ga0326728, IMG submission 207602) | Lab enriched peat soil microbial communities from McLean, Ithaca, NY, United States - MB31MN | ecosystem: Environmental > Terrestrial > Soil > Wetlands > Peat | place: USA: New York... | reverse complement strand
GCAGGCGCGTGCCGCCGCAAGTCGAGCACTGCGAGTAACCGCGATAGCGGCTGAGAAAGACGCGGACGTGCAGCTTGTACTTCTTGCGTTCGAGATACTGAAAGAACCCGCGGACGCCGCCGAATCCGCGGCTGCCATCGACAATCAGTCCCTGCTGCGCGGCGTCGAGTTCACACCACGGCACGTCCAGCGGGATTTCGACTTGGCGAGCGAATCGTTTAAGGTCTGTGAACAGCGGCCTATACTTCGGTTTCGTCCAAGGCTCGATCGCGCCTTCGTTCAGCGTCTTACCCTTGTCGGGGATGACGAGATCGAAATCGATATCGATGGTGTTGCCGAATCCTTGACAGCGTGGGCAAGCGCCGTAAGGATTGTTGAATGAAAACAGGCGCGGCTCGGGCTCTTCGTAACGGCTGCCGTCGTTCTTGCACTCGAAGCGATGGGAGAAGCGCAAGCGCTCGGGAGTCTCGCCATCGCGCGGGACCGTTTCGAAAATGACTTCACCCGCTTCGCGATATCCGATCTCGACCGCATCGACAATGCGCGAGCGCTCGCCGGCCGAGACGGCGAGGCGATCCACTAAACCGAATACCGGCTCGGAAAAATTGACGTCGAGCAAAGACTCGGGAGTCGAAAACTCGAAGACCCGCCCGTTCTGAAACAGGCGGTTGAAGCCGCGTTTGCGGAGATCGAAGAGCCGCGCCCTCATCGCATCCGATATCGAGCCAAAGCCCGCATCGGAAGGCAGCGCCGACTCCACCAACTTTTTCTTGGCACGAGATTTTCTGGCGCTTTTCTCGTCCGCAGGCGGCGTCGCAGGCGCCGAAGCAATGTGCGCTTGAATTGGAAAGAACACATGCAAGCGAGTGCCGTCGCCCAGCGCGAGCAAGCGGCCGGCGACTTCGTCTACCGTATCTTTTTTCACTTCCTGGCCGCATTGCAGGCAGTAAGTGCGTCCGATGCGGGCGAAGAGCAGGCGCAGGTAATCGAAGATCTCGGTGGCCGTGGCGACGGTGGAGCGCGGATTGCGGGTAGAGTTTTTCTGCTTGATGGCAACCGCGGGCGCGATGCCGTCGATCAGATCGACATCGGGCTTCTCGATCCGCTCCAGAAACTGCCGCGCATACGCGGACAGCGACTCGACGTAGCGGCGCTGGCCCTCGGCGTAGATCGTGTCGAAGGCGAGCGACGATTTGCCGGAGCCGGACACTCCGGTCACGACCGTCAGCGTGTTGTGCTCGATCTCAAAATCGATGTTCTTGAGGTTATGAACCCGGGCCCCGCGAACAACAATGCTTTCCGTTGACATCTTCCCCTGGCACTACAGATGGATCCAAACTTGCTGCCGAATCTTTTTATTATAAAGCGTCGTTGGCCGCTGGCCGTTAGTCGTTGCCGACGACTAAGAACTGACGGCCAGCGACTGCTTCACTGTGTGGAGAACGAGAACAACACCAGGATGTAAATCCACAGTCCCGTCATGCAATGCCAATACCAGGATGTAATGTCGACGACGATGCGGCGGGTTTCAACCGGGTGATGCAGAGCGGACGCAACATTGGCGAACATAAGAGCCAGTACGCCTCCGGCGAGATGGAGGCCGTGCATCGCCGTCAGAATGTAAACGAAGGAACTGCTGGCGCCTCCGGCGAGATGAAAACCTTCGGAGGAAAGCTCGCTCCAAACAAAAAGTTGTCCAACAAGAAACAAGAGGCCGAGAAGGGTGGTCAGGGCGAGCCAGGGAAAGCGGCGCTCGTCGCCCAGCGAGATGCCGGGAATCGATTGCACCGGAGCGAGCGCGGCTTCTCGCGTGATTTCGCGCCGGGCCAAGTCGATGGCGATGCTGCTGAGAATGAGGACGGCGGTATTGGCCAACAACAGAGACCATGGCAATCGCACCGGAACCCAGGAGCGAATGGTATCTGGGCCGCTCGGATCGAGACTCAAGAGTCCGCGCTGGATGAGGAAGAACGCAGTGAAAGAAATAAAGAGCATGACGATGGGCGTCATGGCGACGGCCAATCCCATCCGGGCGCGGCGCAGGCGCTCGCCATAGTTTGGAATCAAGTCCGGCATAGAATCCGGTATTCCGTCGCCGTCGTCGCCAGAGGGGCGCGTCGAATGTGGCGTCAAACGCGCCATGTCCACCGCCCGGTTCGCAGCGTTAAATTGGAATACCCAGGATTGGAACCAAGAGAGCTGGAATCGCAGACCATGCCGTTTCCTCCTACTGTTTCTTCGTTCGATGACGGCGGCGGGCGCTGGATCCGGAAATATCTTGCAGCGCGCGAAGCGTGGCGACAAGGACGCGATGTTGCAACCGGCCCCAGTTCGCATCTAGACTTGTGATGGCCAGTGTCGATGCGCGAACGGCAGATCCGCAGATGCCGGACGATTGCAATGACCTGGATAAACCTGCGAGAGTGGCGGAATTGGCAGACGCACCAGACTTAGGATCTGGCGGGGAAACCCGTGGGGGTTCGAGTCCCCCCTTTCGCACCAATTGTTTAGGGCCGATCTGAGATCGGCCCTTTCCTTATTGCGCTCAGTCTTAGGCCTGCCCGGATTTGCACTGTGCCCGCTCTCGGCGCTGAAAACGCGGGAAGCGCCGCTTTCGTCTGCTGCTGTTGGGCTCTAATTCCCCCGCTGCGGTGTCTATTGGACTATAGGCGAGAAGATGCGCGAGAATTCCGCACAAGAATTGGGAGTTGGCGCGTTCTTCTTCCATAGCGCAAAAGAGCTGTAGCGGCGCACTACTTAAGGACTTTCACGGAGACGACATGAAAGATTCCGACGAACGTATCAGGCCATCAAGATACTGGTTGTTCTTACTCCCTGCGTTGTTAGTCATGGCCGCGATCGTGGCGGTCCAGAAGTTCGAAGCGGCCAGTGGCGAAGTGGCCCCGAGCTCGACTTACTCGAACGGCATACTGGATGTGACCATCCCGTACAAAGCCACTCATGCCGGCGCGGGGCAACTTACCGTGGAAATTCTCGACCCGGAGGACCAGATACTGGGGCACTCGGATCGGCGTGTCGACGCAGCCGAGGGCAAGGGGTTCTGGCAGGAACAGATCAAGCTCGCAAAGCCGCTGGCCGTTGACGAACTGGTGTGGCATCGCGTGCGCTATCGCTTCGAATACAGCGACGGCAAAAGCGCGAGGATCGAGGGCACGGAATCGATCTCGCAGATTTTGCGCACGCCGGTGATTCACATTCTCGGCCAGCAGTCCTACTTGGCGGGCGGCAAAGCGGCGGTTCGCGTGATTGTTACCGATTCGCACGACGAGGTCATCGCCGGCCGCGGCTCGGTGCGGATCGAACTACTGGGACCCGACCGGAAATCTCTCACGCTTTTCACCGGGCGGCTCAATCGGCGGGGAACCACCGAAGCGCAGTTCCGGTTTCCTTCCGACTTAGTGGGCAGTTATCAGTTGCGCTATGTTGTGGACACGTCGATTGGCTCGACGGAATTCACGCAAACGGTGCGGTTGGAAGACAAGGTTTCGATTCTCCTCACCACGGAAAAACCAATTTACCAACCGGGCCAGACCATTCACACGCGCGCGCTGGCGCTGGATCGCGCCAATCATGAGGCCGCGGCGAGCCGCAAGCTGACTTTCGAAGTGGAAGATTCTCGCGGCAATAAGGTCTTCAAGAAAGCGACCGAAACCGATAAGTTCGGAATTGCGTCGGCGGAGTTTGGGCTTGCGGATGAAGTGAATCTCGGCACTTACCACTTGCGCGCACTTATGAGCGATGTAGCGACGGGCAATTCAGAGACAGACGAAGGCGCAGCGCCCACGAATACGGCAGAGATTGCGCTGAATGTGGAACGATACGTTTTGCCGAAGTTCAAAGTCGCTGTCGATTTTGCGGGCACGGGCGCGGACAAAGATAAGCAGGCGAAGCGCGGTTATCGGCCCGGCGACCATGTTACGGGGACGGTCCGCGCCAACTATTTCTTCGGCAAGCCGGTGGACGAAGCTGAAATTACCGTCAAAGCTTCCAGCATGGATGTCGCGATATTTGAAGTTGGCTCGGTGCAGGGCAAGACGGACCGCGATGGCGCCTATCATTTCGATCTGAAGCTGCCGGTTTACTTTGCCGGACACCCTCTTAACCAAGGTGCGGCCCGCGTCTTAATTGAGGCTACGGTGAAAGACTCGGCTGGCCACGCGGAAACTCGCGGCGAGCCTATCACCGTCAGCGAATCGCCGCTGCTCATCACGGCCGTGCCCGAGGGTGGCACGCTGGTCCCCAATCTTGAGAACCAGGTTTTCATCCTAACTTCCTATCCCGATGGAACGCCCGCCAGTGCCAGCCTGAAGGTCCACGCGGAAGGGACAGCCGACCAGCAAGTTACTTCCGATGACGGCGGAGTGGCCGTGATTCGGATAAATCCTCGGGTAAATCCGGGCGGTGGGAGCGAAAACTTAAAGATAGAAGCGGAAGACAAGGAAGGGAACCGCGCGTCGAGCACGGTACAACTGAAGGCCCGCGAAGGCGAGGACCAGATCCTTCTGCGGACGGAACGCGCTGTTTATCGCGCCGGAGATCGAATTGACCTGAGGGTCTTCTCCACTAAGAAACACGGGACCGCATACGTGGACATCGTCAAGGATGGACAGACGGTGCTTACGCGCGATCTTGACATAGAAAATGGCGAGGCTGCGCTGTCACTGACCGCGACGCCGGATTTGGCGGGTACGGTGGATTTCAACGCTTATCTTTTCGGGCGCAACGCGCAGGCCGTCGGCGATCATCGGCTGGTCTTCGTGCAACCCGCGGACGAACTAAAAATTGAGACGGTGGCCGACGCTCCGGTTTACAGACCCGGCGGCGAAGCGCGGATTCGCTTTCGCGTGACTAACTCGCGCGGCGAGGGAGTTCATGCGGCGCTGGGACTGCAAGTGGTGGATGAGGTGGTTTTCGCGCTGGCCGAGAAGCAGCCCGGCTTTGCCAAGGTCTTCTTCTATCTCGAACAGGAAATTATGAAGCCGCGTTATGAGATCCACTCCATCGGCATGCCGGAGATTGTCGAGCCGGTGGAACAATCGAAAGCTGAGCAACGGGACCGGGCGGCGCGCGCATTGTTTTCGGCGACTGAAATTGTAAGTACGAATAAGTTCGAAACGGAAGCCGGACGGGATGTATCTTCGGCCAGGCGCGGCGAATATTCGGCGCGTTATTCGGCGCGTTTTATTGCACAGGTGCATAGGCTGGCGGAAAGTCTCAGCCGCGCTTACGCGCAGAACTCCGAGGGCGGCGATCTGGCCAAGGTTTTCACAAACGCGAAGACGAAGAACGCCGGCGACTCCGACTTTCGCGACGCCTGGGGCACCGAGTTACGCATGGAACCCGTCGGGTGGTATCGGGACAAGACGCACTACATCGTGCGCAGCGCGGGCGCGGACCGGCGTTTCGACACCGGGGATGACATGGCGGCGTATGTCGAGATTCGCACTGGGAAGATCACAGGCCGTCCAGAAGCGGGCTCGTTTGGGGGTTCAGTCGATGTCAAACTCGAGCATAATCGCGGGCCGTTCAATGGCTTGGCAGAGATAGTTGGAACGATTATCGATCCTACGGGTGCAGTTGTGCCGGGAGCCAGCGTCGAGGCGCGCGAAGTTTCCACGGGAAAGAGGCGCACCGCAAATACGAATGCAACTGGGCAATTCAGTTTGTCGGGCGTGCCTGCGGGTAAGTATGAAGTTAGAGTGCTCATGCCGGGGTTCAAGGTCGCTGCGCAGGAAGTTACTGTTCAAACGCGAGATCGCGCTGTGCTCGCGGTAACTTTGTCAATCGGCGCATCGTCCACAGTTGTTGAGGTCACCGGGGCAAGTCCAGTGGTTCAGATGATGGTTGTGAACGAAGCTGCTCTTGGAGTCCCAGGCGGGGTGGCCGGTGGCGTTATCGGAGGCATCGTCAGGGCACCCATAGCAATGATGCAAAATGGCCGCATTATCACGGAACACTCGGCGGTAAGTGCCGGAACCTTCGCCAAGGAAGACTCCGGTCCGCCAGCCGCGCGGGTGCGGTCGTATTTCCCCGAGGCGCTCTATATCAATCCGGAAATTATTACCGATAAGGACGGCAGCGCCAGCATTGTGGTTCCGATGGCGGATTCCATTACGACGTGGCGCATGGCGATGATTGCTTCCACGCAACACGGCGCGCTGGGGAGTGCGACATCGAGCTTAAAAGTCTTCCAGGATTTCTTTGTCGATCTCGATCTTCCGGTAACACTGACGCAAGGCGACCGGGTTTCGGTCCCCGTTGCCGTCTATAACTACTCGGGTGCGCGCGGAGATGTCAGCCTGAAACTGCAGCCGGACGATTGGTTCTCGCTGGTGGACGACGTTGCGGAAAAGGCGGTCGCGGTCGATTCCGCCCGCGTGGGCGGGTCGCAGTTCACGCTGGAAGCCAAGCGCATCGGCAAGTTCAAGCTGACGCTCTCGGCGAGCATGAAGGGCGACGCGCAGCGCGCCGACATTGTCGTGCGGGAAATCGAAGTCATTCCCAACGGACGCGAGCAGAACATCGTTTTTAACGGGCGGCTGGAAAACACAGTCCAGCACGAACTGAATTTTCCAGCGACCGCCATTCCCGGTGCCAGTAAGATCTTCGTGCGGCTTTATCCCGGCACGTTGAGCCAGGTCATCGAAGGCATGGACAGTATTCTGCGCATGCCCAACGGCTGCTTTGAACAGACATCCTCGAGCACTTATCCCAACGTGTTGGCGCTCGATTACATGAAGCGCACCAAGAAATTAACTCCGGAAGTACACGCCAAGGCCGAGGGATATATCGCCAATGGCTATCAGCGACTGCTGACGTTTGAAGTGCCCGGCGGCGGTTTTTCCTGGTTCGGCAACGCACCGGCGAACAAGATACTCACGGCATACGGGCTGATGGAGTTCAGCGACATGTCGAAGGTCTACGAAGTGGACCCGAAACTTATCTCGCGGACGCAGCAATGGCTGGCCAGCCAACAGCAAGCCGATGGAAGCTGGAAGCCCGACACTCAATTCATCAACGAAGGAGCCACCAACCGCTATAACTCCGACGTGCTCCGCATTACGGCGTATATCGCCTGGGCGCTGGAAAATACAGGTTATCAGGGGGCTGCGGTGGAGAAGGCCCAGCAGTATGTCGATAGCCACATGAATGCGAAGATGGACACCTATACGCTGGCGGTCGTGGCAAACTTCGCCGCCGACTTTGGGGGCGGCGATCGTTCATCTTCCGGACAAGAAAAAGATCGCAGCTTTACTCGCCAGGCCATGCAGTTGCTGCTCGACGCGCGCACCGAAAAAGACGAGCAAGCCTGGTGGAACGCGGACGAAACCGGCGTTCGCGCGACCGGCGCCAGCGCTACTGTGGAGACCACTGCACTTGCGGCGCAGGCATTGCTGAAGTGGGGTGAGGCGTCAGGCACGGCCCGCAAGGCGATGAGTTACATTGCATCCAAGAAAAATGCCGCCGGCACTTGGGGTACGACACAAGCGACCATTATGGCGCTGCGGGCCTTGCTTCTTGCAACCGAAAAAGGCGCAGCGGACGTGCGTGGCACGCTGGAAGTGATTTTCAACGGCAAGCCGGCCGAGAAACTCACGCTGACTCCGGAGAACAACGACTTACTTCATCAGTTTGTGTTCAAAGGCGTCGAGTCGAAAGGTGTCGATGCGAAAGGCATGGGTCCGGAAGATGCGAACACAGTGGAAATTAGCTTTGAGGGCAAGGGCGGACTGGCGTATCAGGTAGTGGGAAGTTACTTTTTACCTTGGGACGAGAAGCCGGCGAATGAACCGCTCTCGATCGATGTGGCCTATGATCGTACGCGGCTCGCGCAGGACGACATTGCTACCGCTACCGCGACGATTCGAAGCAATCTTACTAAGTCGGCGAATATGGTGATGGTCGATCTCGGCATTCCTCCCGGATTCGAACTGCTCAGCGAAGATCTTCAGACCTATGTTGAGAAGACCGCCGGGCAGAAGAGCGGACGCCTGGAAAAGTTCGGCCTTACAGCGACCCAGGCCATTCTCTACTTCAATTCGGTAGCGTCGGGCGGGAAGGTGACGCTGAGTTACCGCTTGCGGGCAAAGTATCCCATTCGCGCACGGACGTTCAAGTCGCGGGTCTATGAATACTACGATCCCGACGTAAGCTCAGTGGCGCGGCCAGTGCAGTTGGAGGTGCGGCAGCGGTAGCGCATGGGCAGTTCTGACAGCATGGCAAAGCCATGCCCTTGCAAAACTCTCCGTGAAAGGACTTAATCAAAGGTTCCCTAGGGGCTGCGTTTGGAGGCGCGCAGGGGCAATAACTTCGGTTGCTTTTCGGACCAGCGGCCGAGGCGGAACTTCTTTTCATAAGCAGTGGACTGGTTAGAAATCGTCACGGCAAGATTGCCGCTGCTGTCACAGGTGTAGGTCTCGTGAACCAGGAAGTCCGCGGTTGCGGGGGTTCGGCTCACTGGCACGGAAGCGAGGTTCGCGAGGTTCTGCAAGGCGGGATCGAAGGGGAATCGAATGTCGTCCCATTCGGTGATCTCTCCGATGGGGCGGCCGTCCTCGGCGAGGCGGGCGCATTCGAGGTAACGGAAGTGTCCGACATTGTGGGCCGGACGGTAAGAACGGATGCTGCGCAGAGGTGGCTGGTTGGGGCCCGGCAACTCGGCGCCACGGGAGAACACAAGATCGAAGACAACGCCGCGTCCTTCGTCCAGCTCGCGCCACAATCCGAAATTGCGCATAAAGCGCTCGCGCAGGATGAAGCCGGATTGAGTATCGGCCCGGATCGCCAATCCGATGGCTGTCGCCGATCGCATGTAGGACGAGCGGCGGACGCGCCTTCCATAAGTCTCGCGCAGAATGCGGGCGACGGGCGGCAGCTCGGAACCGCCGCCGGTAACGTATAAAGATTCGATCGGGTGAGGGGCGTGGGCCGCGAACAATTCATCGACGACGCGGCGGGTCGATTCGATGAGCGGCCGGCAGCGTTCGTAGAACACGCTGGTACTGACGGAGACCTCATGCCAGTCGGGGCGCACGCGCTCGAGATCGACGGTGAGCTTGCGGGTGTTGGGGCTGAGCGTTTCCTTGCGCTCGCGGCATTCGTCGAGCAGAGCGAACCATGCCGCCGGGGAGAGGATGTCCATCGCGATGCGGGAAATTCCGGCGGCTTCGAGCGCGAGTTCCGCCAGGATCTCGTCAAAGTCGTCGCCGCCCAGGGTTGGAATGCCGTCGGAGGCGATGATGGAGTGCTCGGCGTCGCCGAGTGCGATGAGCGAAGCGTCGAAAGTACCACCGCCCAAATCGTAGACCAGGAGCCGTCCGCCAGTGCGGCCTTTGCGGTTCAGAAGGTCGCGATGGGCAAATTCAACCGCCGCCGCGGAGGGTTCGTTCAGCAGGCCCAGGATGTCGAAGCCCGCCTCGCGAGCGGCTTCGGTGGTAAGAAATCGCTGATTGCTGTTGGCATTCGCCGGCACTCCCAGCATTGCTTCCAAGGGCTTGTTGCCATCGTCCGGCAAGGTGGAATGCTCGCGCAGTTGCAGGCGTAAAGCCGCCATCATTTCCCGCAACAGTTGCCTGACTTCAAGGGTTTGGTTCCCGATTTCGATGCGCGTCTCAGGGCCGGCGTCCTTCAGGCAACGTTTCAGAGAGCGAAGGATGGTCCAGCCCGGTTGCGATTGCAGGAGCCATGCGTCCCATCCGTAAGCGCGCGTATCGCCACGCATGGCGATGAGAGGAGGGAACCAGTCGCGGGAGTTTCCGTCCGGAGTTTCGAAGTTGACGAGCGGATAGTTACCACGGTCCACGGCTGCAACCACGATACGGGTCGTACCGAAATCTATGCCAATCTTCACCGATGAACAAACTCCGTTCTGCAGCAATACCTGGTGCAAAAACCAGGCTGGGTCCCCGGGAAAAGAACTGCTTCCAATATATTAGACCGGAATTCGGATTCATCGCATTTTTACGGCAAGCATCTATGCGGAAAGCATCCGAAAATCTTTTACCGCCAAGACGCCGAGGACGCGGAGAGAACTACAGATTCTTCGCTGCGCTCGGGATGACAATTCAAATATGCGGCAAACATCTTTGCGGTGAGTAAATATAGCAATTGGAGTGAGACATCTCTAAGCGCGAAGGGAACTACACCATCTCGGGCCGCGTGTAAGCCACGAGATTGCCTGCGAGGCGCAGATCGAATGGGTGGCAGCGTGGCTGAAGCCGTATGTTAACTCTTAAGGTTGGGCAGCGGCATGAGCATGGTTTCCAAAGCCGAAGACATTCCCTCCGCTTTGTCGCTCTGAAGTTGCCTGCCCGACGATGTTCCTTAAGCGGCTACCCAATGGAGTATCCTCTATATCGGATTTCACTCGTGAATAAAAGCGGAGGGAACTTATGCCAGTCCGGAACGCATTGAACTATATTTTGGCCGGAGCGCTCGTTGCCTGCGCGACGTCTGTCCCCATGGCAGCGCAGTCAAACTCATCCTCATCATCATCTCTGTCGAAGGCGACCTCGGTATCGGCGATGCCGGTCGAGGGTACATCTGGATACAACCAGCCGCCGAAAAACATACTGGATGTGATGCACGCGCCCTCACCGCCAATTCCCGAGGTGAGCCCGACACAGGACACGATACTTCTGGTGTCCTGGCAGGACTACCCGCCGATTTCGCGGGTGACGACACCCTTCTTGCGCCTCGCAGGCGCGCGCGTGGAGCCCAAGAACCACAGCAAGCACGACACGCCGGGCGGTTACGGCATCACACCCTGCGCCAGGGATTTCGAGCTGGTACACTTCGCCGCTGGCGCGCAGATTCATAGCGCGCTTCCCCAGGGCGCGTGTCCGGGCGAGCCCATCTGGGCCGCGGACGGAAAACGATTCGCGTTTGTGAATATCGCACCCGAGGTGGTCGAACTCTGGATCGGCGATGGCAAGACCGGCGAACTCCATCGCGTGCCCGGAGCACATCTCAACCCAATGCTCGACGACGAGATGCAATGGATGCCTGACCAGAAAACGCTATTGGTCAAACTGGTGCCCAAGGGGATGGGAGCGCCGCCGCCCGAACCAACGGTGCCGAACGGTCCGAGCATCCAGGAAACCGAAGGCGAAAAAGGACAGAGCAGCACCTATGAAAACCGCGACACGCTCGGCAGCAAGCACGATGAGGATCTATTCGATTACTTCGCGGCCTCGCAACTCGCCCTGATCGACGCGGCCACCGCGGCGATCACGCCGATGGGAAAGCCGGGAAATTACGTTTCGCTCGATCCCGCGCCGGATGGACAGCACATCCTCGTCACCGCGATCCACAAGCCGTACTCGTACGTTACCACTTACGATCGCTTCCCGAAGGAAGTCGAAGTTTGGGATGTATCCCAGCGCTCGCGCGTTCTTGCTCATACCATCGCGTCGATTCCACTGGCAGATCGTGTTCCCATCCATGGCGTTCCGGTGGGTTCGCGCGAATTTTCCTGGCGTGCCACCGAGCCGGCGACGCTGGTGTGGGCGGAAGCGCTGGATGGCGGCGACTGGAATGTCAAGGTTCCGGCCCGCGACAAGCTTATGCTTCTGAAGGCGCCGTTCAACTCACCCGCCGTCGAAATCGCGCGGACCGAGCAGCGGTATGCCGGCTTTGCCTGGAGCGAACAACCGAGCATCGCTTTGTTGACCGAGTACGATAACAACCGGCACTGGAGAAAGAGCTTCGTAATCGACGTCGATAATGTACAAAGTAAGCCTCGCTTGCTTTGGGACCTCTCTACGGACGAGAGGTATGCGAACCCCGGCAATCCAGTGAAACGCCAGCTCGCAAACGGGGCCTGGGTGGTACGACAGGACGGCGACTCGATCTACCTTGCAGGAACCGGCTCTTCACCCGACGGCGATCGGCCGTTCCTTGATCGGCTCAATCTCAACACGCTGAAATCTGAACGTCTGTTTCGCGCCGATAAGACTTCCTACGAGCGATTTCTTTCCTTTACCGGGCCGGATACACGGACATTTCTCACCTGGCATCAATCGCCGGCCGATCCGCCGAATGCGTTCACACGAACGCTTGGAAAATCCATCAGCGATACTGCGCCCGCCGGAGAAGCGGCCTTTGTTTCAACGAGCGCCGCGGTAACCCACATTCCCGATCCGACGCCGGCGGTGCGTGCGATCAAGAAGCGGTTGGTCAAATACAAGCGCGCCGACGGGCTTGACTTATCGTTCACGCTCTATACGCCGCCCGGCTATCAAGAGGGCACGCGCGTCCCCACCATTCTTTATGCGTATCCACTCGACTATGCCGACGCTTCGACAGCCGGCCAGGTTTCCGGCTCGCAGGAAACCTTCACGCAACTGCGGCAATATAGACTGTTGCTGCTCGCGGGCTACGCGATCATCGACAACGCTGCGTTCCCCATCGTCGGCGATCCGAAGAAAGCCTACGACACCTATATGGAACAGCTCGTCGCCGATGCGAAGGCCGCAGTCGATGAGGCGGTGCGACTAGGCGTTGCCGACCCCGACCGCATCGGAGTCACCGGACACAGCCACGGCGCCTTAATGACCGCAAATCTGGTGGCCCACTCCGACTTGTTCCGGGCGGGTGTCGCTACCAGCGGCTCCTATAACAAGACGCTCACGCCTTTTGGTTTCCAGAACGAGCGGCGATCGGTTTGGGAGGCATCGGATGTCTATCTGAAAGTCTCCCCATTTTTCTTCGCCGACAAATTGAAGACGCCGCTCCTCATCGTACACGGCGCGGAAGACGCGAATCCTGGTACCACGCCACTGCAAGCTAACAAGCTTTACGAAGCCATTCGAGGCAACGGCGGTACCGCTCGCTTGGTGATGCTGCCGCACGAGCCGCACTGGTATACAGCCATGGAGTCGAACGAACAGCTTATTTACGAGATGCTGCGCTGGTTTGACAAATACGTGAAGAATGCGCCGCCGCGCCCGTGACCGGAACCCACCCATCCTGAAGCAAGCCAAGGCGGAGTACGCGAAGCTGCAATGGCGGTAAAGTCCCGCCTAGCAGCCAGCTGTTTAGCGATAGTTGTTGTAACAGGCGTGGCACAATCTTGCGCCGTCTGTTCGCCTCCTCCGCGATTTTGAAGAGGGATTTTGAGTGTAATCGGGATATAACGCCAATTGTCTTTATGGAGCGTGACATCTGGCTGGTTACTCTATGCATTACAAACTGGGATGCCTTGACCCCGAGACAAGAGCGTTGGAACGCTTTGAAATCCTTTCGACCCAAAACTGGTGCCTATGTAGCCGGTACATTCTGTTACCCATGCCTCCGGGCCGGGACCACGAGTAGTGTGGCGGGCCAGACGGGAGGCAGATGGAACCAACCGAGGCAGTGGCTCCGGTGGATCCCCAATCTGCAATCAGTTAGCGAGCGCTGGGTCGCTGCTTGAGCGCGTCTGGAACCCTCAACAGACGCAAGCCATCACCCCGACCGTTGCTGTCGCTGATCTCGACGAGGACATTCTTACCGGCCATCACAACATCCGAGGCAAAGCCACCGTCTCGCTTTCCCCATACCGCGATCACTTCGCCCGACGACGCGTCACGCCACTCAAGGTCGAAATGTCCGTTGCGCGTCAGGGCCGCTCCACCGAAGGTCTTGAAAAATGCAAAGCTCGTGAACTCGTCGGTAGCCCACAGCCGACTTCCGGTCGCAACGTTGAAGGCCAGTGCGCGGTCCTGTGCCAGGACGTAGACGTTCTCGCCGTCCTGCTCAAGCCCGTTATAGGCGCCCGTCTCATTTGGCAGATCGGCGCGCCACAACTCGCGAAGTGTCTCTTGCTCCAGGCATTGGAGCTGGTACGTGGGACCAAGGCTCACGACGCAGACGACGTCGCCGAACGCGGATAGGTGGGCAATTTTCAACCCGGTATCCACACGAGTTGGTGGTTGGGTCGGGTCGTCAAACACCAGAAGGGGACCGTTGCTAATGGCCGAAAACACGCGCCGCTGTCCCTGCACCAGACTCCGAGATACGTACTCGCCCATCGTATAGGCCTGTATCTGACCATCGGGCGTTACGACGTATAAGGACTTTTCGTCTGGCACAAACAACCGGCGCGATGCCGCAACGATCAATGGCCCGCTCGTTCCCGGATTGGGATTCGAGGTCAACGGCTTTGCCCACACGGGATTGCCTCTGACCGAAATGCAATGAACCACTCGGTCATCGGAGACGAAGTACAAACGGTCTCCAATCCGAGCCGCATTTCCCCGTACGGCTTCTGTCGTCGGATACGTCCAGGTTATCTTGTGAGACGCGAGATCGAAGCCGACAACTCGAGTCTTGTCGACAATTCCGTATCCAATCCCGAGGACAACAGTGTGCTCGTCGAGAACGTTGAGAACGTGAACCCCCGCCTTGGCCAGTCGGATATCCCAAATCGTCTCCGCAGAGATCGTTGGCAGAGTCGAGCGAAGGGCCTCGTTCAATGTTCTGAGCGCGCTCTCGGCAATCTCGACATCGCTGTCCTTTGTCAGGTCGCGAAGAACGTCCAGACGACGCATGCCGTCAACTATTTCTAGAGCTGCGACTGTCGCCCTTCTGAGGGCACTTTCCGTTGATACGCTCAAATTCTTCGCCAATCGTACGACGGTGTCCGAAGGGACTGTTTGCAGCATTCGTAGGGCGTTTGTTTGCAGGTACCGCGGCTGATATTTCGGATCCGAAGCTTGGATCAACGCCGTGATGAACGCGTCGTCCGGGGGATCGGAGACGGGGAACCCGTGTTCGACGAACCCATCTTTAATCCATTGCCTTTGCGTCTTATCTTTGTTCTTTTCGTACCACGGCCGCCAGTCTTCGGCGTTACGTCCGGCATCGTGATTCGTGATTGCTTGGAGGGCGTCAAGCACGTGAAAACGAGTGCAGATGGCGCCGTACTGTCCTTCGCGCGGCACTGTCCCCTGTTTCGCCAATGCCTCGATCAAGAACGGAACGGACGTGGCATCTCCGATTCGGCCAATCTCCAGAATGACGTCGTGAGGATCGCCCGACGATGCGAGAGCCTTATGAAGCTGCTCGAGACGTTCGGCATCTGGAAATTGCCGGTTAGGCACCGGTTGGAGGTCGTGCGGCGTGATTGTGGTGACTTGTTGCGCCGCGACCGCTACAAGACCCGAGCGCCGTGCGCCCCCTACGACCAAAAGCACCGCCAAGATCACTAATACCGTCAGCAGCCTCCGCATGCTCATGGTCGTTTTGTTCGATGGCGCGAACATCTCATTAGTAGGTTATCGGCTCATGGTTCCGAAAGCCGACGAATCCGCTAATCACTTTGACACCAAAATCCTCTTCGATCATGTTACGGAAGTGTCGGGTTCCAGCGTTCAATCACTGCGGATGCCTCCGGTTGTACTCGTTCAAGACAGATCTGAACCGAGCGGCACAGCAAGAAAGGAATTAGTTCCCTCATGCTCACATTAATGGTTGACGAAATCAGGCAATTACACTCACTGAAAGTCTGTGGTGAGATTCGATAGCGATGAGGTGGGAAGGCCGGTCAGCTATCCTTGCGGTAGAGGAGGTGGCGCATGGCTTGTCTGCGAGCTTCGTTCGCTTCTTTCAGGGATTTGCGTTCGTCGGCGTCCATGCCTTGCTTGGTCGTGGGGGCAACGGCATCGGGTTGGCTGCACGCGGGGCAGCGATTGGCGAAGCCGGGTTTATCGGGCTTCAGCTCGAACTCTGCGGAGCAGACGGCGCACACTCGGATGGGAAAAGGCATCCCGCAAACATGATACAACGGACGGGCAATTCGCTCGAATTCAAAACAATGGCCTGCCAGGCCACACTCTACGCTTCCTAATCTTCAGTTGTGATTGCAGACTCACGAGCTTTGGGAGCGCGCTATCGCTGTGTAAAATCCCCGCCCAAGCAAAGCTTGGATGGAGCCCCCTCGATTCTACATAGGCGATAGCGATCAAGAAGAGTTAGGGTGTACTAGGATTTTTATCACCTAGATGTGTGATGGGGAACACTTCGCAGCACGGAGTCTGAGATTAACAATCGAGGAAGCGTGCAAATTTTACTGATGAGATGTGGAGCCTGCCGGTATTTTGCTGTGGCGCTCCGCGCAATATTGTTCGAATCGCCCCCGCAGTAAGCCAGCGCACGGAACATCATGGGAGTGGCCTGCGCGATGGGAAGTGGGCGCCACACGCACCCGGTTTTAAGCGGTAAACTGAATACAGAAGGAGTTGCAAATGTCCCGCGTGATTGAGATCACAGAACTCGCGCTTCGAGATGCCCATCAGAGTTTGATTGCCACCCGCATGGCTATGGACGACATGGTCCCAGTCTGCGAAGACATCGACAATGCCGGCTACTGGTCGGTGGAGTGTTGGGGAGGCGCGACCTACGATTCTTGCATCCGCTTTCTGAACGAAGACCCCTGGGAACGGCTGCGCACGTTTCGCAAGCTCCTGCCCAAGAGCCGGCTCCAGATGTTGCTGCGCGGCCAGAATTTGCTGGGCTACCGGCACTATGAAGACGGCGTGGTGGAGCGTTTTGTGGAGAAGTCGGCGGCGAATGGGATGGATGTGTTCCGCGTTTTCGACGCCCTCAACGACGTGCGTAACCTCAAGACCAGTATCGATGCGGTAAAGAAGACCGGCAAGCACGCGCAGGGCACTATTTGTTACACCATCAGTCCCCTGCATACCGTAGCGGCCTTTGCCGAGATGGCGGCGCAACTGCAGGACATGGGAAGCGATTCGATTTGCATCAAGGACATGGCTGGCCTGCTGAAGCCGCAGCCCGCGTATGACCTGGTGAAAGGCATCAAGGAAAAGTGCGGCAAAGACATGCTGGTCCACGTCCACGCGCACGCCACCACCGGGGTGACGCTGGTATCGCTGATGAAGGCGATCGAGGCGGGGGCCGACATTGTCGATACCGAGGTCAGCGCCTTGTCGTTAGGCCCGGGACATAATCCGACCGAGGCCCTGGTCGAGTTGCTGGAAGGAACGGGGTACGAGACCCGCATCGACATGGAACGCGTGCTGCGCGTGTCGCGCCACTTCGCTTCCATCCGGCCGCGCTATCGGGAGTTTTTCAGCGAGAATACCGGCGTGGACACGGAAATTTTCAAGAGCCAAATCCCCGGCGGCATGATCTCGAACATGGAAAGCCAGCTTAAGGGCCAGGGCGCGGGCGACAAGCTGCAAGAGGTGCTTCTGGAAGTCCCTAATGTTCGTAAAGATGCTGGCTATCCGCCGCTGGTCACGCCTTCGAGCCAGATCGTGGGCTCGCAAGCCGTGTTCAATGTACTCATGGGAAAGTACAAAGTGATGACCGGTGAATTCGCCGATCTCATGCTGGGTTACTACGGCAGCACCATCGGAGAAAAGGACCCCGAGGTGCTGAAAAAGGCCGAGGCGCATGCCAAGAAGCCCGCGATCACCTGTCGTCCCGCCGACCTGCTCAAGCCGGAGTGGGAACAGTTGAGCACTGCCGCGCATAAGTTAGAGGGCAACGATGGTACCGACGAAGATGTACTGACCTATGCCATGTTCCCGCAGGTGGCCCCGAAGTTCTTTAAGAGCCGCGCCGAAGGGCGCAAGAACCTGGGCAAGGACCCTGCGAAGAAGACGGATGCGCCGAAAACTGCGGCTGCATCAGGCGGTGCTGCCAGCGGCGGACAGGCGCTCGGCACTACGGTGAACTACGTCATTACATTGAACGGCAAGGAGCACCGCGTAAGCGTAGCTCCGGAAAAATAGAAGAGAACTCAGGGTTTATAGTTCGCGGCTCACGTTTTCAAATCATTATTCACGATTCATTTATTCACACGATTCATCATTAACGAAGACCGATTCAGGAGCAAGGATGGCAAAGCCAGCAGCGAATCCGAAACAAAAGACAATCGCCGAAAAGATTACCGACCTGCGCGCCAAGCGCGCCACCGTCGAACTCGGTGGCGGCAAGGAGCGCATCGAGAAACAACATGCGTCCGGCAAACTCACGGCGCGCGAAAGAATCGAACGCCTGGTCGATAAAGGCAGCTTCCAGGAGATCGGGCTGTTTGCCCGCCATCGCGCCACCTATTTCGGTATGGCCGAAAAAGAGATGCCAGCCGATGGAGTGGTGACGGGATGCGCCACCATCGATGGACGCTTGATCCATCTTGCCAGCCAGGATTTTACCGTGGCGGGCGGAGCGGCCGGCGAGGTCCACAGCGACAAGGTTGCCGACATGATGCGCCTCTCGCTCAAGACCGGCAGCCCCTTCGTCTTTATCAACGACTCCGGCGGCGCTCGCGTCCAGGAAGGCATCGATAGCCTGGCCGGATACGCGCGCGTTTTCTACAACAATGTGATGCTCTCGGGGACCGTGCCGCAGATTTCCCTGATTTGTGGGCCCTGCGCGGGCGGCGCTGCCTACAGCCCGGCGCTCACCGACTTCATCATTCAGACGCAGCAGGCGCAGATGTTCATCACCGGCCCGCAGGTGATCAAGCAGGTCACCGGTGAAGTCGTTACCGCCGAAGACCTGGGCGGTCCGCAGGCGCAGATGAACCACTCCGGGGTCATTCACGTCATCGCCCAGAACGACGACGAAGCGCTCCTGTCTTGCCGCCGCCTGCTCAGCTTCATGCCGTCGAACAATCTCGAAGACGCGCCCCGCGCCCCGTTCAACTTGCCGCTCGAATCCGATCCGGAAATGAACGGAATCGTTCCCGTCGAAACCAAAGTCGGCTACGATGTCCGCGCCATTGTCACCCGCGTTCTCGATTACCAGGATTTTTTCGAAATCCAGCCGGGCTTCGCTCCCAATATCGTCATCGGGCTGGGACGTCTGCAAGGCCGTCCTGTGGGCATTATCGCCAACCAGCCGTGCGTTCTTGCCGGTGCGATCGACATCAATGCTTCCGATAAAGCGGCGCGCTTTATCCGCTACTGCAACGCCTTCAACATCCCCGTACTCACCTTCGTCGATACGCCCGGTTTCCTGCCCGGCGTCGAGCAGGAACGCGGCGGCATCATCCGTCACGGCGCCAAGATGCTGTTTGCCTACTCCGCCACCACCGTTCCCAAGATCACCGTGGTGCTGCGCAAGGCCTACGGAGGCGCTTACATTGCCATGTGTTGCAAGGACCTGGGCGCGGACCGCGTCGTCGCTTTCCCCACGGCGGAAATCGCCGTCATGGGCGCTGAGGGCGCGGCCGAGATCGTCTTCCGCCAGGAAATCAATACGGCGCAAGATAAAACCAGCCGTCGCAAGGAACTGGTGGGCGAGTATCGCGATGCCTTCGCCAACCCCTATGTTTCCGCCGGCCGCCGGCTGGTTGACGACATTATTGAGCCCGCCGAGACCAGAAAATATTTGGCCGGGGCCTTGGAGTCGTTGCACGCCAAGCGCGAGCTTCGTCCACCCAAGAAACATGGATTGATTCCACTCTAAACAGCGGGACGAGATTTCAATCGTCCAAGGCAACGGCAACGACAACAACAAGGAGCGACGCGTGGGATCGAAGGAAATAAAAAGTGCGGACTTACAGCGCACCTTCCAGCGGGAAATTGCGGAACTGCGCCTGGAAACGGAACGCCAACTGAACGCTCTAACCAGTGCGCTCAAGGCTCTGGAGACGCACGTTGCCGAACTTAGCGCGGCAGTGGCGCGGTCGGCGGCAGCACCCGTGGCCGCTTCTGCGCCGTCAGTCAAAGTGGCAGCCTCAGCTCCCGCCGCGACGGCAGTCGTCCCAAAGAAGGATGAGGAAATCGCGCCTGAGATGATGATCGTGCTTGCCGCCGCGGTCACCGCGTTTCTGGGCAAGAAAGTCCGGATTCGATCGACAAAAATGCTGCAATCGCCTTACGAAATCGTCAACCCCTGGTCGCAGCAGGGCCGGGTATTTGTTCAAGCTTCGCATAATTTACGCTCGAGGGGCTAAGGCTGGAAAAAGCCGCATCGAGAGAAGGAATTTATAACTTGAAGCTCCAAATTGGTGTGAATGGAAAGTCGTACGAGGTCGAAGTCGAGGTTGTAGAAGACGATGCGGCCCCGCGCCAGCCGAATTATGGGCCCTATGTTGCGGTCCCTTCGACCATCAAGTCGGCGCCGGTGTCGTCCGCGCCCACCCCGGCCCCTGTGTCCGAGGCCAACGTCGACGAAGATAAAGTTTGCCGCAGCCCCGTGGCTGGCGTGGTCATCAAGGTGGAAGTGGAGCCGGGGCAAGCCATCGAAGCCGACCAACTGCTGATGGTGCTCGAAGCCATGAAGATGGAGACCAACGTCACCGCGCCCAACGCCGGAAAAGTCAAAAGCGTAAGAGTGGCGCAGGGAGACGCGGTGAAGGTGAACCAGATCGTCGTCGAGTTCGAATGAGCGGCTGGATTCGCTGGACTCTGGATTCGACAAAATTGTGATAGCCAAAACTTGACCTTGCACACCACGCTGTCGGATGGGGCTGCTACTGTCAGGCCGTAACAGGGTTTTTGAGCGTAATGGCTGAAGGGCGAACAAACGGCGCACAGTTGTGTAAAGGCCTGATTACAGCAGTTGAGCAGTGTTTTTCCTCCGCCGGGGTCTCGTACAACACCGGAACCCAACGCTCACAATACGGGCCGCACTCCGAGCGAGTTTGCCTCAGCGCCCGTCAGGAGCACCCGTCAGTTGTGGTCGTTGCCACGTTGTATAAATTGTTCACTCCCGTGAATCCCGCCGGGACAGAGTCCAATCCTACTTTGGTAGCGCCATTGATCGTGTTGCCGCTCACTGTGCCCGTCTTGCAAAGTAACTCGATTCCGGTCCAGGTCTGAAAAATGATGTTCTTTTCTACGGTTGCGTCGTTCACTTGAATGTAAATACCGTACGCCGAATTATTCGATAGGTTGTTGGACGTAACACTCCCAGCTGCACCAACTAATATACCGAAATTTGCGCCGTTGATTGTGTTGTCCGAGACATCGGCGGCCCCAGAAAGGTAGATGCCAACGCTGCTTCCACCGTTCACCGTATTCTTTGACACCGAGATAGAAGGAGACCCGGCGTTTATCCCTGCACCAGCAGGGCCAACGGTATTGCCCGATACGCTGCCACCAACATTTCCTTCCACATCAATGCCATACTCAAAATAAGGAAGGCCGCCTGCTACGCCGCCTGCTACATAGTTGTTCTTGATCGAGACAGTAAGCGTAGACGGTGTCTGATTGCTGCAGACGCCAATACCGACCGAGGAGTTGTTATTGACGTTGTTGTTTTCTATCGTGACCGACTCACTGGCGCCAGCCCCGTTCTCAGCCCAGATTCCAATACCAGTGCCGTTGTAGATGTTACAGTTCTGATTGCGCGTCTCTACCCCGTTCACCGTTCCCGAGGAGCCGCTACTGTAGAAGATTCCGATGTAGTCGGAACTCGGGCAGTTGGAACTCCCCGTAGTCCCGTCCACCGTAATATTGGTTATCTTCACCGGACCGGCAGTTACCTCGACCTGCGCCGCAACTGTGCCCCAATGAATGCTTGATGTTGTCGCCAGCCCGCTGCTAGGTACGGTGATGATCGCCTGAGACGAGCTGTTGCTAATGATGCCTTGCAGGGTCAACGCTCTCGAAATAACGACCTGCTCGGGGTACGTTCCCGGGCACACATCAATGGTTGAGCCTGCGGGAACAGCGGCTACTGCAGCCCCAATGGTGCCATAGGCTCTAGCCTTGCAAGTCCCAACATAGTAGGTAGCCGCAACAAGGGGCTGGGCAGCCACAGCCAGCACGAAAGACAAGAGAGCAAAAGTGAATCGCCGCATACGTCAGTCCTCCTCGCAATTTGTTCTTATGGGTTTCCCGAAAATTCGGGTCAGTCGCCTCAGGGGGTGCTGCGTATTAACGGGCGAGAACTACGCTTCGGGGAGGCGAGAGAATGTACGTGGGCGATTGTACTGCTGTTCGACTGAGGCGGCGAAGAAAAATGGCGTAGTCGGGTTTTGTCCATGTGCATGAATTTGCATATGGACCAGGCATGATTGCCGATAAATCCCCATTACACTCAAAATCCCCTGATCGGATACCGGTCTGTGTCTAATACATAGAGCCTTGCCAACCCTGTCCGCAAGGTCGAGTTCGAATTATTACAGATAGATTGATTTGCTAGATTAAAGACCGCCGCAATCGGTACCAGGTGGAGAACCGGGCATCGCCGTCCGGCTCGATGGTCGAGGCGCCCGTTCGCCCACAGCCTGAGTCGTCATATGGTTGAGGCGCTCAACGCTTCCAATTCATAGGTTCGTTTTCCCGTTCGCGCCATTCTCGTCCGTCTGCCCGCACCCGCGCAGCCTGCGGCTCGTTGTATCATAATCACAGGCGCTTATGATCCGGATCACAGACCCGTGGGTCATGCGACGGCAGAATC
>Ga0326728_10010026_pt1 | contig 22390 bp, 13 predicted proteins | sample MB3enrmetagenome_FD_207602 | JGI IMG/M metagenome (GOLD analysis project Ga0326728, IMG submission 207602) | Lab enriched peat soil microbial communities from McLean, Ithaca, NY, United States - MB31MN | ecosystem: Environmental > Terrestrial > Soil > Wetlands > Peat | place: USA: New York... | reverse complement strand
CAAGCCAAGAAGGATTTCACCACGGAGGCCACAGAGGTCACGGAGGAGAGGCGCAGAAAAAGCCGTGCGTCAACCAACATGAAAACCCGACCCGAGCAGTGCTTTTCTCCGTGGTCTCTGTGCGCTCCGTGGTGAGTTCTTCATGGCCGCTGACCCAAAAAGATGTTAAAAATGAAGGTCGATCCGACTATGTGTATGAAAACAAAGGTGAACATGACAAACTGTCCAGCGAAAAACAGGGCTTTTTACAGGAAAATGCAACAATTGCGCGCTAATCGACGACAATCGAGGGGACTTCTTGGCCAAAAGCACACAGATTGTTCGATAGTTTGGGGTGAAGCAGCGCCTACCTATAGGGCGAAAGCGGGAGGTGGCACGGGCGTCCCGCCCGTGACCGTCATGGCCAGGATGGCCATGCCACAAAGGTCGGCACATGCTGAACTGTGGCGCCGACCTTCAGGTCGGCACATGCTGAACTAAAGTTCAGCCCCACAAAAATGGACGCACTTCACCACGATGTAGCAGAAAACAAAAGGGCTTAGCGGTGAAACTCCCCCCACATTTCGGAACCTCATCTCATTCAAATAAAAGAGGTTAACTTGAACTACAGGGGCCGGAGCGTAAAAATGCGGTTTTCCACGATATATTAGAAAACAAACGGTTTAGTGTGAAAATGGAAAATTTGTCAAAATCTTATCTCATTTAAACAAAAAGAGTTAGTTTGACATCCGAGAGGCATTGCGAAAAAAGCGGGGGGGGGAAAATGCAGGATAGTCTCGCGATGTTATTGAAAACACATGGAGAAAAAATGTCGCTTTTCTACCCCACCACGATATTGATGAAAACAAGTGAGTTAAAATAACTCTCTCGCGATGTTGATAAAAAGAAAGGAATTGCAGGCTGCCGAGGTTATCACCTTTGACTTTCACCTTTTGCAATTTGCATTTTGACTTGTTCTTCTGTCTGGCCGGTGGCGCTGAAGAACAGTGACGAGTGACCAGTGAAAAGTTGCAGGCAAAGTCCAAGGGGGGACGGCGAGCAGGGCCGGCGATAAAACCCCAGCGTGACACACTGGAAAGGCAGTGACGAGTGACAAGTGACGAGTGACGAGCAAAGTGCAGAGGCTGACTTCGAGAATCGCAAATCAATCGCAAATCGCAAATTTCAGATCACCCGATCGCCTGATCACCCGATGGCCCGATCTCCAGATGGCCGCCCCACACTGCAAAGGCAGTGACGAGTGACGAGTGACAAGTGACCAGCAAAGTGCAGAGGCTGACTTCGAAAATCGCAAATCACCAATCGCCAATCACCAATCAGCCGCTCTCCCCTTTCACATGCACTTGCATCCAGGCTCGACTGGGCTTATGTTAGGAGGCCGAAAGGAAGCGCCTTCGACGCACGACCGCCGCGTCCGAGAAAGCTCCCCGCAGGAGATTCGTTAACTCGCTTAGGCCCGCGTAGAACCGTGACCCAAGTGATTGGTCTTTCCAAAACTTTCAGGTCATCCTGCGAACCAAGGAGGGTTCATGCCGAAATCCCAAAGGTCAAGTGATCTGCCAGGCTTGCGTGATGGTGCCGTGAATTGTGAAACCCGGAAGAATCTCGATCGCCGGGAGTTCCTGAAGTCGGCCGCGGCGATGGGGGCGGGGATGCTGGTCGCGGATGAAGGGTTGGCGCGGAGCGCCGCTCGCCAGTCCAAAAAGGTCCTGGTGGCCGGCCACGCCTGGGTTTACGCCGCACCCCTTCCGGATCACGACTACACGCCCATCCTCGAGCAAATCTTCTCCGATTTCAAATATGCGGGCATTGAAGAATTCGAGTTGATGGATAACGTCCTGCTGCACGAGGGCGCCGTGGATCGCATCGGCGAGCTTTCCCACAAGTACTCCCTGCCCATCCTCGGATCGTCCTTCGGGGCCAATATGTGGGACCGCTCAAAGCAAGACGCCATTATGGAAAAGGCCGAGACGGTCATCACCCGGATCCAGCAACTGGGGGGGCGTGAGCTCGGCACCTCCGTCGGCCAAGCCCCTGCGCCCAAAACGCCTGAGCAGCTCGACGCGCAGGCGGAGGTGCTGCGTAAAATCATCGCCCTGGGCAAGGCGCACGGCGTGGTGTTGAACCTCCACAATCATACCTATGAAGTTGAAAATGGCATGCACGATCTCCAGGGTACGCTCGCCCGCATCCCCGACGTCAAACTGGGGCCGGACCTCAACTGGCTGGTGAGGGGCGGAGTTGATCCGGTAGATTTCATCCACCGCTTTGGCAAGCAGATGGTGTACATGCACATCCGCGATCAGAAAGCGGATGGCACCTGGACGGAAGCCGTGGGCGAAGGGAGCATGGATTACGTAGGCATCGCCAAGGCTCTGCACGCGATTCCCTTCACGGGCGATGCGGGGATCGAGCTTGCCCACGAGAAGGGCTTCCACCTCACGCGGCCCTTGCGCGACGACTGGAAAATCAGCCGCGAGTTCGTCCGCAAGACCCTCGGTTACTGAGCGGGAGCGAGCGGCGCTTCAGGACCACGCGGCAGGCCGGCGCTTTTTTGCGGGCAGCAGGTAAATTTGTAGTAGCGGCGGTCTCTCGCCGCCGGAATCTATTGAATCGAAAGCCGAACGTAGGGCCGCCATCTTGGCGGCTCGATGCCGGCTGGAAGCCGGCGCTGCATCTGAAATCAGTACCGCCACCTTTTTACGGTGGTGACTCGTTTTGAAGTGCCACGGCCATCTTGGCCGTGCCCGTTCACGGGCGGGACACCCGTGGCACTTCAAACTGAGTCGCTACCCTTTTTACTGGTGGCGTTAAGCCTGCGAGCATTGTATGATAGAGGTATCAGCTTTCCAACGATCGAATACTAAGCCGCCAACTAAAAGGAGTGCGGATGGAGAGAAAGTATAGACAGCGGGGGTATATGGACTCGGGTGGCGACCGCGAGCGCTCGGAGTCCCAACCCGCTAAGAAACCTGAAACCTTCGGCCCGCGGACTCCCAAGCTGCCTGGCAAGCGGGAAGTGGTGCGTTGCGGTTCCTGTGCCGCCTTGCTGCCGGCGGGCATCGATTACACGGGCAAGTGCCCGCGCTGCGGGTTTGAACTGCATAGCTGCAAGCAGTGCGCCTTCTTCGATACCTCCAGCCGCTATGAGTGCACGCAGCCCATCAGCGCGCGCATCCCCAAGAAAGATGCTCGCAACCACTGCAACTTCTTCTCGCCGCGCACCACCATCGAACGTGAGACCTCCACCGCCCGGCCGCTGGACGCTCGCCAGCAGTTTGAGAACTTGTTCAGAAAGTAGTTAACGCCTGTCCGCGGGCTGATTTCTAATGCCGGATGGGTTGTTGAGGGGGGCCCGCGATTCGGACAAAATGTCATAAGTCTTTTAGAATGAACAATTTGTCCGGATCATTTAAGCCTCGCTTTTTTGCCATTCGATGCTCCAGGTTCGCCATCCAGGGGTTTGTTGTTTCACCTCGCCACCCAACATGCTCCAATATGCCCTTTAGCGTCGGAGTCCACATTTCTTAAGCAGGACTTTTTCTAACGCGGATGGGTATTCCAAGCTGCCCGCCCATCGAGCGAGTGTTTGGCGTTTATACGGAGGAACCTTGGCCACCCTGACTGTAGCTCCCCCCCTCAAGGCTCACCGCCGGAGCGAATTTGAAATCATCCAGCCGGAAACTACCTTCACGGGCGCGCCGATTGAGCCGCTCGAGAAGGGCCTGCCGAAAACCACGCAGTCCATCTGCCCGGAATGTTTGCAAGTGATTGACGCGCGCCTGTTCGAAGAAAACGGCGCAGTCTATATGGAGAAGACTTGCCTCGCCCACGGTGAATTTCGCGACAAGATCTATTCCGATGCGCGCCTCTATCTGAAGATGGAGCAGTGGGAATTCGGCGACAATCGCGGCCTGGAGAACCCGGCGGTTCGGGACGCCACGCGCTGCCCCGACGACTGCGGGTTGTGCTCGCTGCACACTTCGCACACGGTGCTTTCCAACGTCGATCTCACCAATCGCTGCAACCTGACCTGCCCGGTGTGCTTCGCCAACGCCAACGTCGCCGGATATCTCTACGAGCCCTCTTTTGAGCAGGTGGCCGGTATGCTCAAGGGCCTGCGCGCGCAGCGGCCCGTGCCCAACCGGGTGGTGCAATTCTCCGGCGGCGAACCCACGCTGTACCCGCGTTACCTTGACGTACTGCGCCTGGCGACGGAACTGGGCTTTACGCATATCCAGACGGCCACCAACGGCATCGCTTTCGCCCGGGCGGAGTTCGCCGAGGCCGCCAAGCAAGCCGGCCTGCACACCCTCTATCTACAGTTCGACGGGCTGACGGACGACGTCTACCTGCGCACGCGCGGCCAACGCTTGATGGACACCAAGCTGGCCTGCCTGGAGAATTGCCGCGAGTACGGACTGAAGATCGTCTTCGTGCCCACCATCGTCAAGGGTGTGAACGATCATCAACTCGGCGATATGGTGCGCTTCGCCATCGACAACATTGATTGCGTCAGCGGCTTCAGCTTTCAGCCGGTGGCCTTCACGGGCCGCATCAATCGGCGGGATCTCGAGGCCAAGCGTTTCACCCAATCCGACCTCGCACACTGCATCAGTGACCAGACCGGCATCACGGACACGTACAACGACTGGTTCCCGCTCGCCTGCACTTCACCGTTCTCGAAACTGCTTTCGGCGCTCCAGAATTTCGAGCGCCCGAATCTTACTTCGCACCCGCATTGCGCCATGGGGACCTATCTCTACGTCGACCCGGTTTCGAAGAAGGCCGTGCCCATCACGCGCTTTTTCGATGTCGGGGCCATGCTGCGGGACATTGACCTTCTGGCGCGCAAGGCGGAGGGGGCGCGGGTAAAGCTCTTCTCCAAGATCAGCGCCTGGAATTCTCTGCGCCGCCACTTCAAACCCCAATTCGCGCCCCCTGGCCTCACCTTCGAGCGCTTTTTGAATACTCTCCAGGGCATGACCGACCACAGCCAGGGCCGCGGCCAGGGTGACGGCACGTTCACTTATAAGACTCTGCTCGTCGCGGGTATGCACTTCATGGATGCTTATAACTATGACATCAACCGCGTCAAGCGCTGCGTCATCCACTACACCGCGCCCAACGGCCTGGTCTACCCCTTCTGCACTTACAACTCCGGCCCCTGCTTCCGCGAGAAGATTGAGAAGCATTTCTCGGTGCCACTTCCTAAGAACGCGGGCGACGAGAAGGGGTTAGTCAATATTTCGTAGCATTGATTCCAGATTGGCAAAGAGGGGCGGGCCGCTTGCCCGCCCGTTTGATGAGACGAGCAAGCCTGTGCCAACGGCAGGGTCCATGCTGCCGCCTATCCGGGTGACCCCTTTGAATCCCTGGACGTAAATATTACCTATTAGTGTACGATACCTGGCGTGAGCAGAACGGGCATTGAGATCAACGGCGAACTGGTGCACGAAGCGCAGAAGCTGACCGGGCTCAAAACCAAGCGTGCGATTGTCGACCGTGCCCTTGACTTGCTGGTGAGGACGGAAAAGCGCAAAGGTTTGCTGCGTTATTACGGCCGCGGCGTTTTCGTCTTTGGAATTGACCCGAGGTTCGTCATCGAAAGAAAAGGCCGCGGTCACAAGAGCAGTGACCGTGGCCCGCTCCCGGTTAGGTCATCAGCAATCCCTGCCAAAGCCAAATGCCTGTGATCGACAGCAAGAGGACGACCGAGATTGTTCCCAAAACGTACAGGAAGGGCGCGAGTTTCTTCTCCTTCTTAAGAGTTGCTTGATGCTCGCTCTCCAGCGCATCTTCCGCCGCGCTGAGATAGAGTTGGTCCTCACCCTGCGAGCCCAGCGTGCTGCGATAAATCAAGAGAACCACCACTATGCCCGTCACCACTGCCCAGATGATGAGCAACCCTTCGAGCAAACTAATATCGAACACCGTTGCTTCACCTCCTTCCCGCTTTGTGGGGCCTCGCCGCGCCCCAGAAACCCAGGGGAGCGTCCAGGAGAGCAGATTTACGCCCTCCCAGCGGTTGGATCGTTCCTCGCCTGAGGGCTTGGCGATTCTCCCCACTTATTTAGTAGGATTCAGGTTGTGGGGAATTCGATGGCCCAGGCAACGCAGAATATCCAGCCGGGTGATTAGCCCAACGTTATTCCAGCTCAACGGTATGTTTGCCTTGCGGGAGCACAAGGCACACGTGCTGTGCATCGCTCAGAGCCTTGGCGACGCCGGGTGCGCCGTCACAGAGCACCGTAGTGGGTTGCCGGTTCAGGGTCACATAGCATCGTCCGCGAGCTTCATAGGTAAAAGTCACGCGCGGGCCGGTCCGTTCTGCCGTGAGGATGGCGCTGTTAATGCTCTCAATGCGCAACGCTTCCGGCCCGGTATTCTCGGCCTGGGGGCGCGTCAAGACGCGGTGCGTCCCGGCAGGGATGAGGACTTGGGAATCGGAGAAGCACGGCCATTCCCGGCCATCGAGGTAAACGGTTCTCCCGCGGGTGTCAGTTCGCCACAAGAGTTGGCGCCGGGCCTCGACCGCCCCGCCGTCGCCGATCTCGCCCACAATCTGCCGCGCGCCCAGAACGAATGGCACCAGCCGCATATCATCGGGCGAGAGGGTGCTGAAACCGTAAAGCGTGAGCAAATCAACGTGCGCCGCCACGGTGGACACCAATTCATAGAGCTCCAACCCACGAGGCTTATCCAGCGGGCGCCCCGGCGGCATTCGGTCCGTCACATTGATATCAATGGAAAGCAAGGCGCCGGGTTGGACGCGCGCACGATAGTATTCGCCGATCATTCGATAGCGGTCTGCCCCCGAATTCCACACCGTGTAAGGGTCTTCGATCTCGACGGCGAAACCGAACTTCATTTGCAGAGCAAGGAGGCGATCGGGATCGACCCCGAACCGCTCTTTCACGGAGGGATCGCTGAGCGCGTCCACGATAGTGAGCGTGGTTCGGAGATAGGGTTTTTCCGCCCGGCAATCCGAGAGGGTGCTTAGGAAAGTCTCCGTCAGCCGGGTGATGAGCTCAATGCGGTATTCGCGCAACGCACTCCGCAACTTTTGGTTGGCAAGCCCGTAATGAGGTGACTCGGGGTCAAATAGCTCGATCGGGTCGACGCCGTAGCGCTCCTGGAACATTTTGCGAAAGACCGGATGCATGGGGGTGAAATCTTCCGGATCCTTGAAGATGCCGGGAGCTCCCTCAAAGTACAATTCCGCAAAGTCCACGCCGTCCCAGTCGTAGTCCAGCACCAGGCGGCGGGTCTGGTCGACCACGGCGCGCAAGCAGTCGGGATCTTCCAGCGCCATGTGATAACGCCAGTCCATGATCGCCGGTTGACCATTGGCCGTGACTTCACGCCATTTGGGGTGGCGTTTCCAGAACTCCTCGCTGACCATGGGATATTCCAGCCAGGCGTAAACCGCGATACCCTCGCGGTGGGCGGCCTCAATGAAGCGGCGAGCGAAATCCTGGAACAGCTCTGACTCGTAGAAGGCGCCGAGATGGACCTCGCGAACCGACCAACTCTTCAGTTGCGCAGCCACCACGGCGGGATCCATCCTCGGTTCACCCCCCGCGTCGACGTAGACACAGAGATTGTCCGCCGCCAGCGTGGGAGCGACGCGCAGCTCATCCACAATCGCTTGCGCCAGGAAAGGCAGGTATTCGAAAACCATCCCTGCTTGCGGCTCGAGCGGGATGGCGCTGTGGATGAATCGCCCTCGCCCACGGGCGCCCGAAACCACGAGCGGGGCGCGGCTCTTCGGGTCGAAAGCCAGCACCTGAAGGGCGGAGTTTTCCTTGAAGCGGGTGTAGGCCAGCCGGCCAGGCAGGCGGAGGGGATCTTCGGCATAGCGGTCCCAACGATACTTGGTCATCTCCGCACGGGTACCCGTGGCATTGACGCCCAACTCCGACGCCAAGGGCGTGGCGCCATCCAGAAGCAAGGGCATGCCCGCTTCGACGTCATGAAGGATGGTCTGGAGAAGTGGAGGGTCAAGCTGTTGGCCTTCCGATTCGGGAACGATGAGAAGAAGATCACGGTCCCCGTGGGATGATAGGTAGGTCTTACCCGATACCTCCTGCACACGGAATCCCACGCTGGAAAGCGCGCGGGTAATCCCGGGATAATGCTTCCCGGTAAGGGACAGAAGCAAGGCTTGAGGGATACGGGGGTAACTGGCGGTGGCGGCCGCTTCGCGGCCCTTGGCGGAGGGAAGGGTTTGCGACAGGCAAAAAATCAAGCTGATGCTGAGCCAGTGAACTCGGCGCATGCGCGGGATTATACCCGCGACGAGCGTTTTTGTGTTGCGCAGATTCCGAAGAAGGGAGGAGAGAATTCGCGGCCGCCTGGGGATCTTGTGGACTAGCATCAAACTCTGCGAGCGCCAGTGCTAGCAATACTTCCTACCCGCCGGCAAAAAGATGTACAATCCTGGGTGTTGCGGTGAGCCGACGCCGCGATAATACAGGTTTCCCTCGCATGGCAGCCGGCAGTTGGCATGCCGGGCCCACCTGCTTTCAGTCCGCGTTAGGAGTGCAAATGCTAAAACCCCCGTCTCTGCTTTATGCCGCAGCGCGCAATCTTGCTGTCGCTCTGGTTTTCTTCGTAGTGGCCGTACCCTTTACAGAGGGCACGCAAGACGCGCGCACCCCCCTTTCCAAGAGTGAAGTCGTGGAGTTGCTGAAGGGAGGCGTCCCATCCGGCCGCGTGACCGACATTGTGCGCGTACGAGGGATCAGTTTCGAGTTGACGGGGGAGGCGGAGGAGGAGCTGCGTCGAGCCGGAGCGACTGGCCCGTTGCTCACCACGCTGCGGGAACTGGCGCCGCGGCCCACGCGAACGGTGATTGAAACCTCGCCCGACGCCTTGGTTTATTGCGACGGCATCTTTCAAGGACAAGCAAGCTCCGAGGGGCGGCTGGTGATGGTGAATCTGAAACCCGGAGACCATTCGCTCAAAATCTCCCTTGCCGGCATGAAAGATTTCGAGCGGCCGGTCACGGTCGTGGCGGGGCAAGTGGCCACGGTCAAGGCAACTCTCGAGGAGTCAGGCGCAGCGCCCTCCAGCCGATCGTTGCGGATGATCACGAGCATCCGACTCCCGGATAGCGCAGCCATTTACGTCGATGTCGATCCCAACACCAACAAGGTATTTACCAGCGGCGGCGCCTCCGGCGGTCAGCAGGTGGCGATGATCGACGGCGGCACCAATCGAGTCGTTGCCACGCTGGGAACAGGGTCGGGCGCCCACGTGAATCCGGCCACCGGCAAGGTCTACGCCGCGGGTGTTTACAGCGGCTCGATCTACGTCTACAGCTCGGTGGACGGCCATTTGATAACCACCGTCAAGGCATTTGGCTGCCCGGTCGAAACCACCGTGGATTCGAGCCGCAACCAGGTTTGGGGCGGCGCACAGTGCGGCGCAAACAATGACCCCGTCTTCCGGATTGATGGCAGCGCCGATACCCTGACGAGCGGGGAAATTGGATCGGGCGGCGTGATGAGCAAAATCATGGTCAACCCCGTGACCCACATTGCTTACGTCAATGCGGGTCCGGGAGGAGAGGGGAAAATTGCCTCTGACGGACTGACCAGAGCCAACGTCCCATTCTCGGCGGTGGTCAGCGCCGTCAATCCTCGAAACAATCGACTGTATGGCGCGGTCATCTCCGGAAGCGGCGTCGAGGTGATTGACGGCAACACCGAGGCGGTTCTTTCGACGCTCCCCGTCTCCAGCCCCGGTCCCATTGCTGTCAACCCTACACGCGATCGCGTGTACGTTGTTGACAACTCTGCGTCGCCGCCCATGCTCAAAGTTTTCGATGGTTCGACCAACGCTCTAGTTGGCAGCATGCCGCTTTCCGCAGGCGATTCGAGCGCCACCATGGCCGTCAACTCCAACACCGGCGCGATATACCTGCTCATCAGCAATAACAGTGTCCCCTCCCTGTTGGTCCTGAACGATGGCCTGTAATGCTTCCTCATCCTATTGCGCTTTCAGGCCGATAAGAAAGTTGAGGATTCCCGAGGCGGACCCTTACGGGATGAGCTCGGTATGGCTGACTACCGTTCTGTTGCTTGAACCATGCCCAACGAGGAGGCCGGTAACATCCTCTTCGCTTGAGAAAATAACTGTGAGGTCGCAATGATTCCACCCGTAACTCCTTCGCGTGTTGCTTACTTCTCTATGGAAATCGCTCTTGACCCTGCCATTCCAACCTACAGTGGCGGCCTGGGAGTGCTGGCCGGAGACACGCTGCGCTCCGCCGCGGATCTCGGAGTTCGCATGGTGGCCGTCACCCTGCTCCATCGTAAAGGCTATTTCTCGCAACATTTGGACGGCTACGGCAACCAATCGGAGTCGCCGGTCCAGTGGAATCCCGAGGAAAAGTTGGAACTGATGAAGCCGGTGGTTACGGTGAATATCGAGGGGCGCGAGGTCAAGGTGCGCGCCTGGCGATACCTGGTGGAAGGCATTGGTGGAGATGTGTTGCCGGTCTACCTGCTCGACACGGCCCTGCCCGAGAATTCCGCTTGGGACCAGACCCTCACGGATCATTTATACGGCGGAGATCTCCACTACCGCCTATGCCAGGAAGCTCTGCTGGGCATGGGAGGTGTGGCCATCTTGCCCAAGCTGGGGCACCACCATATCTCCAGCTATCACATGAACGAGGGCCACGCTGCCTTGCTGGTATTGGCCCTGATCGAACAGCGGTTGGCGGGCCGCAACGTGCGCGACACGCGGCCGGAGGAGGTCATCGACGTCCGGCACAAGTGTGTGTTCACGACGCACACTCCCGTTCCCGCCGGCCATGACCAGTTCAGCGTCGACATGGTTCGCCAGGTGTTGGGTGAGGACCGCACCGCGGCCCTCGTCACCCTCGGCGCTTGCCTGGACGGACATTTGAATATGACGTACTTGGCGCTTATCGGATCTCGTTATGTGAACGGCGTGGCCATGCAGCATGGCGAAGTCTCGCGCCATATGTTCCCGCAATATTCCGTCCGGGCCATCACCAACGGCGTTCACGGGCTCACCTGGACCACGCCTCCATTGCGCGATCTCTTCGACCGTCACATGCCGGAGTGGAGAAGGGATAACCTCTACCTGCGCTATGCGATTGGCATCCCGTGCGAGGAAATTCTCAAGGCCCATGCCGTTGCCAAGCGGGCGCTGATGGCAGAAGTTCAGGAACGCACGGGGGTCCAACTGGACGAGAAAGTCTTGACTATCGGATTTGCCCGCCGTGCCGCCACCTACAAGCGCGCCGACTTGTTGTTTTCGAAGGCCGACCACTTAAGATGGATCGCCGAGAACGTGGGGCCCATTCAGGTCGTCTACGGCGGCAAGGCGCATCCCGCGGACGGCGGCGGTAAGGAGGTCATCCGCCGCATCTTCCAGGCGGCGGACACCTTGAAAAACACTGTGAGGATTGTCTATGTACCTGACTACAATTGGACCTGGGCGCCGCTTCTATATAGTGGTGTGGATCTGTGGCTGAACACGCCCAAGCGCCCCCAAGAGGCCTCCGGCACAAGCGGCATGAAAGCTGCCCTCAATGGCGTTCCGAGCTTGAGCATCCTGGACGGCTGGTGGGTGGAGGGCTGTCTGGAAGGCATCACGGGCTGGGCGATCGGTCACGGAACGGAAACCATGGAAAACGAGGATGCGGAGGCGAATTCGCTTTACGCCAAGTTGGAAATGGTCATCATCCCCATGTTTTATGGCAGGCCCCGGGGATATGCCACGGTCATGCGCTCCGCCATCGCTATCAACGGTTCTTTCTTCAACACCCAAAGGATGGTGTCGCAGTACATTTCCAACGCCTACTTTCAAGAAGATATGTCTTGACGGAGGGCGCTGCCCCAGCAAGCAGAAGCAGCGGGCTAGCTGGCGGAGCGGGTAGCGACACCGCAACCGGCTGCTCACATGGGTGGGTTAGCCCGCACTGCTCACCACGCTCGGACAGCCTCAGAGACTGGTGGAAGGGCGGGTGTTGAGAGTGGCAGCGCCAATGGGTTTTCCGGAGCCTGTTTAGCCCCGCCCAAATCGCGGCTCCCGCGCTCTGTTCGTCCCGCGCCGCTAGCGCCCGTCGAAGGTTCACCTACCACTAACTTTTCCGGTAGTGACTCGTTTTGATGTGCCACGGCCATCTTGGCCGTGCCCGTTCACGGGCGGGACGCCCGTGGCACCTCAAAATGAGTCACTACCACTTTTCCTTGTTTGCAGTCTCATGAACTTGAGCTATGTTTAAACTGGGGGGTTGCTTGATGCAGATTGCAGGCCGCGCTATCAGGCCGGCTCTTTTGACAATCCTGGCAATAGCCTTCAGCGCTGTGGCCGGTCCCTGGGATGTTGCCCCTCCGGACGGCAACCCTGCCATGACCGAAGCGCTGCACTGGCTTAGCTCCCCATCCCGCTTTGACGCCCAATACAATTTTGAGATGACCGTCCAGATTCGTTTGCTCTTCTTCTGGACGGGGAAAGATGACGTGGGAGCCGGTTACATCAAAGTGGGCCAGGCCGCTGACGATCCCAGCCTGGAGGTCATCCATCTCCTCTTCGGTTCCGATCCCTCGAAAGCCCACGGCATCAATCGCTGGGGCGCGGGAACGGAAGTGGTCAAGCGGGGCACGGCCGGAGCCGCGGAGTCGAGCGCTTTCATGGGATTCATGAAATCGTACAATAACGATTCCGTGGGCGCCATGCGGCAGGAGCTTTCGAAAGAGAAAACCGCAGGCCAGCACCGCTTTGAGGCCATCATCAGCCGTGCGGATCCCGGCCGCGCGGTTTCCACCACGGTGCCTTTTTATTCCGATCGCGATTTTGACTATCGCGACCTGGCGGCTGCCCAGAAGGTGGTCGAGGATCGCTTGAAAGACGGGCAGGAACGCAAGTTTCACGTGCTGGAGGGGCCGTCGATGGGCTGCCATCGGCAAGCCGGCTTCCTTTCCACCGTCCAGGAACTGGCGAGCGATGCTTTAGAAGGGCAGCACACCCCGATTGAGCTTTGTTACCTCTACAATTCCCGGCGCTACACCATGACTTTGGAGAGCACTCGGCCCGTGCCGGAAAAGACCGTCCACTTCACTCTCAGTGACAGCAAGCGGAAGATCGAACACACCTACCACAATCTCCAGGGAGCACGCTTCCTGGTGGTCAACCAAACCACGGGGGGAAAAACCGATTTCGAAATCCTGCTGGGAACAACCGGCGACCTGCGCGGCGCTCCTGTCCAGATCAACTACCAACCTAACTGGTGGTTTCAGATTGTGTTAAACCTGCAACCATCTACCGCCGCATCCGCGGGCGGTAGATAGCCACGCGACAGGCGCTTCTGCTTGCTTTTCGTAGAGGCGGGCTTTAGCCTGCATTTCTCACCACGGGCAAGCGAACCGAAGTTTGGAGTGCGGCGACTCGTCGCCGCATTCCATCGCCGCGACTTGTCGCGGCGAGTCACCAAACGCTGACGAGTCAGCTGTAGAAAAAGCGGGAGCGAGCTCCCGCACTCCGAAATTTGCCTCTGTGCCCCCGGACAAGCTGTTGGATCGTGGCGGGCGCAGCAACCATCAGAAAGCCCCTTTAACAACAGGCCTCAAACCCCGCCCTTCCAAAGCCGTGGGTAGAAATGCGGGCTAGGCTGTCTGGGATCACGGGCAGGAGCGCCACCGTGAGATTTGACACCTCCCTGACAATCGCTGTACGCTTCCATTTTGGCTCCACATTGCAAGTCTGAAGGTTACCTGATTGCTAACTTTCTGGTCGAGGCGCTGGACGGCGGGGCTCAAAGGTAAACATGCAGGATGACACGGAAAACTTTTTCCCTGAGGCCAGCGATGTGCCGCCCCCAACCCTGGCGCCCGCGCCTGCCCCGCCGCTTGCCCCCAGCCAGATCTGGACGCTGCGCGATCTTGTGCTCTTCGCGGCCTTTCTTCCCTTTGCCTTCCTGGCGGCGAACCTGCTGGGGTTTACGGCCTACGTGGTGCTGCGGCCGCTCGCCGGATGGCACGCGCGGCCGGATTTGCTGCCCACCAATACTTTTTTCATGCTGATCTTGCAATCCGTCTTTTACATTTTTGTCCTAGGTTACCTGTTCCTGTTGGCCAAGCTTGTGCATCATCAGCCCCTCTGGAAATCTCTGGGTTGGAGGAAGCCCACGGGGCGGCAAGTCCTGGCGTGTCTCGCGGTGGGAGGCGGGCTGGCCGTGTTCGTCAGCGCGTTGCTTTCCCTTCTGCCGGATCCGCAAGGGTTTCCCCTGGAGCGGCTCTTCACCTCCACGGCTGCGTCCTACGCCATCGGCGTGTTCGCCATCGGCATCGCACCGGTGGTGGAAGAATCCGTCTTCCGCGGCCTGCTGTTCGCCATTTTCGAGCGTGCGGTGGGAATACCCTTCGCCGTGGTGACCACCGCCGTGCTCTTTGCGGGGTTGCACATTCCCGAGTACTGGCACGCCTGGAATCACGTCTGGATGATTCTGCTGGTGGGGGTGGTTTTCTCGCTGGCCCGGGGCGTGTCAGGAACCCTCACTCCCAGCATCCTTCTCCACGTCGGCTATAACTGCCTCATCATGACCGGTTTGTTCCTCTCGACCCAGCACTTCCGCGCCCTGCATGCCTGTTTCGCAGGGTGGTGACGCCGCCCGTCCTTGCGATTGCCGCCCAGAACTACGGTTCGAAATGCCTTCATTTTGTGATTCCACAGCCCCGGCCGCGTGTTAGAATCCCCGCCATGTCAACCACCCTCCTTCAACCAAATGCCGCACCTTCGGCAGAGACCCCTGTAAAGCCTACGGCGACCCCCGAACGCTACGTGGCGCTGGACGCGTTCCGGGGATTCATCATGATTATGCTGGCCTCGGATGCCTTCGGCTTCGGAGCGCTCCAGCAAAACCCCCACTGGTCGCGCGTCGCCTCCTGGTTCGATCATGTCCCCTGGACGGGCGCCGTCTTCTGGGACTTGATCCAACCCTCCTTCATGTTCATGGTGGGGGTAGCCATGCCCTATGCCCTAGCCCGCCGGCGGGAGTTGGGCGCGACCTCGAAGCAGGAGTTCCGGCATGTCGCCCTCCGAGCTCTCAAGCTGATCCTACTCAGCCAAATCCTGATCATCGCGGCGGACGGGCTCCGCTTCCAGCTTATCAACGTGCTCTCGCAGATTGCCTTCACCTATTTCCTGACTTACCTGATTCTCCAGTTGGAATTCCGCTGGCAGGTGGCGGTGGCGGCGGGGCTGCTGGTGGTTCATTCCGGGCTCTTCTTCGCCTTCCCGGGACCCGCTGGCGCGTTTTCGCCCCTCGGCAACATCGGCCAGAGAATCGACAAGGCGCTGCTGGGATACAACTATGAAGACCACTACGTGACGATCAACTTCATCTCGAGTACGGTCACTACGCTGTTCGGAGCCTGGACGGGCAACCTGCTGCGTTCGGCGCGGCCGCGGCTGGAAAAGCTGAAGATTCTGGCCCTCTCCGCGGGGGCGGCGTTCGTAGTGGGCCTGGCGCTCTCGCCGGTGATTCCCAATGTCAAGAAACTCTGGACCGCCTCGTGGACGTTCTATAGCACCGGATGGGTCCTGCTGATGATGCTCGTTTTCATCCTACTCGTGGACGTGTGGGGCCAGAAAAAGGCAGCTTTCCCGCTGCTTGTGGTGGGGATGAATTCCATCTTCATCTACTCGCTGGGCTTTTTGATCCGAGGGTCCGTCGACCACGCGATTCGCTCCTTCAGCCAGGGCTTTCAGTTCGTCGGAGCCCTCGCCCCCGTCGCCCAGCACTGCGCCGTCCTGCTGGTTTTCTGGTACCTGTGCTATTTTCTATACAAGCACAAGATTTTTCTGAAGGTCTAACCCTGACGGGCCAAGTTGTCAAGCGTCGCGGCGGCGTTTCACGTCGATTTGCAGGCGTTTGATCTTCTGATTGAGGGTCGAGAGGGGAATCTTGAAGCGTTCGGCGGCATCGGTCTGGCTCCAGTGGGTGCGGGCCAGCATGTCGAGGATGATGCGGCGCTCGCAGGCTTCCACGATCTCAAAAAGGGAGCGGCCGTTGGAGCTTTCCTCAGGGAACGGGCGGGCGGGCGGCGTACTCGTCTGGGTGACCTGTTCCGGCAGAAGTTCGGGGCCCAGGGTCGGGCCGGAAGCGAGAACCACGGCGCGCTCCACCGCGTTCTCAAGCTCGCGGACGTTGCCAGGCCATTCGTAATCCATCATGACCCGCAGGGCTTCCGGCGTAAACTGCAACCCCGTGCGGGCGTTCTCGATGGAAAACTTCTTCAAAAAGTGCTCAGCCAAGTGGGGGACGTCTTCCACCCGGTCACGGAGCGGCGGCAAGCTGATGGGAATGACGTTCAAGCGATAGAAGAGATCTTCGCGGAATCTCCCCTCCACCACCATCTTGCGCAAGTCGGAGTTCGTGGCTGCCAGGATACGCACGTCCACCTTGATGGTTTCCGTTCCTCCCAACCGCATGAACTCGCGTTCCTGGATGACCCGCAAGAGCTTAGTTTGCGTCTCCACGCCCACCGTTCCGATTTCGTCAAAAAAGATAGTGCCCTGGTCGGCGACCTCAAAAAGCCCGCGCTTGGTGGCGATGGCGGAGGTGAAGGCGCCTTTGACATGGCCGAAGAGCGTGCTCTCCAGCAAATCGGCCGGCATGGACCCGGTATTGACGGGCACAAAGGGGCGATCGGCACGGGGACTGGTGGCATGAATGGTTTTGGCCACCAATTCCTTGCCCGTGCCGCTTTCCCCGCTGATCAAGACCGTGGCGCGGCTGGCGGCGACCTGCGTGATCAGGTCCATCATCTTCTGCATCTTTTCGCTCCTGCCGACGATATTGGGCAGGTCGTAGCGCTTGAGGGCGCGGCGGAGCTGGTAGTTCTCCGCTTGCAGGCGGGATTTGGCGAGCGTGTTGCGAATTTCCAGCAGCAGCTTGTCGTTGTCCCAGGGCTTGGTGATATAACTCTCGGCGCCCTGCCGGGAAGCCTGAAAGGCCATCTGGCTGGAGTCGTAAGCAGTGATCATGATCACGCCCAGCTCCGGGCTGTCGCGCTTGACGTACTGGAGCACATCGAGGCCGTTGCGGTCAGGCAGGTTGATGTCGAGCAGAACCAAGTCGAAGATTCCGTCTTCGATGCGTTTTAGGCCTTCGTTGCCGGTGGAAGCACAATCCACCTCATAGCCTTCGAGCTTCAGGAGCTGTTCGAGGCTCTCACGAATTTCCAGTTCGTCATCGATGACGAGAATTGAGCCCTTAGCTGACATTCACGGCTTTCCTTACCGCAGGAATTTCCAGACGAAAGGTGGTTCCCCGTCCTACCACGCTATCCACTTGGATCGATCCGGAATGTTCCCGGATAATGCCGTAGGTCACGGCCAACCCCAAACCCGTGCCCCGGTTGGTGGCCTTGGTGGTGAAGAAGGGATCGAAAATCTTGTGGAGCTGATCGGGGGGAATGCCCACGCCGGTGTCGGAGACTTCCACATGCACGGAAGAGTTTTCCGCCTCCGTGGCGATGGTCAATTCCCCTCCGCGGGGCATGGCATCGCGGGCGTTCATGATCAGGTTCATAAAAACTTGCTGGAGTTTCCCGGCGTTGCCGTACACCCCCGGCAGCGCCTCACCCAGTTGCGCATTCACGGTGACCTTGGCAGCCTTCAGCATGGGTTCCACCAGCGACAGGGTTTCGCTGATGACCCGGTTCACGTCCAGGTGGGAGTATTCACTGCCGCTGACGCGCGAAAACTTGAGAAGGTTGTTGGCAATTTCCGACGCCCGAAACGCTTGCTTGATGATCTTATCCAGGGTGCGGCCGCGCGGGTCGTCCGCATCCATCTGCCGCATGAGCAACTGGGCATTGGAGGTGATGACCGCCAAGGGCGTATTCACCTCGTGCGCCACGCCCGCGGCCAGCAGCCCGATCGAAGAGAGCTTTTCCGCCTGCATGAGCTGATCTTCCAGGTTCACGCGCTCCGTGAGGTCGGTGAAGATCAGCAACCGTCCAATCACCTGGTCTTCCTTGGCGATCAGAGGAACGACCGAAAGGTTCACAATCAGGGTACGGTCCTCCGCATTGCGCAAGCGGAACTTGTACAGGTTAAGGGTATGGTGTGGATCGGAGACCCGCGAAAGTTCCGCCCGGAGTTCCGGGGGGAAGATCGCCTCGAGGGTCTTCCCCAGCGCTCCCGAACGAGACATGCCGTAGAGCCGCTCCAGGGCGGAATTCCAAGCTTCGATTTTGCCTTCCAGGTTGCAGGCCAACACGCCGGCATTGATGGATTCGATGATGTTCTGGCTGAAATCGCGCAGGGCCTGGTAATCGCGCGCCTTCAGTTCCAGCGATTCATAGAGGCGGGCGTTCTCGAGCGCGATGGAAACGTAGCCGGTGATGGTCTTGAGAAGATCCAAATCCTCGCTGGAAAGATAATCGCCATCACGGGTCTTGCCCAGTCCCAAATAGCCCAGCGTTCGCTCCTTGACTTTGAAAGGCAAGTAATAATGCAAGGCCAGTTGTTCGATGGTTTTCTGCGCCGCCGGAGAAAAACCGTAGGCGTGCTTCACATGGTCGAAGAAAAGGTAGCCTTTGGCGATCTCGGGGTGATCCGGATCGAGGAAACTCGTATCCGTTTTGCCTGGGAAACTCATGCCCCGCGACCGCACCAGGCGGTAGCCACCGGACTCCGCGGCCAGGAACACGGCGAGCCGCTCCACCCCCAGGGTCTCCGACAGGCGATCCGAGATCTGCTCGAGCAGCCGGTCGATGTGGAGCTCGGAAGTGAGCTCGCGCGCAAACTCCAGCAGCGTGCGGCGGTAATCGTAGCGTTCACGATTAAAGAACCGGTCCAACCACTGTTGAATGTAATTCACAATGGGTTGAAACAAGATGGCGGTGAGAACAATCGCCATCACCCAGGTGCCGCGGCTGGATATGGAAAAGGTGGCGCGGAAGAAATCCGCAAACAGGGCGATCAGACCGAAATACAAGCCCACGATGCTGGCCGTGGCCAGGGTGTAGGCAATGCCCCTGCGGAAGATGATGTCCACATCCATCAATCGGTAGCGTACGATGGCATAGCCAAACGTGACAGGCAAGAACGCCAGAGATAGCGCTGAGGCGTTCATCCAGGCGTTGGGAACGAATCCCAGAAAATAGGGCAAGGCGTAGAGCGCCGCAAATGGCACGATGGCCAGCCAGGTGCCACGCGTGACCCATTTCAACTGGTGGCGCACAAGCGGATCGCTGGCGCGAGTGTAAGCGTATCGGAGCGCCAAGGCGCCGGCGACGAAGTACGCCGCCAGATAAAGCAAGTCAACCCGGTCCAGCACCCAACGAACCTGCAGCAGGGGCAAGGGAAGCACCAGGATGTCGGTGGCCACCAGAACATGAATCGCTCCCAACAGGACTCCGGGTAAATAGAGCAAGGGAACAAAGTAGCGGCGCTTACGGATTAACTCTGACCGCTCCGGAAAACGCAAACAGAAGTGCAGAAACAGCGCCGGCTGCAAGACCAGCGCGCTGACATTAAGCCAGTAAATTGTCCAGTCGAATAAGTTCAGTTTCCCCGTGTAGGAAAAAGTATAGAGGACGAAGGAAGCCAAGCAAAAAACATAGAAGTGCAGTGATTTGCGAGCCGTCCAGCGGCGGAAGAGAATGAAGGTGCCGATCAAGAGGTAAAGCAGACCTACTAATGCCAGGTAGTGCCGAACGGAATTGGCAGTACTCTGCGGGACCAGCACCAGACTGGTGTCAAACGGCTCGCCATTCCGCGCCAAGGTATAATTCGCGAGCGACCAGATACCTACGCGAAAGACCTGCTCGACCGCTTCCGAGGCCTTCGAGATCGGCTGACCGTCGATGGCCCGTAGTTGATCACCCTCGCGGATTCCCGCCCGGTCACCCGGCCCCCCGCGAACCACAATCCAAGCCGTCACACCCTGGGAGGAGTCAATCCAGGAAACGCCATCGTCGGGGGCTTGGTATAGGTCACGTTGCTGAAAATTCAGAATGCCAAACACCACCAAAACCAGACTCAGTAGGGCAAGCGAGAGCGTAGTGAGTCTAAAAGGTGGAATTTTGGTCATTCTGAAACCTGGTGTGACAAATCAATCGATACTAATTCATATGATGATTGAGCACGTTTACTTCCATGAATTTAGGCCTTGCCAAAATTTAAGTCACGTATTTTCTTTTAGATATAACTTCAGTGGCGCTAAGCCCGCGTTCCCTACAAAATTCGGAATACAACCTACGCTTTTTTGTATATACACAGTTAAGAAATACGTCCTGCGCGCTAGTCCGGCAGGGAATGATTTCCTCGGCTTGTCCGAATGATAGCATGAAGGCGCTCTTCCGCAGATTGTTCACTCCCGTCCTGTCCCTCCGCGATGAAAAATCACTGCTAACTCCTTACAGATTTCCGTCGATTGTCGCTCATTTGGCGCACTTTCTTGTAAAAAGCGACATTCTTGGAGAATACGATTTGTCAGTTGACATATGTTTTCATGCACATAGCCGGATCGATCTTCATTTTTAACATCTCTAAGGGTCAGGGGCTGACCAAAGTGTCCTGATAAATTTCCGTTTTCGACTCTCGCGACCGTCCATCACCAACCCCTATTAGCGACGCGAGTCGCCCCATCCCTTTACAATACGTCGCGCTTACTTCCGTTTCTGATGATAACAAATTTTATGATGGTGAAGTCAATACCCCAACGTACGATTTGGGCTGCCGGGAGGAAAAAAATGAGGGAGGGGCGACCAATTGTCAGTTATTTCTCCTGTGGTTAAAGGTAAGATGTCCGAATGTTGGATAGGCACTGCTTGCCACGTTCTGGCATTGGCGGATTATCCACTTAAAACTGGACTGAGAACCCGCCACGGAAGCAACGATAGCCCGAGCTTAGGACCACGGGTTTATCACCCCCTGGGCTAACCGGGACGTAGCCTTGCTCAGTGAGGTTTCGGAAATCCGCCAAGGCTTCAATATGGGCGGGAAAGAACGCGGGGGAAGGAATGGGCTGACGAATCTGCACGCCCAAATAGGGCTGGGTCTGAAGCATCGCCTCGCCGTACGGATCGACCAAAGTCACACGATCGTTTGGAACCCGCTCATAGGAGGTAATGATCCGGGTGTGAGTGACAGGAATTTCGACGGAAAACTTTCCGGTCAGCGAAGTCGTCTGCTGCGGCCGCAGCATGGATTGAAAATTTCCTTGTGAGCCCGACACCGCCAGGGCATCACCCGTGGCAATGGAGATCAATGCCTCGCTGTGTGCGCCGAAGTTTTGGGAATAGACTGCGCGGAAACCCGCGGACTGGTAACTCCCCGCGTTCATCACGATGCCATTGCCAGCGGGGTTAGGGAGGAAATTCCCGGCGAGCCAGGATGCGCCCTCGGGGTTACTGATCCCCCATACCGCGGCGTTGTGCAAGTTGTCGTGATAGGCCGCCACCTGCAGGCGGGAGGACCTGCCGAGCCGCCGATTGACCGAGACTTCCGAGTGGTTCAACTGCTCCATCTTCACCCGATCATCGCGCAGGGTCAGGCGCGGGAAGGCATTTAGCATGCCGACGCGTTCCAACAGGGAGTCGGCCCCCTCCCCGCGCCCTGAGCCGTACTGCGCGGCAACAACGGTAGAGGGGGTCGCCTGGTATTCCAACTTCATGTGCGGTTGTGCGGTCATCACCTCGCCCAGGCCGTTCAGATAATCCACGTCCATCCCGGCGGTCACCATGACCTTGGGAGAGAGGAGGCGCGTTTCCGAATAAGTTAACGCCAGCGCCTGGCCCTGGGAGAAACCGTTCGGCGCGCTCGCTGCGTCCAGCCCAGTGCCTCCGGGGAAGCTGAATTGATGAATGGCCAAACCGAATTCCTGGGGATCATCTTTGAGCAAATTGCGACGGTACATCGTGGCCACCGTGCCTGCCTCAAGGCCGGCCGTCGCAAAGGAGTTCGCCACGAGCAGGTCGGAGTCGGCCGAGAGAGCCCGGACATAGCCGACCACGCTCCCCAAACCCGGGTCATCGGCCAACGGATCCCGTCGCGTTAAACCCGGCAGCATGCCGATCAAGTACTGGTCTTGGAGCGGCGGCGTTTGGGAATTGGAAGCAGAATCCTTGGCCGCCGGCGCCGCCTCGCGATAACGAAGGATGGGCCGGGTGGTGGAGGAGGTCCGCAGCACCCACTTCCAATCATCCCCCCACGTGGAGACGGAACTGTTCGGAATCTGCAAGCGGATGGGAGCGAAGATATCGGTCAGGACAAACCTGGCGATGGCCGTCTCATCGGCGTCCACGCGAATGCCGTTGCGCATGGCCGGCAAGCGCGTCGGCGCGCTCACCTTGAGAGAGTACCAGCCGGGGACGAGATGCTCAATCGAGAA
>Ga0326728_10010025_pt1 | contig 22391 bp, 18 predicted proteins | sample MB3enrmetagenome_FD_207602 | JGI IMG/M metagenome (GOLD analysis project Ga0326728, IMG submission 207602) | Lab enriched peat soil microbial communities from McLean, Ithaca, NY, United States - MB31MN | ecosystem: Environmental > Terrestrial > Soil > Wetlands > Peat | place: USA: New York... | reverse complement strand
GAATGGTGCAGCGCGAAGCCGCCATGGTGGCGATGGTTCGGGTATTTCAGTTTCTGGGAATCCTGAGCCTCACCATGATTCCTGTCCTCGCTCTCACCAAGCGGCCGAGCAAGGGCGAACCATCAGCGCCCATCGGGCATTGAAGCGTGTTTGCCGGTTTCCTGAGTTATAGGTTCGTTGAAGAAGTCAGCCCGCGGCGCGGGCGCAAGCCGGTAGCCGACCTCATGTCAAGCCATGAAGACACCAAAACAGCTCACGCCAAGGCGCAAAGGCGCAAAGAAACGCGAAGCAGAAGTTCCTGCTTTTCTTTGCGAGCTTTGCGTACTTTGCGGCTTTGCGTGAAACCTGGCGGTTGGCCCATGGGTTAATTCGCGGGTTCTTGCGCCCGGGGCTACTATCTGTCGCGCCTGACGGGGCTCTGGGAGCTTCGTAATGGTCATTCAGGCAGTTCCAGGGCCTTCCAGGCGGGGTAGCGCAGCAGTTTTCCTTCGCACACGTTCGCCACGTACCGCCCGCTGCACCTGAACTGCATGATCCGACTACCTTGACGGGCCAACTCCGCCCAGCGTGACGCCGTCTTGGGGTTCTGTTCGATGCCCACTATAGCGTGCGGGCCGAACTCAAATTCCACCATGCGCAGTCCTTTCGACCTCAGGACGGTCACACGATAAGTTCGACCTCCCAATTCAATCTCCTCGCGCTCATCGCACAGAGCCTCTTGCCATGCGGAAACCAAAGCATCACCCAAGGTCATCGGCCACCTCCTGGCGCGTCAACAAAACAGGGAGTTCGAACGTGATTGTGTCATAGTTCCTCTGATCCACGCGAGGTTCCAACGCCACGATCCCCGAACCAAAGGTCGGCGCGGCGAGGCTCGGCCGGCAAGCTGTCCGATCGAGCGGCAAAAAGCGGCTTGCAGTGTGGACCTCAGAAGGATAATCTTTCCAGCGCAGTGTCACTCGTCACTGGGGAGGTTGAAGTGAAGAACTCCATCGTGCTCGCAGGTTTGGGCCTCATTTCGATTTTCGCAGCTTCGCTTGTTGTCTCGAACCCGGCCCCGCCCGCAGATCTGCCTCAATACGCAAGCGGGGATGAGCTTGTGCGCCCGCAGGATTATCGGGAGTGGATATTCGTCTCCTCCGGCTTCCGTCTGAGCAACAATGCATCGCCCGCCGAGGGAGCGACGTTTACGAACGTCTTTGTCAATCCTTCTGCGTACAAACAGTTTCTGGCAACCGGAAATTGGCCGGACCAAACCGTCTTGGTCGAGGAGAAGAGGACATCGTCGAACAAAGGTTCCCTCAATAAGGCGGCTCAATTTCAAACCGAGTTGGTGGGAATCAGCGTTAAAGTCAAGGACGCAGCCCGATTCCCGGATAAGTGGGCCTACTTCAGCTTCGATTCCTCAGCCAAGACAGCACATGCCAATCCGAAGGCCGCCTGCTGGCAATGCCATCACGATCAAGGCGCGGTCGACAGCACGTATGTGCAGTTCTATCCCACGCTAAGACCCGTGGCGCAGAAGCTCGGAACCTTCCATGAGGCGGCGACGGGCACGGAAGCGTATTGAACAGGAGTCCGGAGTCAAAATAGGTATGGCGAGGACTCCGTTGACCGGGACCGCCGGCGTTGGTCTGGTTTCTGATTTCTAATTTCTGCTTTCTATATTCTGAGCCCTCTGCTTCATCCTCACGGCTCGATGACCGTTCCCAATACTCGCAGGAACGCGGCAAGCCAGGCTGGATGGGCAGGCCATGCGGGCGCCGAGACGAGGTTCCCATCGACGTGCGCCTCGTCCATAGGTATCTCGGCATAGGCACCGCCGGACGCTTTCACCTCCGGTGACACGGCGGGATAGCAACTGCAAGTCCGGCCCTTTAACACTCCGGCGGCAGCCAGAATCTGGGCGCCGTGGCAGATCGCCGCAATGGGTTTGCCGGCCTGGCTGAAGTGCCGAACCATCTCGATGACCTTCGGGTTCAGGCGCAGGTATTCCGGGGCGCGCCCGCCAGGTATTACCAGAGCGTCGTAGGCTTCCGGCTTCACCTCGTCGAAGCTAGCGTTCAGCGCGAAGTTGTGCCCTCGCTTTTCGCTGTAAGTCTGATCCCCTTCGAAGTCATGAATGGCCGTCCGCACTGTTGCCCCCGCTTTCTTATCCGGGCAAACAGCATGAACGGTGTGCCCAACCATCTGCAAGGCTTGAAACGGCACCATGACCTCGTAATCTTCTACAAAGTCCCCAACCAACATCAGGATTTTCTTTCGCGCCATTGCGTTCCTCCTTCTACTCCGATTTGCTTCTGCCAAATCAGAACGAACCGTATTTCAGCCAGGCGTCCATAATATCTTTTCCCCGAAACGCCCACGTGCGCTCGCTCACTCTTTCCACGCCCTCGCGCTGCTCGTAAAGTCTCCCCGCCATCGTGGTGAACTCGACTTTTACTTCCACCGGGCCCGCAATCTTGTACGGCTTAAACTCCGCCAATCGCTCGATAGCTCGCTGCGCCTTCTCGCGGATGAGCGCGCAGGCCGCGGGATGTGAGAGCATATATCCTGCGTTGCGGCTTACTCCGCTCTTCACCTCGGCGCATTCGGCCTCGGGAACAAGGTCGTGGATCTCCTTGCACGCCGCGGTATCACCAGAAAGCATGATGGCGGGAACATTCATGGCGCCGGCCAGCAGCACGCGTCCGCCGATTTCGCCCATGGGCTTGCCGTTCACCCAGATGTTCTGGACGTTATGCGAGTCATAGGAGTGGCTGAGGATTCCCTTCTCGGCCCCAGCCATAGCATGCTGCCCGATGAAGATCACGGCGCAGTAAGAAGAGTCGAGTTCGAGCGTGCGAGAGATGGGCCTGCCGGTCAGCAAGTGCGCCTTGGGATGAATATCCAGCACGGAAAGGGAGCGGCCGGAGTCATGCCCGTCCCAGACCACCACCTCCGTGGCGCCGCCCGCCAGCAAGCCCTCCACCGCGGCGTTCACCTCGCCGGTAAGCAGCTTGCGTGACTCCTCCCAGCGCGGACTCTGAAACGGCTCAACCTGCAGTTCCGAATCGTAGATGCCGGACACTCCTTCCATGTCCGTAATCATGAAGACCTTCCTGGAAGTTTGCGCCGTCCCCCAACTCGCCAGCGAAAGAGTCGCCGCAACGGCTAACAGAATTGAAACTGCTGCTGTCGTCTCTCGATTTCCGGGTTTCATGTTATGGCCCTTCCTTTCTCTCGTGCCGGTAAGACTCGTCCCAACCTCTTCGATGAATGATACAACACCCCGAGGCCCGCAGGCCGTCCCCTTGCGAACTCACCCGGCCGCTTCGTGCTCCCCGTATTTGGTGGCGAGGAAGGCCCCGATAAACACCAGAAGTCCGCCCGCGAGCAACTGCCACCTGATCTTCTCATGAAGCGTGAGAGTCGAGATGAGCACGCCAAAAACCGGCAACAGGTAAATGGACAGCGCCGCGTGGGTAAGATCGATCCGTTGAATGACCCAGAAGAAGAGCAGCATGGCTAGGGTGAGGCACAAAACAGCGATCATCCCCAGGCTCAGCCACACCGCAAACCCGAGGGAGGCCAACTGCCGCCACGACAACGGCTCGCGCGCCAGCATGGTTACAAGCAACGCCAGGTCCGTGATGATGTAACTGTAGACCAGGACCTCCAGGGGAGTGAAGGCGCGCAGCAACCGTTTGCTGAAGGCGTTATAGAATGCGCTTCCAAAGCATCCCGCCAGAATCAGAGCGTTGCCGGCCAAGTACTTGCCGCGAAAGATGTGGACGGTGCGCCAATCGACGTCCGACACCAGCAACACGCCGCAAATAGCCAAGGCGAAGGAAATCCATAGCAGACGGCTCATCTTCTCGCCCACCAGGAGAGTGGCGAGAAATGCCGTGAGGACAGGAATTACTAATGTAATGACGGAAGCGTTCGAGGCCAACGACCGGCTCACGCCTAAGGTTAAGCAGAACTGCGCCACAAAACAGCCCACGAGTCCCAGCGTCACAAATTCGAACAATTGCCGGCCGAAGCCGCCTCGCTCCCTCGAGGGCTGCCTTGCTTTCGGGCCTCGCTTCGAGAAGAGCAGTAGACCTAAGAGAACCGTGGCCATCGCCAGGGGCAAAAGCGTAACCGTTATGGAGCCAAGCTTGCGCGTGGCAATCCTGGCCCCCGTATACTGGAACGCCCACATCACGTTGACCAGAACCAACAACAGAAAGTACCACGAGGAACCTGCTCTACGACCCACAAGGCTTTCACTCATTTCCCATTCCTTTCTCAGACAACAACGCCCGTGCCGGAATTCGTTTCTGCTCCCCCGAAAGTCACGTCATTCCCGTGCAAGCGGGGGTCCATGTTTGTGTGAACAGAGATGGATTCCCGCTTTCGCGGGAATGACGAGTAGGGCGCGACTTTCGGGGGAGTTTCCATGGGCCTGTGGCCCACCCCGGGCAATGAAAATCAGCGTCGTCGCGCTCACGTAGGGGTACGCCATGGCGTGCCCCTACAATGGCCGGCGAGGGTGATTTTCAGGGGAGTCGCAGGCGGTCCTGAGCGAAGCGAAGGAAGGATCTCTGTGGTTCGTTCAAACTGCAACTGCCCGGATTCCCCGATTCCTGGGGTCCGATGGGCCCCATCGGGGTCCTGAAATCGGACTTCGCTTCGCCCCAGACCGTCCAGTCCAGGGCTTCGCTCTGAATGACAGGCCCCAGGGGTCTTTCCGCAGCCTGGAAAGGCCCGCGCTACGAATCGGGCAAGGACATTACCCCAAGGTTGTATCGAGTCTCAATATTCGGACTGGACACTCCTGAGGAAGCTTGGCAAAATGGAGACATGTTCCCTTTCGGGGCGTGGCGCAGCCTGGTAGCGCGCTTGCCTTGGGCGCAAGAGGTCCCCGGTTCAAATCCGGGCGCCCCGACCAACATTCAGCGGGAATTGAGGTGAGCCTCTTCGTCACAAGAGACGTTCTATGACGGGCAGGCGCAGACCCACTCTACGCATTTCGGAGAAGTCCCTGTCACCCACGCCCGCCGTCAACCTCAATGGATCGTCAGTGGTGCAGTGGTGAAGTGGTCGGTATTCCTCCGACGGGGTGTGTCACCGACTTTCCCGAAAGCGGGTTATCCGTGATGATTTTAAAGAACCCCCAATTTATGAGCTGGAGGCCCGTAGTGCCATCCGTCCCGTAAACCGACCAAGCACTCGCCTGAAAGTCAAGATAGAAATTGATCGTGATGTCGTCCCCAAAGTCTATTTCGTCTGAGTTGTCTGTCGTGAGGAGGGACCGGCCTTGCACCCCGACAGGAGAGCCGAGGGCACCGTTCGTAACCACAACGTTGTTATTCAGAAACACATAGCTGCCGCCAATTGGGGCATTTGCAAGCCCGCAACCGGTCATTAGGTTGTGGACTCCACCGACCCGATCCCCCTGTGCCGTCAGCTGCAAAAAGTCGCAATACTCAGTCGTACGAGTCGCATCATAAAACACGATGTCGTACGTTCCCGTGGGATAACCGGAGACAGTGAACGGGGGCGCAGCGATCCGAGCCGAGGGCACCTGCCAGGAGGCACGGCCTGAAGCCGAAGCTGGGGTCTTCGACACAATCGTGAAGGTGCCCGAGTTGAACAGGCTCTCGGGCAGGACACCATCGCTCTCTATGTAATAGCCCCAGGTGTTATTGTTGAAATTCAGATACAGTGTCAGGGCGCTATTATCCAAAGCAAGCACCCCAATGTTGTCGGCCAAGGCCACGGGTCCGATGGCTTCCAGGCTGTCCCATTTGCTTGTAACCAGACCGTTAACGCCGTCAAGCCAGGTCTGACTGCCGTAGCAGTCATAATTATCATGTGTCCCACTGACAAAGCCACTCGCTGCGATGGTCACAGTTGCGCCGTCACAATAGCCGTTGAAAGCAATCGAGTATGTCCCAACACGCTTCTGTGCGTAGAGTGATTGCGCCAACATGAACATTCCCGCCAGACTGACCAGAATCAGCTTGTTTCTGCTCACCATGCACCTCCGTTTGTGAAATAGGATATTCCGGTTGAAACCTAATCGGGCGACAGTATAGACTTCACCACCTCGTTCGCGCGGACTTTGCCAGACGAAACCCGAGGTGATGCACTCTCCCAGATCGAGAAAGCCAAACTATTCCACCTCTCCAACCTCCTCGGGAATCTTACAGGAACGAGTCGGAGTCAGGTTGCCCTGCAACCGCCCTCTGCCACGCACACCGGACAGATACGCGCTGATTCGACCATAGAACTCCTCGATTGTCAAGTGCCGGGCTCCCAAATCGCCATTGTGCGCTCCTGTGAAGTCCGCCCACAGCAACCTTGTAATCCCCCGCGTGCAGAAAGCCCGCAAGGGGCCCCTGACCCTCTTTCTCTCCTCCTTACCCGTCTCGGTCCGGATTACGTCTCCATCGTCAGCCGCGGAGGACTCGGCACACCTCGTTCAGCCGAGTTTGGCCTTGAACTGCTCCCAAGCGCGCCGCACGCGACCCGCCCAAGTCTCCCGCTCAGGCTGACTCGCGATCCAGAACCGGCGTTGCCCCCAGCAGGCACGGAGTTTTTCCCAGTAGTGGGCTCTCGTTTCAGTAACGGCCCCCTCGCCCCCAGAAAGGGCGTATTCATTGCCGACCTGAAATTCGGGTGGAGGGTCGGCCGGCAGCACGCTGCCAAACGGGTATCTCCTCTGCAAGCTGAACGCCGCTGCCCGCCAATAGGCCTGTGCCGTCTCCTCCTCCTTGGCGCGACGCTTGGCGGTCCAGTATGGACTTTGATCGGCGAAATCGGACGGGGCTTCGGTTTGCAGGTGCATTTGGACCGGGGGAGGAGTTGAGAGATAAACGCCTAAAGGAGGAACAGTCACTACCAGCAATAACCCTGCCGCCAACGACAGCACGGCTGCCACCCCTCGTCGCTTGGAGGGAGTTCCGTGATTATGGAGAGCGGGGGGATGATTTGCCGAACGTCGCGTGAAGACATCCCCTGGCTCTCGTCGTGAGGTCTCGTATTGGCCTCGAAACCTTCTTTGCCCGGCCTCGACATTCGCGACGGCGTTCGATGCAGCTTGGTTCAACAGCGCTATTTTTGCTTCGGCCCGGCTGACTGGTTGTTGCTTGCTTTCCTCGAAAGCCCGTCCCGAACTGCTAGCCTCTTCGCGCAGCTTCGCCACCGTTGCCTCGAGGCTCGCCACGGCGTTAGCGGCTGCCTGGTTGAGCGACGCCAGTTTTGCTTCGGCCAGGCTGGCCAGTTGTTGCCTGCTCTCTTCGAACGCCCGTCCCGAATTGGTCACTTTTTCCCGCAGTTTCTCAAGCGCTGCCTCGGCCTGCTTCTCAAATTCCTTGGACCATTGCTCTCTCAATTCTTGCGCGGCCTTTTCTGATTCTGCTGCCGGACCCGCCCCGTTTCTGTGCGCAGCCGCCGGACCATCGTCGGGCCGCGCCTGGAACTCCCTCGCCAGCGCACTCGCACGCTCCTCCAAAGAGTCCAAGGCCAGTGACACTCGCGAGAGCCTGTCCTCAAGGTTCGAGGCGCGAAGATCGCGGATGTCAGTGACTCGCGGCAGAGCCAGCTCCTCCGCCAAGGGGAAATCTTGCTCCGTCCATTCCGGCATCTCCGGATGCTCATCGTTAAGGGCCGCATAAAACCTGAGCCAGTAAGAGACGCCGGCGTGCTGCGCGACCAGGACAGCCTCTTTGTAATGGCCCGGAGTGCCGTCGCTGCGGCGACTGCTGATCACAGTGCTCAGGGCGGCGCCGACAGACAAACGGCCGTTGAAAAGCCTGAAGGCCAGGGCCCTCGAGGGACTCGAACCCATGCTCTGCAAGTCAAGCGGGAAGCCGTCCTGAGCTCGGGTGGATTGCGCCGGGTTTCCAATCACCCAGACCCTGACCGTGATCAGTCCATCCTCGAGGTATTTCTCGTGGGCGAACGCATAGAAGCCAGAGCGGTTCCCGAGTGGCCTCCAACTCTCAGCCAGATTTGCCGTGACAATGATAGACGCCTTCCCTGAAACGTCCTCGAATCTTACCTCAAGTGGGGTCATTGGGAACCTCCCGCTTCGAGGGCGGGTACTTTCCTCTTCCACGAACGATATAAACCATTTTTCGGACTGAGGAAGACATTATAGCACCGCTTGAGTGGGGAGGCTGAAGTGCAGCTCGACGGTAGTGTCTCAGTTTGAAGTAGAGGCGGCTTTACGCCGCCATTTGGCGAGGTAGACTCGCCGCTACGAATTCAAACTGAGACACTACCAGCTCGACTGCCGTCTTTGTTCCGGCCGACGAGCGGTGTATACTCAAGACCCTGAGACATCCTGGAGCTCTCATGCCTGACGCCCTCACTGTTCACCGACTGCACTTCGCTTTCACGGTCACCTTCCACTATCTTTTCCCGCAGCTCACTATGGGGCTAGCGCTACTGATCCTGATCCTGAAAACCCTGGCCCTGCGGACTGGCGAAGAGCACTACAATCGAGCTGCGCGCTTCTGGATGAAGATCTTCGGCATCAGCTTCGTCCTGGGAGTGGTGACCGGCATCCCCATGGAGTTTCAGTTTGGAACTAATTGGGCGCAGTTTTCCAAAGCCGCGGGCGGCGTGATCGGGCAGACGCTGGCAATGGAAGGCATCTTCTCATTTTTCCTGGAGTCGAGTTTTCTGGGGCTGTTTCTGTTCGGCGAAAAACGCCTGGGTCCCAAAGGCCACTGGTTCACTGCGCTCATGGTGTTCGTGGGGTCGTGGCTCTCGGGGTACCTGATTGTCGCCACCGACGCCTGGATGCAACGCCCGGTGGCTTACACACTAGGACCCAACGGCGAAATCAAGCTGACCAGCTTCTGGGGGCTGCTGCTGAACCGCTGGGCTCTGTGGCAATACGCGCACAACATGAGCGGCGCGGTGATCACCGCGGCATTTGTGATGGCCTCACTGGGGGCATTCTATTTGCTCGTCGGAAGGCAGCAAAGTTACGGGCAGACTTTTGTCCGCGTGGGAGTAATCGCCGGCGTCATCGCCACCATCTTCCAACTGTTCCCGAGCGGCGACGGCCAAGGCCGCCTGGTGGCACGCCACCAACCGGTCACCATGGCTGCCATGGAGGGCCTGTTCCACACGCAAAAAGGAGCGCCCATCGCGGTGCTCGGACAGCCCGACGTGGTGAATCAGCGTCTCGATAATCCCCTTCTGATCCCCCGCACTCTGAGCTTCGTGACTTACCGGCGCTGGATGTCGGAAGTCAAAGGGCTGGACGCTTTCCCCCAGTCGGACTGGCCGGACAACATTCCTCTCGTCTATTACTCCTATCACGTCATGGTGGGGCTCGGCACGCTGTTTATTGCGGTGATGGTGATCTGCGCCTGGAAGTTGTGGAAAGGGACTTTGTACGCCTCGCGAGGGATGCTCTGGGTCCTCATGCTCTCTCTTCCCTTCCCTTACATCGCCAATACTGCTGGATGGATGACCGCCGAGGTGGGACGCCAACCGTGGGTGATCTATGGCTTGATGCGCACGCAGACGGGAGTGTCGCCGCAAGTATCGTCGGGAAACGTCTGGTTCACGCTGCTGGGATTTATGGGAATGTACACCGTGCTGGGTATATTGTTTTTGTTCCTGGTCTACCGCGTGATTGAAGAGGGGCCCGAGCCTCCGCCACTCTTCGTTCCGCCCAAGGCGTAGGGGCGGCTCGCGAGCCTCCCCTACGGTTGCGGCCATGGGCTAGGGCACAACGCATAGGAGTTTTCGGCATGGAAACGGTTTGGTTTTGTCTGGTGGCGATCATGATTGCCGCCTACGTGGTGCTGGACGGATTTGACCTCGGCGCGGGCGCAGTTCATTTTCTTGTCGCCAAGACGGATGCGGAACGCCAGTTGGTTGTGCGCTCGATCGGGCCGGTCTGGGATGGCAATGAAGTGTGGCTGCTGGCCGCCGGCGGAACCCTCTACTTCGCCTTCCCAGCTCTCTACGCCTCGGGGTTCAGCGGCTTTTACTTGCCTCTCATGATAGTGCTCTGGCTGCTGATCCTGCGCGGCATCGCCATTGAGTTTCGCGAAAAGGTAGACAGCGCCGTCTGGATCACGTTCTGGGACGTGGTGTTTGCCGCCGCCAGCCTGCTGTTGGCAGTGTTTTTCGGCGCCGCTCTCGGCAATGTGGTCCGAGGCGTTCCGTTGGACAGCAACGGATACTTTTTCGAGGCCTTGTGGACCAACTTCCGTTTGGGAACAAAAACCGGCATTCTCGATTGGTACACGATTCTCGTCGGAGTGGCGGCCTTAGCCACGCTCTCCCTTCACGGCGCGCTTTGGCTGGCGCTAAAAACCGAAGGTCCGGTCCACGACCGTTCGCAGAGCGCGGCGCGCGCGGCTTGGTGGATCGTGCTGCTGATGACTTTCCTTGTTACCGTCGTCACTTTCCGCGTCCAACCCCAGGTCCTGAAGAACCTGTCGGAGCATCCCGCGGGGTTCGTCTTTCCCTTGCTCGCTTTGGCTGGGCTCGCAGCAATGGGATGGTTTATTCGGCACCAGGATGACCTGAAAGGATTCCTTGCCTCCTGCCTTTACCTTGTGGGTATGTTGACCAGCGTGGTTTTCGGATTGTACCCTCTCGTCTTGCCTGCCAGTACCAGCCCCGCTTATTCATTGACGATCTACAACGCCAAGGCCGCCGATTATGGACTGCGCGTCGGTCTGATTTGGTGGTTCATCGGCATGGCCTTGACCACAACGTATTTCATCTATGTCTACCGCAACTTTGCCGGGAAGGTGAAGATCGAGGGATAGCAAGACAGGGCCTTCGCCCGCATTCCTCACTCGAGTTGGGGCAGACCGGAAGGGCGGGGCTTCAGCCCCGCCCTCCCCGACCTGTGGTGAGAAACCCAGCCTAACAACTCAGCAAGCGATTCGTCATACGGCGGCTATCTGAATGGTTTTGTTCGAAGGCGTGAAATCGGTCAAGTACAACGTGACACCTGGCAGGCGAGGTTCAGCGCCGCGCAGTTGGGTCCATGAGTGGCGGCGGAAGCAGGGGCCGATGCGCAGCCTGCGGCCTGCGAGTTCGTAGGTCGCGAAACCGTCTCCCAACAAATACGCATCAGGCACGCCGGGCAAGGGCGCGACAGCGCCGCCCGCAAGCTGTCCTCCCGGACGCAGGGTGATCTCCACCGTCACCGGAACCCCGTCCGTGCCTCCAACGTTCAGTGACAGCTCGAAGCCGTTCTCGCGCTCGCTGATCTCCACGCGGGAGCGCAGGCGGCAGAGATTGCTGTGGTCGCGGCGGGAGTTGGGCATGGCTTGCCAATTCCCGTCTGCGCGACGGTCACCCGGGTCCAAAGGTTGCAGATAGTATCCCTCCAGTTCCTGCTCCAGCCGATACGCGCTTCCCGAGCGTGTCAGCGGGGCGGCAAACTGCCCTTTGCCGAAGAAGGCGCTGGCCAAGCGCACCGCCTCGACCACCGCTCCGCCGTGCCGGAAAGAAAAGAAGCGCGAGTCTCCTCCCAGGATGGTGGCGCTGCGCTCACCGCGCCGAACATGGGCGAACCCGGCGAGGGGGAAATACCTGTCGTAGTCAGCGGGCAACTCCTCACGCGCAGGCAGCTGTTGCCGCAGTTCTGGAATCTCGAGAAAGTAGAGCAGCTCCCCACCCAATTGCGCCAGGTGGTCACGCTCGAGATTGTTCACGACGGTGGCGAAGCGCCCATTACGGTCGTGGCGCGCCATGTAGCGGTACGCGTGGTAATAGGGCCGTAACGTGGCAGGCTGGAAGCGATCCTGGCGGCGCGAGATGTCGGTAGCCACTTCGCCGTCGGCGTGCAGGAAGTAGATCATCGCCTCCAGGTTCTTTCGCACCGGCTCGAACAAAACCGGCCGGTCGAGCAGCCGGCCGGCGGTCAGCAGTGCGCGGTCGGAGATGGCATTGTAGATTCCCGTGCTGCGCTCGGCGAATTGGCCCTCTTTATCCAGGTCGATCCCTTCGGCCAGCCATTGATCCACTCGCGCAACATAACGAGGATCAGGGGAAAGGTGGTGGCAGCGGGCCAGGGCCGAAACCACGACCCAGCGATGGTTGGGTGTGTGAATGCCTCCCGTGGTCAAGGCGGAGGCGCCGCGCTCGATGAAAGCTCCCAGCGCGGCCTCCAGACGGCGCGTCTCCGGGTACTTTCGAATCCGCAAAACCTCAACCGTGGCGCAAAGCGGTTCCAGCACGAAAGCTGTGTCCGGTGGGGAACCAAAATTGGTAGTGGGAAGATCGATGGTGCCGTCGGCATGCTGGACTCGAAGCAAGGCCACGGCCGCACGCTCCATCCGTTCGAGCGCGTCAGGCCGGCGGTGATAGCGGGACTCCGGAGCCAGAAAAACGGCGGCCAAGCCTGAAAGGAACCCCGCCGTGGCCCCAGGCTGAGGGATCCCGTGCTCGTCAAGTACTCCCCCGTCCGCTTGCTGCCTCGGCAACGATTCGTCCGCAGCCCGCTCAGCCACCTTCACCAATTCCGGATAGATGTCGGCTCCGGCCGAATCATTTTCACTGTCCGTTCCGGACAACCGCACCGTCCCTGTCGCACCCAACACAGTGAGGAATTCCCTTCGGTCCATACGGCCTTTCCATGATCCTTCTCAGTTCGGGCGCTAATGTACACCTGAAGACATTCGGATGCAATGTTTTGGCTCGCTTCCAATCCAAGACAGTAGCGTGAGGTGGTCAAGATAGCGGCTTCGCCGCCCCGCTGTGTGGAAAGGCTCTGCCTTTCCGCGGAGCAGGCGGCAAAGCCGCAGAGGTGAGTGCGCTTCCTCGCGTCGCTCGGCACGAGGCATTCACGCCACCCCGGCGTGTCACTCGCCACTTCTTTCACTAGTTCGCCATTTTGGCGATGTGGATATCGAAGCCGGTGCCGGGCAGCAGTGTGGTCAACTCAAAGGCTGTGAATCCGTCGCCCTCGAGTTCCGTTCGACGGTAGAGTCCGGGCTCGTTTTCTACGGTCTCACGCCGCGCCTCGAAATTCTGCAAAAATGCTTGGGCATTCTTCAAGTCGGGATACGCCGATGCCGTGGAGCGAGTCAGGGCTTCGGCCGCATAGGAGCGGACCAGCTTAGGCCAGTATTTCTCCAGCAGAGCGGTGCTGGCGAAAAGGTCGGCCCAAACAATCTGGTCATTCACCGCCACCACCACGCCCACGGCGTTCCGGTCGCGCAATTCCCGCATGACTCCCTGGTAAGACTGCTCGAGGGGCGCGGCCACTGCCTCAACGCGTTCCTTTACCGCGTCGTTGCCCATTACGCCTGCATAAGACGAAGTCGCCTGTAGCTCGGGAGCGGCTCGAGGCACCAACGCCTCCATCCTCGTTGCCGAAGCGCCAACCTCCGACCAGACCTTTCGTTGGTCCTGGTCGGCCATGGCGCTCTTTCGAACGCTGGGCTGCGCCATCTGCGAATGGAACGACCCGAATACAGGCTTTGTGGCGACCCAGCGGTGCGGTTCAACGCAGAAGACGCCCAGGTCGATGGGGTCACTCTCCGCCGGGACGATCCGGTCTTTGCCAACCACGCGATCTTGCTTGCCTCCCGTCAGGATTTCACCCGCCAGCAATAGCAGCGGACGCTTGGAATTGTTCACCAGAACCAACTGGTTAACCTGCGGCCCAGGCGGCAGGGGCCGCTGGCGGCCGCGGATGAGCGGTTGGATCATTCCGCCTTCGCTGACCACAACTTCGCCGGAGCGTAAACCCTCATCGAGGGTCAGGAACTCGTTCGTGTCATGGGTGCGGTTTGTGACCACCGGAAAGATGGTCAGATTATTGTGCCTGATCGGCTCCAGCACCTTGTAAGTTGACCCCGCCTCGCCGGCCGCTCCGAGACCTGGCCCCAGCGGCAGGGCCATCAAACCCGTCATCACGGCAATCATGCTCAAGCCCAGAAACTGCTTTCCTCTCATCGTAGGTTCCTCCCGAAGAGTTGACCGAGGGCATCAAACCGGTCTGAAGGGAGAACGCCTCAGGTTATAATTCTTGCATCCAAATGAGAGCCGAAATTCGAAAATCGAAGATCGAAATTGGGCTGCTGAGATTTACGGTGGAGGAATCGTACGAAGTCATTCCCGCGAAAGCGGGAATCCAGTGGCCTCTGGACTGACGATGGGCCCCCGCTTCCGCGGGGGCGACGGATGTTGACTTTCATTCATTTGGGTGGGCCACAGGCCCATCACTACTCAGAATGACAACCTCGAAGGCTACCCGATTTCGATGAGCTCCACCCAGGAAAAGACCGGCCGTTCAGCAATGTTCATCATCTCGGAATCCGTGTGCACCCGGCTTTATCGCCAAGCGGGAGCGGAGCGGTTCGGACTCGCCGTCGAGGACTTCGCAAGCATCCTGCAAGAGGTTGCTGCCAAGTACCGCCCTCGAGACGCTACCCAAGCCGAGGTTCTGGAACTCCTCGAAAGTCTGCGTCTTGAGGAACTGGCGCTGGCGCGCGCTTGCGCCCGGGGCAACGAAGCTGCGTGGGAAGTCTTCCTGAACCGCTACCGCGAAAAGCTCTACCACGCCGCTCACTCGCTAGCCTCAGAGGATTCCGCTGCGCGCGATCTTGCCGATTCGCTTTATGCCGACCTTTACGGAACGCGCTCGGTGGACGGCAGGCGAGTTTCGAAACTCGACTCGTTCACCGGCCGCGGCTCCCTGGAGGGCTGGCTTCGCGCCGTTCTGGCACAGGAATACGTGAATCGCTATCGACGGCAGCAGCGTCTGGTCAGCCTGGAGGAGCAGACTGAAGCGGGAGCCCAGTTCCAGACCGAAGAGCGCGACCCTTCGCAGGCGCACGACGCGCGTTTGGAGGAGGCCACGGATCAAGCCCTCACCGCTCTGCCTGGGGAAGACAAATTCATTTTGGCCGGTTATTATCTCGATGGACGTACCCTGGCCGAGATCGCGCGCCTGCTGGGCGTGCACGAGTCGACAGCCAGCCGCAGACTGGAGAAAATCACCACCACACTTCGCAAATCCATTCTTGCCCGGCTGCAAGAACATGGCATGAGTTCAAAAGAAGCGCGAGAAGCCATGGAAGTGGAAGTCAGCGAGTTTTCCTTGGATGTTCGCCGCCGGCTGGCGAAGGGCGCAAATAACAGGGAAGATGGGCGAAAGAAATTGGTACGGGATGAAGGTTAAAGGTCAAAACACGCAAGAAGGCGGTGAGTGGAGCGTTCCATAAGAGGGCCGGGAGCGCGGCGTTTGCTCGCTCTGTTCCCTATTCCCTGTTCCCTTAAGGGATATCGTAGACTGGATCAGCTATGTGGGGAATACCCAAAATCGTGCTCGAGCGGCTTAAAGGAAGAACCGTCGGCAGCCCGGAGAATCGGCGATCGGCAATCGACGATCGGCCATTCCAACATCCGGACGCCAACCTCCTGACGGCATTCCTCGAAAGGAGGCTGACGGAGCGCGAGCGAGCGCAAGTTCTAGACCATCTCGCTGAATGTGCGGAGTGCCGGGAGATTGCGGCCTTGACACTGCCCGCTGAAGCCGAGACGGTCGAACCCGCCCGAATGCCTGCCCGAAGCGTCCGGCCAGCGCTCCGCTGGGGCGCGCTGGCAGCTGCCCTGGCCGCCGTGGTAGTTGCCGCCGTATTGCGCCAGCATTCGAGAAGCAGGGTGCAAACTGCGCCGAACAACGCGCCCCCCAGCATTGTGGCGAACGCAAGTGAAACCACTCGGCAGACTCCGCAACCCTTACCGCCGCAACCCACCTCCACAGCAGCCACGCGAAGGGCCAAAGAAAAGCCTCTCGAGTCTACGGGCGAGATTGCAAGACTCCAAAAACCTGCCGCAGCACCACAAGCCCGGCAGATCGCCCCTCTCTCTGCGGGCGTTGAGGCAACAAGCCAAGCGCCGCCGAGCGCGCAGCTTCGCACGGCGGCGCCACCGGCCGTTCTCCCCAGGATTTCCGAATCTGCCGAGCTCTCGACGGGTGTTAACACTGATCTCATCCGTGCTGCCGCGAAGCCGAGCGCCGTCCTGGATCACCGCCCGGTCCCCGCTTACGACAAGAAAGGTTTAGCGGGTGAAGCCGGAGCATCAATGGCCATGCGTGCAAAAGCCCTGCAAGCCAGACTTTCAGCCACGCCATTGCGCAGCCAATTGGAAGGCGCCGTGGCCCAGTCAGGCGCGCTCTGGACCATTTCGCCGGAGGGCAAAGTGCAGCGCTCGGACGACGGAGGGAAGAACTGGGAGGACTTACGCGTCGACGACAAGGTCGAATTCCGAGTGATCCAGGCCAATGGTGGGGAGATCTGGGCGGGCGGAACCGGCGGTGCCCTGTATCACTCCAGTGATGGCGGCGCGGCTTGGACGCGCGTCAACCTGGCTTCAGACGCCGGTCCCACGACACAAGCCATCATTTCTATCAATTTGTCCTCATCCGACCTTCAGCACGTCAGCGTCAAAACTGCCTCCGGGGAGCAGTGGGTATCCTACGACGGCGGACAGCACTGGCGTCTGACACTTGGCCCCTGAAACCGGACACCTGCCGTTACGATGTCGCCTTGATCTGCTCGATGAGCCGAACGGCCTTGGGTCGGTAGCCGGTACGTGTACGAACGTGGTAGCCCTTCACCTCTTGACCGACCAATTTCACAGTGATGCTACGCCAGCCGCGATTCGGGTTGGGCGCCGGGTAGTAGCTGATCGAATACAAGTGGGCCAGGTCATCCCGGATGGAAGCGAACGCATCCTGCTGTTCTTTCCAATTCTTCGCGAAGTAGACCTTGCCGCCCGTCGTGGCGCTGACCCGTTCAAACACGGCAGTTGAAACCGGGTCGAGCCGGGCTTCCTGGGTGCTGATCATGTAGATGGGAATCCCTTCGGTCTGCGCCATCTCGCGAACGTCTTCGGGCCCCACCGCGCTGGCGTTGTCGGGACCGTTGGAAAAAACCACCACCACCTTCCGGCCAGAAAGCCGGGCGGCATCTTTGAGGGTCATCAGCAGGGAGTTATAGAGGGCGGCATCATCTCCTGCCACGGTAGCGCGAATGGCGCGAATGACATCTGGCCGTTCAGGTGTGAGTAGCGCGGCTCGCGAGAAGTTGCGGCTGTAAGAATAAAACGCCACGCGCGCGGGATCTTGCAGCGACCGAACAAATTCCGCAATGGCATCCTGTGCAAAAACAAAGCCCCGGTACATGTAATTGCTGGTGTCGAACAGAATAAAGACACTGGCGCCGGCGACAAGCGAGGCCACCTGGCCTGCCGTAGCTTCCTCGAATCCGGCATCTTTGTTTCGATGGCCGTGGCCCTTGGGAGCCGAGGAACTCGCCAAAGCCGGCCTGCTCTCACCCGGCTTGTAGTCCTCCAGCTTTCGCGGCGCTTCGTTCTCTTCACCGAAGGTGGCGATCTTTTGAGTGATTCCATCCTCATAAATCGCAAAGTCCCAGGGAGTGAGGCGAGTCACGTAATTCCCTTTCTTGTCCGTGACCGCCACATCCAATTGCACCATATTGACGGTGACTTTAAAGACGGTCACATCCGGGCCGCTTTGCTCCTGCGCCCTCACCCAAGCCGGGCTGCCGGAGAAAGCCGCCAGCAAAAGCATCGGAACCAAGACGCGCCATTTCGCCATAGTAGTTTCCTCAAGCCCCTGGACCCGGCTCACTTTTGGCCAAGGTACGGATTTTGCCCTGCCGAAACTCCTCGCCCGTTTCCCGCAAAGCGCGAAGCAGTGCCGGCCAATCCTCCAAGTCAGTGGCGGAAATCTTCTCAATCATGCGGTGCGTAAGCTCAGGCACCAGAAGGTGAAGCATTTCCGGAGAATAACGGTTCTCGTCCGCCAGGCGCGCCCAGTACAGGTTATTGGAATCCCAGGACTCACCCAGGAGGCGGCTCGAATACCCCATCAGAGTAGGAAGGGGTTTTATGCTCAGCAGTTCGCGCGCATAGGTCTTTTCAAGCGCCGGATGAGGCACGCCAAAATCCCTCGAGAGGCGTTCCCAACTGACCTCAGCGGGATGCTGCCCGCTAAGTTCAGTCAATTCTCGCCCGGCGGGTCCAGAGTCCTGACCCGGGAATCGGCGCCGGAATTCCGCCGCCAAGTAAAAGATCTCTGCCGGCGCCACTTTAGAAATCGCAGCTTCCGGCTCTCCCCGCCGCAGAGCGTCCTCCACTTCCGCGGCCCTGTGAGGAAGCATGCGATCGGAGAGAATCGTCATCACCGTTGCACGCAGCCGCTCATCTTTGCCCGCCGTTTCCAAAAGCTCTTCGCCGGCGCGCTGGTAGAGGCTGACGGCATGAAGTTCCGATCGAGTCACTCCCCACCATCGCGGCAGGACCGCGCCCACCAAGAGAGAAGGCACCAGATCCTCCCAGATCAGGGCCTGAAGGTTTTCCGGCACAATGAAGTTCTGCTCCACTTCCGCCAGCGCGTAAGGCAGGTCAGCCAGCGAGCCGGACAGATGCGCTCCTCCGCTTGCCGTATCGCCAACACCTATCAAAGCGGGACTCTGCCAGGAATGGTATTCTCCGTTGATCTTCTCTCCGATGGGATCGTGAGAGCGCACAAAAAGCGGGTTAGTCAGGAGCATCTGCGCCCCAGGCGGTTCGTAATAGGCGTAGTTGAGTCCCACTAAGGTATCCCTCAGGAAGGGCACGAGTTGGCCACGAGCCGCCGCCAGGTCGCTGGCAGACGCCAGCGACTCGATGAGCGGCAACAGGTTCATTTGCAACTCGAATTTGATATGTGGGGTCGTATAAAGGCCATTGGCCCATTCCAATCTTTCGCCGGTGGTGAAGAGTGGTTTTGGCAGCTCGAACTCCCGCAGCTCCCCGGCCAAGACCAATAGCGTATCAACCTTCGGTTTTCCGTGCGCCGATTGGCTCAGGCCGTGTCCCAGAGCAAACAAGTTGTCGAGAGAAATGAGCCGTTGCGCATCCAGAACGGCGCGGATGTTGTCGGCCAAAAGCTGCCTCACCTGCCGCCCCGCCGGCGTTGTCGGCCTGGGACCGGCAAGCAAAGTGACGATGGCGTCCTGGGAGCGCTGTGTTTCGCCCGTCGCGGCCCGCAAAAGCTCCCCGAACGAACTCTCCGTGGCATCGAAAAGCTGCACCGAGGAAGAGACGCTTCCGAATGGTTTGATAACCCGCTGCCAGGACTGGTTGAAGTCTTGAATTTCCCCCTGGCGCGCCAGGATTTCCCAGAGTCCCACGATGGCTTGATAAATGCCTAAGGCGTCGCCTCGCACGCCATTGTCAGGGATGCGGTTAATCGCATCGGCCACAGCGAGAAAACGGCCGACCGAGTCGTCGTTCAGAGCGTGAAACTCGGAGAAGATGGAATACTGGCCCCCGAAGCGCGGAAAATCATCCACCAGCAAACTCACGGTTTGCGGACTTAGGCGCTCGCCCAGGGAGCGCCGGCGGTCAATCTCATTCAAGGTCAGGAATACTCTGAGCGGTGAAGCGTCCGAGGCTTGCCGCGTAAGTGCAAACATGCCCGTAACCAGATCTTCAGGAGACTTCCACCCTTTCGAACGCTGGACCCACTCCGCCTCGGCTTTGGAATGGGTTTTGCGTCCCGGGATTCCTTGCCACGCCCCCAAGCCTCCTGGAATGTGCGGCTCGCCGTTCGGCTCAAACCAGAGCCGGGTCACCAGCAACAGCAGGCCCGGATCTGTCCTGAAGGCGCCCTTCGCTGGGCCGGGGGAGGCTTTCCTCCCTCGTAAGGCCGCATAAAATCGAGTCAATCGGCGAGGTTCAGCGAAGTAGGCCTGCTGCGCCGAGTTAATGCGCGAGAGTGCGTCGAAGTAAGCTGCCAGCCAACCCGCGTCTCTCCCCACCAGCCGAAGCACGAATTCACCCGGTGAGTCGGGGCCGACGCCAACCAGGTTCTTCCAGGCTGACTCAGCGGCGGTCCCGCCGGGGACTGCCACGAGGTTAGACCGAATACAAATGTGATTCCCGTAAAAATCCAGGGTAGCAGCGTCGGGCGCCAGTTTCTCGAGCCCCGGAGACCGCAGCAGGGCGGCCCGCGTGCCTTCATCCATCTGCGACAACGCCAGGTAAAGCCGGGCCGACTCGGGATCCTGCAAGAGGACGTCGATGACGTCATTTTTCCTGCTCTTGCTGTTTTTCGTCCAATCCGTCTGACTGAAGAGGACTGGGGCCCTTGTGCTTGGGAACGGGTAAGCGAACGGCTTGCCGCCTTGCAGCGTTTGTTCCAGCTCTGCCAGGGGAAATCCGGAGTCGACGGTAATGAACGCCTTCTTCTGGTCAGCGGTTTCGAGTGCCACCCTGGGGCCGCAGGGGATCGAGAGCCGATAGCCAAGCGTATTGAGCAGCGGCTGTGCCTCGTTGCACGCGGAAACCCTTATGACTCCTTCCGGGCCCGCCAGCGCCTGGAGTGCCCGGGCGTGTTCGACGTAACGTCTCAAGAGCAGCAGAAACTCAGTCGGCCTGCGCCCACCCTCTTGCCACGTAAAACCGTGAGTGACGACATTCCGCGCCAGAAGCGGCAACACATCCTCCGGAGCAACCTTCTGGCTGATGCCAGCCATGCGCCGGAAGGAACGGAGAGGGCCCGGAATAGAGACGCTTGTCCCGGAAGAAGAAGGGCCTTGCCCCGCTTGCTGGGTTTGTTGGTCCTGTTGGGGCAGCAGAGCCGCGCCCGCGCCTTTGCTGCCCAATCCGCCTGAATAGGCGAACAGAAGAATTGCCAGAGGAACCGCTCGGGAAACGCGGGGCTTCATAACGGACTCCCTTCCCTGGGACATGACGCCACAGCTCCCGCAACTGCCGGTTGCCGGAGGAAGGCCGAAAAGTCCTGACGCGAGGGCCACCCGGCTCCGTCGCACAGTCTCCAGGCCTCGAATTCACCTTTGCGGCTCGCAGGAGACGACATCCAACCGGCCCTCCCCTTAACTCCGGAACGCAGCTAACAGGCTGTCCTTTTTCGTTCGGACAATACTAGGCCAACTGCCCGGCTGCGTCAAGCGCGCAACCGCGCCGCACTGTCCTGGTTTGGGCGTAGTGCCGACCTTTAGAGCCTGCCCTGAACGGAGTGAAGGGTCGGCAAATGCCCCGACAGGTCGGGGCGCCACGAATCAAGGGAGGAATCTCGCCTTCGCCCTCAAAAAAAGACTCCCCTGCTCAGCCGGAGAAGGGGAATAATTTCCCTCTTGACACCGGCGCCTGGAAGTGGTAGGCTACCATGCTTGACCCATGCAGCGGACAGCAACAAACCGCGCAAGAGTCATTCGGAATCGGCCAGGTGATCAGGCAATCTGGTTGGAGAAGCCAACAAAAGATGTTAGAAATTTGACGACCGAAGCCAGTATGTTATTGATAACAAAAGACCGCACTTTGAAAACGAACCCAAAACGAACGGTCTCTTGGTGCCCCGAAGACACCAAGGAATGCGAAGATGGGGGCCGAGGGCCACATTTCGGTTCCCTAAGCTGTGATTGAGGGCGGGACCGGAGTTACGGTGGCGGCGGCCACGTCGGTCAATATGTCACTCTCCGGAGACGCCTCCCGGATTGAACGGTCGGGGCCGCTTGCACTGCGGCTGTCATTTTCTGATTTCGGACTTTTAATTTCTGCCTCCGGCCGCTTACCTTTTTCCCGTCGGGTCGTCGTAACGGGTTGAGAGGTCAAGCAAAGTCGGTGATGGAAGGCTGCTTGGAGCTAGCCGGACACATACCAGAAGAAGCGAGACCGAGTGGGGCGGATGAGCTGACGCTGATTCGCCGCGCGCAGGAAGGCGACTCCCAAGCCTTCGAGGCACTGGTGCGGGCCTACGATCAGAACGTGCTTCGCCTGGCGCTGCAAGTGGTGCACTCTCCGGAAGAGGCTCGCGACCTTTATCAGGAGGCGTTTTTGAAGGTCTACCGCTCCATCCGTTACTTCCGGCTGGAGGCGCGATTTTCCACCTGGCTTTATCGCGTGGTGATGAACGTTTGCCTGGACTATTTGCGCCGCCAAAACACCCGCAAGGAAGTGCAGGGGCCGGAAAGCGAGGACGGTCAACCGGAGTATTTTCAGACGGTGCCGGAGGAAAGGCCGGTGCTCGACCCAGAGCGCGCCGCGCACTCGAGGGAAATCGGACGCCGCATCCAGGCTGCGCTCCAGCGCCTGAACCCTCGCGAACGCCTGGTTTTCGAATTGAAGCATTACCAGGGTCTGAAGCTCCGCGCCATCGGCGAGCTTTGTAAGACCAGCGAGCAAACGGTTAAGAACTGTCTGTTCCGCGCCACGCAGAAACTGCGCGTGGATCTTGGAGACCTTGTGTAGGGAAAAGGTGGGCAGTAGGCAGTAGGCAGTAGGCACTAGGCACTGCCTTCAGGAGATTAGGTTATGGAGTGTCGGGAATTCGAGGAATACATGGCGCTCGATCTTTACGGCGATCTTCCGCCTGAGCAGCGAGCCCT
>Ga0326728_10010023_pt1 | contig 22393 bp, 13 predicted proteins | sample MB3enrmetagenome_FD_207602 | JGI IMG/M metagenome (GOLD analysis project Ga0326728, IMG submission 207602) | Lab enriched peat soil microbial communities from McLean, Ithaca, NY, United States - MB31MN | ecosystem: Environmental > Terrestrial > Soil > Wetlands > Peat | place: USA: New York... | reverse complement strand
AGTTTTCCGTTACACTCTGTAGTCATAAGGCTGTCTCCTTTTTCTGGCGCAAGTTTTTCTCAACAAAATGCTTATGCCAGAAGAGACAGCCTTTTTCAATTCTTTAATGAGAAATGCGGGCTAGGGACTGGGGGTTGGGGACTGGGGGACGAAGGCCTGCCCGCCCCCGGTTCTTCCCAGCATCACTCGCTCAATCTGTCCTGCGGCTCAAGAAAGCGGACCAACCTTGAAAAGGAATTCTTTTATTTGACGGAACGAAGCGGGAATGTTATTGAAAACAAAGGACAGGGGTGAAAAACTTGGGAACGAAGCGGGAATGTGCTTGAAAACAAGGCACTTAGCTCTATAATGCCGGAATGTTGTTGAAAAAAAGGTGGTTAGAAGTTACTGGGTGGAGGACAGAAATGCTGAGTCGTCGTAGTCTGTTCAAGGGAGTGGCCGCGGGCTTCATCACAGCCGGCATGGGCACCCGTAATCTTCTGGCGCAACTGATCGGCTCCAGATACAAGTTCACCATGGACAGCGGACCCGGACCGGAAACCCTGATCAACGGGAAGCGCTGCCTGTATTTTGGAGGCACCGGCTATTTCGGCTTCCAGACCCATCCCGAGCTCATCCAAGCAGCGCAGAAGGGCCTTGCCGAATTCGGCATGGGCACGGCTACTTCGCGGAATATTTTCGGAACCTCCCCCTTGCACCTGGAGGTGGAGAAAAAGGCCCGCGAGTTCTTTGGCAGCGAGGACGCGATCTATTTGCCTTCGGGGTACCTCATCAACATCGCCGGCTTCCAGGCGTTGACGCAGTTAAAACGGTTTGATGTCATGTTCGTGGATGAAGGCGCGCATTGGAGCATCACCGACTTCATGTACGCGGTCGAGAGGCCGGTCTTCACTTTCGCCCACGGTGATGCTGAGGACCTGGGCCGGAAACTGAAAGCCAATTTGCAAGCCGGCCAAAGACCGTTGGTGGTGAGCGATGGAATCTTTCCGACGTTCGGCAAGATTGCGCCGCTGCCGGCGTACCTCCAATGGGTCGAGTCTTACGACGGGTGTATGTGGGTGGATGATTGTCATGCAATCGGCGTGTTGGGAGAGCACGGGCGTGGCACGTACGAGTACTACGGGATGCGCTCAGACCGGTTGTATTTCGGGGGCACCCTGAGCAAAGCTGTGGGTGCCCACGGAGGAATCATTCCAGGCAAGGAAGAGTTTGTCCTGCCCATTCGCTCCGGGCATATTGTGAACGGCGCCAACGCCTCGGTGTCCGCCGCGGCGGCCGCGGCGGTGAAGGGCCTGGATCTCATGATGACCCGGCCCGAGTTGCGCCAGCAGCTTTGGCGCAACGCCCACCAACTGAAGAGCGGGCTGAAAGCCATGGGATTCGACCAGGACGACACGCCCGTGCCGGCGGCGGCTTGGGCGCTCAAGACCAGTGAGGACATGGACCGCGTCCACAGCGCCATGATGGAGCGGGGAATCGCGATTCAACGCACACATTACGTGGGGGCGGGGCCCAACGGCCTTTTGCGCGCCGTGGTATTCGCCAATCACAAACCGGAGCAAATCGATCGCATGCTCAATGAATTGAAGTCTCTGGTATAAGGTCGTGCCCATCGAGAGGAGAGAATCTATGCGAATGACCACCCGAATGATCCTGCTTTTCGCCCTGACCGCGCTCGTCGCCTTCAATCTCGAAGCCCAGTTGCCGCCCGCAACGGCCAGCCGCATCGACGCCATTGCCGCCAAGGTGATGGAGGCGACGGCTGTTCCCAGCGTCTCGCTCGCCGTCATCAACGACGGCAAGATCGCCTATGTCCATGCCTATGGGAATGCCAACCTGGACCCTGCCGCGCCCGCTCGCCCCGAGATGCGGTATTGCATCGGTTCGGTCAGCAAGCAATTTCTGGCCATGGCGATGCTGCTGCTGGTTCAGGACGGAAAGCTGAAGCTCGAGGATCCTGTAGCGCGGTATTTGCCCAATCTGACGCGCGCCAAAGACATCACCATCCGGCAGCTCCTTTCGCACACCTCCGGCTACCAGGACTATTATCCACTTGATTATGTGGCGCCGTTCATGACGACGCCGGTCACGCCTGCTCAGATCCTCGACCGTTTCGCCCGGATTCCCTTGGATTTCGAGCCTGGCACCGAGTGGCAATACAGCAACACCAACTTTGTCGTCGCCGGACGGATTCTGGAAAAGGTCACCGGGACGCCGCTGATGTCCTTTCTGGAAAAGCGCATCTTTCAACAGCTCGGAATGGAGAGCCCCATCGATCTGGATGTGCAGTCCCTGGCGGATTCCGACGCCAAGGGTTACACCCGCTTCGGGCTCGGGCCGATTCGGCCCGTGCAGCCGGAGGGACGCGGCTGGCTTTACGCGGCCGGCGAGTTGGCCATGACGGCGCGCGATCTGGCTCTCTGGGATCTGGGCTTGATGGAAGGGAAACTTGTAAAGCCTGCGCTGATGGATGAAATGATCAAGGCGCCGCGCCTCAAGAACGGCGCCCCCACCAATTACGGTTTGGGCATCGGAATTGCCAACGCCGGGGGGCACCCGAGGCTGCAACACGGAGGAGCAGTGGCAGGTTTTGTGAGTTCGAACGCCGTCTGGCAGGATCAAGGGGCAGCGGTTGTCGTCCTCTGTAACCTGGATGGATCGAGCGCTCCCGGCTCGATCAGCAATCAGATCGGGCCGCTGCTGTTGGCCGAGAAGCAGGATCCCCAGGCCGCGCCACAACTCGAGCAGGCTCGCCGGATTTTCAGCCAGTTGCAGGATGGGACTGTCGACCGTTCCCTGTTGACCTCAGATGCGAACTTTTATTTCACGCCACAAGTCCTGGCGGACGCGGCCGGCAGCCTGAAGGCGCTGGGGCCGCCCGCGAGCTTCGAGCAAACCAGTATGACCTTGCGCGGCGGCATGACCTTGCGGAACTTCCAGATCAAGTTTTCCGGCGGCGTCGTCCTGCACCTCAGCACGTTCTCTGTGGATGACGGCAAGTTCGCTCAATACTTGATTCAGTAATATTGTAAGCAGTATCAATTACTTAATGAACAAATGGCTCAGATCATCAGGGCCGCAGGTCTCCCCAAGCGTCGGGTGGGGCCTGCGCCACCTTGATGGTTAGGGCAGCAGCACGATATTCGAGGCGGGCTTGGCGGACGCTTCGGGAACAAGCTGGGTCCGAATCAGGTCAAGGAAGGCGCGGCCCTTTGGGCGGTCGTTCCCGCGCGCGGCGCCGAGCTGGGTGAGGAAGATCAACGCATCCCGGATTTCACCGTTCCGTGTAGTGGCCAAGCCGAGCCTTTGAGTTTCGGCTTGCTTGAATTCTTCCAGGGCCGTCTTCAGCGCGTTGTAGAGGTCCCGCTGGTAGAGATAGTCAGGAGGCTTTTCGTAATAAAGGCCGCTCGAAAGCGTACGGTAAGTCTCGGCCAGCGCTTGGAGCGCCGCAATCGCGTCCGTGTCCACCACCTGGCGATGGTCCCGAGCATATTCCCAGATGGAAGAGATCAACGTCGCCAGGAGCAGGCTGTGGCTCTGGGCGAAGTCCATGGGAATCCGGACGTCCGCAAAGGGAATCTTCGACCAATCGACTTGGCGGCGTCCCTCATCGTATTCGCGGCTGGCCACAAGATGGGGACAGTCCGACGGGCAATCGATGGTCACTTCGCGTTCGGTTCCGCAACAAACCGCGCAGATGTTTTCTCCTCTTGCCGGGCAAAACCTCTTCACCTTGCGATTATTACAAATAGGACAGGTCAATGAGCGCTCCCTGGGGCGTGCGCAACTGCCGCTGCGCCGAAACTGCTATTATGCCATAGTTCCCGCGGCCTCCTCGCCAGGGAGCACCCTACGCCGGGCGCTCCTTTTGCGATATTGCACTCTAGAAGGAGAGTATAAAGTTCACGTCAATCTTCGTTATAACCTCGACAGGCCTGCCATTCACTAGCCAAGGTTGATAACGCCATCTCGAAATCGCATCCATAGCCGGCCTGACCAGCAACGGGTGGCCGCCAAGGGTCTTCAATTCCTCAATCGAGCCGTCCCGGGCGATGATGGCCTCAAAGCGAACCTTCCCCTGGATGCGCGCCATCTTGGCGAGTGGAGGGTATTGTGGCTTGGGCTGAAATGTGAGTTTTGCCTCCGCGGTCTCTCCGGCCACGCGGATACGCTTCGGGGTTGTACCCTCCGCAGTCGGTCTTTCTTCTTCACCCTTCGGTGGAGCAATTGTGGCGGTGGCCGCCCCCGGCTTTGACCGGCCTGCTTGGCGGAGAGTACTCAGCACGCTCTCCTGTGCCCCTGCAATCTCGTAGGCATGCAGGTATTCATCGAAAGGCTCAAAATCAATCCCGCGCGTGGCGACCAAGTTGGCCAATGCGCTGCTCGCCACTCCTGTTTGCAGAAGATCCAGAATCTGGTCTCGCGCCAGCGGCCCGTTTCCTGAAGGAGCGCCCTGCACCTCAGAACCCGGAGGCAACCGCTGCGCTATACGCACAGCAGTGACGACTCCGTCATCTGCGCCGACCTTTTGGAGAAGTTGAATGTAGCGGTCTGTCGGTTCAAAGGTAATGCCGCGTTCAACAACCAGACTGGCCACCCGTGAGTTTGGAACATCGCCGGCCAACAATGCCAGGACCTGCACCTTATCGAGTGGCTCGCCCTTCGTCGACACGGTCTGCGCCATGCAGACACTGTTCAGAAACAGAAACGCCGTGAGGAGTCTGATTTTCATTTGGTTTCTCCGTTCTGCGCTTATGCGCAAAATTATACCTTCAAGGCGGACCAAATTCCATGATCACACGGGCGACACATGCCCCGGTCTCATAACGGTAGCCAACCAGCCGTCCTGCTGGTACACTTGCTGGGATGGCTATCACCTTGGATAATTCGCGCACCGCCGACGCGGTCGTTATCGGTGGCGGCTTGATCGGCTCTTCAATCGCACTACGCTTGGCGCAGGCAAAGCTCCGGGTGTTGGTTTTCGATCGCGGTGAGCCCGGGGCTGAAGCCAGCAGCGCGGCGGCGGGAATGATCGCTCCCCAGGGCGAGAGCGCTGGGCCCGACGCATTCTTCGCCTTGTGCGCCGCAAGCCATGCTCTGTTTCCGGACTTCGTTTCGGAAATTGAGGAATTGAGTGGGCAGGAGGTAGACTTCCGTCGCGAAGGGAGCCTGCTGGTTGCGGTTGAAGAAAAGCAAGTCGCAGAACTTGAGAAGCTCTTCTGGACGCAGACGCGTGCAGGCCTGCCACTGGAAAGGCTCACTCCGGCAGACCTTCAGCACAGGATGCCCGGGCTTTCGAGTAAGGCCCGGGTGGCCGTGGGCATTTCTGAGGACCACCGGGTGGACAACGAGAAGTTGACGCGGGCCGTAATCGAAGCCGCCCAACGGCTGGGCGTGAGATTTTACGCCCACTGCGCGGTGGAGCATCTGAGCGTCAGCGAGAACCGTGTGGAAGCAATTCACGCCAGCTCCGGCCGTGCCGGTGGCGAAGGAACACTCTTCTCAGCAGGGTGTTTCGTGCTGGCGGCGGGCTGCTGGTCGGGAGGACTTGCCGCCCAGGTCGGGCTTCCGCTCCCCATGCAACCTTGTCGCGGCCAAATGATGGAATTTGAATCGCCCCGTGAAATCCCCTATGTGGTTCGTGCCGGAATCCATTACTTGGTGCCCCGCTCTGCCCGCCGGGTCGTGGTCGGCACAACGGTCGAGTGCGCCGGGTTCGAAAAAACTGTCACGGCCGGGGGATTACGATCCATCCTTAACGGGGCAATGAGGTTCGCGCCTTTCCTGAAGGACTGCGCTTTCCGCCGCGCTTGGGCGGGGCTGCGCCCCGACACGGCCGATCATCTGCCGGTTCTGGGCTACGGCAAGCTGCACAATCTTATCCTGGCCACTGGTCACTTTCGCCACGGCATCCTTTTGGCTCCCATCACAGCTCAGCAAATCTCCGAGCTGGTTCTCACCCGCTCCACTTCTCTCTCCCTGGAAGCTTATCGGCCAACCCGCTTTGCGTGATGGCATGGAGATGCAGCGCCCCACATGACGCCGCAAGATAGCGAATCTGTCACCACACTTGTGCGGCCGCATTGGAAGTCCCCCAAAAGCCCAAGAGCTTTGTGCAGTGGCGGAAAGCCCTTTGAAGGCCATCCCCGGGCACCGAAGGTCGCGGTACTTCCGTACCATCGCGGCACCGTTGACTTGCCAATGTTAATCCACTAACATCTCAACACGTGGTTATGCAACCGACTCCTGATGAATCCGATATTCCCGGCGTGGTTGGGCGTCGCAGCGCCCGCCTTTCGATCATAGTCCCCGTAACCGTGCGCGGAACAGACACGTCTGGGCAAGCCTTCAAAGAGAACACCTGGACGATAAGCGTGAACAGGCACGGCGGCAGGATCGCCACTTTTCGCCAGCTAGCTGCCGACGACCAGATTGTTGTGGAGAACCCACTGCTTGGCCGGACCGCCAAGGCCCGCGTCATCAGGGTTTGCGAGAAGCGCTTTGCTGAGGATCCCTACGAGGTCTGCGTTGAACTGCTGGAAGCGCAGAACGTTTGGGGAATCAAGCTCCCACCCGAGGATTGGGAGAAGGAGCAGCAGATGGTCCCGGGGGACCAGAAAAGCTCGACCCCCCAGGCCGCGCCGCAAGCTCAGGAGACCTCCGCTGCAACTGCTGAGAAAGGCGGGAAGGTGGAAACGGCGCACCTCGCGCCAGGAGGATCGCCGGCGGAGGTGGGAGAGCACAACGGAGTACTCAGTCAATTCAACATGGCGGTACACGCCTTGTCTCGTTTCGCCGGAGAAGCCAACGTCCCGCCGGCTCAACCGGCATCGCGTGCACATGACGTCTTGGGAGTCCCTAATTTGCCTCCTGGGTATTCGCAACACCCGGACGCGCTTGCACTAAAGGCCCTGCAAGAAAAGATAGACGAGGCAGAGTCGCTCAGGCAGGAATTGAGCGTGCTTGGGGACCGCGTGCAATCTGCGCGGGCGGAACTGGAGAATCTCCTCCCTAAGGCGACCCTCGAGTTTCAAGCTCAGTGCAAACGCGCGGCGGAACAGGCCAGGGCTGAACTCGATGAATTGGTAAAGGACGCGACGACCGCAGCGGACGTGCGCATCCGGAAAGTTATGGAGGAGGGTTCACCTTTACTGAGCGCCCAGATCGAAGGATCGGCAGAGCAGGTGGCGCGCGAGCAGCTCGAAAAATTCACGGTCCAAATCGAGCGCGCCCGCAAGAGCAGCGAGGATTCCGTCCAACACAGCCTCGATAGAATACGGCAGGAAATTCAGGCGGAGACTCTGAACGCCGGAACCCAGGCATTGAGCGTGCTTGGGGATCGCGTGCAATCTGCGCGGGCGGAGCTGGACAATCTCCTCCCTAAGGCGACCCTCGAGTTTCAAGCTCAGTGCAAACGCGCGGCGGAACAGGCTAGGGCTGAACTCGATGAATTGGTGAAGGACGCGACAACCGCAGCGGACGTACGCATCCGGAAAGTCATGGAGGAGGGTCCACCCTTACTGAGCGCCCAGATCGAAGGATCGGCAGAGCAGGTGGCGCGCGAACAGCTCGAAAAATTCACGGTCCAAATCGAGCGCGCCCGCAAGAGCAGCGAGGATTCCGTCCAACACAGCCTCGATAGAATACGGCAGGAGATTCAGGCGGAAACTCTGAATGCCGGAATCCAGGCCAGGAAGATTTACAAGGAAGAATCCGGGACCGCAGCCAAGGCAATTTCCGTATGCGTGGACTCTGCCGTGGATTTATTGAATCGAGCCGGCGACGAAGCCGCCGCGAAATTGCAGGCCTCCCGCCAGATCCTGGAAATCAGTTTGAAGAAGACGGCGGAGGAGTGCCTCCCACGCTTGGCCGGCGAATCCGCATCCATGCTCGAGAAGTTTGGCGCCGAAGCACAGGCTCGCGCCGCCCAATTGCAATCCGAAGTGGAATCCACTACCCGCGAGTTTTCGCAGAAAGCCCGCGGGGAGATATTGGAAAAGCTCGAAGGGACCGTGGAAGGGGCGCTGGAACTAGCGGCCCGCGACCTCAACAAACAAGCCGAAGATGCTCTGGAGCTGCTGAGAGAAGGACTCCGGTCCGCTCAAGAACAGTGCTCTGAGGAGACACAGAAGCAGTTGGCTGGGGCGCGCCAATCGTTTTTGACTTCGCTGGAAAGTGAAGCCGGGGCGAAGTCAGCGTCCTTCCGTGATCAACTGCACACGGCGCTGCTGGAAATGCTGGCGCAGCAAACGAAGGAGATGGAGGCGGGAATCCAAACCAGTTTGCAGGGTTTCATGGAATCCCTGCGCACAAGAATCCAGTTGACAGCCGACGAATCCGCCGCCCAGGTGACGGTCGAGGTCAGGAGCAGGGCCGAGCAAGCCCTCCAGGAACTCCAGGACCGGCTATACAAAGGCGTTGGGATGGCCGCCCTCGTTGCAAAAGAATGGGAGGAGCAAGCCAAGACGAACCTGGGGACGCATTCGCGCCAACTGCTGGAGGTTTTCCAGAAGGAGCTTGAAGCGTTGACCGTGGCCGCGCAGGAGCGGCAGCGGAGTGACGCGGAAGCCCTCAAAGGCCTGCTCCGGAGTCGTCTGAGCCAGGCCGCCCGGCTGTTTGAGGGTTTGGAAACCGACGCTGGCCAATCAAAGGGGGCGGCTGGCGAGGAGTCCGGGAATTCCCCTTTTCAGTCTCTGCATCCATCCACAGACCCTCTCTGACCTGCCCTCGAACCCCTGGTGGAGAAACTGCAACGGATCATCGAGGACTTTCTTCGCTCCGGACCGAACCGGAATGCTGCGGATCAAACGCCCAAGGAATAGCAGTGATACCGGGATCCGGGACGCGAGAAGGGAAGGCGCCCTCCTGTAGTAGGCTAGCTTGATATCGAGACGCTTTCAGCCCTTCGCAGATGGAAGACCCGACTGACGCACTACCCACCCTCGAAGTTTTCAGCAAGGTGGTCCCCCTGCGGGGTAGGCCCGTTTCCCGCCCCCGAGCACGCTGGGGCTCAAATCACGAGGCTTTCGATGGAATCGGACCTTTGCTGCCCGCTGGGGGATTCGATTAACTTCAGGAAAGCATCCACCACCGAGGGATCGAATTGCGTGCCTCGGCAGCGGCGCAATTCTGCCAGGGCCTCTTCTATGGTGCGCCCCTTCCTATAGGAATGAATGGAACACATAGCATCGAAGGCATCGGCTACGGCGATGATGCGCGCGCCCAGAGGAATTTGATCTCCTCGTAGATTGTCGGGATAACCCTGCCCGTTGAAGGCCTCATGATGGTGGCGCACGATGCGCTCGATGGGTATTACTTTCAGAGGTTCTAATATCTTCGCGCCCCAGACCGCATGGGTCTTCATGATCTCGAACTCTTCCGTCGTCAACAGCGTGGGCTTGTTGAGCACGTACTCAGGCACATGGATCTTGCCGATATCGTGGACGATGCCCGCCAGACGGATTTCTTCGATTTCTGTCTGGGATAATCCCTGCTGTATAGCGATGCGTTCTGCCCGTTTGGAAACCTGTTTGGAATGGCCCTGCGTATAAGGGTCCTTGGCTTCAATCGCGAAAGCGAGGGCAGTGATCGTGTCCCAAAGCGGCTTCATCTGCTCGAACTTGTGCCGGTAGTGGCTGAAGGCGTCGGTGCCCGTGGGAAACATCCGTTTCACTTCCACTCCCAGAAACGCTTCCAGCAGTCGCTCATCACGTTCCGCAATCCCTGGCTTGGAGGTCAGCGCAGCCACCCTCACGCAGTTCCCCTCACAATGTTTGGCAAGGTACATTCCGGAATCCGCAACCCCTAGAACTTCCTCTTGGGTTTGGCCGTGGTCCGGGAAGGTCGCGATCCCAATGCTTGCCGTCACCCCGTGGGCGTGCAGGAAGCGATCCACTTGCAGGGCGGTACGCAGCCTCTCGGCCAGGATTTCCGCCTGTTGCGTGTTTGTCTCGGGCATCAGGATGGCGAACTCATCCCCCCCATATCTCGCCACCACATTGGACTGCCTTATTCGGGCATCGAGTTGGGCGGCCACGGCCGCCAGCACTCGATCACCTTCCAAGTGGCCCCTGTGGTCATTGACCCGCTTAAAGCCGTCGAGGTCCATCATGATCACGGAGAACCGACGACCGGTGCGGGCTGAGTGGCGCCATTCCCTGTCCAGCGCCTCCCTGAAGTAGCGATGGGTCTTGAGACCTGTCAGACCGTCGGTGATGGCCTGATCCAGCGCCAACTGGTAGGCACGAGCATTGTGGAGGGCAATGGCAAGCTGGTCCGCCAGTGACTGCAAGGTCAGCACGTCCTGTTGAGAAAAGCTATGCTCCCGCAAGCTTTCCAAACTCAAGACACCCAGCAGATCATCGCGATACCTCAAAGGAAGGCTCAGGGCGGATCGAACGCCCGGGCGTAGCGCAACGTATCGAAGGTCGCGCAGCACTGAATTTGCCAGCACGGGCTCACGGCTCAGGGCGGCCGCGCCGGAAAGCCCTTCGCCGTATAGGATTCGGCGGCCCAGAAGATCTGCTCCGTAACCCGACTCAGCCTCCACGATGAGCTCGTTCTTTTGAGGGTCCACCACTTCAATCCGCGCCAAGTCGCGATCAAAAGCGCTTCGGACCTCCCCACAAATGCTGCAAAGAAGCTCGTTCGGATTGAGGACCGAGGCCGCTTTCTGCGCCAATTCATTCAGGAGCGCTAAATGGCTCGAGCGTCGTCGCTCCTTTTGGAAGAGCCGTGCGTTCTCGATCGCACTCGCGGCCTCGTCGGCAAGAACCTGTAGCAGCTCAAACTGTTCCTGGTTGATGGTGTTTTCGCGCTCGAAGTCCCCGGCGGCCAGCACACCCATGGCGCCGTCCGAGAAATGAATGGGCACTCCGCCCCAGGTGCGCAACCGCCCATCCACGGATTTAATCCCCAGGCGGCGTGCCGTGGCCGGAAGTTCCTGGTTTAGCAGCAGCGGGCGGCGATTCTGGCGGACGAACTCCGCCAGTCCATCGACCTCTACCGCTCCAGGCGTGTCATCGGCAGTGCCGGTTTCGAAGGGCACGACGGTCTTCAGAGGACCTTCCGGCGAGTCCTGCAAAGCCAGGGAAAAGTTGTTTGTACCGAGCACCCCTTTCAGCTCCTGGCGGAGGATCTTCACCTGTGATTCGAGATCAAAGGTTGCGCGCAACGACTCACTTACACGGTGCAGCACCCTGAATTCCTCATTGTGTCGCTCTGCCGCCCTGTGCAAACACCAATTCTCCACTGCCACGCCGAGTTGGTTGCCAATAGCCAGCAGCAAGCGCAGTTCGTTCGGGCGAAAGATCCTCGGCTTGCGGCTTCCCATGAGCAGCACGCCATATGAGCTTTCGCGGACCTGCAATCCGACCACCAGCAGAGTCCTCAGCCCTTCCTTTACGCAAACCGCTCGAAGTTCGTGGAAAAGCGCGTCGCGTTGCCAGGCAACTTCCAGAGAAGGCCGAGACAGGTCGGGGAAAACCAGTAAATTCCCCCACCTTTCTCCGCACGAGGCCAGGTAAGAACGCAGGGGCTCGCCTGACAACTGCTCAACCGTTTGCGCGCGGAGTCCTTGGGCGCGTACATGGCTAATCGCATCCGACCCGCTGGTTTGAATTAAAATGTAGGATTCCGCCCTCCCAAACATTTCAATGGTCCGCTGCACGGTCAAGTCGGCCATCTGTTTCGGATCAGGACTTTCCGCAAGAGCTTTGCCGAAAAGATGAAGCTCCGAAAACCACCGCAATTCAGCGTTCTTGTTCTCGCGGTCAATACGCTGTCGATGAATGTGCCTCAGGAGGAAAACGAGCAAGGCAACAATTGCCAACAGGTACACTGAACCTTGCAAGAGGTGGAAAGGGAAAAAACCCATCGCAGCAATTCTCCACTGGAGAGCACACCGCAGCTCTCACCGCCAGTCCCTCTGCGAGTTCGTTAGGGCAAACCCACGACTGGCGCCGACTCGATGGGCGCAGAGGTATGAATGAAGTGTGTGGCCGGTCGCCCCTACCTGTCGACCAACGACACCCTTCCATGCGCGGCAGAATATATGATAGTTCGGTGCGCATGTCAATGCAATAATTACGATAACAAGTCCGGGGGGCAAAATGTCACTTCAAAACCCTAATCGCTATCGGACGCTTGATTTATGATACGCTGACGGCGCTCTGGAATAGTCCAGCAGGACGCTGAAAATGGCTTTTTCCAGCAGCTTGTTGGGTTGATCTCTGCCATTGGAGATCCCCATGCCCGAACTTCGCCATAATGTTTTGCAAATATCAATTATCGGCCGCTATCTTTCAATGGGCGGTTCTGTCAAAAGTCTTATGAAAGAGGCATGAGAAATGAGCGTCCAGAGGTCCAGAGGAGGAAGAATGATTCGTCGAGATTTTTTCACGCGTATTGCCGGAGGCGCCGCTGCATTGGCTCTGGGCGGCGAGATCCGAGGAGAGACGAAACGCCACCCTGCCAGGGTTGACAGGTCGGACAAACGAAATCGCATTTCCATTTCCACCTGGAGCCTTCATAACTATTTTCAGGCCACGCGCGCGGAGGATTTCACCCTGCCCGGGAATATGCTCGCCTTGCTCGACTTCCCGGAGATGATTGCCGACCGCTACAAAGTTCACAACCTGGAGTTTTGCGCCCCCCACTTCGGTTCCACCGAAAAGGTTTACCTCCAGGAACTCAAGAAACGCTTGGCGCAAGCCCACTCGCACGTCGTGAACATGCCGGTCGACATCAAAGAGTTGCGGGCGGGCGGCGGCCTTTCTGACCCGGACAAGGAGGTGCGCGATGCCGCGGTGAACGGCGCAAAAGCATGGATCGATGTTGCGCTTGCAGTCGGCTCAATGTCCGTCCGCTGCGATCCCGGCAAGATCAATCCGGAAGACCTGTCGCCGACCATCGAGTCCTACAAGCGCCTGGCCGCTTATGGCCGACCCAAGGGCGTGCATGTGATCATTGAGAACCACGGCGGCGTGGGCTCGGAGCATCCGGAGGAGTTGGTGAGACTTTTCAAACAGGCAGGTACCGAAGTGGTGGGGGCCCTCCCCGATTTCGGCAACTTTCCGGATGAGGACACTCGCGAGAGAGGGTTAGCACTCCTATTTCCCTACGCGCACGTGGTCTGTCACGCCAAGGGGTTGGATTTTGACTCTGCCGGGAACGAGACCAGGTTTGATTTCCCCAAGTGCATCGAGATCTCCAAGAAGGCTGGGTTCAAGGGGATATATTCGATTGAATATGAAGGCCCCGGCGATCCCTACGAAGGTGTGCAGAAGACGCTGGACGAGTTGTTGAAGTATCTGTAGGTATCCGACGAAAAGTTTCACCCCGGAGTGCACGGTGGCCGCGGGGAACGAACAATGAGACTGGAAAGGGGAAATCCGAAAATGGTTTCTCCCCTACAAGCCTGGAGGCAATCCGCGCAACGGATAGTCTGCGCCGCACTGATCGGCGTTTTCTTACTGGCCTCCAGCGTGAGAGCCCAAGAGGATGCCGCAGCCGCCAAGCTTGGCATAGGCACCTGGCAGTCGTCAGTCTCTTCCCAGGCGGTGAAGGGAAGCCATCCATTCTGGGCTAAGGATAACATCTTGCTTTTTGCGGGGGTCGGAGCCGGGCGTGTTCTCGACTACACATCAACCCGGTACTTTCGCAACCGCGGCGTTAACGAATGGCTTCTCACAAACAACGTCGTGGATAACAAGCCGCTTTTTGCCGGCTTCGAGGTGGCTTGCCTGGCAGCCTCGATTGGGATCTCTTATCTCTTTCACCGTAGCGGTCACCACAAGTTGGAGCGCTGGGTTTCCATCGTTCACATCGGAGTGGGGGTCGGGGGTTCGGCCTGGAACTACACTCTGAGACCATTGCCGCCTCCCGGCGCTGCTCATTAGCCGGCCGCTGCGCTTTTTCCAAGGCAGGAAGCTGCCATGCAAATTCTGAAGGCTAGCGTGCTCTACTTCGCTCTCGTGTTTGGAGCCGGCTTCGTGCTGGGGACCATCCGCGTACTTTGGATAGCCCCGAGTTTCGGCACGAGGACCGCTGAACTGATGGAGGCGCCCATCATGTTCGCGGTAACCATTCTCGCAGCGCGGTGGGTGGTCCGGTTTCTCTCCTTGTCACCCAAGGCCGTTACGCGGCTTAGCGTCGGTTTCACCGCGCTCGGCTTCATGCTTGGCGCGGAACTCACGTTCGTACTCTGGCTCCGGGGTCTCACGATTGGCGAATACGTCGCAAGCCGGGACCCCGTGTCGGGAACGGTTTACATCGTGATGCTGGGAGTTTTTGCCCTCATGCCACTTCTCGTGGCTCGTGCCGGGTAGTGCCTGCCGCGACCGACTCGGCTTGACTTGTCACGGCGCGTCGGGAGCGCAGCGAAGTATCTGCTCTTGGTTGTACTGCAGGACTGCCCTGGGCCAGCAAGCGGCGGCGGTAAAGCGCACATGCTCATCGTTAAATCAATCTTCAGGATCATCCTCGGTGTGACCTTTTTCGCCCTTCTGCTGTTCTTACCAGCAGCTACCTTGCATTGGTGGCGGGCCTGGTTGTTGCTCGGCGTGGCCTTCATGGGCATGGTGGCGGCCGTGGTCAATCTGGCACGGGGCCACGAGGGTTTGCTCAAAGAACGGCTTAAGTCGCCTGTGCAGAAGGGACAGCCGCTGGCGGACAAGATCATCGTGGCTCTCTATCTCGCTGCGGCCTACGGCTTGATGGTCTTCATTCCCCTGGACGTGTTCCGATTTCACTTGATGGGCAAGCCCGGAACGCTCGTTTCGTCCTTGGGGCTTGCGCTGATGATCGCGGGTGGGTGGATCGTCTACTTCGCCCTTCGGGAGAACGACTTCGCGGCGCTAGCGGTAAAGCATCAAGAAGAGAGACAACACACGGTAATCGATACCGGAGTCTACAGCATCGTGCGACATCCGATGTATGCGGGTAGTGCACTGCTGTGGGTTGGCATACCCCTGTGGCTGGAATCGTATCCCGCTGCTTTGCTGGCAAGCGTTCCGATGGTGATGATCGCTCTGCGGATCCTGTTCGAAGAACGGTTCCTACGGCGAGAGATGAAAGGCTACCAAGCCTACACGGAGAGAGTCCGCTACAGGCTGATCCCGTTTCTCTGGTAAGCCAGGAATGTCCACGCCATCGGGTACGAGTGGAGCACGAGCGGGCGACCCGCGTATACCCGGAGGTGGGGAGTGTCCGACCGAGTGTCTGACTGAGTGTCTCTTGACAACCTGGTCACATCCCTGTAATGTCACGGACCGAAGAGTGCTACCGGTCAGTAACAAGAAACGGTTCCGCTTCCTTGGGTAGTCTGTCGTGCAGGCCGTGCCCCTTTCCCCAAAGGCCCGCGGCCTTGCCTTCCACAGGAATTCATCAAGCGAGGCCTGCCATGTCTCTTGCTCGCCTGTTTTCAATCTCTTCATTTGTACTGTTGATTGTTCTGGGTGTGGCTGCATACCACCCGCTTACGGTAAGCGCCAGCGTAGGGTTCCAACCTATCTCGCCCGAAGAGCTGAAGATGACGAGCGAGCCGCTGGCGCCAGGAGCACCTGCGATCATACTATTCCGCCAAGTGGACCGGGACGACAACTTTCACACGCCCCACCAAGACAATTACTTCCGGATCAAGATCCTGACGGAAGAGGGACGCAAATATGCCGACGTAGAGATCCCGTATTTCAAGGAAAGTGGAAGCGCTGGATTTGTCAGGGCGCGGACGATAAGGCCCGACGGCACGATCGTCAATTTCGACGGAAAGGTTTTCACCAAGACCATCGTCAAGGCGAAGGGATGGAAGTATCTGGCGAAAACCTTCACCCTCCCCGACGTTCAGGTGGGAAGCATCATTGAGTACTACTACACCGAGGATCTAAGAGAGAATTACCTATTTGAGTCGCACTGGATCCTTAGCGATGAGCTATTCACAAAAAGCGCCAAGTTTTCGCTGAAACCTTACCAAAGCGACTCTAACCATATCCCGTTTCACCTCCGCTGGACCTCGCAGAGCTTCCTACCCGGTACACCCAAGCCCGAAGAAGGGCCCGATCACGCTATCCGGCTGGAGGCAAACAATATTCCTGCCTTCCAGACGGAAGACTTTATGCCGCCGGAGAACGAGCTGAAATCACGCGTGGACTTTATCTACAGCGAAGAGATCCCCACGGCAGAAGTGGACAAGTTTTGGATCCAAACAGGGAAAAAGCTGAACAGCCAATTGGAGAGCTTTGTCGGAAAGCGCAAGGCCATGGAGCGGGCCGTGGCGGAAATTGTGGCGCCGGATGACTCGCCGGAAGTGAAGCTTCGCAAGATCTATGCGCGCGTACAGCAGATGCGCAACACTTCTTACGAAGTGCGGAAGACGGAGCAGGAAGAGAAGCGCGAGAAAGAGAAGGGTCCGGGCAGCGTCGAAGATTTGTGGAAATCCGGCTATGGTAGTGGCTTTGACCTCACCTGGCTTTATCTGGCTCTTGTCCGGGCGGCGGGATTCGAGGCCTATGGCGTATGGGTCTCGGATCGCAGCAATTACTTTTTCAATCCCGTGGTGATGGATAGGAGGAAGTTGGACGCCAACGTGGTGCTGGTCAAGCTTGGGGGCAAGGATGTCTATTTCGATCCGGGGGCGGCCTTCGCACCCTTCGGATTGTTGCCCTGGACGGAGACGGGCGTCCAGGGGTTGCGGCTGGATAAGCAGGGCGGAGCTTGGGTGCAGACGACACTTCCGGAGAGTTCGGCGTCACGGATCGAGCGCCGTGCGAGCTTGAGGCTGTCAGACACAGGGGATCTGGAAGGAAAGCTGACGGTCACCTTCACCGGGCTGGAAGCCATGTGGCGCCGGGTCGACGAGCGAAACGTGGATGAAGTGCAGCGAAAGCAATTCCTCGAGGGCCAAGTGAAGGAATTCATCCCAGCGGCCAGCGAGGTCGAGTTGGCGAATAAACCAGAGTGGACCAGTCCCGCACCGGCCTTGGTGGCGGAGTTTAACCTGAAAGTTCCCGGCTGGGCATCGGGGGCGGGACACCGAGCGCTTGTTCCGGTCGGGCTCTTTAGTGCATCTGAGAAGCACTTGTTCGATCACGCCACTCGCGTTCATCCGGTCTATTTTGAGTTTCCGTCTCAGAAAGTAGATGACGTGACCATCGAGATCCCACCGGGCTGGCGAGTGACCAGCCTGCCACCAGGGGAAAGCGAAGTTGGCCGCATTGTCGAGTACACTTTGAAAGTGGAGAATGACAAAGGCAAGTTGCACCTGGCGCGGATGTTAAACGTGAATTTCCTCCTATTGGAGGCAAAGTACTACACACCGCTGCGGAACTTTTTCCAGATGGTGAAGACAGCAGATGAGGAACAGTTTGTCTTGCAACCGGGTACGGCGACCGCGGGCAAATAATCAGCAAATACCCCTGGTTCTCCTTTCGGTCGCGATTGGCGCCTTGGCGTGCGCACTGGGGGCCGCAGCGGGTGGTGGTGCACCCCAATGGATGCACGCCCTGGTCAACGCGCCGCTGCCCGCCCATGATGAGAAGACGGACGCCGTACTGCTGTACTCGGAGACCGCAGTCACCGTCCTTCCCGACCACAAGATCAAAACGCTGGTCCGAGAGGCTTACAAGATTCTGCGGCCCAGCGGCCGCGAGTACGGCATCGTCGCCGTTCCCTTCCACCCACACAAAAAGATCACGAGCCTGCACGGTTGGTGCATCCCGGCGCAGGGTAAAGACTACGAAGTGAAGGACAAGGATGCGATGGAAGTCTCCTTGCCGAAGATCGAGGGGAGCGAATTGATCTCGGATGTGAAGGCCAAACTCCTCCGCATTCCCGCGCCAGATCCTGGGAACATCATTGGCTACGAGTACGACGTCGAAGAGGAGCCGCTGGCTTTGCAGGACGTATGGGACTTCCAGGGGGAGAGTCCCGCGCGGGAAAGCCACTACTCCCTTCAGGTCCCACCCGGCTGGGAGTACAAAGCCTCGTGGCTCAACTATCCGGAGGTGAAGCCAACCCAGGCCGGAAGCAATGAGTGGCAGTGGGTCGTGAGTGATGTTAAGGGGATCCGGGAAGAAGACGACATGCCGCCGCTGAGGGGAGTTGCGGGACAGATGATCGTGACCTTCTTTCCACCAGGTGGCGCAACGGCCGAGGCTTTCGCAAGCTGGCGGAATATGGGGAATTGGTACCAGAACCTGACCAGCGGGAGGCGCGACGCCTCAGCGCAGATTAAAGAGAAAGTGACCGCGCTGACGGGTTCGGCGCGCACCTCCCTCGCCAAGATGAGGGCGCTCGCGCAATTCGTTCAGCAGGACATTCGCTATGTCGCGATTGAATTGGGCATTGGGGGATTGCAGCCGCATCCCGCCGCCGATGTCTTCGTGCACCGCTACGGGGACTGCAAGGACAAAGCCACGCTGATGAGCGCAATGCTGCGTGAAATTGGCGTGGACTCCTACTACGTGGTGATCAATGCGGAGCGCGGCTCTGTTACCCCCGACATGCCGCCGTACGTGGGCGGATTTGATCACGTGATTGTCGCCATTAAGTTGCCGGAGGGCCTTGCCGATCCATCGCTGATCACCACCATGCAGCATCCCAGGCTGGGAAGACTCCTGTTCTTCGATCCGACCGACGAATTGACGCCCTTTGGCCAGATTGGAGGATACTTGCAGGCCAATTACGGCTTGCTGGTGACCCCGGACGGCGGCGAGTTGGTGGAACTGCCGAAGCTGCCCTCGACAACGAACGGCATTCAGCGTACGGCTAAGCTGACCCTTGACGCGCAGGGCTCATTGAAGGGTGATGTGGAAGAGGTGCGTGTCGGTGACCGAGCCTCGTCCGAACGGCGGGCTCTGACCAGGGTAACGAAGGACGCCGACATGATCAAGCCCATCGAGAGCCTGCTTGCCGATTCGATAGCGATTTTTCATATCACCAAGGCCAGCGTCACCAATCTCCGCCAGACTGGCGAGCCTTTCGGTTTCAACTACTCGTTCGAGGCCGAGAACTACGCGAAGAGTGCGGGCGGTTTCCTTCTGGTGCGCCCGCGGGTGCTTGGGAGCAAGTCCTCGGGGCTTCTGGAAACGAAGGAGCCGCGAAAATACCCCGTCGAATTCGACGGACCGGAGCGGGACACGGACGCCTTTGACATTACGCTGCCAGCCGGCTATGCGGTAGATGACCTCCCCCCGCCTGTTGATGTGGACTACAGCTTCGCCAGTTATCACTCCAAGACGGAAGTACACGGAAATGTGATGCGCTACGCCCGCACGTTCGAAGTGAAAGAGCTGAGCGTACCTGTAAGCAGGGCGGAGGAACTCAAGAAATTCTATCGCATCATCGCCGGCGATGAACGGAACACGGCTGTCCTGAAGCCTGCGTTCAACTAGAAACTCTACCTTCAGCTTTTGTTCAGAACTCCAATCGCAACTGAAGTGCGACCATGCGAGGCGAGTTATCACCGCCCAAGCCCACGCCTAGCAAGCCAGTGGGTGGAGACGTCGTAAGGCCAATCGCGCCGAACCCCGTCTGGGTGGTGGGATTGCCGGGAATGCCCGCCATCACCATCGCTGGAAGCGCAAAATTGGGATGATTGAAGACGTTGAAGAACTGACCTTCCAGCCGCAAAGACGCCCGCTCAGATAATACAAACCGTTTAGTGAGGTAGAAGTCGCTCCAGGTGAAATCGGGACCGCGGAGGCTGTTCCGTCCGAGGTCGCCGAACTGGCAATTCCGGGGGGTGACGCCGCCCGCGCAAGCGCCAGTGCTCGGGTCAACGGCCGAAACAAAAGCATCCGGATTGAGCCACTGAATCGTGCCGGGTTGCGTCACGCCCGGAATGGGATTGTGTTCGTAGAGCGGCACACCTGGAACAACACTGGCAAATTGCGGACCGCTGCCATTGACGATACCCATGCCATTCTCTGAATATGGCGTACTCAAGACAGAGAAGGGGAGTCCACTATGCCAGAACGCGGTGCCCGAAACCTGCCAACCATTCAGGGCATAGCCCAGCATGCGGCTGCGGACTTTGACAGGCAATTGGTAAACATAGTTCGCATTGAAATTGTGCCGGACGTCGTAGTCGCAGGGTCCATATTGTCGGCCCAGTTCTCCCGGCAGAGGAGAGAGAATTCCGCCAGCGGAGAACGAAAGAAACCCGCCGTTTGAGACAGTGTCCATGCAATGGCTCCAGGTGTAGTTGGCCTGTACCTGTAAACCGTGTCCAAGGCGTTTCGAAGCGGTGAGTTGAAGGCCGTTGTAGTGACTGTTTGCGCCGGTGGAGAATTGTTCAACCGCTCCAAACCTCGGATCTGTCGGCCGCATATAGGGGAATGGCGCAAAACATCCTTGGCATACCGTTTGATAGCCGTTCACTTGCGTCTGATAAGGCTGGTTCACTGCACGGGTGCCAACGTATTGTGCGCGTGCGCTTCCCGTGTTTCCAAACTGATGTTCAATTCCAAGACTCCATTGCATGAAGTAAGGCGCACGTAGCTTTCCGTCGGGCACCGCCGCAATGGCGACCGGTGGAAGGCATGTAACAGGATTCGCCAGCGGGGATGCACAGGAAAGTTGGCCTTGGGGGAACCCTGAAATAAAAGTCTGATTCGCGGCAGCCGTGGCATCGACAGCACTGTTCGGCACTCCCGGTGCAATCGCCGTTCCGCCAATCGTGCCTAGCAGCCCGCCCTGGAAATTCTTTACATAGGGGGGATTGAAACCAACAACATCGGCAACGCTGCCTGGTAAAATGTCACTAAAGAGACCGAACCCGGTTCGCAACACCGAGTTAGGCTCAAACTGCCACGCTAAGGCGGTTCTGGGTTGTAAAATCGCTAACGGTGTAGAGGCAAACAGATCGCCAAGGTGTGTCTGAATTAAAGCGTTCAAGGGCTGGTTGACATTATGAGAGACCGCGCCAAAGGAGCCGGGAAGAAGCGCGATCTCATGATGCGGATTCAATGGATTGGAATTGTAGGTGTCCCGTATGCCTAACGTCCAGGTCAGCGTCGGGGTCACCTTCCAAGTGTCCTGGGCATAAACGTCCAGATTAAGGAAGTTGAATGGTTGTGAGTCAGCCAGCGGAAAAGTCTCTGTGGCAGTGGACGCCACTCCATAAATGAATTGCGGCAACGTCGCATAGTTCACCAGCGGCACTGTACCCTCGCCGAAGTCGTAATCGTTCAAGCGCAAAATTCGTGAGTTCACTCCAAACCTGAGCTCGTGCGTTCCAAGGCTCCAAGCCATGTCGTCATTAAAATGGAACCGGGTTGCGCGCCGTCCCTGAGGCCAGGTATTGTCGAGGCCGCCGAGCGTGGTAAAAGGCGCATTGGCGCCGCTGCCTTGCAGCACGACGGGGAAGGCGGCGAGTGTCTTTTGTAAATTCACGGGTCCGAACAGGCTTTCATACCAGGAAAACGCCGGATTGAAGTAGTTCACCAGGTTCTGCGAAAAGATGCGCGTATATCCCGCGGCGAAGGAGTACAGCGGTTGAGGCGAGGTCGCATTGAACATGGGATTGATTGGGTCAGTCCAAACCGCCTGCACGCCAGTATCGGCTTGAAAACGGAACCAGAGAGAATTTTTTTCGTTGAGGTCGTAATCGATGCGGGCCGTCTGCACCTGTTCATGGTCATCATTTGACAAGGAGACGCTGCGCCGGTTCGCGCAACCATTTCCGTTCGGCGGATTTCCCGTTGCAGAGCTAAGGCCTGCATCGAAGGGACAACCCAACACCGCAAGCGGCGTTCCGTCCGTTCGCTGATAGAGCGAGAACATGTTGCGATAAAACGGCATCAGTTGCGGCGCCGCAGGATAGCTGCTTCCAGTTACGGAATCCGTGCCGCCCAACGGTAACTGCTGCAAGACGTAGTTCTGAAATGCGGGAGTTGGCACGATAGCTGTTGTGACAATCGGAAGCGCCATCCGATCCCACTCCGCATCGAAGAAAAAGAATAGGCTGTCGTGTATCACGGGGCCGCCCAAACTTCCTCCAAAATGATTCACCGTCGAGCGTGGCTTTTGGTTGCCCTCCGTGGCACTGGTGAAAAAATCCGCGGCATTGAACTTTGATCCATTCCACAGCTCATAGAGATTCCCGTGAAACTGGTTGGTCCCTGACTTGGTAACGTAATTGACCTGCGATGCTCCGTAGCGCCCCTGATCGACTGCGTACGAAAGGGTGTTTACCGTTACCTCGGAAATGGAGTTCATTCCCAGTACGAGGTTGGTAGAAAGGCCGCTGTTCAGATTCGTCAGTGGGTCATTGGTCTCCAATCCATCGACGATATAGCCGTTCGACAACGCGGGCAGTCCATTGAACTGCACATTGCCGTACCCATTCTGGCTTCCGACGAAGTCGTTCGAGCTGCCTGCGGTGTTGATCAGGGCT
>Ga0326728_10010021_pt1 | contig 22396 bp, 16 predicted proteins | sample MB3enrmetagenome_FD_207602 | JGI IMG/M metagenome (GOLD analysis project Ga0326728, IMG submission 207602) | Lab enriched peat soil microbial communities from McLean, Ithaca, NY, United States - MB31MN | ecosystem: Environmental > Terrestrial > Soil > Wetlands > Peat | place: USA: New York... | reverse complement strand
AAGTCGCCACGCCGATGCACATGATGGTTCCCATCAGCGAAGGAACACTGAACGTGGTTTGGGTGACAAACAACATCCAAACAATGCCGGCGAGCGCTCCCGGAAGCGCCCACAAAATAATGAACGGATCCACCCAGGATTGGAAGTTCACTGCCATCAGAAGATAAACCAGCACGATGGCAAAGAGGATTCCGAATCCCAATCCAACGAACGACGACCGCATGGTTTGCACCTGGCCTCGCAGGGCCATCCACGAACCCTTGGGCAACTGCGGGCTGACGTCCGACATGATGCGCTCCACTTGGTGCGCCACTCCGCCCAGATCCCGCTGCTCGACGTTGGCATAGACGTCCATAACGGGCTGCACATTATAGTGGCTGGCGACGGTGGTGGAGACCCCCCGGCTGACACTGGCTAAGTTGCTCAGCAACTGCGTCTGCTGGCCGGAGCCTGCGCCCAGCGTAATCGGCGTCCTGAGCAGAGCGTCGAAGGAATCAACTTGGTTCTGCGGCGTTTGCGCCACCAACTGGTAATTAACCCCGTTTTCCGGGTTCAACCACTGGTTGGGCGCCACCTGCCCGCTGGAACTCAAGGAAATCAGAACGCTGTTGGCAACGTTTTGCTGGGTCAGACCCACTTCCTCAGCCTTGGTCCGGTCCACGTCAACGCGCACGGTGGGGTAGTTCACTTCCTGGTGTACATGCACATCCACGGCGCCGGGAACCAGCGCCACGCGCCGCTCGATCTCTTTCGCAATCTTGTAGCTGGCCGGGGCGTCGCGCCCTACTACCTGCACGTCGATGGGGGCGGGCAGACCGAAGTTCAGGATCTGGTTGGTAATGTTGGCCGCCTGGAAGAAAAACCGCGCGTCGGGGAACTTGGCCCGGAGGCTATCCCTGAGTCTGCGGGTGTATACGGGCGTGGGGGTGCGGTGGTCAGGCTTGAGAGAAATGAGGATTTCACCGTCACTGGGCCCAAGAGTCACGCTGTCGCTATAAGCGAGATTGATTCCTGAGATGGGAAGCCCGATATTGTCGAGAATCGTATCCATCTCCTCGGCGGGAATCTCCTGCCGCACCTGGTCTTCAATCTGGGCAAAGAGGCGCTCGGTCTCTTCGATGCGGGTGCCTTCCGGAGCCCGCACGTGCAGGCGCATCTGCCCGGAGTCCGTGTAGGGGAAGAAGTCTTCCCCGATCCAAAAGATCAAGCTGAAGGAGCCGACGACAAATGCTGCAAACATCAGCACCACCGCGCGCCGATGAGCCAGGCACCAGGCCAGCGCCGTCTTATAGCTCTCTCTCATGCGCAGGAACCGGCGATGGAAGGCGTAATGCACCCTCCAGATAGGCCCCACGCCAATTTCCTCCTCTCCTCGCTGGTAGATATACACCTCGGATCTCAGCAGGTACTTGACCATGGTGGGCACCAGCGTCCGCGAGAGCAGGTAAGAGGCCAGCATCGCAAAAACCACCGCCAGGGCTAAGGGCGTGAAGAGATATTTGGCCGCTCCACTCAGAAACAACACGGGAACAAACACAATGCAGATGCAGAGGGTCGAGACGAAGGCGGGCACCGCGATCTGCTGGGCGCCGTCCAGGATACCGCGCGTGATCGGCTTCTTCATGGCCAGGTTGCGATTGATGTTCTCGATCTCCACGGTCGCGTCGTCCACCAGGATGCCCACCGCCAAGGCCATCCCTCCGAGCGTCATCACGTTGATGGTCTTGCCTAGAAAACCCAGAATCACCAGCGAGGTCAGAATCGAAAGTGGGATCGAGATGCACACCACGACGGTGCTGCGCCAGCTGCCGATAAAAAGCAGGATCATCAACCCCGTGAGCAAAGCGGCAATGCCCGCTTCACGCACCACGCCGTTCACGGCGGCCCGCACAAAGAGGGATTGATCAATGAGTTGCTTGACTTTCAATTCGGGAGGCAAGGAGGAAAGGATGCGGGGCAGCGTTGCCCTGACCCTGCTGACGATGTCGAGGGTGGAGGCGTTGCCATTCTTAATGACGGTGAGCAGCGCCCCGCGGCGGCCGTCCTCGCGCACAATGTTGGTCTGCACCGCGAATCCGTCTCGAACGTGGCCAACATCCTTAATGTAAACCGTCGCTCCATTTTCGCTCTTGATGGGCAAGTCATTCAGAGCCGTAACGACGGCCGGACTGCTGTTGAGCATCACGAGGTATTCGCGATCGCCCACTTTGGCGGTGCCCGCCGGCAGGATCAGGCTTTGCAGATTAACGGCATTAGAAACATCGGTCGCGGAGAGGTGGTTCGCATAAAGCGCATCGGGGTCCAGGTCGACCATGATCTCCCGGTATTTCCCGCCATAGGGGAGCGGGACTGAGGCGCCCTGCACCGTGGCAAGTTGGGTGCGGATGAAATTTGTTCCGTAGTCGAAAAGCTGCTGCTCAGTCAGAGTGTTGCTGCTCAGCCCGAGTTGCAGGATGGGAACGCTCGAGGCGTCGTACTTCACCACGCCGGGAGGGAAGATACCGGGCGGCATGACGCGAAGGATGGATTGAGTGAGAGAGGTGATCTGGGCGATGGCCATCTCCGGTTTCGCTTTGGGCTGGAGAAAAACCTTGATGACGGAGAGGCCGTAATAGGACTGCGACTCGATGTGCTCGATGTCGTTGACGGTGGTGGTCATGGCGCGCTCGCAGATGGTCACGACACGCTTCTCCATGTCGTCCGGCGAGACGCCGGAATAGCTCCAGATCACGCTCACTACCGGGATATCAATGTTCGGAAAGATGTCGGTGGGCATGGTGAGGATCGAGACGCCGCCTAGTATGGCAATAAGGATCGACATCACGACGAAAGTATAAGGACGGCGAAGAGCAAGCCTGACAATCCACATGATTTCACTCCAACAAAGATCGTTTCATACCCGCCACTCCCCCGAAACATGGGGTGAGCGGACGGTTGTCATCCTGAGCGCAGCGAAGGATCTCCGTAGTTGGTTTGTAGTTCAACTATTGAACAACTGCAGAGATCCTTCGCTGCGCTCAGGATGACGAGTTTAGAGATTCCGCACTCGTTCAGAGCTCCCGTGGAGCCTCCTCACGAGCTCCCGATCAGGATTCCGGCGAGGAACACCAGCACTCCGCCCACGACCACCTGGAACGCGGCGTTGAGAAAGGGGGTATCCATGTAACGATGACGGACGAAGCTGATGGCCGCGAGCTCCGCAGCCACGATGGCAACTGCGACGCTGGTGGCGATTTTAAAACTGGATATAAGAAAGGGCAGCGTGTGTCCAATCCCACCCGCGGTCGTCATCATCCCGCATACAATGCCCCGCACCCAAGGGTGGCCGCGCCCGGTCAGCGACCCATCGTCAGAGAGGGCCTCGGCGAAACCCATGGAAATCCCCGCCCCCACGGAAGCGGCAAGGCCCACCAGAAAAGCGTCCCAACTCTTGTGCGTGGCGAAGGCGGCGGCGAAGAGCGGGGCAAGAGTGGAGACCGATCCATCCATCAAGCCCGCCAAGCCCGGTTGGACGATTTGGAGCACGAAGAGGCGGCGTTGCGCGGCTTCCTCCTGTGCGCGTGTCTCCGGCGTGAGGTGCTGGATCTCGAGGGATTGGGCAAGGGCAGAATGCTTCCGCTCCACCTCCGCCAGGTCACCCAGCAACTTCCGGACGGAAGCATCCGTCACTCTTTCCATGGCGCGTTCATAAAAGCGCCGGGTCTCCAGTTCCATGATCTCTGCCTGTTTCCGTACGACATCAATGCCGAGCGGCCGAATCAGCCAGACGGGGCGGCGATCCACGAACCCTTTGACGTCCTGGCGGCGGATCAGGGGAATGTGCTCACCAAAGCGCTGCCGGAACATTTCAATCAGGGCACGACGATGCCCCGATTCCTCTTGCTGCATTTCTTCAAACATCTTCGCCGTGCCAGGGTAAGTCTCCCGTAATCCATCGACGAAGTCGCCATAGATGCGGCCGTCTTCCTCCTCCAAAGTTATGGCGAGGGCAAGGATTTCGCGTTCGGACAGGTCCTTGAAGTTACGCGCCATAGATATGCCTCCCAAGGGCATCAACGGGGTCGAGCCGAATCCGGGACGTGATGTTCGGGGTGGAGCGCTGCACCGTGTCGTACAGGCCGGAGGAACGTCACGCCACTGTCGAGCTGCGTGCAGCCATAAAAGGTAACACAATTCCGCGTTGTGGGAGCGGCCGTTGTGGCCGCATAGTAGCGCGGGCGTCTCGCCCGCTGTGCAGCGGGCATTCCTTCGCTCCGCTCAGGACAGGCTCGGCCTGCGAGTTCTGGCGGGGGCGAGACGCCCCCGCGACAGCGGGCGGGACGCCCGCACCACATCCATGCAGGCTAGGAGGCATGCGCGACTGCTTTGAACCAGGCTCTCATTCTCAGGTATTGGGATATGGCGTATACTTTTCTCACCTCATAGTGGGGCGGCTCTATGCCGCCGCGGTACTGAGCGGCAGCGGGCAAGGCGAGCTTGGGGAGATTAACGCGCCGCTATAAGTTCACCGTCTGGGAGGGTTTCATGGCTGACAGAATGGGTTCCGGCTCGGTAAGTCGAAGGAGTTTTCTTGCCACCACGGGCGGCGTGCTGGCGGCGGCGCCAGTCGTCCGCAGCGCGTCCTCAAAGCCAACGGAAGCGCCGGGGGCTCTGCGCGCCGCGTCCGAGGCGGAGACGCCGATGCGCAAGATACCGATCGGCGTATTTGACCCCGTTTACGATCATCTTTCGCTCGACGAAATGCTCGAGAAGATCAGTGCCTTAGGTATTGAAGCCGTCGAAATGGGCACCGGCCACTTTCCAGGCACGAAGCATTGTCCGGTCGCTGAGCTGCTGGCGGACAGTTCCAAGGCCAAAGATTGGAAGCGAAAATTCGAGGATCGGAACATCCGAGTGGCCACTCTGAGTTGTCATGGTAACCCCATCCATCCCAACCCTGAGATGGCGAAGAAGGACGATGAATCGTTCCGTCGCACCGTGCGCCTGGCGGAGATGCTCGAGGTCCCTACGATTGTCACCTTCTCGGGCTGCCCGGGCGACGCGCCGGGAGCGAAGCATCCCAACTGGGTCACCTACCGCTGGCCGCCTGACTACGAGGAAGTGGTCACGTGGCAATGGAAGGAAGTCGTAATCCCTTACTGGCGAGAGGCGGTGAAGTTTGCGCGCCAGCACGGAGTGAAGCGCATCGCGCTCGAAATGCACCCCGGCTTCGTCGTTTACAACCCTTACACGCTGCTCGAGTTGCGCCGGGCCGTGGGCGAGGAAATCGGCGCCAACTGCGACCTCAGCCACCTCTTCTGGCAAGGCTGCGACCCGGTCGAGGTCATCCACTTCCTCGGAAAACAAAACGCCATCTACCACGCGCACATGAAGGACACGGTCATCTTCAAGGACACGGCCGCCAAAACCGGCGTCCTCAATTTCTCAGCCGACCCCGCCAAATTCGCGCAAGGCTCCGTCATCTTCCGCGCTGTCGGGTACGGCCACGGCGCGCAGCTTTGGAAGGATGTCGTGAAAGCTTATATGGATATCGGCTTCGACGGCATCATGAGCATCGAAAACGAGGATCCGATCCTGCCCGGCGAGGTCGGGGTCGAGCGCGCCGCATTCGTTCTGAAAAACGTCCGCGGCGAATTGCTGGAAGGAAAGTAACTGTTCTTTATTAAGCCTAGTGCATATTGATAGCTGCCCTCAGGGCGTTGAGGGGCGACGCCGTGGCGATTACGGCAGCGGCGGCAGGATCTGCGTTCTTGTTCGCGGCCACGGCGGCGGTTCTTTGCAGGATGTCCTTCTCGATCTCACTTTTCCACCATTTGACGCCGCCGAAGCCGATGAGCATCGCATTGGCAATGTCCGAAGTTGATAAAGTGAGAGAGGTTGCATTGGCGCCGATCAAGGTAGCGCCTTTCATCGAAGCCCAAGAACCCAACGCCGCGGCGATGCCAATCAACACAATCCCAATAAAGCCGGGCAAGAACACACCGTTTTCAAGCTTCGGCAAGTGGAGCCCTGAATCGCCGATGAAGACGTTCACAAATCCCCCCGCAGCTCCGCAGGCGGCAATGACCCAGAGTATCCATAGATGCATGTCCGGACTCATATTCAAATCTCCTCTCGTCATTGCTGGAGTAATGGGTTGAACTATCGGCGGCCGCGGACGATCGCGAGGTCGCTCCGGCTATACCCCGCTGCTGTCCCAGGCTCCTCCGCCGTTTTCGTCATAAAAGACCTCTTCAATGTTCCCTTCGTCCAAATAGAGCATAGCAAAGCCGTTCAGCACGCGCTGCGGGATGTCAGGGTCGCGCGCAAGCCTGTTTTCGTACCAGACGATATTTGGGTTGTTGTCAAGTTCCGCGGCGTGGCCCCAGGGCAAGGCGCCGTGGCCGCAACAGCGGCAGAGAATGCTCGCCGGATCACCCTCTCGCGAGGGCTTAGGTTGATACACCACCCCGGCATGGGCATGGCCCCAGTACCAATACGCGGGGCCGGTGCCGGCCGGGAAGCCGCTCATCACTTCCGCCCACAGTCCGGTGGTGCTCGAACCATCCTGCTCTAACCCGTTGTGATGGGTCAGGACAATCACCCGCTTGCCCTTGGCCACTTGTTGTTGTAGGAATTGAACCTGGGTCCCCTCGGCGGGGCCGAGCGAACCATCCATATAGAGGTTACTCTCCGGCGAGAAATAGGCTGAGTCGAGACCCACGATCACCCAGTTCGAGTTCTCGAGCGCGAAATAGCTGCACCCCTTCTGCATCGCGAAGGGTGAATCCGGATTGGTGATGGCGTCGAAGTAAGGCTTTGCGCCTGAATACATCTCGTGATTCGAGTTCAGGGCGAGCGCTCCGATCGAGCCCTTGGGCCAGATGTTCATAAGCAGATGCTGCTCCTGATCGCTTGTGCCGGCGTAGTAGACATCGCCGAGGTGAATGGTGAGATCCGGTTGGAGGAATGCCAAATGGCTGCCCACATCGGTACTCGGTGCCAGATTGGGAGCCGGCCTCCAGTCGCCGGTGCCCCAGTCCCCCACCAGCCCGATCTGCACGTCATCCGGCATGGGAATCACCTGGGGAGTTTCCATAAAGGGATGCTTGCCGCCAAAAGCCAGAGTTTCCAGATAAACTGCCAAGGCTTCGGTCCATCCCGGATCGAATTGCTGGTACTTGCCGGTACCCCACATCACGCCGTCCGGGCCGACGTCGATGACGACGCCTGATTCGAGGCTCGCCACGACACCGTCCGAGTCGTTGTTCAATACGCTGTGCGCCAGCACAAGGTAGTGGGCCGCGGCCGGGTCCGTCGGAGCCTTGCCAGTCTGCGTAACCGTTACCGCCTGCTGGTTGGCGTCCAGGACCAGCGGAGCGAGCTGGCCTCGTTGGGCCGAGGTTAGTTTGTTCCAGGCCGCCTTGATGCGCCCGGCAATTACTGGGTCGATACTTATTTTCATGAGATTCCCTCCACTACGGTTATCGGTTCAGAGAACCGTCAATGCTTCCAGTCTGAGAAGCTACCCACTACTTCAGTGGGTACCGGCCAGGTTATTGAGTCTTCCCCTTATTCCCAGTATGCACCTTCGAGGCAGGAGGTTTGTGTTGGGCGGGCCCACGGTGGCCGGAGGCCGATGCCTCGTTGGAGCCGGCTGCACGGACCCTCGTTCCTAGTGCGGCCACGAACCAACTTGGCCCGAGCATCATCTGTCCTCTCATTAGGTCCTAAGAGTGCCATTTATTAAGGAGAGTTTCTGGGAATATCAGCCCGTTATATCCCGCGCGGAGCAACGCCCTCGACGCGAGCAACCGACTAATGTTTAACAAAAGGTATATACTCTTGTCAACACCTATTTCCTTTGTGGAAGGCTCTCGACCCGGATCAACGAGGCGCATATACGGAATCAGGCATCTGAATCAGGACGGTGGTCTTCGGTTCTTTCCATTCTTGAACTGCCTGTGTAGAATGGCGGTTGGGCTGTTTTACGGTGAAATCTCATGTCACGAGGCTACATCGCCATCCCGGTGTTCGTCCTGATCGCTTTCTCGATCCTGTTCTTCAGCCATTACTTCGTATACTTCTCTCTCGCCCATTTCTTCAGCATTGCCTCAGCGGCTCGCAGGGACGCGTTGGCGGCGATGCTTCTTCTCCTGCCCTCGATCTTCATTGCCTCGTCCATCCTTGCGCACTGGGGCGACAACCTGCTATTACGCGCGGTCTACTTCTGCTCGGGATTGTGGCTGGGAGTTGGATTGACGCTGATTCTGACCTTGGCGATCGCTTGGGGCGCCTGGGGAACGGTGAAGCTTTTCACGCACTCACCAAACCGAATCATCTTCGGTTGGGCCGCTGTGGCGCTGGCCGGCGTGTACTCCGCCTACGGTCTTTGGAACGCCTGCCATCCCCGCGTCCGACGCCTCACGGTGCGAATCAAGAACCTGCCGCCCGCCTGGCGAGGAAGAAAAGTGGTGCAGCTTACAGACGTTCATTTGGGGCAGATCCTGCGCTCGGGTTTCGCCGCGCGGTTGGTGGCGATGTCCAATGCAGAAAGGCCGGACTTAGTGGCCATCACCGGCGACCTCTTTGACGGAGGAGATGGAACTCTCGAGCAGTTCGTTGCCCCGCTCAAGGCTCTTCGAGCACCGCTGGGGACCTACTTCGTGACCGGAAACCATGAAACGTACCTGGGGGTGGAGCGCGCATATGCCGCGCTGCGCACAACTCAAGTGCAAATCCTGGCCAACCAACGAGTGGAGATCGAAGGTCTTCAGTTGATCGGTATAAGTTATCCCGAGAGAGGGCATGCCTTGGATATGAGGCGGACGGTCGCGGAGCTTCCGGGCTTCAATCCAGCCCTCCCCTCGATCCTGCTCTACCACAGCCCCACCCACATCGCGCAAGCGAAGGAGGTGGGAATCAACTTGCAGCTTTCGGGCCACGCCCACCACGGACAGATCTTTCCGATCCAGTTTATTTCGCGGTTAGTCTATGGGAAGTACTACCACGGGCTGCACGTCGAAGGAGACTACACTCTATACACGTCGAGTGGGACGGGCACTTGGGGCCCTGCCATGCGCACCGGGAACCATCCTGAGATTGTTGTGATTCGCTTAGAACGAGGCTGACGAAAGCGTAAGGGCGGCTCGCGCACCGCCCCTACAGCGAGCTTCGCTCAGAGTGGGTGTACGCGCGGCCAATCAAGCTCGAAGCCTTGTGATACCAGGCTGTTCTGAAAGTCTTGCAGAGGCTTGCGGCTGTTGCGAATGGCGCGAGGTGCTTCGCCCAGCTTCAGCGCATGTGCCGCCAGCGCACCGGCCGCCTCTCCGATATTCCATTCTGTCGGGTGCAAGCGGTAACAGCCATTCGTGATGTGCGTCGTTCCAATATTCTTCGCCGCCGCCAGCAAGTTTTCTGTGCGTTGCGGCAACAGCGCTCCGAGAGGAATCTGGTAGGGCAGCGAACTGATGTCGATGTAGTTGGTTCCTCCCGCTGAAGGGTGCAGATCAATCCGGTACGCGCCCACGCCTACAGAGTCCGGGAATTTCTCCGGCGTGACCTGGCCGAGGGACTTCCCGGTTAGCTTCATCCGCATTTCCGTCCCCACATGCTGCTCAAGAACCGTGAATTCAGCACGGATCCTGCGTGACTCGCGGATGTAAGGCGCGGCGGCGAGGCCCTCCTCCGTTCCCACCACGTCGTTGCGAAGTCGAAGCCCTTTCCAGCCGTTCCCGCCGTGGGGAAGCGGAGACTCGGTTTGCATCCAATAGAGCAATGAAAGGCTGAGCTGCTTTGCCCTGCCGAGTAGCTCGATGCGCCGGTCTGCTGAGGCAGTCACCAGATCGCCGCCCCAATAATCGTTCTGAGGCCAGTTCACGAGTGTGATGTCACTGAGGTAGGCGCCGGGCGTGAAGTTGGAGCGATCTGCGATGCGTCGGTAAATCCACAGATTGTGATCACCATCGGCGTCCGGTTGCGGATTGGGAATGAAGTCAGCTTTGATCGGTCGCAAGCCGGTTGGCTCGCAATACGTCCAACTCAGCAACGGCCCAGGCCAGGCTGGCGCCAAGTTGGGCACAAACCCACGCCAAAAGTCGTAGTCCCGCGGCCGCTCGATGATGTGATCCTCACCCTCCAGGTAGTCCATGGCAAAGCAGTAGGTGAAGGACTGGCTGTTGGCCGGCTGCGATTTCGCCGGGGCGTGCAGCTCGCCAGTGTCTGCTTGGGATTCCGCCCCAGTGACGCATTCCGTCTTCGTCAATTCAACCAAGTCCCCGAGTTCGGTGGCATCGAGGAAGTACTTCGCACTGATGGCGCGGATAAGCCCGCTGCGCGCGTCGCGCACGGCAACGCTCCTCACGCGGTCCCGGTCCGTTTCGGCGCTCTGCGGAAAGTGCTCCAGGAGAACAAGTAGTTGGCCGCTGCTCACGTAAGGGGCCAGGGCCGCTTCCAGGACCGCGACGGAGACGCGAAACTCGTGGGTCAATCGAGAGACCGAACTGTTTCCCGGATTCAAGTCGGTGCGCGCGCGAGCTTGTGCCGTTAAGGAGTAGTTCCGCCGGTAGTATTCGCGGACCGACTCCCTATAGGCGCGGTAACTGCGTGTGCACCCGAACTGCTCGATCCAGGGATGCTCATCCGGGGGAACTGCTTGGGCCGTGAGTTGTCCTCCGATCCATCGAGTCTCTTCCGTCAAGATGACGCGCCTGCCGTTTCGCAAAGCCGCGAGCGCAGCCGCGTAGCCGCCCACGCCGCCTCCGATCACCGCGATCTCACACTCGAGTTCTCGTGCTTTGGCATGGGAATTGGGAATTGCCAGCGTAGAGGCCGTATATAGAAGGAACTCGCGGCGATTCATAAAAGCCTAATAATCGACGTAGCGCCGATAACCTCCGAGGAGGAAGAATCGTCTATCATATAGCAAGCGAATCCTGCGCAACGGACTGACACTTCGCCTCGCGGCGCAACTCCCGCGGGAGGAATAATCATGAAAACAATTCTCGTCATTTTACTATTTGTGGCGCCTGCCTTCGCTCAGATCAATCCAACTGTTTCTCAGGGTGCGGGCGCGTGCGGCCCGCTCAACGTCCAGTTTGACGTGCAGACGTTCGCGAGCTTGCCGACCGCAGGACCGGAGAGCGGCAAGGCACTGGTCTACGTCGTTGACGATAGTGGACAGAGCGGACTAGTAGCCCCGGGTGCGTTCCCAACCCTGCGCGTCGGGCTGGACGGCGCGTGGGAGGGTGCGACCCGCGGTAGCTCCTACCTTTACTTTTCCGTCGACGCCGGCGAGCATCACCTGTGCACGAATTGGCAGTCGAGGCTGAAACGGTTTTCGCAACTCATCGCTCTTGCCCGTTTGACTGCTGAGCCGGGGCGGACGTATTACTTCCGCGAGCGCATCACCGTTTACCAAGGCGGACCGGCGTACCTCGACCTCGAGCGGCTCGATCCGGACGAGGGAAGCTACCTCGTGTCCTCCTACCGGCTGAGCAAATCGCATTCGAAGAAATGATCGGCAATTGCGCCGACTGTCGTCCACCCCCTCACCCGACCCGTGCCGGCTGATCACAGCGCCGTCGCGGGCCACCCTCTTCCCCAAGGGGGAGGGGGAAATGTTTCAATAGCCCTGCCCTTCTGCCGATCTGCCCACCTGCCCAGCTGCCCACCTGCCTACTGCCGATCTGCCCACCTGCCTACCTGCCCAACTGCCCGATCAGCCGCCGGCGCTCGTAGGCCAAGAAGATCGCTTGCACCGCCGTCAAGAGAACGGCGAAAGCGAGCACCAGGGAAATACCCGCCCTTACGGTTGCAATCTTGGCCACGTATCCAATGGCCGGAGGGAGGATTACTCCGGCCGATAAACCCACGGCCATGAGGATGCCGAAGACCGTTGCGAACAACTTGGGGAAGTACGTACTGGCCGTTCCCGCCGTGGTGGGGAATACCGGCGCATAAGTCAGACCGCAGATTACGATTCCCACGCTGGCCACGACGAGCGAGTTTGCGAAGACGACCACACATAGCCCACACACCGCGCCCAGCGCCGCACCCAGCAACAGCTTGGGCCCGCGCACCCGCTTCACCACCTGGCTGGCAGCAAGGCGCCCCACCATCATGGCAACCCAGAACATCGTCAAGATGACTGCGGACCTCCGCGGCAGAGCGTGGAGGTCTCGCTCGAGAAAGGTCCGGCTCCACCCGGCAGTTGAGATTTCCACGGCGGAATAGAAGAACAGGACGAGAGCCAGAATTATCACCGCTGGGTCACGGGCCAGGCGACGCACCTCCCGCCAATCAAACCCTCCGCCCGAGCTGGCAGGCGGAAAGGTCTGCGAAATGGCGACCAACGCAACTCCAGCCACCATTAGGGTGATCAGCCAAATGGTAAGTACCAGGCCCAGCCGCGCTGCCATGAGAGCGACGAGCCACGGGAAGAATATGGCGCCGACGCCGAAGAAGACGCCTGCTAAATTCAAGGGGGAGGACGGATTCTCAGGGTAAAGATCGGGAATGAGGGTGTTGGAAGCGCTCATGGCAGAGGCGCCGCCCAAACCGAGCGCAATGAGGAGTGCAGCCAACACCGCATAGCTGGGAGCATAGGCGATTCCAACCAGTGCCGCGGCACAAAGCAGGAAGCCTCCGGCCAGAATGGGTTTCTTGCCGAAGCGGTCAATCAGCGGGCCGGCCAGAAACACCATGGGAATTTGGGGGAAATAGAGAAAGCTGAAAAGTGCGCCGCCGCGCGCCAAATCAAAGTTCAGCCGGGCGCTCAGTTCAGGAAGAGTAGCGCCCAAGAACGAGGTCATAACGCCAAAGGTGAATAGTCCTGCGCATGCTGTTCCCATCAAGTACCGAGTAGCTGTCCGATTTGACATGGTCCACAGATTACTCAGATTTCACCGATCAAGCAAGGCGTCGCGAGAAAGCGTATGGTCATCGTTTCGGCGTAGCGCTGGCCTTTAGCCCAGCATCTGCCGACCCTTCGCTTCGCTCAGGGCAGGCTCTAAAGGTCGGGGCTACCAGTCAAATTAGGCACTACCCAAGAAAGGAATGCTGCTGCCGCCCGTACCCAGCCGATCTGCCTACCTGCCCATCTGCCTGACTTCACCCGGTCTGTGAAATCTGGGCAATCTGCGGATCATCTTCAATTCGCTTTTTCTTCGCTTGGCAGAAACCTGCAATAGGAGTAAGAGAGAGGGCGCGAAAGGAGTTGTTATGCATCCCCTTGACGCTCTTCTGAAACCTCAGTCCATTGCAGTGGTCGGCGCCTCGCGCAAGCAAGGCTCGATCGGCCGGCAGATTCTGCACCAACTGGTTGAATTCGATTTCCGAGGCATGCTTTTTCCGGTGAACTTCCAGGCTGATTTCATTCACTCGATGAAGGCCTATCCTTCCGTCGGCGCTATTCCTGACCCCGTGGATTTGGCGATTATCGTGGTGCCGCGCGACTCAGTGGCGGAGGTCGTGGACGATTGCGGGAAGAAGGGCGTGAAGGGCCTGGTGGTCATCACGGCGGGGTTTTCTGAGACGGGTGAAGAAGGCAGGAGGATGGAGGCGGAACTGGGTGCTCAGATTCTGCGTTATGGAATGCGCATGATCGGACCCAACTGCATGGGGTTGATCAACACCGAGCCGGCGGTCCACATGGATTGCACGTTTGCGCCCACGCTTCCGCTTTCCGGGCGGATCGCGTTCATGTCACAGAGCGGAGCGCTTGGAGTAGCCATCCTGAACATCGCCCATCAGCTCGACCTCGGCTTTTCCTACTTTGTAAGCCTGGGCAACCGAACTGATGTCTCGCCCAACGAGCTGCTGCGTTACTGGGAAGACGATCCCAACACGGACCTCATCCTGATGTACCTGGAGTCGATCGGCGATATCAAGAGCTTTATGCAGATCGCTCGCCGCATCTCGAAACGGAAGCCCATCCTGGCGGTCAAGTCGGGCCGGACCGCCGCGGGAGCAAGGGCCGCCATGTCGCACACCGGAGCGCTTTCGGCGCTCCAGGGTCTCGACCTCGCTGCGGACGCGCTTCTGGAACAGTCCGGAGTTATCCGGGTGAACACGGTGGAAGAGCTCTTCGACTTGGCCATGGGTTTTTCGAAGAACCCGCTGCCGCGCGGCAACCGCCTGGGGATTTTGACCAACGCGGGCGGCCCTGCGATTATGGCTACGGATCGGGCCGTCAATCTTGGACTGCGGATGGGTGAGCTTTCCCCGAGGACTCGCCAGGAGCTTCGCCGCCTTTTGCCGCCCGAGGCGATCGTGCAGAACCCCATCGACATGACCCCTCGATCCGACCGCAGCCAATATGATGCTTGCGCGCAGATACTCCTTGAGGACGAAGGGATTGATTCGCTCCTGGTGGTGTTCGTTCCTCCCATGATGATCGATGCAATGGAAATCGTCGAAGGCCTCGAGGCGGTGCGAAAAAAGTGTGACAAGCCGATCTTTGGCGTGTTCATGGCCCCCGACGAATTCTTCCAGAAGCTGAACGAGAAGCATCCCGGCCACATGGCCATCTACTTGTTCCCCGAGTCGGCGGTGCACGCTTTGGCTGCGCTGGACCGCCATCGGCAGTGGCGTGAGAAGCCTCTCGGCAAGGTTCGGAGCTTCCGCGTGGATCACGAGGCAGCCTTGGAGCTGCTCAACGAGGTCGGCCGCCAAGGGCGATCCGAATTGACTCCTTTGGAAGCACAAAGGCTTGTCGAGTGCTATGGCATTTGCGCGGCCCGATCGACGTTCGCAACGGATGTGAAAGAGCTTGGTGGAGTTGCGCAACAGGTGCGCTACCCCGTCGTGCTGAAAGCCGTTGCACCCGGCCTCGTGCACAAGACGGAGGCGGGCGGCGTGAGGCTGGATATTCATACGCCGGAGGAGTTGATGGACGCCGCTCAGAAAATGACGGACGAAGTGAAGCGGCATCTCCCGCCTTCGGCTGTCCCCGAGAATCATTTGGGCTTTCTGGTGCAGGAGTATGTGCGCAGCGGACGCGAGGTTATTGTGGGCATGACGCACGACCCCAAATTCGGGCCGCTGGTAATGTTCGGCTTGGGAGGCATCTACGTGGAGACTTTCAAGGATGTTGTCTTTCGGGTGCCGCCGATCACCGATCTCGAGGCGCGGGAGATGATCCGTCACATCCGTGGCAGCCGCCTTCTCGAAGGAGTGCGCGGCGAGCCCTCTGTCGACTTGGAAAAACTGACGGAAATCCTCGAGCGCTTCTCCCAACTCGTCGAAGATTTGCCCCAACTCGCCGAGATGGACATCAATCCTCTGATGGTTTTTCCTGATGGCGAGGATTTTCGCGCCGTCGATATCCGCGTACGCTTGGCGGGAAGCCGCTAGAGAGAACTTACCACAGCGCGGCAAACCCGCAACCAAATGCAGATTCTTCGCTTCGCTCAGAATGACATGTCATCCTGCGCGGAGCGAAGGATCTGCCTTCGCGGTCGCGTTTCCAGTCTCCATTTCTAATTTTTAGTTTCTGATTTCTCATCTCCGGCTTCCCCGGCTGGTTCCTCTTCTAAATCCTTCGCGAATACGGCATAGCCGGGGTTAGGCGGGAAAAGTTTGGCCATTACGGTCATGCGGCGGCGCAACTGCTGGAGGGGCAGGTGCTGAGGTCCGACCCTGATCTGGACGTCGTGCCACAATCCGTGCATGTATTCAGCAAGGGTGCTCACCAGGGAGACGTCTCGGTAGGGCTCGTACTGAAGCCGGCTGCGGCGCCAGGGACGAATGGCTAGAAGCGCCTGCTTGGCCGTCAGCGATTCCTCATCGATCTCGCCGCGCACTCCGTGGCGAAGTTCCTCCTCCAGGAGTTCATCATACGCGGCGAATTCCGAAACAGTCAGACGCGGCCGCAGCAATTCGGCGATGCTGGCCAGGAACTCGAATCCCGTATCGTGGGCGTCAACTTCCCGGCAAGTGAGGATGAGATTGGTTCTTGCACTGGTTTCGACCCACGCCGCCGTATGGGATTCCCCTTTCGGCTTTGCTGTGCAGACGGCATCCCCTGACTCCATGCAAGCGATATATGGGACTATGAGAATTCGGAGGGGGCCGATCCGCTCCGCGATCTTGGCCGGCACCGCTTGCGCCGGTTCTCGCACCATCGTGCGATCTTCGGCTGGGGTCAGCGTGGTCATCGAGTATATTTCCCAGCCGTGGGCCAAATGAGAAAGCGGCACGAAGTTTCCCAGGATGTACTCGCTGATGGGAGTGCCGTCCGCCGCTGGAGTTTCCGAAACGCTCAAGTTTCACCGTCCCGCTTACGCTGCAGTGCTGATCAGGAGGCTTGGTGGCCAGAGAATATTCTGAGCAATTCTGCCCCGTCTGTCCAGCGGCGATTCAACCTTGATCGGCGAATCCAAAGAGCAGCCCCTCATGAACCCGCCCTACTTGGACATCGACCAAGGTGTTGGGCGGAAGGTTTGAGCCTGCGAGGACAATCTTCAAATAATTACTGCTGAGCGACACGCGCTCACCACCTTGTGATTCATCCAGTGTGAGGGCGGAGAGCTTGCAGCCGACTTGCGCCTGAAGGAAGGCCTGGCGCTTGCGAGCCAGCAGGGCGCGGATTTCATTGGCACGCTCGTGGGCTACCCGGCCGTTCACCTGCTGGGGTGAGGCCGCAGCGGGCGTCTGCGGCCGCGCCGAATACGGAAAGATATGCAGATAGGTGAAGGGCAGCGATTCAATGAATGCGGCGCTGGCGGCGTGGTCCGGGCCTGTCTCGCCTGGGAAGCCCACCATCACGTCCGCGCCGATGCCGGCATTGGGGATTTGCTCCCTGATGGCGAGGATGCGCTCGGCATATTGTGAGGGCCAATACCTTCTGTTCATGAGGCGGAGGATCCTGCTGCACCCGCTCTGCAACGGGATGTGGAAGTGTTGCGCCAAACGTGGCTCGCCGGCGGCCAACTTGATGAGCGAGGGACTAACGTCCATCGGTTCTATCGAGCTAATGCGGAGGCGAGCGATGGCAGTCTCGTTCAGCAGTCTTTCGAGGAGACTCAAAAAGGTAATGCGGTGATCAAGGTCGCGCCCATAGCTTCCCAGGTTAATCCCGGAGAGAACGATCTCTTTGTAGCCGCTCCTTTCCAATTCGCGGACCTGCTCGAGGACTTTCGCAGGCTCCAGGCTGCGGCTGCGCCCACGGACGGAGGGAATCACGCAAAAGGAGCACCGCGCGTTGCACCCGTCCTGAACCTTAAGCGTTGGACGTGTGCGGTCGTCAGGGAACACGGGAGCAAAATGGAATTCCCCGCTGATTTCTCCCACCAGGACCAGGGGTTGTCGAAGAGCCCCTGGCTGCGCGGTTGGAGCGGGAAAGCAGACGGCGGGCGAATCGGAAATCGTTGGGATGGCTTCGAATTGCCGAATCTGCACAAGTTCTGTTGGTCCTTCTGCTCCTGACTTCTGACTCCTGACTCCTGACTTCTGAGTTCCGACTCCCGACTCCTGGCGCAAGTTCGAACTTATCAGGCCCGCAATGACATGCTTGTGGGAATTCCCGACTACCCAGGTGACACCGCCCAACTGAACGATTTCTGAAGGCGAACGCTGCGCGTAGCAGCCGGTTACCAGAATCCGGCAGCCCGGGTTTGCCCGGTGGATGCGCCGGACCAGTTGCCGAACCTCGGCATCCGCCCTACCGGTCACCGTGCAGGTGTTCAGAATCGCCACCTCGCTCGCGGCGGCGTTCTCCACCTCTTGAAGCCCCGATTCAAGCAACTGCTTCTTGATCGCAGCACCGTCGGCTTGGCTCGCGCGGCATCCGAAATTGAGAATCTGAAACGTGGCCATAATCGGAGATCGAACGGCGGCGCTACAGTGCCCTGCGGCGGCCTGACTGACACGCGACCGCCATCGCTATCCCAAACAGACCTTTAGGATTGCACACTTTACCCCGAGGTTGCCAGGCGGGAAATATAGAAGGTGAAATCAGGCGGGGCTGGGGGCAACCCGCCGTTGCTGGAAACACTCCCGGCAATACACTGGCCGGCCCTGAGTCGGCTTAAAGGGAACGGTCGTCTCTTTACCACATTGAGTGCAGGTGGTCGTGGTTTCCACCCGGTGGTGGGTCTGGCCGTTCAGGGATTGGCTCCGCTTCGCCTTGCACGTGCGGCAGCGCTTGGGTTCATTCTTGAAGCCCTTGTCGGCGTAAAAGAGCTGCTCACCGGAAGTGAAGACAAACTCCGACCCGCAGTCCATACACTTCAGGACCCTGTCCCGGTACTCCATCGGCGCACTCCTCCGCCCGAACAGGGCCCCACGCGCTAGCAACAAAGCAAGGGCCCGACGCCGCGAGGCCTGCGCCGTTCCCCTTATCCCGCTGCTTCTGGATCCCTAATCCTGTTCGTGCCTGGCCTTCTTGCGTGCTCGCTTGCGAGCTAAGGCCGCTTTGACTCGCTTCTTCTCACCAGGTTTTAAGTAAAACGAATGTCGTTTGATCTCTTTTATGATGTCTTCCTGTTGCACCTTTCGTTTGAAGCGGCGAAGCGCGTTTTCCAAGGACTCTCCGTCCTGAAGTCTTACTTCAGCCAAACGATCAACACCCCCATTTCAAATTGAAAGAATGAAATCGCAATAACTACGATACTCCAGTCATTCTGACCGATGGGACGGGGACAAGTCAAGGATATTTTGGGAAGATCAAACCCTTAGCGGGGCTTGACCCTTTGAGCAGCTTATGTTACGGTCAGCCGCGAGCCCTTGTCAGGTCGTAGCGCACACGGTAAAGCACATGGCTGAACTGATTAAAGTAGACCAAGCACGGCTGGGATTCCTGCTGGAATACGCGGTTCGCATAATCATCTCGGGCAAGGTTGTGGCCTTTCCAACCGACACCTTTTACGGTTTGGGCGCTGATCCTTTCAATCTGGCCGCGGTGAGCGAGGTGTTCCGAATCAAGGGCCGCACCGCGGACCGGCCTCTTCCCCTGTTGGTGGCGTCAATCGATCAAGCGGCGGATCTGACCCACGACCCGCCTCAGCTTTTCTTCACCTTGGCAAAGAGGTTCTGGCCGGGCCCCCTGACTTTGGTGGTTCCCGCCTCTCGCCAGATCCCGCTGAAGGTCACGGCCAACACTGGCAAAGTGGGCCTACGCTGGCCGCACGCACTCTTGGCTACGGCCTTGATTGAAGCTTCGGGGCGGCCTTTGACGGGAACCAGCGCCAACCTTTCGGAACTGACCGCATGTTCCACCGCAGAAGAGGTGGATCGGCAGATCGGCGATCTTCTGCCCCTTATCCTGGATGGAGGTCCCACCCAAGGAGAGCTGCCCTCGACGGTGCTCGACTTGACCGGCGAACGTGTGCGCATCCTTCGACCCGGCGGAGTGCCGGAGTCCGAATTGAAGGAGTTTCTGGGCTGATTCACTTGCGTGTTCGCCATGGAGTTTTCGGTATCCTGCTGCTGGCGGCGCTTGCTCTAGCCTATGCTGAGAGATCGCTCTATCGGGCTATCCGCGAGCAGGCGGCGCGAGACGAAGCCACGCCTGCGGATGCGATCGTGGTCTTCGGCGCGGCCGAATATAACGGCGCGCCCTCGCCTGTCCTCAAAGCCCGGCTCGATCATGCCTTCAACCTCGAGGAGCACGGCCTCGCGCCTCTGGTGATCACCACCGGCGGCAGCGGCGGCGACCGCCAATTCACCGAGGCGGGCGTGGGGCGCGATTACCTGATCCAACGCGGCGTGGCGGAAGCCAAAATCCTGGCGGACACCCGGAGCCTGACCACTTATGACAGCGTCAAGGCCGTAGCCCTGCTGCTGCGCCAGCGCCAAATGCACACCTGCATCGCCGTGAGCGACGGCTTCCATCTTTACCGAATCAAACTGATGTTCCGCGCTCTGGGTGTCACCGCTTATGCCTCACCGGATCCCGACAGTCCCATCGAAGCCGATTCCTATCTCCGCACGCTCTACTCGCTGCGAGAAATGGCGCTCGCAAGCTTGTGGTATGTGGGAATCCGCGAATAGGTTGTAGGGGCGGTTCGCGAACCGCCCCTACGGACGATGCGTGCTACCCGTAGCGGGCGCGGGCACGGTACGCGAGGGCGAGCGTTTCGAGAAGTTTTTCAGGATCCTGCGCGTCTTGCGCGGTCAGGTCAAGGCGACCGGAGATGCGCTGCACGATCTTTCGCGCCGCGTCGCGCCGGACAACTTCGGCGAGTTCTTGGCGGCGCAGGAGGAACGCTTCCACCAACTGGAACTCTCCCGGCGTGAGGCGCAAAACGTCGAATCGCGCCCCGCCTGAAGGGGTCGGTGATTCCCATCGCAGCCCGCCATCCAAGACGGGAGCTTTTTCATGGACCACCACCGTCCCCGCCACGTAATCGCCCAAGCGCTTGCTCTTGGCGCTGAGCAGGGCGCTGATGATGGCGACTCCATACAGGACCGGAATACTGTCAATGATGCGAAGCAGGTTGCGCGCCACCGCTTCGTACACCGTAATCGGCCGGCCGGATTCCTCGATGACACGCAGGTTCATCAGGCGCTTGCCTGGGGTCTGGCCATTCCAGATCGCTTCGAAGATCGCAAAGTACCCGGATTGGAGGAGGAACAGGAGTAGCGCAGCGAGGGCCGCCGCCCAGACGCCCCGCACGGGCTTGTGCAACCCTCTCAACCCTGCGGCGTAGACGCTTCCACCCAAGATCGCCCAACCGATAATCTGAAGCGCTGTGTCTAAAGCCAGCGCCAGAAATCGACTGCCGATTCCCGCCAATGGGAATTCGAGAGGAATCTGTTCGGGTGTTTCAATAACCAGGTTATCCATAGAGACTCGAAACTCGAAACTGGAAAATGGAAACTGGAAAATGGATAATTGGCAAGCATGTCTGTCATTCTGAGCGAAGCGAAGAATCCCGGCAGTTTCTTATTGTTGGACGCCTTAAGAACAACTGCAGAGATCCTTCGCTTCGCTCAGGATGACAGACTGCGCTTATCTTCACACTTTCTCACGCGGTAGGCTAAACTATGTCGCCCCGACGTGTCGGCGCTGACTTACGCCATGAACTTTGGTTACGCGACGCTACTTTCGAGTTTCCAGTTTCTATGTTCCAGTTTCCAACCCAATGATTAGCTCACGCTGGATCGAAAAACGCAAGCCGTACTGGGACCGCCTGGCATTGATCATCGAGAAGGCCGGGCGCCGAGGCTCGGGTGTTCTGTCCTATGCGGAACTGAGCGAACTAGGCTTGCTCTACCGCCAGATTGCCGCGGATCTGGCCGCGGTGCGCGAAGACCCTTTAAGCCGGCCCTGGGCCGGGTACCTCAATCAGCTTCTGGCCCGCGCCCACAACCTCATCTACATGGGCCGCACGGTACGGCCGCGCTCCATCCTGGGTTTCTATGGCCGCGAGTTTCCCCGCCTCTTCCGCGAAACTTGGAAATACACGGCTCTGGCATTCATGCTGTTTATCGCCGGGGCAATAGCGGGGTTTTTGGCCACGCTCGCGGACCCTGCGCTGCAACGCTTCTTCCTCGGTTCCGAAATGAGCGCCACAATTGACCGGCGGGAGATGTGGACGCACTCCGTCGTCACCATCAAGCCGCTGGCCTCGAGCGCCATCATGACCAACAACCTCACCGTCTCCTTCACGATGTTCGCTGCCGGAATAATCGCCGGTGTCGGCACCGTTTATCTGCTGGCGATGAACGGCGTGATGCTGGGGGTCATCGGTGCGGCATGTTGGCAGGCAGGGATGAGCTTACAGCTTTGGTCGTTTGTCGCGCCGCACGGAATTCTGGAATTGCCGGCGGTGTTTATTGCCGGCGCTGGGGGCTTGCTGCTGGGCCGCGGCCTGCTCTTTCCCGGCGAATTGCCGCGCCGCGAGTCCCTTGCTCTCTACGGAGGGCAGGGAGTTCGCCTGGCATTAGGAATTATCCCGCTCTTAGTGTTGGCAGGCGTGCTGGAGGGATTTTTTTCTCCGTCCGGCCTGCCGGTGGCAGCAAAGTTCGCGTGTTCAGGAGCGGCGGGCGGGTTGCTTGTTCTTTATCTGAGAAGCAGTCGAAGAGTCGAGGAGTTGAGAAGTCGAGAAGACTCATCGACCCGCTAGCTCTCAGCTCCTCGGCGCATTGACTCCTTGACTCGACTCCCCACTCCCTTATAATGTGAATCTCAAAACGAACCCCCCCTAGACCAAGGAGGTCTTGATGAGAGCTAATTCGTGGAGTCGAAGATCATTTCTGCGCGCCGCCGGAACCGCCGGAACGGTTGCGTCTGCGGCCAAAGTGCTGCGGCTCGAGCGCCTGCTCGCGGCATCCCAATCGGTTGCAGGCCAGCCGCCCGCGGAGGTTGCGAAAGACGAGTTCTACTGGCGGGAGATCCAATTGGATTTCAAGTTGGACCGCACCATCATCAACCTGAACAACGGCTTTACCTGCCCGACTCCGCGCGTGGCGC
>Ga0326728_10010020_pt1 | contig 22398 bp, 18 predicted proteins | sample MB3enrmetagenome_FD_207602 | JGI IMG/M metagenome (GOLD analysis project Ga0326728, IMG submission 207602) | Lab enriched peat soil microbial communities from McLean, Ithaca, NY, United States - MB31MN | ecosystem: Environmental > Terrestrial > Soil > Wetlands > Peat | place: USA: New York... | reverse complement strand
GCTTTGGCAGCGACAAGCCCGACCTGCGCCTTCCCGGCCTCGCCGACGTGCGCTCAGCGTTTAGCGATGAGAACCTCATTGCTTTGCAAATCGACCCCGCTCTGCCCGTCGTTGCCTTCCGCATTCCTAACGTGGGCGAACTGAGCCGCAAGGAGCGCGAGGACAATCATCCCCTCTTCGACCTGAAGAAGGGCGCCAAGTTCATTGACGACTTCAAGCGCCTGGCCAAGGGCTTTCCTGAAGCCGCGGTCAAGGTGCGCGAACTGGCCGGAGCCTCCGAGGCGGACTTCGTGATCATCGTGGCCGGCGACCCGGCGCACCACATCAAGGCCAGCGACACCAAGTTCGAAGGCCGTCTGAGCGAGCGCGAGATCAACGTCTACTCGGCCGCCGGCAACTTCCGTACCGAGCTGGCCAAGAAGTATGCCGATCTGCATGGCGCATTCGGCATAACGCAGAAAACTGTCGAGGAGGCCACCGCGCGCGGTGAGGCAGGGAGCGCCGTCGATGGCTCAGCCGCCTTCCAGCCCATCTGGGTCGTTGACTTTCCCATGTTCGAGTACGACCTAACAACCGCAAAGTGGGTGCCCGCGCACCATCCCTTCACTTCGCCCCACGAGGCCGACATGGCCAACCTTGTGAGCGATCCGGCCAGTGTTCGCGCCAACTGCTACGACCTGGCCATGAACGGCCTTGAGCTGGGCTCCGGCTCCATCCGTATCCATCGCAAAGACGTGCAGCGCCAGATCTTCCAGTCGCTCGGCATCAGCGACGAGGAAGCTCGCGCCCGCTTCGGCTTCTTTCTCGAAGCTCTTGAATACGGCGCCCCGCCCCACGGCGGCATAGCCCTCGGCCTGGACCGCATCGTCATGCTGCTGGCCGGCGCATCCAGCCTCCGCGAGGTCATCGCCTTCCCTAAATCCGCCAAGGCCATCGACCTCATGGCCGACGCCCCCACCACCGTCACCGAACATCAGTTGAAGGAACTCCATATCCGCGTGGCGCTCAGGAGCTGAGTTGTACGAACATTGAGAGAGTCCGCTTTCAATATCGTCGATTTCCGGCAAGAGTTTGCATCCGAGCCCAGGAGAGGAGCTATTCTCGAAGGAATTCGGCGCGATTCGGCAGGAAGCTCCGCGTCTTCAAGATTGCAGCCTGAAAAGCCAGGCTGGACCTCGCTCCCGGAGGAATTCTCTTTGACTTGTTCAGCCGCGCTCTTGTTCCCGGCCATTGCCGCTCTTACGCTCGCGGCGCCTTTTGCCGCGGCTCAGTCCCCAGCCGCCCAGGCGCCGGCGAAACCTCTGACCGTGGAAGCTATCTTCGCCCATGGCCCGCTGATTGGGACCCCGCCCGACGAGCTTACCTGGTCGCCGGACGGCAAGCATCTGACTTACCTGGATGGAGGCGAACTGATCGACCTCGACCCCGGCCAGAATTCTGAACAGTTCAGGCCGCGCGTGCTGGTGAGCCGTGCCAAGCTAGCATCGCTTAACGGAGCGAGCGACTCGGAGACGGACCGCGACCATCGCGACCGCTACAAGATGGCCAGCTACCTGTGGGCGCCGGACTCGGCGCATCTGCTTTTCGACTCCAACGGCCGGCTTTGGTTCTACGATCTGCACAACGGCACTGGCATCGAGATCGGCTTTACCGGAGCCGCCTCCGGCGACGACCCCAAATTTTCGCCCAACGGCGAATTCATCTCCTTCATTCGCGACCACAGTCTTTCCGTACTGCGGCTGCGCGATCCCGGCACGCCCACGACGGTTGTGGCTCCCGCAAACAATCCGGCTTCCCTTCAGGTCATTTTGAACGGCGAGGTGGACTGGGTCTACGAAGAGGAGCTGGAGACGCGCAGCAACTACTTCTGGTCGCCGGATTCGAAGCGCCTGGCCTATCTGCAGATGAATGAGACAGCCGTGCCCCAATACCCGATCATCGATTGGATTCCGACGCACGCGAGGGCCGATCTGCAGCGCTTTCCACAGCCCGGCGATCCCAATCCCGAGGTGCGCGTGGGCGTGGTCGGGGCAGGGGGCGGCAAGACGGTGTGGGTCAAGCTGCCCATCGTCGCGGGCCAGGATTACATTCCGCGCTTTGGCTGGGTCGATCCGAGGACACTGTGGATCGAGACCGTCACTCGCGACCACAAGCACAGGGATCTATACTTTGCCGACGCCGCCACGGGCCAGGCGCATCCCGCGCTCCTGCTTGCGGACGATAAGTTTGTCGACGATAACTACGACGTCTTCGTGGACTCCGGCACGATCGTTCTGACCAACTGGACCGACGGCCACAACCATCTCTATCTCTATAGCTACAACCCGGCAAATCCGGCTGCGTCCGGGGCCAAGCTGGAGCGGCAGCTGACCAATGGCGAGTTCGAGGTGGGCGATGTTCTGCGCGTGGATTTGAAGGACCGCCTGATCTACTATGAATCGACCGAGGGCAACCCGCTGGAGCAGCAGTTGTGGCAGGTGAGCTTTGCCGGCCAGCGCAAGCAGTTGAGCGCCGGCGCCGGACGCCACGAAGGCGTCTTTGCTCCCGCCGGCGGCGCGTTTTCCGACAAGCAATCCACGCGCCTCGATCCGCCCACTCTGCGTCTCTGCCAGGCCCCCGGCAAGTGCAATGTCTTTTGGCAGACGAGGGCGCTCGAACCCTATCGCCTTCGCGCGCCGCAGCAAATTGAGGTGAAGGCCCACGACGGCAGCACGCTCTACGCCACGCTGCTGCTGCCCGAAGGCGCAGCTACTCCAGACACTGCAATTCCAGGTTCGGTACCGCTGATCGTGAATGCCTACGGCGGCCCAGGCCAGCAGACGGTGGCCAACCGGTGGAGCAACGATCTACTCTTCGACGAATTGCTGGCCCAGCATGGCTTTGCCGTGCTGCACGCCGACAATCGCGGCATGGCGATGCGCGGACGCGCCTTTGCCCAGGCCGCCTGGCATAACTTCGGCGCCGTCCAGTTCGAGGATCAGCTCACTGTGCTGGACGCGGTGCTGGCCCAATATCCGCAACTGGACAAAGAACGCCTGGGATGGTGGGGCTGGAGCTGGGGCGGCACCTTCACGCTCTATGCTTTATCGCATTCCGACCGCTTCAGCGCCGGCGTCGCCGTTGCGCCGGTAACCGACTGGCGCAACTACGACTCCATCTATACCGAGCGCTATCTGGGCCAGCCCGCGGAGTTCGCCTCCGGTTACCGCGACTTCTCGCCTGTCAACTCGGCGGCCAATCTGAAGGGGCGTCTGCTCCTGGCGCAGGGAACGGGCGACGACAACGTACATATCGAAAACACAGTCCAGTTTGTTCAAAAGCTGATCGATGCCCAGATCCCCTACGACCTGCAAATCTACCCTCGCAAGACGCACTCCATCACCGGCCCCGATGTGCGGACGCACCTATACAACCGCATCCTGGCCCACTTCGAGGAGTATTTGATGCCGCCGGTGTGAGCGCAATCCGAACCTTCCGTGCACAGCGCCGCTGCGCGGGCCGCTGAAGAAGTCACTTGAGCAGCGTCACCCCGAAAGGTTCCTCGCCGCAGTCGGTGTTGCAGAGGTAAAAGTCCAGTTGGCCAAGGTAGGCTACGGGTTTGCCATTCTGTTTTTCCGGCTTGAAGGTCCACGCTCGGAGAGCCTTCTCAACGGGCAACCGGGCCATCGAGATTCCACTTATACTCTTCGCGCAAACGACCTCGCCGGAAGCTCCAACAAGGACAGATACGACGACAGTGCTGTAAAAGTCCAACTCCTTGAGTTTGAGGATGGGTGAGTCCAGGTCAACCTTGTGTTTGGCCCGCTTCTTCATTTCATCGGACGTGAATCGGACGATTCAGCCCTCGCTCGTTTGCAGGAGCGCACCGGAATAGTCGCACGGCAGCTTTGGCGAAGGCTGCTGCGCCTGGGCTAACGAAGCGATCAAGAACAAAGTGTAAATAGGCAGGAGAATCCTCATGTCTGAATTAGACACCAGGAAGGCCGAATGCGGGCATCGCGCTCTCCCGGCGCACCCAGCGAAGTGACGGGGAACTCGCGAGGTTCGAAACAACAGAGCCCTTCGCGATCCGCTACAGCTCGTGGCGGCTGAAAATATCGTCCTTGTCGCGGTTACGGGAGCTCGTACATCCCAAGCAGGAGACAAGCAGCACAGCCACCCCCACCGTCACCAGAACGGCCAGGACGCTACCATTCATCGCCAACCAATGAGTCAGGTTCTGCATATTCGGCGATCCTATCCGCAAGGAACTCAAAACTCTGTAGCGAAGTGACCATCGCGGCACAATACTTCGCCATCGAGTTCGACGAATCCTCGCTAAATAGGTTTATTAACGGCGGGATTCCGAAAAGAATGAGCGAATTCTCGCAGCCTCCCCTTGCTTTGCAGAGAACAAAAAGCGAAAATGGTTCTCATATGTCCACCGCTCCCAATCCGTCGCTGAACCCAATGATGAACCAAGATCAGCAGGAACTCCATACCTCAAATTGGGAAGCCGAGACTGCCTCAAAGGGTCAAGAGACAGCCCCTGCGCGCGATCAAGCCCAGGAGCCCGCGCTGAACTGGCTCTTTGTCGATCTGAACTCCTACTTTGCCTCCGTGGATCAGGAGGTCCGTCCCGAGCTGCGCGGCTGTCCGGTAGGCATTGTGCCCATGATGGCCGACACAACCTGTTGCATTGCCGCCAGTTACGAGGCCAAGGCCTATGGCGTGAAGACGGGAACCATGGTCGCCGACGCCAAGCGGATGTGCCCTGGCCTGGTGCTGGTGGAGGCGCGCCACGAGATCTACGTCGATTACCATCACCGCATCGTCGAGGCCGTGGAAAGCTGCCTGCCGGTGACGGCCGTGCTCTCCATCGACGAGATGGCCTGCCGGCTGATGGGCCGCGAACGGCCCCTGCTGGCGGCTCTCGAGCTGGGCCGCCGGGTGAAGGCGCGCATCCTGGAACGCGTAGGCCCCATGCTGCGCAGTTCGGTGGGCCTCGCCACCAACCGTTATCTGGCCAAAGTGGCCAGCGACATGGAGAAGCCCGATGGCCTGGTTGCGCTCCCGCTGGACATTCTGCCCCAAGCCCTGCGACAACTCAAGCTGCGCGACCTGCCCGGAGTTGGCTCACGCATGGAGATGCGATTGAATGAGCGCGGCATCCATAACATGGAGGAGCTTCTGGCGCTCGACTGCGAGCAGGCCGGACAGCTTTGGGGCTCGGTGTGGGGCGAGCGCCTGTGGCACTGGCTCCAGGGCGAGGACTTCGATATGACCGAGGCCGAGCATCTGAAGTCGATGAGCCACCAGCACGTGCTCGCGCCCCAGATGCGCACGCCGGACGCAGCCTGGGCTGTGGCGCACAAACTGCTCCACAAAGCCGCTATGAGGCTGCGCGCGGCGGGCTTGTGGGCCGGCAGCATCGACCTGGCCATCGGCTTTGCGGTCCCGCGCGGCCGGAAAACGGCGGCAAGCCCCTCCAGCGACGATGACCTGTCCCTTCATCCCAGCGATGAAGATGCGTCGCTGGCGACCCCGGTGAGCCGCTTTGGAGTGCCCGCGCGGGGATGGAAAGCTGAGCTGCGCTTGAGCGAGTGCCAGGACAACCAGACGCTCATTGCCGCGCTGAGCCGCCTGTGGGCCAGCCGTCCCGCGGGACCCGGGTTCGACCATCCTTACTTCATCGGCGTGCATCTGGGCGGGCTGGTGCCCGGCCGCCTGCACTCGCTGAACCTGTTTGAAGGGACGGAGGATGAGCAAAGCCGGGCGCGTCTGCTGGCGGCCATGGACGCGCTGAACAGCAAGTATGGTCTGAGCACGCTGGCTCCGGCCACCATGCTCACCGCCTACAAGGCCGCGCCCACCCGCATCGCCTTCCACACCATCCCCGATCTCTTCTGAGCGGAACCCTCAGTTTTATTTGTCCTTGAGAAGACAGGGCAATCGCATAAACTTTTCTTGTTGCCGAGTCAGGTTCCTTTCGCCCTTCAAGCAGGCCGTTCCCCGCACGCCTCCCAGCGGGAGGCGGGGAGAATAGCCCAGTGCGAAGCCCTGGGAACGCGTTTCAGAAGAAAGATACCGCCCTGGAGGGGCGGACCGAATCCTGGTAATGGGCTGAAGCCCCGTTCATGTGATTGCCCTGTTGAGAAGGAAGCTCCGTGCCGGACTTTTCCGTTCCGGCGTATCCTTTCCGCATTCTCGCGGACCCATCTCAGTATCGCGTTTTCGAGGTTCGCGCATTGTTGTCCAGGCGGGGAGTTCACTCTGATTTGAGACGCTTGCACAACAGCTGCCCTACGGTGCAGACTTGACAGAGATTCAAAACCGGGACGACAAAGGACAGGGAGCATCGGTATGACAACTATGAGGCGCGGCGCGGCAGTTTGTTTCGGAATCGGACTGAGCCTGTTCATGACGGCTTGCGGCGGAGGCGGAGGCTCCACTGTCCCACCCCCTCCAACCACCTATGTACTCACCGTGAACTCGACCAACCCGGCCAGCGGCGTAGCTATCGGCGTCTCTCCCGCGGACAACAACGGCGCGACGAACGGGACCACCAGCTTTACGCGAACTTATGATTCGGGGGCGTCGATCACGCTGACAGCGCCGGCAAACTCCGGCGGCAATACCTTTTCCTCGTGGGTCGGTTGCACCACGGCCGCCACCGTTACTTGCAACGTAACGTTGAACGGCAATATGACGGTCACGGCCAACTACACCGTTCCGGCAATGATTACACCGACGGTTACGGTAACGCCGGCAGCATCGAGCATCAGCACCACGCAGTCGCTGTCCGTGACGATCGCCGTCAGCGGCGGCAGCGGCAACCCCACTCCCACCGGCTCGGTTACCCTGACCAGCGGGACCTATACTTCGGCGGCAACGACGCTCAGCAGCGGCAGCGCGCAGATTACCATTCCCGCCGGTTCGCTGGCCATTGGATCCGATACCTTGACAGCCGCCTATACACCCGACGCGGCCAGTTCCTCGATCTACAACAAAGCCACGGGCGCCGCCGCGGTGACGGTTGCCGTGGCCAGCACGGTGACGGTGAACCTGTCGAGCACCGGCCCGGCTGTGACCGACCAGCTTCTGGGCATGAATATGGCCGTCTGGTACGACATCGTGACCAACAAAGCCGGAGTTCTGGATGCTTTCCAGGCCGCCGGCATCAAGGCGGTTCGTTGGCCGGGCGGATCGGCTTCCGACGTCTACCACTGGGCGACCAACTCCGAGTGCGAAGGCGGCTATACCGATGGGAATGACACCTTTTCGAATTTTGTCAACGATCTCGCCGTTCCAGCCGGGCTCGATGTGGCGCTTACGGCGGATTACGGCACGGACGCGGCCTGCACCGGCCCGGGCCAGCCGTCCGAGGCGGCCGCATGGGTGACCAATGCGCTCAGCCTCGGCATCACTGTAAGCTATGTGACGGTGGGCAACGAGGAATACGGAACCTGGGAGGAAGATCTGCACAGCCCCGCGAACAACGCGGCAACCTACGCTGCCGCGACGGCGGGAAGCGCCGGCTACTATGCGTTGATCAAGGCGGCCTCTCCGAACACGCTGGTGGGCGTTTCGGTCAACCCCGGCAACTCCCCGGCGTGGGATCCGACTGTGCTCGCCGATGCGCCCTATGATTTCGTCGAATACCACTACTATCCGGAGACGCCGGGCGAGGAAAGCGATACCTTCATCACGCAGCAGGCGGCGCAGGAGTTGACCACGAACATCAACACCATCAAGTCGGAACTGAAGACAGCCGGGAATCCTGACACCCCCATTTACGTCGGCGAGATCGGAGGGCCGTATAGCAATCCGGGCAAGCAGAGCTGGTCGATTACCCAGGGCTTGTACGCCGGCCAGGTGCTGGGCGAGATGATGAACGATGGAGTATCGCGCCTGACCTGGTGGATTGGCTTCGGCAATTGTAACGGCACCAGCGGAAACGATAGTACTTCGCTCTATGGATGGCAGGACTTCGGGGCCTACAATATCTTCTCCGATGGACCTTCCGATACCTCCTGTCCGGGCGCTGGTCCTCTCGGTACCATGTCTCCCACGGCGCGCGCTTTTCAGCTCTTCAGCAACGTAGCCGTCACTGGCGAGAACGTGCTGACCGCGAGCGTTTCCGGCGATACGACGGATGTGCGCGCCTACGCGGCTACCCATAGCGGCGGCCAGGCGCTGGTGCTGTTCAATGTGAACGAAACCGCCAGCCAGCCGGTTACGGTCACGCTCTCCGGCAAAGCCTCTTCGTCAGGCGTCACCGTCGAGACCTACGACAAGGCCATTTACGATCTCTCGGGTTCCCCGACGGGTACTCCACCGGACCCGGCAGGAACGAGCACCTGGGCTGGGCCAACCACCACCAATATGGGCGCGCAGACCCTGCCGCTGTCTTTGACTCTCGCCCCCTGGAGCATGAACGTGGTCATTATCGAATAGGTCTCCGACCGCTGGTTGTTGTACCAAGCTGGGTGCCCCACCCTCGGCGCGTCTTTGCCTTTGCGCCTAGGGTGGGATACCGCAGCACTCAATCGCCACGCACGAAATCACGCGGTCGGAGACCTGGAGGCCGCGGGAAGCCACAGCCCAGTCTTCCCTCGCCGCCAGGCCGCCGGGGATTCTATCGGAAACCGGAGCCTTGCTGCGCGGCGCGGCTGCGGCTGGCTACACTGATAGCGGGCATGGGCAGTCTACCTTCAACGCCGGCGTCGAGTTATCGCGGCCGGCTTGCGCCCTCGCCTACCGGCTATCTGCACGTGGGCCACGCGCGCACCTTCTGGACGGCCTTCGAGCGGGCGCGCGATGCGGGCGGCGTGCTGGTGATGCGCATGGAGGATCTGGACCCCGACCGCAGCCGCGCCTGCTATGCGGAAGCCGCAATCGAAGACCTGCGCTGGCTGGGCATCCGCTGGCAGGAAGGCCCCGGTCGAGACGGTCTAGACACTCTGGGCAGCCCGGACAGTCCTCAAGAGAAAGGACCCTTTGCGCCTTATGAGCAGAGCCGCCGCCGGGCGTACTACGTTGATGCATGGCGCAAGCTGTTTCAGCGCGGCTTTCTCTACCCCTGCCGCTGCTCGCGCAAGGACCTTGAGGCCGCGCTTGCCGCGCCGCACGAGGGCAACCCGGCAGGCCCGCAATGCAACGCGGAAGTTGAACCGCTGGACGATGAGCCGGTTTATCCCGGAACCTGCCGTCCCGTCGCCGGCCGCTGCACTGAGGGCGACGCTCCTCAACTTCCCTGCCCCGATGCGGACGAAATTGACACGCCCGACGGAATCAACTGGCGATTTCGCGTTCCCGACGGAGAAGCCATCGAGTTCGAGGATCTCAACCTGGGTCCGCAGCGTTTTGTGGCCGGACGCGACTTTGGAGACTTCGTCGTCTGGCGGCGCGACGGGTGCGCGAGTTACCAGCTTGCCTGCGTGGCCGACGACGCGGCCATGGGCATCACGGAGGTGGTGCGCGGCGCCGACCTGCTCAAGTCCACCGCCCGCCAGATCCTGCTCAACCGCGCCCTGGGCTACCGCGATCCCGCCTGGTTCCACTGCCGGTTGCTGCTGGACGCGAACGGCCGCCGCCTGGCCAAGCGCCACGACGCGCTGAGTCTGCGCACCCTGCGCCAGCGCGGCCTTACCCCCATGGACATTCTGTTGGGTGAGTTGCCGGGGGAGGAGACCTGAAAGATGGTATTTGCTTGAAGGCGCTTCTTCGTTAGCTGACTGCTATGATATTCGCCAGGGTGGATCATGCCTGGAGGCTCTATGAGGCCGGTGACAATAACCCTCGTGACTCAAGGGAATTTGAAGTACCCATTGAATCTGGAGTTTATCCAGAATTGGGGAACCAAGCTTTTCAGGATTACGGGCATAGAGCGAATAGAATCTCTCCCGAATTCAACTTTCGTTCCCTCAGGATACTCGGATCAGGAATTGACGACGATCTTCGCACCGTCTGATCGATCAGATATCACTTTCGCCATCGTCGGCGCGCAGTTGGAGCTGAATTTCTACGCTCGCATAATTCCATCTGGAGTGGTGGTGCTCTCGCTCTATGAGATGGGGGACATACTGGACAGGGAAAAGCATACCGTTGAGACTTTCGTTATTCGGTGCCTGTATGCTCTCGTCTTGACCTATGTGGAGTGCGACAGATCGCTCGGCCTTAGGAGGGCGCTCCAACTGCACCATGATGAGACCAGGGGATGTCTCTATGACTTCAACCAGAGTAAAGCTGAAATTGTCCGGTCACTCGATAGACCGAAACTATGCGCAGACTGTCTCGCAAGGCTAGGGCACGCGCAGGTTGACGCCACGTTCGTGCCTGCGCTTTTAACGGAGCTCAAGCGAATTCGAAAGGGTCGGTACTACCGAATTCTTGATTGGGCCAAGAGGAACCCAATCAAGGCTTTATTGCTGGCGACGTTGTGGGCGATTGCGCTACATATGGCCGCCAGCTTTGCTTACGATTTGTGTAAGGCTGCCGTCAGCCGAACAGCCAATAACCCCACAGTGGATTCAAGCGCACGATCCTTGTCAAGTGGAAGTGGTGGCGCCCCCCGCCGTTGAGATGGCTGCCCGCCTCACCCATGCCGGATGAACGTCCCACTCTGCAACTCGCTCATCGCCTGGCGCAGCTCCGCCTGGGTGTTCATCACGATCGGCCCGTACCACGCCACCGGCTCCTCCAGCGGCTTGCCCGAAACCAGCAGGAACCGGATGCCCTCGGGGCCAGCCTGGACTTCGATCTCGTCGCCGCGGTCGAAGAGAACCAGCGAGTGGTTCTTCGCGTCGTAAACAGCCGGCGCGTTGGGGTCCACGGCCGATTCGGTCAGCACAGCCTGGGGATCCGATGCGTCGCGAAACGCGCCCGAGCCGGCAAAGACGTAAGCGAAGGCATTGCGCGCCGTCTCCACCCGAATGCGCTTGCGCTTGCCCGCCGGGACGGAGATGTCCACGTAGCGCGGATCGGCAGCCACGCCCTCGACCGGTCCCGTCCGGCCCCAGAACTCGCCGCAGACGATGCGCGCCCTGGTTCCGTCGTCCTCGGTCACCTCGGGGATGGCGCTAGCGGGAATGTCCTGGTAGCGGGGGGCGGTCATCTTGAGCGCCGCAGGCAGGTTGGCCCACAACTGGAAGCCGTGCATCCGCCCCTGCGCGTCGCCCTTGGGCATCTCCTGGTGCAGGATGCCGCTGCCCGCCGTCATCCATTGCACGTCGCCGGCGGTCATGCGGCCCTTGTTTCCCAGGCTGTCTCCGTGCGCCACTTCGCCGGCCAGCACATAGGTTATAGTCTCGATTCCCCGGTGGGGATGCCAGGGAAAGCCGGCCAGATAATCCGCTGGATTGTCGCTGCGAAAGTCGTCCAGCAACAGGAATGGATCGAACTCTTCGGTCTTGCCAAAACCGAAGGCGCGCTGCAACTTGACACCGGCGCCTTCGATCGTGGGCTTGGTTTCAAATATCTGTCGAACGGGACGTAGGGACACGGTTGACCTCCTCTGGCTTACAAATGTCTTACAGGAATTGGATGCGGGAGGACGAGATTCGAAGCAACGGCCCAGGCGGAACCTGCGGCCGTTCCGGCAGCCGGATCTGCAATGAGCTTCAGTTTTCCTTGTGATAGAGCAGGTCGCGGATCGCCTTCCGGCGCGCCTCGTTGGCTTCCTTTGCGGCCTTGCGCTCAATGGCATCCATCCGTTGCTTTGCCGTGGGGACCGCCGCTTCGGGTTCGCTGCACGCCGGGCAGCGGTTGGCAAAGCCGGGCTTGTCCGGCCTCAGTTCAAACTCCTCTGAGCAGACGACACAGACTTTGATGGGAAACGTCATTTGCATACATTCTAATGGAAAGGAATCGTTCAAGCAGGAACCAGGGACCGAAATAAGCAGCTGTCGGCCCGCATGGAGAGACGCTTGCGCTAACACAAGTCAATAGACCTGACAGGGACTAGAAGCCATTTCATATACCGGTTTTGAAAGGGCACGGCCGGGTACCCTCTGGGTGCCGTGCCGCAAAATGCCCCCTAAACGACCACCGCCTGAAAGGCGGTGGGTTTGGTTTGCGACTGAAAGTCGCCGGTTTGCGGCTGAAGCCGCTTGAAAGCTCCCGGCTATGGGCCGGCTCAAGGCTCGCTTGGCGCGGCGATCTTAAAGTTCTCCAGGGTCTTCCCACTGCTGGCTTTCAATGTGGCGTCGGATGGTTTCCTCGTCTACCGCGCCTACGCTCGCGCAGAAATACCCTCGCGCCCAAAGGGGCTGGCCCCAATACCGTTTCTTCAACGGGGGAAATTCTTCCTGCAGAAGGCGGCTCGATCGACCCTTTAAGTACTGCACCAGCTTGGCCGGCGCCAGTTGCGGCGGCACACTCGCCAACATGTGTACGTGATCGCTACCGATTGCACCCTGCACGATCACTACCTCTCGGCCCGGACAGATTTGCCGAAGCAGATCGCGGCGCGGGTGGCGATATAGCATCGTATTGATTGACATCGATCCTGGACGGGGGCACACTTTACAAGAGCAAAAAGGATGGTCGGCAGGGCGCCAACGCTGCCGACCATGACCTCTTCGACGGGGAAGGTTTCAAGCAGACCCAGCACCTGGATATACTCACGGCCGGCGTGCTTGAGCAGCCGTGCTTACAACAGCCGGCGCAGTTGAGCGAAGCATTCGGGCAACTGCCATCACGCAAGCAGCGCGGCCTGGTCCAGGTTCAGCGCCCGGCTCTTGTGTTCGCAGAGCCAGGTAGTGCAGCGGATCGTAGACGGCCAGCCTGCTGGAAGGCTTGGAAGAATGCTTCACCATCAACCGGCTGGGCGTGCCGCCCTCGCTACTGCGCTGCCTGGGGACGCCAACATTATCGAGAGCCCCCATGATGGAGTGCGCATCCAGACCCGCCGTGTCACTCACTGGCAAAATGGCAGGATGGTGATTCGCTGGCTGGCCTCGGCCTTCATCAGAACAGAGAAGCGATTGAACAAGATCATGGGCTATCGCGATCTGTGGGCCTTGAAAGCAATCCTCAACGATGCACAACCGGCTACGGGGCTGGTTGCTGCGTAGTATCATCAACCCAACCGCCGCCCGCCACTTTCAACTAGAGGCGGGACATCCTTAGGAATTCTCATGGCAAATGTTTTGCACATCGTGGTCTGCGCCGGTATCGTTCCCGATCCGCTGCAAACTCTGGAGCCGGTGACCGGGCCAAGCGGTCCGGGGCTGAAGAACGAGATGGTCCTGCCCGCGGTCCTCGACCCCTGGGCCGCAAGCGCGCTCTATGAAGCGGCGGCTCTGGCCGCAAAGAACCCCGGCAGCAAGGTCTGGCTGGTCTCGCTCGGCCCCAAGGCCAAGCTGCAGCAGGTAATGATGACCGTGGCGCAGAAGGTCGCCTTCGAGCTGGTTCCTATCGACGGCCTCATCGGCGGCTTTCCCGACGCGTACTCGACCGCGGCCGTTCTCGCTGACACGATCACTGCTCTGCCAGGAGTTGAAAGAGCGAAGCTGCTGCTGTTCGGCGGCTGGGAGTCGGCCACGCGCGGCGCAGGCGTCACTCTTCAACTTGTGGGCGAGCGCCTCGGCATCGCCGACCAGTTTCAGGGCGTGGACGAGATCACGCTTCGCGACGACGGCTCCTTTGAGGTGCTGGAGCGCGTTGAGGGCGGCAAGCATCAGGTTTCGGTTTGCCTGGGAGCGCCCGCCGTGCTGGGCTGGGCCACGGGCAACCTGGCCGAGCCGCGCAACAATCCGCAGGTTGGAATGAGCAACATGCGCACCATCATGCCCGCGCTGCAAAAGGCCAAGCCCGCAACCCTTGCCGCCAACGGCCTGCGCTACGTCTCGGTGAGTTCGCCCAAGCAGCAGCGAACAACCAGGGTAGTGAAAGATCTTACGCCGGACCAGATTGCCGCCGAGCTGGTCGAGTGGATTGGAGCCGAATAATGGACCAAGGAACGGAATCGCTACTTGTACTGGCTCACGCAGACGAAAGTGGCTCCCCTCTGACCAAGGCCTCTCTTGAAGCGGTCAACGCCGGCAAGGAACTGGCTGACCGCCTCGCCGCCACTTTGACCATCGGCATCGTAGCCTCCGGCTCCGCGGCCGCCGCAACCGCTGCCAGTTCCCTTGCCTCCACCGGAGCGCGCTTGCTGGCCGTCTCCGGCGAGGCCTTTGCCCTGCCGCGCTACGCGACCGACGCGGCCGCCTGTGAAACGCTCTGCCGCGCCGCGCAGGCCGGCATCGTGCTCGCTCCGCACAGTTCCCGCCTGGCGCGGGTCGCAGCCGGCGTGGCGCACCGGCTGGGCGGTTTCGTCGATACGCACATCACGGCCGTCGGCGGCGCTGAAGCCGGCGGTTCCAATACCATTTCGGCGACGCGCTGGTTCTATCGCCAGCGAGTGGAAGCCGTTCTGAGCCGCGATGCGCGCCCCTGGTTCCTGCTCCTCGACGCGGGCACGCGCGCCGCCTTCGCCGGCCAGCCCGGCCCCGCGCAGGCGGAAGAGGTTGCGGTGCAGTTGCCGCCCATCCGCACCACCGTGAGCGGGCTTCGAGCCCCGGCCCAGGACGCGCAAACCATCCGCCCCGACGCCAAGCTGCTGTTTGTCGCCGGCGCCGGCTGGACCAAGAAACAGGCCGATGGCCAGACCCATGCCGCCGAAGCGGGCAATCTGATCCTCCGGTTTCTGCACGCTTCCGGCGCATCGCTGGGCAGCAGCAAATCGCTGGTGGACCAGGGCGGCGAGGGGAACTCCGTGCTTCCATTTCTTACGCATCTGAACCAGATCGGGCAGACGGGCTCGACGCCGCGCCACGCCAAGGGCCTGGCTACCTGCTGCCACGGCGAGGAGCCGCACGTGGTGGGCTGGCGCTTCATCGGCGATCGCCGCGCCGTCTCGCTCGACCCCAACTGCGGCTGGGCGCGCGGCAAGGCCGATGTGGTTTATATCGCCGACGCCTTCCAGGTGATGGAAAAGCTCAACGCTCTGCTCGCCCTGAAGTGATATTGACAGTGCCTCAGCACTCGATTTGGACTCCGCGCTCGGAGGGGGAAACATATGAAACAGATCCCTGTTGGTTGTAGAGAGTTCAAAGCAGGAAACTCAGAAGAAAGGCGATCCTTCGCAAACGAATTCTTGGAGGAGTTTGTCAGGGGTGTCGCGCCTCCTAAATACATGAAGGATCCAGCCAGGGTCTGGACCGCTCAAATCAGGGATCGGTTGATTGAAATGTGCCCGGAGGACTGCGAGGTTATCCACAACGAAGACAAGGATTGGAGAGAGTACCTCCTGGACTTCGCTTGGAAGGAGAAGGGGCCTGGCGGACGCTACCTCTTGGCCTGTGAAAGTGAATGGGCTCCGGATCGTTGGGGGAATCTGACTCGTTGGGGTCGCGTGCAAAGGTATCTCCGGCTACTGCTGAGTATCACGGCACCCTTCAAGCTGCTTCTGTTCTCATCTATTCCAGAGTCCCTGAAGACCGATCCGGATCCAAACGCGGGTTTTTCAATAGAGCACGCATTGGATCGCATCAAGATTTCGCTGCAGGATTACCCGCATACCCCAGGGGAAACTTACATGCTGCTGGACTTCCCGGCAACCGGAGTCGCCGGCGGTGACGAGGTCTATGACGCCTACATCTGGATAGCGGAAGAGGGACGGGAAGAGCAGGTCAGAATCGATCCTCTGGCCAGTGGTAAGCTGAACCCTCCCACGCACGACTGAGTCTTCTATTCACACTCGAAGAGCGACTCCAAGGCTGGTTTCACGCCTTCTCCATGTACGCGCCGAAGGAAGCGGCGCACGCCTCCAGGAAGGCGCGGTCCGCCGGCCCGAAGGCCGCGGCGGTGTGGCTGTCGATGTCGATCTCGCCCACAACGCGTCCATGAGCGCGGATGGGAACGACGATCTCCGACTGCGTTTCAATAGAGCAGGCCAGGTAGCGCGGATCGGCGCGAACGTCGTCCACGACGATCGTTTCGCCCAGAGCAACAGCGGCTCCGCAGATGCCGCGCGAGACGGGAATCCGCACGTGCTCGGTCGGCGCGCCCGCAAACGCGCCCAGTTCCAGCATCTGCGCATCGTCCGGGTCCAGCCAATAGAAGCCGACCCAGTCGTAGGCGGGCAGCCGGCCGGCAATCCGCTCGACCGCGCACCCTTCGAGCGCGGCAAGGTTGGGCGCCGTGCGGGCAAACTCCTCGATCCCGGCGGCAATTTGGGCGAACGGCGCGTCCAGCATGACCTACAGCATAAATGGGCGCCGCCGCGCCTCGCGCCGGGCTGCCGGGGTTTCATCTGTGGTAGCTTGGTTTTGGGAGTCCGCACACGCTATGCCGCCCATTACCTCGTTTATCAAGCATCACTATCGCCATTTCAATGCCGCCGCGCTGGTGGATGCCGCGGAGGCCTACAACGCGCTGCTGGCCTCGGGCGGAAAGATGTTCGTCACCATCGGCGGAGCCATGAGCACCGCTGAGCTGGGCCTTTCGCTGGCCGAGATGATCCGCCAGGAGAAGATTCACGGCATCTGCTGCACGGGCGCCAATCTTGAAGAAGACGTCTTCAATCTCGTCGCCCACGACTTTTACGAGCGCGTGCCCCACTACCGCGATCTCACCCCCGCCGACGAGGCCAGGCTCCTCGACCGCCACATGAACCGGGTCACCGACACCTGCATCCCCGAGATGGAGGCCATGCGCCGCATCGAGAACGAGGTGCTGAAGGAGTGGGTTCGCGCCGACCGGGCCGGCGAGCGCCTCTTCCCTCACCAGTTTATGTACAGGATTCTGCTCTCCGGCGACCTCCAGGGGTCGTATCAGATCGACCCCAAAGACAGTTGGCTGCTGGCCGCCGCTGAAAGAAACCTGCCCATCTTCGTTCCCGGATGGGAAGATTCGACCCTGGGCAACATGTACGCCGGCCACTGCATCAGCGGCGACGTGAAAAAGGTCCACACTGTCCGCACCGGCATCGAGTACATGACGGAGCTGGCCGAGTGGTACACGGCCACCACCGCCCAGAGCCCGCTCGGCTTCTTCCAGATTGGGGGCGGCATCGCCGGCGACTTCCCCATCTGTGTGGTTCCCATGCTGCACCAGGACCTGCGGCGCGAGCATGTGCCGCTGTGGGCCTACTTCTGCCAGGTCAGCGACTCCACCACCAGCTACGGCTCCTACTCCGGCGCCGTGCCCAACGAGAAGATCACCTGGGGCAAGCTCGGCGAGCATACCCCCAAGTTCATCATCGAATCCGACGCCTCGATCGTGGCGCCGCTGATATTCGCGTACGTGCTGGGCTGGTAAGTCGCGGCTTATCCTACCTGTCTGCATTCTCCCAGTGGGATTGCCACCTGCTCGACGATCTCCAGCCCGAAGCCTTCCAACGCGGGAATGTGCATGGGGGTATTCGAGAGCAGGCGAATGCGCTGGATGCCCAGATCCGACAAGATCTGGCCGCCCAGTCCGATGGCGCGCAGAATTCGCCCGGTGCGGGCCTGCGAGCCTTCGCGGGCGCGCAACTCCTGGTGCAGAATGAGGCGCGCGCTGGCCGGCTCCGGCTCGAGAGACCTGGCAGCCGCTCCGCCCGGCTCGAACGCGGCCCCCAAAGCAGGAGCGCGATCGATCTCGAAGCCGCGCGAGGTATTGTGCAGGTAAAGCAAGACCCCGCAACCCTCCTCGGCGATCATGCGCATGGAGTGATCGAGGATCTCGCGGCAACGGCAGTCGGCGGCAAATACGTCGCCCGCCGTGCAGCGCGTGTGGACCCGCACCAGAACGGCGCGCGGGCACGGAGGCCGCAATTTTTCCTCTCCGGACGCCGTGGAACCTAAATCCCCCGGCAATCCGGCGACTGCCGGCCCGCTGTGGAATGCCGGGCACTCGGGGCAAAGCTCGCCGCGCACTAGCGCGATGTGGCTCTCGCCGCCGTTCACCTCGCTCTCGTAGGCGATCATGCGGAACTCGCCGTAGCGGGTCTGGATGCGGCTCTCGCCGGCGCGCACAATATAACGCTCATGGCGCAGCCGGTAGCGGATCAGCTCGGCCACGGTAAGAATCCTCAGTCCATACTCCCGGCAGAACGGGATGAGATCGGGGATACGGGCCATCTCTCCGTCGTCGCGCATGATCTCGCAGATCACGCCGGAGGGATTGAGCCCAGCCAGGCGCGCCAGGTCCACCGAGGCCTCGGTTTGGCCCGCGCGCACCAGCACGCCGCCCCTGCGCGCCCGCAGCGGAAAGACGTGGCCCGGCCGGACGAGATCGGTATAGTTTGCGCGGGCGTCGATCGCGGTGCGGATGGTGTGCGCCCGGTCCGCGGCCGAGATACCCGTTGTCACCCCCTCCCGCGCCTCGATGGTCTCGGTAAACGCGGTGCCGAAGCGCGACGAGTTCTGCTGCGTCATGGGGAAGAGCCGCAGATGATCGGCGCGCTCCTCGGTCAAAGTCAGGCAGATAAGGCCGCGGCCGAAACGGGCCATGAAGTTGATGGCCTCCGGGGTGACGAACTCGGCGGCCAGGGTAAGGTCGCCCTCGTTCTCCCGGTCCTCGTCGTCCACCACCACCACCATGCGGCCGGCGCGAATCTCGGCCACGGCGCCGGGGACGTCGGTAAAAGGGGGCTCGATGGTGCGAGGGCTATTGGGCATGGCCACCCTCCCATTCTCGCCCATGGCGGGATCAAACGGCAAAAGCGCCCCCCGGAGCTGCCGCGGTGAAAACTTCGGGGCGTCCGTCACCGAGGCAGTCTGGTGTGGAAGCTGCTTTGATGGCCGGCCAAGAGCAAACTCGTTGCGCGAGTTCGAATGGCCCGCAGTTTAAACAAAAGGAGAGTATCATGGCACCGAAGCTGGGCCATGGCGCGAATGTCGCGGAACCGAGCGGAAGGATAAGTCGCGCACGGGAGGCCGGCTTAGGAAAGGATCAAGAGCAAAGATGAGTTCACCTCCTGCCGCTCCAATCATTCTCGGTCTGGATGGCCCCCAGGCGACACTCGAACGGGTTGGGGGCAAGGGCGAATCGCTCACGCGCATGGTGATAGCTGGCCTACCTGTTCCGCCGGGTTTTCACATTACCACCGATGCCTATCGCCGTTTCGTTGAAGAGAACCATCTCCGTGAGAGAATCCACTCTGCGGCGGCACAGGCACAGGCACAGGTCAACGATCCAGCCACGCTCGATCATACGTCAGAGCAGATTCAGTCGCTCTTTGAGGAAGGCACAATACCCGGCGACATCGCCGAAGTGATACAGCGGTGGTACGGCGAGTTGGGCGCGGATACTCCCGTGGCAGTGCGTTCGTCTGCGACGGCGGAAGATCTGCCGGGCGCGTCTTTTGCGGGCCAACTGGAAACCTACCTCAACATGCGCGGCGGCGACGAGGTTTTGGATGCAGTCAAGCGGTGCTGGGCGTCGCTGTGGACGGGGCGCGCGATTGGTTACCGCCAGCGACAGGGGATCCGGCCGGAAGACGTCAGCATGGCGGTCGTGGTGCAGCAGCTGGTTGCGGCTGATGTCGCAGGCGTGGTCTTCACTGCGAATCCGGTGACGGGCGCGCGCGACGAACTGATGATCAACGCGGCATGGGGCTTGGGCGAGGCGATCGTCAGTGGCCGCGTTACGCCGGACACGATCATCATCGACAAGCAAACGGGCGCGATTGCATCGCAGGAGATCGCCAGCAAAGATGTCATGACGGTGCGATTGAACCTGGGTACGCGCGAAGAGCCCGTCCCGGGCGCTATGGGCAAACAGGCCGCACTCACGCCAGCGCAAACCGCGGAACTGGCGCGGCTGGGGATGAAGATCGAACAGCTCTACGGCCAGCCGATGGACATTGAATGGGCCATGTGCGATGGGCGGATCTTCATTGTGCAGGCGCGGCCCATAACCGCGCTGCCCGAGCCGCGCGCGGCACTCGAATGGAAGATACCGCGAGCAGGAGCCAGATACTTTCGACAAAGCGTGGCCGAATTGCTCCCCGAGCCGCTCTCGCCACTGTTTGCGACGCTGGCGTTGCCGCTGTGGAACGAAGCGACGCAACAGGCCCTGGCGCAGGTGCTGGATTCCCGTCGCTTCTCGTATCCGCTCGTGACCGTCCATGACTACGTGTATTACGAATTGCCCTGGAGTGGATGGCAAATGGTGCGGTTGTTCTTCACCATGATTGTCCGGTGGCGCAGATTAGCCGGGATGCTGCGCACGGCGCGAACGCGGTGGGCCGATGAAGCGCACCCGCGCTTTGCGCAAGTCACCGCGGAATGGACCGCGCGCGACCTGGTCGCGATGCCCACGCTGGAATTGCTCGCCGGCGCGCGCCGGATCGTGGAAGCCGCAGCTAACCACTATTTGAGCGTCCAACTCGTCTTCGGCTCTGTGAATCTTAGCGAAGCCACTTTTACAAACGTGTACAACCGCCTCATCAAGCGCAAGAGCGACCCGCCCGCTCTCACGTTCCTGTTGGGTTTCGACAGCGAGCCGATTCTGGCCGAGAAGTCGCTTTACGATCTGGCCATATCGGCGCGCGGTGAAGAGGAGCTTGCTGCATATCTTGCCCGGACCAGCGGCAAGGAGATTGCGGCGGCAGACGAAGCGCAATCGGCGCCCATCGCCGCCGGAGAAAGCTGGCGGGGATTCACCTCCCGCCTTGGGGAACACCTGAATCGTTTCGGCCACGCCGTCTACGACCTGGATTTCGCTAAGAGCGTCCCAGCCGATGCCCCGGCGTCGCTGTTGGAAACAGTCAAATACTTTGTTGCGGGGCAAGGCCGCAACCCGTACGAGCGGCAGGCGGCAGCCGTGGCCGCGCGGGAACAGGCCACCGCATCGCTGCTGGCGCGCCTGGGCGGGCTTCGCCTGCGCTTGTTCAGGGGCCTGCTCCGCTGGGCGCAGCGCTCGGCGCCGCTGCGCGAGAACACGCTCGCCGACGTCGGCCTGGGATGGCCGGCGCTGCGCCGCATGTTCCGCGAAGCAGGACGCCGGATGGTTGCTGCGGGCGCAATTGCGGAATGCGATGAGGTGTTCTGGCTGAAGTGGGAAGAGGTAGAGGAGGCGGCACGCCTGCTAGACGCTGGCCGGTCCGTCGGGGACTATCGGCGCGCAATCGATGAGCGGCGCGAGACCTGGAAGCGGGAACATGCCGTCACGCCGCCTGTCGCGCTGCCTTTGAAGGGCGGCGCCCGGGTCTTGGGCCTTGACTTCAGCAGCTGGATGCCCGCACGCAGTGACCAGGCGGCAAGCAGCGCCATTCGAGGAATTGGCGCCAGCCCAGGAAAAGTAACCGGCCCGGCCTGCGTGATTCACGGCCCGGAAGAGTTCTACCGGATGAAGCCGGGCGATATTCTCGTCGCCAAAATCACCACGCCGGCCTGGACGCCGCTGTTCGCGATGGCCTCAGGCATCGTTACAGATGTTGGAGGCCCGCTGAGTCACAGCTCCATTGTGGCGCGGGAGTACGGTGTGCCCGCGGTGCTGGGGACGGGCGTGGCCACCCGCCGTATTCAGAGTGGGCAGCGGATCATCGTGGACGGCGACGGCGGTGTGGTGATGATCAGTGAATGAGGCGAGCCCGATCTGAACCCGGATCCACGGCTCATCCATCGCCTGCTGGAATCTCTCTGCCGTGTGCCGGGATGCGGCCCGCAAGAGGACGCCGCCAGTCTCCGCCGCCGCGCCGGGAACCTCGCTGAACGGGGGCTCGAAGGTGCGGGAGCATTGGGCAAACCGCCCTCCCATTCTCGGCCATGGCGGAGGTAAACGGCAAAAGCGGCAATCCAGACGGTAGTGGCGCAGTTTCCGGCTTGTCCGTGATTCGGGAGCAATGTGTGCTTTGGCCACGAGGCGGCCATCGGATGCGGGCCTGCCGCCAGCCGTGAGCAAGAGGCTGTCGTAGCCATGCTGTGGATTGAGAGCGTTATTCACCCTGCCCTGAAAGTCGTTGGGGCATGAAACCACGGACCAACGCCGATGAAAACGCCGCCGTAGAAACCAACCCGTTTCCTGCTCTGCCGAATTACTGGCCCTCATCCGCGACCGCGGGGGGTAAGGTGCCTACACAGTGATTGAGGTGTCGAACTCTGTGTAATTGTCGAGGTGCTCTTTGATGATCAGATAGCACTCGCAAGAAGTCTTCATGAGCCCAGGGACGTCGAGGATGCGAATTTCTCCGCGGGTGTATTCGATAAGTCCCTTTCGCTTGAGAATCCCGGCTGTCGTAGAGATAGTCGGACGGCGGCCCCCAAGCATGTCGGCGAGAAACTCATGCGAAATCTTGAAGGTGTTGGTGTGCGCGCGGTCCGCACAGAGGAGCAGCCAGCGGGCGAGCCGCTGCTCGAAGTTATGTTTCGCATTGCATCCGGCGGATTGCATTGCCTGAACGAGCTGTGCCTGAACATAGCGCAGAGCCAGAAAATGAAAGTC